>JAEEGI010019808.1_pt1 | contig 13533 bp, 10 predicted proteins | sample 8958751 | NCBI WGS metagenome assembly JAEEGI01 (sample SAMN16246545, study PRJNA631951) | gut metagenome | biome: gut microbiome; feature: rumen; material: KS-attached | host: Bos | place: Iran: Karaj | collected 2018-10
GCGCCAACACTATAGAGTGTCGGATATGGCGTTAAAGGAAATCCAACCCTCCTTCGTCTCGGACTTCGAAGTCTATCTGAAAACAGAGAGGAACATCTCGCACAACACCTGTATCCTCTACAACAATTCCATTATGATGCTGATGCACCGTGCCCATGAGAACGGTTGGGTGTCGCGTTATCCATTCAGTGACTACCACGTCCAGAAGGAGGAAACAGAGAAGGGATTTCTGACCAAGGAAGAGTTGAACGCTCTAATGAATAATCCGAGGCTCACACCGCGACGTGCCTACATCCGCGACCTCTTCATCTTCTGCTGCTTCACTGGCTTGGCTCATGCCGACTTGAAGAACCTGAAGAATGAGAACATCGTGAAGAATCCTGCAGATGGCAGTTGGTGGATTCACACCCACCGCCAGAAGACGGGCGTGGCCGAGAACGTGAAACTTCTTCCTATCCCGCTGGCAATCCTCAAAAAGTACAAGGGACTATGCACAGACGGGCATGTCTTCGATGTGCCTAACCACAAATCCTGTTGCAAGAGAATCCGTTTTGTTGCCAAGTTGTGCGGAATTACCAAGAATCTGACCTGGCACATGGCTCGTCACACGATGGCAACGGTTGTCTGCCTGTCGAACGGAATGCCTTTGGAGGTTGTCGGCTCCGTATTGGGCCACAAGTGCATCGAGAGCACTCAGGTGTATGCCAAGATTACGCAAGAGAAGTTGGGCTGCGAGATTGATACGCTGGCCTCGAAACTGGCAAAGATCCAGCAGTTCTCGCCCAACATCGGCATGGTAATATAAATAAGGTGGAGGGCACGACTATGTTGAAGAGAGACCTCATCGTGTTTGAGCACGAAAGATTTGAGTTGACGGGCTACGACGTATGGATGACTGCAGGCGAGATTGCCAGTCTGCTCGGCGTCACCATCATGAAGGTGCGTGGCATCATCAACAGGATGCGTAGGCAACTGGCTGTCAACCTCGATTTAATCAGCAAGTACGACCTCTTGGAAAGCGGCTACAAAGACGAACTTTACAACCTTGAGTGCATCATCGCCATCTCCTACCACGTCCACACTGGGCTTGCCTCCGAGTTCCGCCGTTGGATATGCGACAGGGTGACGAGACGCAAGGAGCGGGCTATGATAGTCTATCTCTGAGAAAGTCGAAGCCTCGGGCGACTCACATCGTTCGGGGCTTCTGAATATCGTATGAACAGATATTTTTTATTTCCTTCTCAGCGAGATATGTATGTCCTGGTCAATCCGTTCCTCCAGCATGTTCCGCATCCTGCTGAGGAAATACGTGCGGTTGCCGTTCTTCGTGGCCCGCTGCTTGATGTCGATATAGATACGCGAATAGATCCTCGGCTGAAGCCCGAACAGGGGGAATATGCGATTGCCGAGTTCCTCAATGGGCAGTTTCCCGTCGTTCAGGCATTGCATCTCCTGTAGCCCATACATCAGTTCCACAAGGTTCACGATGTCACCAGTCCAGTTCAGTCCCGTCTTGGCCGATACCGCTATCTCCGAAGCAGGCATCTGCTCCACCACTTTCTGCATCTCGCCGATGAACGTCACAGCCTTTTCCACCATCCGATTCTCCTTGCCCATTGCCTTCAGTTCAATCCCTGCGAACAGCAGAGTGGCAACGGCCGTTGTCTTGCCATTCTTACAACCGCACACGTCCACAATCCTTTCGATAAACTCACCATAACAGGCAGTCATTTCTTCGAGACTTCCGTTTTGGGCGGCACGGAAGAAAGCCGTTTCAGTCAGAATATTGTATTTCATCTTTTGTTCTTTTTACTTGTTACTAAATGCGTTTGTTTGCGATCGCATTTGTAACATAAGCAGGGGTGCAAGCAAAAAGAATTCGTTTTCAGACAGGAATTTTGCAACTATCTGAAAACGAGCATAATTAAAATATGTTATTAAAAATATATCTAAAATGGCTCTCAAAATTTGGGCAAAATTTACTCAAAAGCCCCCAAATTTTCTCAATCTATGATCATTTTGGTGATGCCAATAGCGGTTTTATTGAACTGTCATTACAAAACTTAGGTATTTAAGGTCTCCAATGTTCTTCGTTGTCAGCATATATATAAATAATGTCCATGGGCAGAGATCTAATAATAAAAAGATACCTGATAGTGTTTGAGTTTGAGCGTTTAGAACTGCCAGACTATGAAACAGGTATAACAGCAGGGAGAGATTGCTCAACTTTTCGGGGTGATAATCATGAAAATACGTGGTATTCACACAGATGACGATAGATAAAAGCCCTTCAATAAAATGGAAAAGACAATAAGGGTGTATGTCACATTTTGACATACCTCTATGGAAATGAGAACTAATTCCTTATCCGATTTCCCGAACCTTAAGTATTAAGGACTTCTCCGTTCTTCTTTCTAACTTAAAGAAGCAGGGGTATTCCTACTTATTGGATTCATAACTCGGATGGCATTCTATATAGGAACTGCCATATGCCGAAAGCCACGTACGGTGGTGTGAGAGTTGGAAAATGAAGTAGGAGGAAAACTACTTCATTTTCCTCCTACTCAAATTGATAATAGGAAATCTAACCTTACAGGTTGAATGTTATAAAGGAGAATGATTGTATTTTTGAATGCACTTACTTATAAGATTTAATTATTACTGGGAATTCTGCCATTAACAGGGGGAGTCGGATTCCCATTATTCAGACTTGCCTGCAAGCTGATTCTTTGTTCCTCTGTAAGTCTTATATTATTGCTATCGTATACAACAGAATCTAATTCTGCATATGTATCACTTCTTGCTATGTATGGTAAATAAAATGTGTTAGCCCACCTCCTATCTAAATCACTTAAAGGACGAGAATCTGTTAATGTGCCCCAAGTCGAGTTGTCTGTTTTCTTTGTCATAACAGCATGACTCGAAACACCATCATCCCCATATATTGAACCATCGAATGAACCATATAACATAATTGAATCCCAATCGAAAGAACCTATGCAGTAGTAATTAGTTGTTACTTTGGTGAAATTGTGGACCGGCAAAACGCTTGTATCAAGATTACTAAAATTAATATTAATATACTGGTCACGATCGTATCTACATTGTTCATGGTAGAGTCCAATCGCATGTCCGATTTCGTGAGCTACAGCCATATACCTATCTTCCATTGCGAAAATACTGATAAACTGTGGTTGATTGATCCGTCCAATAGAAGAGAAATTGCCATCCCCATTATAAAACTCGATACAAGGATATTTGAAACCATAGGTCGCATCTATAGAATCAAGCCCAGTTGCATTATAGAATCGAACATTAGTCCTACTCTCCCAATGGCTAATGGCTTGTCTTATTAACAACCTTGTAAAATAACTTATATTGGGATTAATTTTGTATCTAACCATTGCCCACAAGTTATATCCGTTTGGGTATACACCTGTACATCTAGTCTGTTTTATAGAGGATTCTGTTGCTGTCATACCAGAAGTTGGACTAATCCTTTCTGTACTTGAATTCTCAATGGCAGCAGTAGGCATAAAACTCCCATATTCAGAAAGTTGCCTTAATTGCTCATTACTTAACAAGATATCACCTTGCCAGAAATAATTCTTACCAACTTTTTCAACCACTATACCAGATGGCAAGGTTACTTCTGATCTCGTCTGGCTATTAATGACTTCTTTCATGTTTGACACCTCACACTCATCATTATCACAAGATAATACAATGAATAAACTTAATACACTCAATACTAAATTTAACTTCTTCATAACTGTTATTTTTTTTCTTTAGTTACAATTTCAATTAATTTATATTTTATAGGATTGTCATCCCATACATTATTTGATTGTGGAATAACTTCTAATCTGAGAAGATATTGATAACCTTCTTCATAATTAAAACCTATTATTAGTTTTGGGTCTATTAATTTCCAGTCTTTCTCTCCACTTATTTTTATTTTCAAACAATCCATCTCATAATTGCCTAAATATTTGTTACCTTTTTCGTAATATGCAGAAATTTCTGCATATACGAATTCTACTTCTGTAGCGTCTTTACTGCATCCGAGTAAAAATACTGATAGGAAAATAATAATTTTTTTCATTTTCGTTTTCGTTATATTAAAAATTTCATGTGCAAAGATAATAAGTATTATGTAAGATACCAAATTTTTCATTTGTTAGTGTTGCACCATAAAAAAGCTAATTTGCTTATTCTTAAATACATACTTCTTTTTTGGCGACTAAAATGCAACATTTTAATTGGATGACTCCACGTTTTTATGGTAACATATATAAGATTATGTTATTGCAGAGATATTGTTATTGTTCCTTATCGTTTTCTTTTGTCCTCACCGTACCAAGGGTGAGAGCAAAGAGATATAACTAACATAAATCATCTGTTCTTTTCACGTTCTCTTGACTTTCGTCAGTCCTCTTGTATACACAGTATCAGTTTTCTGCTAAATTCGTCAAGGAAGAATGTTACATTGCTGTACTCGTATCGGGCTTTAATATTGATGTACTTACGAAAATAGACTACTGGTTTCATACCGAACATCTGAATGCATTAAGGAGGTCTTGCATCTTAATTTCCCCGTCATTGATACAGCTCATCTCATTGAAAGTATACACCTGTTTCACAGGGTCAATCACCTTGCCAGTCTATTTTAGATGTCCACCTGAAACAGCCTTTGCCGAATTTGGTATAATATCATTGATGATACGCTTTGTCTCTTAAAAAAACATAGAAGCTTTGTCAGCGTACTCTTGGTGTTCCAAGTACGGCGGCAATTCAGCTTCAGTATATATGTGAACGTAATTTTCATCTCGAATTTGCTGGTCAGTTTTCGCACAGTTCAACAGTCGTGCTCACAAACTTATTATAGTTTGTGCTGATATTTTCGATTTTACACTTTTCCAAGTCACGGAAAAAATCCTTGCCCGTCAATAAATCGTATGTCATTTCTGTATTCTTTTTACTTGTTACTAAATGCGTTTGTTTGCGATCGCACTTGTAACATAAACAGGGGTGCAAGCAAAAAGAATTCGTTTTCAGACGGGAAATTTGCAACTATGTGAAAACGAGTGCGATTAAAAATTGTTAATGAAAAAATGGCTAAAAATAGCTCTTAAAATTTGGGCAAATCATGCCCAAATGCCCAAAATTTGCACAAATAATTACAAACTTAAAGATGAAACAACAGTTTCTTCGACTTTCATTGCGATGCATTAGGAATTTAAGAGCTCCAGAGTTTATCAGTTGTCAGCATATATATAAATAATGTGGGAGTTGGAACCATGATGATGAATAGATACTTGCCTATGAGGATTTGTGATTGTATTACGAAACGCAAAGAGTAGATTATGGTCGTGTATTTCTGTAGTATTCACAAAAATGGTGAAAGATACAGCTATCTTTGGTGAAGAAAAACGAAAATGCAACATTAGGGGAGACAATTACCTCCCCATAATATTATGGCAATGTTTCTATGCTTATTCTGATACCGCTTTCGGCGTTTGACTCTCGCCCTGTTTCAGTTGCGGACGGGGACGCTCCCATATCTGCCAGTCATCGATTTCCTTAAACAGACGGGCGAGGACTCCCTTGTAGTCGTCGGGATAGACCATCGTATAGACAAACCAGAGTTTGTGATTGGTCATGACCTTCGAGTAATAACTGTAGCCTTCGATAAGACTGCCGTTTTCGTACTGCGGACCAGAGAGGATGAAGTAGTCGCTGCCGAGTTTGCGGTCTGTGGCTTTCAATACTTGGGCCAGCGAGTCCATACCGTCCTTTAATGACTGGTCGTTGTTGTGCATTACATGGCTCTCAAAGACGATGGTAATCCACTGGTCGCCATACTCGAAGCGCATGCGGCCCTTCTCATCCTGAAGGGAATCTGCTTGGGCGGTGAAGAACGAGGGAACGCGGACAACGTAATCGTAGTCCGCATCCTTGTACTCGTACATGTCAGCGTAAGTGAGTTCCCGTCCGAAGACCTCCTTGTGCGACTTCAAACCGCTGCATGAACGGATCCAATCGATGCTGGCAGCCACGAGAACGATGGCGATAAATATGAAGATGGCTTTTCGCATTGCTTAGTATGCTTTCATAATGGCGCTGTTGATGCTCTTGTTGATGTCGGTGTCACCACGCTCCGACTTCTTGCCGTAGCCGAGGCTGTAGGTCACGGTTAGGTTGACGTTCCTGCCGTCGGCCTCGCCGTAGTTCCAGATGTCGCGGCGGTAGCAGCCGTAGTCCATCGTTATGTGCTGCTTCGTATAGCGGCTGAAAGGATTGCGCACCAGTGCTTTGACAGCCCAGTTCTTGTGATTCCAACTGACGAGCCACTCATAGACGGGACGGCGGCTGATGAGGTACGGCTCGCGGATGTCGAGAGCCGTGTAGGCCGTGCGGTAGTTGAAGCGCAGCATCCAGTCGCCCGTGAGGTAGGTGACGGAGGCTTTCATGCGGAAGATATTGCGTGACATGTCGTAGATATCGCCACGCAGCATGTTGTATTCCTCAATGGCGGTCACACTGAGGCGCAGTTTATCGGCAAAGGCACTGTAGGCATAAGTGGCAGTGAGCATATTGCCGTAGTAGGTGCCGTCGTTCGTGTGGCTGTCGTAGATGGTCTGAAGGTCTGCATCGTAGCGGTGCAGGATGTTGTCAAAGTAGATGCTGTTGTCGTAGTACACAGAAATCTTCGACTTGCCTATCTGCCCGTTGTATGACAGCGTATTGCCCAGCACTTTCAGCGGGGCGAGGTCGGGATTGCCCTTGACAGCCTCGAAGAACGAGGTGGGTACGGTCATGTCGTTCTTGTTCGACGGGTCGAAAAGCGTGTGGGTGAAAAGGCCGTTGAGCGCGAGAGAATGCTTTTGGTTCAGGGTATAGTTGCCGCCGTAGAATGCCACAGGACTGCAATAGTTGTAGTGGTTGCTGTTCAGTTTGACAGCAGAGTTCGACACACCTGCCGACACGTAGTAGTAATACTTCTGCGCTGAGCCACTGAGTTGCACCAGGCCCATCGTCACGTCCGTAGTCAGCCGCTGGTTGCCCGCAGAAGTTCCCGTGTAGGTGTCTTTGTAGTGGTTATGGTCGTGCGTCAGCGAGCCGGATAGCGTCAGGCCATTCTTCCACGACTTGTAGTAGCGGGCGTTGCCACGAATGGTGTTGTTGTCCTCGGTTACATCGGAGGTCATCGCGCTCTGAGCGGTCTCCGTGTAGCGGCTGTTGTATCGGTTGTGGCCGAACGAGGCCGACGCGGTGAAGTCGAGCGTCTGATCCTTGGGTAGCCAGAGCGTGTAGTTGGCATAGACGGCAGGGGCGAGTCCGCGACTGTCCGACGAGGTGAGCCGTTGGGTCGTGCCGTCATAGCGTCCCGTGTAGAGAGCCTTCATCGCCGCCTCCACACTGGGCACGGCCTGACGGGTCAGACTGATGTAGGCGTTCAGTCGGTGGCTGTTGCCCGTCGATGTCAGTTTCAGGCGTACGGCCTGGTTGTTCGTCTTGCGGAGGGATGTCTCGCTTGTAAAGTCCCGTGTCAGCGTCGAACGGTCGGAAAAGGTAAAGTCCTCGTGCCCTTCCGAATAACTATGGTCGTGAGCCCAATCACCCGATGCCGTCAGCGACAGCGTAAGTCCCTTCCTGGTGAAGTCGGTAAAGGCCAGATAGTCACCCGACTTGTAGGCTAGCCCCTCGGTGGCTGACAGGTAGACGTTGCCGCCGTACTCCAGTTTATAGGTGATGAAGTTCACCAGTCCCGCCTTGCCCGCATATTTGCCGCTCGGTGTGCGGATGTACTCGATGCTGCGGATGTTCTTGGCCCGTAGCGTCGCCACGTCTTCGGCTTGTGCCTCCATGCCGTTGATACAAATCACCACCTCGCCGCCGCTGTGCGTCGTGATGCTCCTTGTATGTGGCGACACGTCCAGTTCCATCGTCTGCATCACACTCAGCAGGTCGAAGCCGTTGGCCGAATGTTTCTTCTCCAGCGTCGTCGGTAGCAGTACAGTTTTGTCGGCCATCTCTATCTGCCCATCGGCGTTCACCACCACCTCCGGCAGCGTCTCGGTCTTAATGCTGTCATTCTGTGCCTGTATGGCTATCACCTGTAGGCACACCATAATATATATACTCAGTCTTTTCATTTGGGTACAAAGGTACTACATTTTTAGCAATAATCTGCAATTATATCCTGACATTTAGCTTATAATATCTTTCTCTTAATCAATATTCTTAAGTTGAGAGAAAGCGTCCCCAAATTAGATTGGGTATACTTCCACTCAACTTTTAAGAATTGGATTACTACACAGGTTGTTTAGATGAAACTCTCCTTTGTAGGCTTTTTAATTGGTCCAATCGGGCACTGGCAATTGCATACTGCAGTACCATCACACTCGCTGCTGCTTCTTGATGAGCCACAAGAAGCCCCTGCAGCTACTGTATGCGCCTGCCCACCAAGGATGAGAATTAGTGAATCCTTGTTCAGAATCGAGAACTCGTCAGTTACAACTGACTTCAATTGACTTAATTTTTTCATTTTGTTTAATTTTATTAGTTGCCTACTCTATAAGCTTTTCGGCTTCCGCTTATTTCCTAATGTAATAATTTTGTCGTGGGGGCAGTCTCAAGACATATTATACTTGGTACGTTCTCCCAGTCATGGAATCTCAGAAGTTGATATCCAATTCCCGCAAATCCCATGAATAATCCCACTTGACTGTTTCTGTTATCATCTCCACAGACAATGTCTTTTCCATTACTAATATATCTGGCTATTGCATTAATCCATTCTGTGCAACAAATTCTTTCTCTGAAGAACTGACTTGATATTGATTTAAGAACCTCCAGATTCCCCATTGAACCATGACATATGGAAAGATTATACCCGATTCGCCTTTCAATCTGCCCTATTGCCAATGACAACTCCTGTTCTATTCCAGAGTCCTCGTAACCTTCAGAACACAAAAAAAGCCTAGACAGTGCAATTCCTGTTGCTCCGTGACACCAACTTCCACTGTCCCCTTTTGATGATGGATTCCTACCATCTATCCATCCTTTCACTTCTTCCGAGTAGAAAGAACGGTCGTGGAGCAGTGACTGACAAAACATATTATAATATCGTCTGTCCTTTAGATGTTTTGCAAGTTGGAACATGGCCAGTGCCATTGAAGAACTGCCATGAGCAAATCCACCTAATACCATTTGTTTCTCACCTGTTATTTTATTGCCATCTGTATATGTCCAGTACGTTACATCCTTCTTTGTAGTAGCAAGTTGTCTGATTCGTTCTGCACACTCCTTAAGAATGGCCTGCTTGTCATCTCCTCCCATGAATTTACATTGTACTACTAAAAGTATTAATCCTGCCAGTCCGGACATATAATCATATTGAGTAGTAGTTGGGATAAGTCTTTTCACTTCGTTAATAACAGATGTATAGGTAGAACGGTTATAAAAGTCTGGAAACCTCTCCATTATATAAAGCAATCCCGTAAATCCCGACAACGGCGAAATGGGTACTGTGCTCAGATCAATACCATAATAGCTCTCTTTCCAATTTTTACATAACTGTTTGAATATCCTGCTTGCAATTCTTTTATGATTTATGCTATGGCTATAGTTATATAATGTCCTATAAAACAGGCAGATTCCTAACATCCCATCATACATTGAGTCATTCATCAAGCATACTTGGAACTTGCCGTCGAAAGAGTTTTTAGTCCTGCATACAAATCCTATTTCATCGTCAATTTCTATCATTCTCTTCTGAATTTCTTTGTCAATGCGTTCTACTGCATGTCGTATGTCTTGATGATTTATTTCCCTTTCCTCTGTTGGTGAGAGGCGTTCCTTCTTTGTTTTTTCCCCAATGACATCAATGAAAAAGTTAACCGTTTCGTCAATAATTAACAATTGCTCCTGCTGCCTTTTTATAGTAAGCAACGACAATCTTTTCTTAATTGGCGTAACCCCATTCATGTCTGATGTTGTCCATTTTTCAACAACAGAACTATTTGGTAATGTGTATAATGCCAGGTCGCAAGACTTCGTATAGTAATAAGGAATGTTGCCAGATTCAATCTGGTTGACAATGGACGTTATAAGTCGTTCACATAAAACGCCATAAGACTCTTTTCTTATGATTGGTTTTACAAGTTCCTTAATGCTCTTAGTACCATGAAGATAAGGGGGTGTTACCATTTCCCTTAGAAGGTGTGAATATATGATGGTTGGGTGTAAGAGAATTCTAGCCGACAATCCTGTTGTATCATAAGAATTAAGGAATTTCAAGATTTCCCCATTATGGTTTCGAAAGAAATTGCATGATTCCGTAAAACCTTCTTTGAGATCTTGTAGTGTTATTTCTGTAATAGGAAATGGTTTCCCGTTAATTTTGGGCAAGTGATTGTTTGTCGTTCCAAATTCAAATAGTACAGATGATATTTGGGTACGTTCATTGGCATCATTAAACATCCAGTCGGGCAATATACCAGTCTGGAGGACAGACTCCTGCAAGTACATGCTAAGTTTTGAACTATCCATATGTTTGAAAACTTTCGATGTGACAGACTCACAATCTATAATATATGGACATCCACCTACACAAAGTAAATTGTCTGGGATAATATCCTGAGTTCCTAATAAGTAGAATAAACCCTGTAGCTTCCCTAAATTCTGGTAATACCCTTTAATTTCTTTCTTACAGGTCATTTCTTTGGTTGCGATGTGGAGATGCCATGAATATTTACCTTTGTCAAGAAATGAAGGAACCCCCATATTTATGGTCAAGCCCATACTGGTTAGGCAAGATATTACATCCAATAAGAATTTTTCATTTGCAGCCCCTCGTGGCTTGTAATATAGCTTAACACCATTCTGAAAAGTTATTGAGGATACACATTTTCCATTATGCAAATCACCTTCAAGAATACAAATTTCTTTAGCAATTGATTCTTCCAGATAAAAATAGGAATTGAGTTGCTTGTAATCATTATCAAATGAGTATAGAAGTTCATTCAAATAATCTAAAATTCCCTCGGTATATGACTCAAGCATATTCCCCAATTTTGGGTATTTATCAAAGCAATATTGAATCCATTCCTCTTTGGACGAAAGGCTTTGTATAAAAAACTGATTTTGCTCTTTTTCTGTGTGACCTTCCAAAAGACTATTCTCTTTTGCAAGTCTATACTCATACGGGTAAACGAATTTAAAAAACTTCTCATAGGCATATGATACAATTTGATAGGTAATTTGCTCTACAATATCATCTCCCTGTATGAATGAATTTTTGAAGATATTTTTCGCAACCCTCTCCCGAACGAGGAAGTAGTATGGATACATGAAAACAAGTTTTCTTTCCTTACTTATATTTTCGTTTGCAAAAACTTTTGCTTGATAAAGTTTTTCTGTAATCATTTTCTCTTACTAAATGTCATTTGTAGTTCTTTCCTTATAAATCATTTAATAAATAGATATGTGAATACAACGCTTATCAATAATATTAGAGAAATTATAATTGTACCACAACGAATAACCAAAGGTGGTTCTTCTCCCATAATATTCCTCACCTTATCGCTACGGATTCCTATGTTCTCCAAATCTTTAGCCATATCTCAACTATTTAATTTCCTAATTCTAACTGGTTCTTTACAAGATTGTAATATGCCCCTCGCTTTGCCGTCAGGGACTTGTGATTTCCTGTCTCAACCACCTTGCCCTTATCCAAGACGATTATCTGATCCGCATTCTTCACTGTACTCAGACGATGAGCTACTACTACGACTGTCTTACCTTTATAGAACTTATCCAGATTCTCAACAATGGCACGTTCATTACTTGCATCCAAAGAATTTGTCGCTTCATCAAGGAAGATGAACTTCGGATTCTTATACACTGCGCGAGCAATCAAGATACGCTGCTTCTGACCTTGGCTTAATCCCATTCCGTCCCTTCCAATATTTGTATTGAACTTCAACGGGAGAGCCATAACAAAGTCTTTGACATTAGCGATTTCAGCAGCCATTTCAAGTCTTCCCTCATCTATCTCGCCATCATCAACCGCAATATTCCTTGCAATAGACTCAGAGAAGATGACACCATCTTGCATGACAACACCGCATTGCTGTCGCCACCATTTCAAATTGTATTCGGATATGTTGTGGCCAGCAATCGTTATTTCACCACTCATTACTGGGTAATACCCCAGCATGAGTTTTATCAATGTGGTTTTACCACTTCCTGATGCACCCACGATAGCCGTGATTTTCCCCTCTGGGATATGTATGTTTACGCCTTCAATAGTCTTGGATAGGGCATGAGGGTCATACTTGAAGTCAATATTACTCAATTCTATATCATGATTTTCATTGTCAAAATCTGTTCTTGAACGATTGAAATCTTCTTCATTGTCCTTTTTGTGAATCTCATTGATACGCTCAAGGCTTATTTTTACGTCCTGTATAGAGTATATGAAGTGCATAAGTTGCTCTATAGGGCTGTTCAGCTGACCTATGATATACTGGACAGCCAGCATCATACCAAGTGTAAGGTTTCCATTAATGACTGCAGTAGCCGATACGACAGTTATGATTATATTCTTCAATTCATTGATAAAAATGCTTCCAGCCTCCTGCATCTGTTGGAGTTTCAGACTTTTCATCTGGATGTGGAACAGGTCTGCCTGTATATCCTCCCATTCCCAGCGTCGGCGCTGTTCGCAGTCTTGCAGTTTGATTTCCTGCATGGAGGTTAGGAATTGATAGGTTTTATTGTTGTTTGCAGCCTGTTGCTCAAAGAGTTCATAGTCAATAACCTTACGACGTCGCAAAAACAGTGCCATCCATCCGCCATACAGAATACTTCCAATAAGAAATATCAAGAAGATGAGCCTGTTATAGACCAACAGCACACAACTGAACACAGCAAAGCTAATCAAAGAGAATGCCACATTTAATGTCTGCTGTGTCAGGAATGAGTTAACCCGTGAATGATCACCGATACGCTGCATCAAATCACCCATCAACTTCGTATCGAAGAACGACATGGGAAGTTGTAGCAGTTTGATGAAAAAGTCACTTACCAAAGAGATATTGATGCGCATGGAAATATGCAGCAAGAGCCATCTACGGATGAAGTCAACAGATGTCCGGCTGAGGGTAATAACAAGTTGCCCTATCAAAATGAGCCAGATGAAACCTATGTCTTTGTTTTTGATGCCAATATCGACGATATTCTGGGTGAGGAATGGTAGGGCAAGTTGTAGAAGGCTTCCAACAAGCAAGCCAAGTATTATTTGGAAGAAATACTTACGGTATTGCTTGATATAACCGAATAAAAATTTGAAAGGCTTGTCTATCCTCGTTTCGCATTCATTATCGTTTTCGTAAAAAGTTTTGGTTGGTTCAAGAAACATAGCAATTCCTTTTCCTTCTTTCCCTTGTCCCATTTCTATCCAATGCTGTTTGAATTCATCTGTTGTGTAAGTTATCAATCCTTTCCCCGGGTCAGCAACGTAAA
>JAEEGI010019812.1_pt1 | contig 13532 bp, 11 predicted proteins | sample 8958751 | NCBI WGS metagenome assembly JAEEGI01 (sample SAMN16246545, study PRJNA631951) | gut metagenome | biome: gut microbiome; feature: rumen; material: KS-attached | host: Bos | place: Iran: Karaj | collected 2018-10
TATCATATTGTGGTAAATTATACAATAACATGCGGATAAACAGATATTTAACCGATAGATACTTACCTCGGAAAACACTGCTATCCCGGCTAAAAAATATACATTAACTGTCACAGAATATCATATGTGTATTTGACGGTGGATCCGATCCTGACATAGGCTCCGTCGGTCACATGTTCAAGAAGATCTGCAGATGAAACAGATGTCGGGCTTACAATGATCCGCGCATCGTTTCCGAGGGTTAAAACAGCTTTGTTTAACGAATGACTGATCAGTTCATATAAGGTATTGGCAGGATTCTCACCTGTTGCGGATAACGAGATCAACTGGTACATTTCATCTGTATTTATAATGAGAATAATCCCTGTCACCTCATTCTTATCGTCAAAGGCAACGAAACTTAAGTCTTCGCTGTACCGGCTTTTAGGAAAGGCAAGTCCCTTAAATCCGGGCGGCGTAGATCCATTACGCTTCCAAATATCAGCATACACCTGCCAGTTTTTGTCGCTTATCTGATTTAGTGATTTTAATTTTATCTGCGAGGTTTTTGTGTCAGATTCATTCAGTCGGATCTCATTCAGGGAAACTGCATAGATGGGAACCATCATATCGTCATATACAAAACCACAGTGATCAAGTAACTGAGCTATTCCATCCCCCGAATTTCTCGTTGAATGGACACATACTATTGAGGAAGCATCCATCTGCTCTGCCGCTTCCATAAGTGTATATACAAGTTCGGTACCGGCTCCGCGGCCTCTGAATTCTTCTTCTACGTAGATATGTCGTATAGCAAGCGTATGGTCACCGATAGACTCTGCAGCCAGAACCCCGCATGCTGTGGCGGTATCATCATCTATCACACCGAAGAAAATATCACTTGTCAATAACGCCTCATCGGGTATCCCTGATAAAAATAGATCTGAATTCTGTTCATTTATCAATGTTCCGGTCATACTACTGTCCCCTTATCATTATTTAACTCATTTCTGCGATTCCTGATCATATCCTTGACATCCGTCTTTTTCAGGCAATCAGAGAGGAATTTTGAATGCGTTCCGGCTTCCTGTCGCATAATACGCATTTTGTCCTTGAATGTATCGACATATTTGAGCTGTCTTAACTGATCATCTGCATCTTCTCCCTCATAAGAAATGGTATTGGTCTTATCATCGAATTTTGCTTCAGCCTTGGATAAAGGTAATGATACGATCTTATTCTTGATACAGGTCAGTCTGTCCCACAGGTGATCAAGTTCCTCCTGATTAAGTATGTCACCGAGTACCTGCTTCAAATATGGCGGAGAAAGAGCCAGTATTCTATTGGCAAATGAAACAGGCAAGGCAACGATTTCGTTTGCACCTATCTTCTGGATACGATTATATGTTTTACCATCCAGGTGCTGGGCTTTGATCCTTCCGAAGGACAGATCATTATCCAGACATCTTATCGCAACTATCTTACCGTTTTTATAGATTCCGTGATAATTACCGAAATGTCTGTCAGTCTGACCGCACAGAAAGTCAAATACATTAAGCATCAAAAGCTGTGAGATCGCTTCAGGCGAATAAGCGGCTGATTTCTCGAGTGTTTCGATACCACCTGAGTTTTCCATGAGATTCCCTTCAATGACCTTGCCATTCATCCTGATAACTGCAGTACGTGAATCACATACCATGTCCTGAATGCCGAGTATGGTAGCCAGACGGCTGGTAGCCACGTTTCTGTCAGAAAGGTTTCTTTTATTTTCTATCCTGGCTCCTACTTTCATCCGGTTTGCCATACAACGCTTTGCCATGGTATCACGGATATTAACTATTATATCCGCCATGAGATCAACCGGAACTTCATTCGTTTCGATGGAGTTGTTCAGATGTTTGTTAAAAAACTTGACAGTATAGGCAACAATCTCATTATTAGTAGCTTTATTCCTCTTAAATTCCCTTATTTTATTGGTAAAAACTCCACGTTTTTCCACATTCCATCTTTCATGCAGTTCCATAAATGCATTATAGATAGTTTTGGATGCATTCTTCGAAATATCGTATTTCTTCAATGCATCAGTTATCATTTCTCCATTATCGTCTGAAGGAACGGAATCCTTTTCACGGAAATATACGATCTGTTTACCTTTAGGATTATCTTCGCTTACAGGGACCTTTTTGGTGATCTTATATACTACCGATGCACCTGCGCCGTCTTTAGTGACGGTAATGCTTTTGTCATTATCCACATCATAGAATATACCTCTGCAGAATTTCAATGCATCCAAATAAGTCAGAGGTTTATTTATAAGCTCGGGATCCGTACCGGCGATATCGCGGTATTCAAGAGTTTTTTCACGGAATAGTTCGCTGTCCTTTTTACATCTGTCAGACAATTGTGTCAGAATACTGCTTAACTCTGAATAACCCGAAGAATACTTTCTGTTTAATTTCTCTATGCTTTCAATAAGCCTTTTATACTGCATCGTGACAGCGATACATGTTCCGTCAATTTCATCTTTGATGTGTTTTTCGGCGTCGGGATCTATCTTGCCGGCGTTGTCAACCTTAAACGAAGGCATCTGATTACCAAGCAATGCAGAAACTGCCTGTATGTTCCTGTTAACTGTCGAATACTCTCTTGTTCCTTTTAACGGAATGAGTTCTTCATTTGTAAGCAGGAATCTGAGTTCATCATCCGCAAATCCGGTCTCGGTATAGTCTACAATACTTTCATTAAGCTCCTCTCTCATTGCGGGAACCTGATTTATCTCATCAAGATCATCCGAAGCCTTTGCATCATACTGCGAATAGGTTTGTCTGATAAGAGCGCTTAAGTTTTGAGTATTCTTAAGATTTTTGGATACATCAAGGAATTTCTTCTTAGCCGCGGGATCTTTGAATTTTGGAGTCTTAAGTTTATTAAGATTCTTAACCGTAACTCCGTTTATTCTCATCATCTCCTTCCCAAGTATGAATGAGCGGATAAGATCCTCGGCAAGAGCTTTTTGTTCATCTGTACTAGCTTTTGTTATATCCATCGATAACTCATCATCATAATGATCGATATATTCTTTATTGGTCATTATGCTTTTACGTACGGTATAATATGCTGCTATCGATCTTAACTTTGTCAGTTTTTCCGTAAGGATTTCTTTTCGGTCTGCTTCAAGACTTTCTAAGAAGTTGTATTTTTCGGATAGTCTGTCAAACGCGGCAACCTGATTTGTGATTTTCTCAAGTATATGGGCGTTGGCTGCAATATCATGATCGGTATCAAACTTCAGACCTTCTGTATTTATGGACAAAAGCATACCGGAGATCTTTACAAGCGCAAGACGAGCATGATTGGCGTTAGTCTTTCGTTTGCCGTCATCGGTCTTTTCGGCCAGGAAAAGATTTGCAAGCTCCTTGTTTTGTTTTGCGTCTTTCTTATACATAAACTGCGACAGATCATTAAAATCGCTGACATCGATCTGCGCTTTAAAGTTTTTAAACGCCTCTGCGCGTTGCTTATTAACGAGTGCATTATCTATTTGGATGTTTTCCCTAAGAAGCTGCGCGTTTTTGACTTTCTGATATAGCTTGGATTTGACGTTTTTCTGCTTTTCAGAGCGTTTCTTGTCGCTTAAGCGGCTGGAAAAAGCAGACCCGTATGAAAGTTTCAGTACGGTGTTTTTAGGTATCTTAACATTCAGGCGTTCTCCGGAAAGATCCCAGGTATCGTTTGCCAATAAACGGATCCTGGCACTGTTTTCTTTAGTCTGGTTCTCAGCTCTTTGTTTTTTCTTCTCCTTATCTGCATCTTCCTTAATGATATTTACCTGTTCTTCGGGTTTGGCTTCTACAGGAAGAATGTGTTTTTTCTCGGATTTCTTTATAAGCTTGTCCATTTCTTCACGGACCCACTTCTTCTCATTCTCTTCCGTAACGGCATCCGGATTCTTCATGGCCAGATTCATTTCGAACTTGAACGTATCTGTTTCGTCTTTCTTCACCCGCCTTTTTATCTCGCGGTTTACAAGCGAATCCCTGACTCCGTGCATGGCAGTCTTAGGATCTTTATAATCAAGTTCTACAGGTCGATCCATCATCTGTGCGATATCAGGGCCATTGATCACATCTTCAGCATCCTGAAAATGCATTTGTTGGTTCTTTTGTAATTCCAGATCTCCTTTTCCCATTTTTGGTATTCCTTCCTGAAAAAATTGAGTTAATAAACTCTAAGTATACAGATACGACTTAACTGTCACGTAAACTGATCTTCCCCATATATCCATATATCAGTTTAACATTTATTGCAGGGTAAAACTACTTTTCTTATATTTATACGGATATCTGTTTAAAAAGGTATAAAATCATCTGGAAACTGCTCAAGATTATGTATATTTTGGTAATATATCTTGTATTCAAAAAGATGTAACATAAAAAAGGTGTTTGATTCAGAGGAGGAAGTTGTGAGAACAAAGAAATACACTTATGGATTAGTTTCATTGATCATGACCGGAATGCTGTTATGCGCATGCGGACAAGCAGATACAGAACCGGTTCAGACAGAAGGCGTTCAAAAAGAGGCAATCCCCGCTGATACTGATAAAGCTCCTGAAGAAAAAGAAAATGAAACAAAACAAAATGGTGATGTTATAAACTATAAAAGCAAATACGGCTGGTCAGTTGTATATAGTTCAAAGGTATTTGATGTTACAGAGGGCGATGATTCTCTGAAACTGACATATAAAGATGAAACTTCCGGAGATAATATGGAGGAAATCCGCTATATTCAGGGTAAACAGCCTGAAGAAGCTCTTGCCGAATTAACAGATACATGGAATGCGGATCCGGAGAAAATAACCAGACGGGAAAGCTATTTTCCCGGTACAACTGACAAATGGGGATACTGGAGGGAGTATAGTGATGGCAGTTCATATAAAACTGCTATCGCAGGCGAATACAACGGCGGCGTATTGATGTTTTATTCTACAGAAAAGCTCAGTAATGAAGAGGTATCTCCTGTTTCCGATGCCTTGGCTGAAGTGTTAAATTCTATCAAATACGATAATTTCGGACCTCAGACAATGTATGATCACATTCCCGGCAAATATGTGATGACTTATACTGATAATATCGGCGGTACAGACATATCCATAGAATACTATATTGAGCTTAGGGATGATCATACAGGCACTATGAGCCTTCAGGATAATGTTCAGATAATGTGGGGAAGCAATGAACTCATGAGGACAGAACCTGATTATGAGAAATATTATGAATACTCCATAGAAGGCAACAGTCTCAATCTGAATCTGGATGGATACTGGATGACATTCGAAAAAGGATCTGCATCCGATAACACAGATGCTGTATCAAATAATGACAGCGCAAATGCTGTGTCAAATGATGACAGCACAGATGCTCCCATAGAGAACGAGACCGCAGATGGATTTATGGGGTCATTTCTCTTATCATCCGACAGGGATAAGATTGATACAACAAATGATTATGGTGTTCTCTACAGAGTAGTTTATAAGGCTTCACTTGAAGGAAATGAACTTAGAGCCTGTGGTTCCATGGATTACAGGAATTCCAAGGATCAGGATCCTATAACCATATCTTCCGATATCACTCATATCTTCAAAGTCGATGATAATACCGTGTACCAGAAAGATGGCGAAAACGGCACCGAAACCATTACTAAGGAGGAATTTGCAGGATTCCTTGACAGCAGAAAGGACTCCGGTATGTATTTTGAAGTTGAGATAAGCGGCGGCGTCGTAAAAACTGCACTATTATCCGCACAGTAAATACTATCATATTCGACTTCTTCCGGATTCTGATGCAAGATTAATATAATTCATGATGTGACGCAAGGAATTCTTCGATTTCCTTCGTGCAATGCTTCTGTAAGATATATCCGTATCAGTTCAGATGTATCCCCGGTCCCAACACAAATGTATTGATCAATATGAGGATTATCCCGACAGTAAACAGTATATAGTTCGGTTCTGCCGGTATATGATATAGAAATCTGCTCTCCTTCGGCGGTTTCATCCAAAACCCGACAAAAAGAAATCCCCAGAAAAAGCCGATATACATAAACGGTGAGACAAGTATGGTTGTCATACTTAAAGAACCGTCCTTTATAGCCGGATTCTGCGTATAAGATGCAATAAGCGCAATAACCCCCACAAAGAACATCGTCAGGTATAACTTAGCACCAACTGCTCTGCGTTCCTTCTTATCAGAGCCGTCTTCAATGAAATAGTAGGCCATATGGTTTAATGCGAAAAACAGAGCAAACGCTCCTGCGAATCCTGTTATTGTCAGTATTATGCGTAATACAGATACAAATCCGGGATCATCTGCAAAATATGAACATACACTGCCCCAATCTCCCAGACCGATCATGCCGCCATTCATAAAATATCCGAAACCTACGTTTAATTCCAATCCCATCATCTGTATCAGAAAAATACGAAGCATTGGCCCCATCTTAACTTTTAAAAGAATTACGAATAATATGATACCGATGATCGTATTAAGTATTGATGCGCTTCCGCCAGATACCATGATCCTGTGAAATGTGGGAAGTGTACTATAGTCAAACAGTTCCATAGGTTCGACATGAAAAGACGTGATCGTATAGCATTTGTCACCATAGATATAAAAGGTGATCAAATGAAACAGTTCGTGTATGGGAATCACACAAAAATATGCGATCATCGACGTTGCTATACAGTTTATAATAGATAGATCCCTCTTCTGCTCCATAAATGTATCCTTTCTGATCGATCGTTTGTTAAATATCGTCAATAATTATCTGTTTTATTTTTCCTGAATCCTGATCTGTATGCTTTCCACTGCTGCAGATCTTCGTTCATTTTCGTCACTTTACGTTTTCCTGCCAAGAACATAATGATCCAGCTCACAATGAAAATGATCATATAGGTTATAAAAACAGCAAATACCATTGTATTGTTAAAGTCCCAGCCCAGTACCAGCCCCAATACATACAGACCGGCCATAACGGTCAGAAAATGTATTGCTGTTGCATATACCAGGCTTATACTGTCAATCTTATAAAGTATCATCACGCAGGTGCATATGGCGCCATATATGCCGCAACTTATAAGACATTTAATGATCTCTCCGGTATCAGCTGCACGATAGGAATCATTTAGTTTCCCCGATACTATCAAGATAACGGCACCGATGATCATACCCAAAATTAAGCCGGTCAGAAATCTGAGAATAAGGCTCTTCTTTATCTCATTCATCGCTGACACCTCCGATCCGGGCAAGATCTGCCAACCTTTTCTGTACGGTATTTACATACCTCCTTGATACCCAGGAACATCGATCATCTTCAAAAAGAACTTTAATAGTGCCTTTTATAGACATATCAAAGCCGGACACATAATCTAAGTTGATGATCTCAGACCGGCTGATCCGCAAAAAACTCTCAGGATCCAGGATTTCCTCCAAAGCCTGAAGCGGGCATCGTGCCTGATATCTATCTTGAATAGTCTCAACAATAAGCTTACGATCCTCAATAAAGACACGTAAGATGTCTTCCTGATCAATGGATTTAGTATTATTTCCCTTAAATACTTCTATCTGTATTCTTTCTGTCTCATTCTGTGCTACATAATCCCTTATCAGTGAAGCAATATTCCTTGTAAACTCTGTTTCTTCATTTGTACGGATTATTATCTCAGTCTCTGTAACAGAAGGATCTATATCATATTTAACGTTAACAGTACGTTTCACTCTAACGCTCCTAACATTATTATTCACAAACAATATTTTATGGATTGCATACGCCTGAATCAATGCGTATTGTCTATTCGGTATTCTTATTGTCTATTCGGTTACTAAAACAACGAACAATAAAACGAACATTGAAATCCATCCGTGGATTTCAATGCTCTCAAATGGCGGCATTAGAAATGTAGTCCGCCCGGTAAAATGGTTATTTACAATATATATTTGTCATTAAACGCTGATGAGCGATGCTCTATGATCATGGCACGAAGAGCCGTATCCTGTCCGGCCATACCAAGAAGGATCTCAGGATCGACATCTTTATCAAGCCCAAGATCAAAATAGATCTTTTGATAAGATTCAGTATTAGCGTTTCTGGCTGTAAGAATGCAAAATGATATATCTGGATTAAAACTGCGTAAATAATCAATATAAGCCTGATTGATATGATCCGGATAGCTGCTATCCGTGGAGGTTCTTTCATGAGAAATATCAGTTGTATCGATATGCTCACCATCACCTAAACACTGATCTGGCGATTTGTAACATAGCCTTTCATAGATAAGCAATATCTTATTTCTTCGTGTCTGATCAACATAGCGTTCGTATTCATCATTTTCATCAGCGTAATCTTCTTCTCCGCCCGCAAGGAAAGGCTTAAATCCCTTGTCATCAGGTTCGTTTAAATATCTGGCAAGTTTGTCATCATAGTATTCAAGAAACCTGTCATCTTCTGATGCCTGAGAAATAAGCATATCTGTATCAGAACACCAGGTTCGTATAGCAAGCCCAAGAAGATCCGGATATGAATTAACCGGAGTTTCAGATGCTTTTTGATAAAGATGAACTGATGACAGATTATTACATCTGATGAAAGCTTTATTAGAAACCCTGCATCCGCAAGGAATCCATATCTCACGAAGATTTTCGCAATTTGCATACGCCCAGTCTTCGATATTGACTATCTCGGATGGAATAATTACTGATATCAGGTTTTTGTCACCCAAGTGCGCTCTTGATGGAATTGTGTTCATAATGAAATCATATCAAATAGAGGGTGCCGATGCACCCTCTTTCAACTGATTTGATTTAATTCGATATGCAATGAGTTATTTGTTATGTTAACCTAGTTGAACTCCCTTAATACTTCTTCGCCATAAGCCAGTTCAAATGTCTCATAATGGTCGTTGGTATAATATACCAAACCGTCATTTGAATAGATCAAACGCTCAGAACCGCGTTCATCTTTTCCATCCGTATTTACATCGCATTCGATATAATAACGTCCTTCTGCATCAGCGATGTCTTCATTACCCAGGTTCTTGGTATAGAACCGGTCTCCGCCGATACTCTTGCCGGGAGCAACATCTGATACAGGGCCGCCGATCCATCCCATAGTCTGGGCTTCCTGCTTGGTGATATAGTTATCAGGAAGATGATCATATTTATAGATATATGCGGCAACATCCTCCTTGGTGTTATATTCTCCATTCTCATCCAGGTTAATGTTGTCTTTACGCTGCTCTTCATCAATTATCGAGTAAGTATCGTATCCGGCATAGCCTGTGCTTACAGCTGCTATAAGGATCGCAATCACACATACTACCCTGCCGGAGGTTGCACCCATAAATTTGGTTATAGATTCTGCTTTATTAGTTTTATTTTCCATATCATTCTCCTGAAAAACATCAATCGGATACAAAGTAGCAGTCTTTACCTGCCTGCTTGGCTTCATAGGCAGCCTGATCAGCTTCTTCGAAAAGTGATTCAAATGACTGTCCCGGCTCTCGGAATGCTATACCGATGCTGACAGTTCCGGTTAAATCTCTTCCATCGTCTGCTACCACGTGTACATTACGAAGGTCTTCCTGGAAATCCTCGATCTCCTTTATAACCTGTTCTTTTGTGTCACGTCCCATAAGCAGCATGTAGAACTCATCACTCTTCTCACCGACATTGCTGACTAAGTTGATATCACTGTCAGGGAAATGCTGTTTTACTACATCTGCGAATCCGACTATAAGTCTTTCCACACTGCCCGCACCGTATTCTTCATTCTTCTTACCCATTCCGTCACCGTCAAAGGAGATCATTGCGATCTCACCTTCAGGGAAGGACTCATTCTCAAAGAGTTCCGTTGTCGCGTCAAGAAAAGCATCCATGGTATACAGATGGGTTACCAGTGTTCTTTTGTTTGTATCTTCCATATCTACGATAAGTTCTTCGTAGTGATCAGTAAGGCTGTCGGCATGATGAGTTTCATGTATATTACGATGAATTCCTGACCAGAGAAGAGCATTACCGGCTATAAGTATGCATAAAGCAACGCACCATATTCTTGCAGATACTGTTTTATCTTCCATGTCAATCCTCCATATACGCAGTTTCATCTATTATTTCGCTGCAGATATAATGATCCGGAGATGTGACTATCACATATCCGCAATTAGTGATATCTCTGAGGGCAAGTTTCTTATATACAAGTATATCCCTCAGTTCCTTAAAACTGGTGCCGCAGTCAGGTGCTATGGCTGCACAGAATAACAGTGCCATTCCTTCTACAGTACCCGAACCATCAGCGACCTGATATGGCGTATCATGCCATTTTGTCTTCATCTTATCGTAGTATTTGATAAGCGTATCTTCATCAAAATGACCTTTTGCAAAGACTAAGAAAGAACTACCGCCTCTGTGAGAGATGGTCCAGCCTTCTTCTTCAGGGAATACTACTTTAAGAACATTGGCAAAATCCTGAATTGCAGGCCTTCCGTTTAAATGTCCGTAAGTATCATTTATATTCTTAAGACCGCGATCTAAGGATCCGAATCCGACATTGATATGAACAAGCTGTTCGCCATCCTCCAGCTCTCTGACGGCGTTATTAAGCTCGTACTTGTACATATCATAATTCAGTGTGTCGGTAGTGGCATCCATCTCATTTGCTTCTATGGCTTCCTGCATCTGCTCCGTGGTCTCACTGAATTCATTTTTTGCCACACTTCTCTGTCCGAGTGTGTAAATATATATCGGTAATCCGATCAGGAATGATACCGAAAATATAATACACAGGATTTTAAGAGTTTTATTCATCTTTCTGTTCCTTTTATATTATTATCTTAAGTTTAAAAGTCACGGTACAGCTATCATCTGCACCGTGACTGACATTTTATTATACCAACAATGGTATCACAATACTATAATACAAAATTTAAGTCTTAACAATTATAAGTCTTTAGCAGATCAGCTTTTGGCATTTATTCTCAGATCTTGAACATTGCAACATTTTCTCTGAGTTCTTCAGCTACCTGTTTAAGGTTCTCAGCCTGGTTAACAACATCGCCCATATTGGTATCGATCATTGAAAGCGATGCGCTGGTCTCCTGTGTGGAAGCTGCTGTCTCTTCTGATACTGATGAGAGTGATTCTACAGAATCAAGAATTGAATTCTTGTTACCGTCAAGAGTCTCAACAAGGCTTAATATCTGCTTATTACCGGTCTCGGTCTCGCTGAGCATGGCGATCATCTCTTCGAAAGAAGCGCTCATGTTGTTAAGAGCATCTGCTTCTTCTTCGGTAGCAGACTTGATATCCTCGGTAAATTCCTTATTCTGTTCGGACAGATCAGTGATCTCCTTAAGCATGCCGGTGATCTCGTTTGCAACACCGTTGGATTCTTCTGCAAGATCCTTGATGTTATCTGCTACAACTGCAAAACCACGGCCGGCTTCACCTGCACGTGCTGCCTCGATCGAAGCGTTAAGGGCAAGAAGGTTGGTCTGGTTTGCAATAGAAATGATACGCTCTGCAGCCTGATTGATCTGACCTACGAAATTAGCTGTCTCATTAACTGACTCTGATACCTTATTAGCCTTTTCTCTGGTATTCTGACCGGAAGTCATAAGGTCGCCGAGCTGTCCCTGTACTCTTAAGGACTCTTCAATGATCGTGCGGCCGTTTTCAAGGTTATGGTTAGCTGCGTCAAGTACATCTTCTACAGCGTTACCAATACTGATGGTAATATCAGAAGTTGACTGTACGTCGTTTGCCGTAGCTGTAGCGCCGTTAGCAAGGTCTGATACTGCCTGATTGATATCGGTAATGGCTCTCTGAGAATCCGATATCCTGTCTTTTGCTTCTGTTGCACTGTTATCAACGCCTTCAGCGTTAACAATGATCTTCTTAAGCGCTTCGTGAAGATTATGTCTCATATTCTCTGCAGCGTCAGCAATACCCTGGAATTCGGTTACGGGAGAAGTTACTTCCAGATGTGTAACGAAATCTCCGTTTGACATATCATCTATGCCACTGCCGATCTTCTTGATTCCATCTGATATGATCTTGGCAAAGAATACAACAACTACTAACAGAACAGCGAATATTACTCCGAATAAAATACTGACCTTGGTGACCTGCTTGCTTATAGCTGCTCTTGCATATTGTTCTTCCTGCTCAGCCCACTGTTCAGTAATATCAGTCATGTCAGATATTGAAGTTCTTGCAACATCAAAGAGGGAATTAAATGTTGCCCAGTCACCGGTGCTTGTATGTATGTCATAACTGTTTGTCCATGCTGCGTAATCAGACTCATACTGTGCTTCAAGCTGCTGAAGGGTCTTACCGTCAAGAGTTGTTCCTGTATAGAGAAGATCATTGCCTTTTGCAATTTCAAGCGCAGCCCTGACTTTATCTATAGCCTGCTGTGCGTTTTCATCATAGTTTGTAAGCTGATCAGCCAGAAGAGACTGATATTCAGGTATATCCTTAAGATCATAGTAGTTGATTGCGGCTGTAAGAGCCTGATACAGATCTCTGTCGGCGTTAACAAGATTGGAATTAACCTGGTATAACGTGTCGTAGTACAGTGACTCTGCTTCATTATAAGTGCTCTTCATTTCCTTTCCAAGCATCACTATCAGCACTATAAGCATTATTACAGCAGGTGCTATCAGAGCGATCAGTGTATTCATAAAAGGCATTTTAAAGTTGTTTTTTTTCATTTGTATTAGTCTCCTTTAAAAAAATGCGGATACCAGAGTATTGAACCATAGTAGCAATATCTGTTATCCGCATATGATATCAGTTCTGCAGTGCCTTTAAGTATCTGTTGTACTGAGCCTGTTTAACTTCTACTACTTCATCAAGATGAAGTGACTGAAGATCCGAAATGTATGTATCAAACTCGGCTAGATCCATGGTACCGGTTATGAATCCTGTTGCAGACTCATCAACCTTGGTCTGGATATCAGTCATATACAGGTTAACCGTATCGCTCTCCTCGCTTGTTGCATAGATCTGCGGCCAGGGATGTCTGATATACTGACGAAGCTGTCTGTTGATCTCTGCATGCCATGGAGCAACCAGAATATCGGTAGCTTCTACAGACTGTGCTGCAGGGAATACGAATGAAGGATTTATACCGAACTGCTGAAGCCAGTCGTTATCCTTACCCTGTTCTGTATATTCCCTTGATCCATCGGCATTTGTTACATAGCTCTCGCCTTCAAATCCCCACTGATAGTAATCCTGGCAATGGTCACTCATTGAGTAATCAAGGAACTTAACCGCAAGTTCGATCTGCTTTGACTTGGTGCTGACGCCGAACATATAAGCAAGTGAGTTACGGCCAACATAGAAGCCCTTCTGAGGACCTGACAGAGGCGCTGTACCGATAAAGGCCTTTTCTGCCGTGTTATCATAATAAGGAAGAACATTTGAATACATCATCGACATAGCCCATGAGAAATCATTCCGGAGGAGCTGGAGCGGCTGCGCGAGCGCTTTGTCGGG
>JAEEGI010019813.1_pt1 | contig 13531 bp, 16 predicted proteins | sample 8958751 | NCBI WGS metagenome assembly JAEEGI01 (sample SAMN16246545, study PRJNA631951) | gut metagenome | biome: gut microbiome; feature: rumen; material: KS-attached | host: Bos | place: Iran: Karaj | collected 2018-10
CTTGCTTGCTTAAAGCGATTAAGTTGAATTGAAAGTTGTAGAGAAGATTGGTATAGATGATACTTGTAGATTGGAACAGATTTGATTAGATTGTTCTAGGAGGTTTTTAGATTATGTTATTTAATTGTTATCAAGCACCATCATACTATGGTGTATGTGACGTAGACTTTAACTTTAAAACATACTTTAACTTACTTTTAAATAAGGTAATAAGAATGTTTGAATGGGATGGACTGCCAGATACAATTGACCCACGTTTCTTAGAAACACAATTGCTTTTAGCTGGTAAGGCTTGTTTCTTTAAAGACAACGACAAATTCTATTGCTTGAATGGTAATTGGGGCGGTGAACCAAACGTTTACTACTATCCTACAATTTGGACAGTTGCTAATCCAATTTTGGGTTCTAAACAGCTTAAGGTTAGACAAAAAGATGGCACAGACAATGTTGATGGACTTGACGGAATTATTATTGGAAATTCTGATTCAGATTTAATTAGTGAGACTAAAACTGGTGGACTTTACAATTTAATTTATCAGACAGCAGGACTTTTAGCAGACAACATTTCATCTCTTAATGTAGCTCAAATTAACGGACGTGTTTCAGTTCTTTACACTGCTGACAGCGAAGCACAAGCTTTAACTGGTGAAAAAGTTTTACAGGACATTTACAGTGGTAAACCTTACAAAATTCTTGAGCAAAACATTTTAGAGAAGATTGGAACAACACCAATTGCGGCTTCCGGCGCAAACAATACTCTTATGAGTTTAATCGAAGCACATCGTTCAATTTTGTAGGATTTCTATAATGAAATAGGAATTGGTTATCAAGGTAATAGCAAAAGAGAACGTGTTAATACGGCAGAGGTTGGCTTAATGAGAGGCTGTCTGGATTGTAGCTTAGATGGTATGTTCAAATGTAGAAAGGAAGCGGTTGAAAAAATTAATGAGTTGTTTGGTCTTAATATTAGTGTTAAAATAAATGAAGACATTTACTATGAAGGTAGTGGTAATGCTACGTTAGGCGACATAACAGATGCTGACGCTGAACTTCAAGTTGATGGTGTTGAAGAAGACACTATCGAACAAGAGGATGAAAAGAATGATGTTGAGACTGTTGAAAAACTCGAAGAAAAAGGAGAGGAAAACACTAATGAGAAAGATTAAGAATTTTAGTAATTATGGTATAACTTCTTGCGGTAAGGTTTGGTCATATGAACATGGCAAATTCCTTACTGCTAGTAAAAGTAAAGGATACTGGTTCTATCAAATGTATGATGATGAAGGTAAAAAGACAACTATGCTGGCACATCGTTGCGTGGCATTAGCTTATCTTCCTAATCCTCAAAATTTAAGAACTGTTGACCATATTGACGGTAATCCTGACCACAATTATCTTAGCAATTTACAGTGGATGAGTGATAAGGATAACATTACTAAATCACAAGGAAAAAGAATTCGTTGTATCGAACTTGATTTAGAGTTTCCTTCACAAACCGCAGCAGCTGAATATATGGGCTGCTGCCACCAAAATATTTCAAATTGTCTAAGAGGTAGAACTAAAACAGCTTGTGGTTATCACTGGGAGGTGATTACTAATGAATAATTGGGGCTATCGTAAACCAAAGAAACAGTTTGTGCCTTTTGAGCAAATGATTGCTTGGGGATTATAGCAGAATGTTGATGACCCTGTTTGGGGTAAATTTTATAACTATGCTCGTCATTTCTTTGCAGAAGCAGTTAAACTCTTTGACGGCACTTATACTTATGTTGATGTTGATGGAGAAACTTAGTATTATCCTGACCTTGACATTACCGAAGAAGATTTACTTAACCACTACTTTGAAGAATATGGTTCAAGACTGGCGGCACGTCCTTTAGAAATTGGTAGAATTTCAATTGTTGATGGACAGCCAATGGATTATAATACGGCAATGAGTGTTGTTCTTGACATTACCTATAGGAAAACTCAAAAGTTTGTTTTATTTAACCGCTATAAATACTTAACACTTGTTAAAACAACTGGCATTCCTTATAATCCAATTGAGAACTATAGAATGGTTGAAAATGGTGAAGATAAAACAACTTACGGTAAAGCTAACACAAAGACAGGCAATGTTACTGATACACCAACTGGTTCTAAATCAACTCAAAGAACAATTGATGCTAATCAAGTGGACCATGTGGTTGTTGAAGGACCAATTTTACTAGACGAAAATTCTCAATTTAAACCTACAGTTGACCAAGTAACTGGCAAAATGACAATTGGCGAAATTGGCTTTGCTCCAACTAAAGTTTCAACTTCTAGTGCTGGTGCAAGAACAGCTGGTTCAGAGCAAGGTGGAACAGTTGGAACAACAACATCTTCAATTTCAATTGATGGCTCAACGGCAACAATTAATGCTACTTCAACAATTGGAGAAGGTTCTACACCAACTGCTACAAACTTTGGAACAACTTATGATGATAATTCTAGTGCCGGTTCTGATAGAAAGATTGGTAAATCTACACAAACTGGAACTGTTGGTGAAGCTGAAAATACTAGTGCTACTTCTTCTACCGATAGAATTGTTAATGGTAGAGTTGAATCTGGTAATCCTGCCGCATTTGGTTATACTGATACAGAATCTTTTACTCAAAGAGTTGATACAAAAACTTATAATAATGTTAAAGACCAGTCAAGCGGCAATGACACAACAGAACATACTTTAACTAGAAGCGGCAATATTGGTGTTACTACCACTTAGCAAATGCTTGAAAGTGAACGAGAATTAGCTCGTTTCAACATTATTGATGAATTCTGTAAAGAGCTTAATAAACAAATTTTGTTAGGCGTATATGGGTGCTGATTTTTTTAGAGAGAATTTAATTTAACTTTACTTAATGATTGAGCGAAAGCGGCGAACAGTTAATTCAAATTTACAATTCTACTACTACACTAGTTCCATTTCCTTTTCACTAACTTGCGCCGCCTTCCACAAATCAATTTAATTTAACTGAGGTGATACTTAATGATTATGAATCAAATCGCTACAATTCTTAATTCCATCAATCAGGAAATGTTTGGTGAAATTGCAGTAGCAGACGAAAACTTAACAAACATCGTTGACGTTGGTAAAGCCGTAGATGCTAGCTTAACTGCTTCCGGCAACTTCGACAAATACATCGGTGCATTGATTGATAGAATTGGTAGAACAATGTATGTTGACAGAGCTTACAATTCTACTGCGCCCTCAATCATGAAAGACAGCTGGGAATATGGTTCTATCTTAATGAAGGTTAGAGCAACACTTCCTGATGCTAAAAACAACATGACTTGGCCCGTTGCTCCCAACACCAACCTTGGAGACCTTGACGGCAACTCTATTGACCCATTCGTAATTTCCACACCTGATGCAAAAGCAAAACTTTACAATAAGAGAACAACCTTTGAAGTTCCGATTACTTTTGCTGATTATCAGCTTCGTGAAGCTTTCACTTCTCCTGCAGAAATGAGCAGATTCTTCGCTATGATTGAAAACCGCATTAGAATGAAGATTACACTTTGCACTGACGCTCTTATCATGAGAACTATTAATAACTTAATTTTACAGAAAGTTGCTTCTGGTAAAAACGTTGTTAATTTGCTTTCTGCTTACAACACTGCATTCAATAAGTCTTTAACTTCTACAACTGCAATGGCTGACGCTGACTTCCTCAAGTTTGCGGCAAAAACAATCATGATGTATAAAGAATATTTGAAGAGTGCTTCTAGCCTTTACAATGAATCTGGCTACATCACCTTTACTCCTGCCGACAAGCTTAAAGCAATCTTCCTTTCTGAATTTGCTAAAAACATGGAAGTTTATCTCTACGGTGATACTTACCACAATGAATTCGTTAAACTTGAAGGCTATGAAGAAGTTCCTTACTGGCAGGGTTCCGGCACAGACGGCACATTCGCTTCTCGTTCTACAATCACTGGTATTGTTGAAGGACTCGATACTGCTAAGGAAGCCGGCACAGGTTCTGCTAATGGTAGTGCAACAACTGCAAACGGTGTCGTAGCTGTTCTGTTCGATGAAGAAGCAGCAGTAGTTTGCAACGAACACTTTAGAACAACTTCTATCTACAATCCTCGTGGCGAATATACTAACTACTTCTACAAGTGGGATTCTGCACAGGTTAATGACGTTGAAGAAAACTGTGTTGTATTTACTGTTGAAGATGTGAGTGATGCAACTCCTGAAAATTTTAATGTAGCCGGTAAGACCGGCAGTATCTTCGGCATCGCTACTTCCAAAATTCAGAGTGGTATAACAGTTGAAGGAAACAAAATTACCGGTACTTTAATTGCCGACAATGACGTTGATGGCTTTACATCCGTTTGGGGCAAAGGCTATTTCATCGCACTCCAGTTCAGTGGCACAGCCGCAACAACTGATGTAAAGGTTGGCGTAAGACCTGATAATATGACTAACCTCGACAGCGATAAGGATGCTCTGTTCAAACTAAACAATCCTCGTTCTCAATCTCTCTGGGTTCAGATTGGAACAACAACTTACCGCTACGATTTAAGCGAATTAACACTTGCCTAAAAATTTGAGTTTTCATAAAACTTTTGCTATAATATAATTACAATAAAGTTAGGGGTTAAGAACAAATCTTGACCTCTAACCTGTAATGAAATTTTTAGAATGTTTTCCTTTTAATCCTACATAATAAATGAACGAAATATCACTCCTTTCGTTCGATTTCTTCTTCTGATATAGAGGGGACAATAGTTCCCTCAATAGAACTTCGTTTAGTTTAATTAAGTAAAACGACAACGACAGCTAGAACGGTTGTAGAAGCAAGTGCAATTCTTGCAACGAGGAATTTGTAGATAGTATCTACATTAGCCATTAATAACCTCTTTTATATAAAGGCTCTTTACAGCAACTCAAATGGGTTTTATAGCGTTCAATTCGCCAAAGAGCCTAGTTTTTTTTTAAAGTTGTTAGTCAAAAATTTTATACCGAACAGGAGAGTGATTTCATGATTAAAAACAGATTAGCATTAGACGTGTTCTATGAGTTTGTAGAAAAAAACGGCAGAATTCCTGACTACAAAGAATTCATGGCTTTAGGTTATTCTAAAGCTCACTATTACAATGTGAAAGATGCTTATTTAAAAATTGAAGGAGAGAAATTAATCAAACAAGTGCTTTCAAACGAAACAATCAAAGGTAAAATTTAAGGAGTGATTAAATGAGAATTACTAAGGAAGAATTTGAAAGAAGAAATTATCGCAGACGGAATCCAAGCAAAATTCCAGTGATATGCGTTGAGACATTAGAACTCTATGAATCAATTGCCGAAGCTTCACGTTAGACAGGAATTTGTGATACTTCAATTCGTGATTGTATTCACTATCAGCAGAGAACTGCCGGTGGCTATCATTGGATTACAGAAAATAAATATCGTAGAATTTTTGAATGTAAGGTCTTTTACTGGATAGAAAACTCATATCTTAGTGAAGAGGATAAAGAAAGAGTAAATTTTGTTTATAACGCTTACTTTCAAGGAATTAAATTAAATTCTTTTGCTAAACTAATTATTAAATTAGTAAAAAGTGATATTATAGAACCTCAAAAAGAAGCTTTTATTCAAGATTTAATTGAAAGAATTGAACGTTACAACAACATGCGTGTAAACGGCGCAGAATTTTAAAGGAGGACGATTGATACAATGGACTTTGGAAGATTTTTAAATTATAGTGATTTCATTGAAAATCCAGAAGCTGCGATTGAAAAGGCTCAAAAGTTAATGGAAGCTGAATTAAAAAAGAAAGTTGCAGAAGAAAAGAGCCGGCTTGAAGAAAAATTAAAAAACCAGCAAGCTTTAGTGCATCAAGAAACTTTAAAATTACTTGAACAGCAGTATAATCAGAAGTATAATGAGTTGAGAAAAGAAGCCGGCATCGACAAGTTAGAAGAACAAGTTTCTACTCTTGAATCACAAGTTTCAAATTTACAGTTTCAGTTAAGTAAAGAAAGAGAGAAAATTGAAACCTTAGAAAATTCAATTGCAGAACATAACGAAAATCAAAGAGATGCAGAAACAAAGACCGCTGCAATCATAAAGAATATTGATAACAAATATGGTACTGACATTATTAAAACCGCAAATAGCCAAGGAAAAATTTTAAGCGACAATGAAGAATATGAGGATTTGATGAGTATTGCAGATGATGAGAGATTAGAGAAATTAGATTAGCAATTAGAAGAATAGGATAAATTAGTAGACTTTGAAAATCTTGACCAGACCAATTCATCAAAAACAAATTTTGGCTCTGGAGACTTAGACAATCTTCTTTGAAGTAGATAAAAGGAAAATATGTGGCAGATGAGCCTGCGGTATTAACATTCGATACGGAGACTCATCTTCTGAGTCTCCACTTTAAAAATGCTACATATAAGTTTAAAACTCTATCACAATTATTGAATTGGACATTCATTTATACTAAAGCAAATAAGTATAAGGGCAGAAGACGACTTCAAATTTATACGAATGATTTAAGACTATGGCTCAATTATTATTTAGATTTCTATTTTTCTTTAAAAGATGATGTTAATAAATTTAATGCTGCGCCGGCACTGTGTAGAATTGGTAATAAAGTAGTAGGTTTCTTTATTTCTAAAGTTAAATTTGTTCAATTCCTTGATACAAAATATAAAGTTGGCTCTAATACTGGAGACGCAATTTCTATTCTCTCAACTTTAGAAGAAATTAAAAATCGTTATAGTAACAGCAAAGAAGATAAAGATAGAAACCGTTATAAGAATTGGCGAAATGGCTTCACTTCTGAATTAAGAAAAACTTTTAAGACAGAAAGCTTAAAAACTTTTATAAGTCCAAATTTAGACTTAATTAAAAAGTTAATTAATGAAACACCAACTGGCTCATTTATCGGAACAGACATCAATAAGGAATATAGCAATATTTATTCCTATGATATTAACTCTTATTATATTTGGCTTTTAAGAGAAGCTAAATTTCCTAAGGATTTAATTAAGACATGTGGAGAAAAGAATTTTGATAGGTTTATAGATAGAAAAGATATAATTTTATATTGTAAAGTAACTTTAAAAGGATTAAAAGCAAAGAATTCTAAGGCTTATCCATTATATGTGCCGCGGCACTATGAAGGAGATAATGTTAAAATAAGAGGTAGTAGAATTATTAGTGCAGATAAAGTTTCGTTTTGGTGTTTTTACAAAGAAGAAAAGCCTTTAATTGATTTGTTCTATGACTGTGAGGAAATTGAAATTGACTATAAAAATTTTTATGTTTCTTTAGCAGAAAAGCTTCCAGAAGATTTCAGAATAAATTTAGACAAAGCTTATGAAGAAAAAGTTGCCGCCAAAGGTACTCCAACATATGATTTCCATAAGGTTAAACTTAATAGAATTTTTGGCTGGTTCTTAACTAAAAGACCATATAAAGGTTCTAAAGATATTGGTTTAGACAAAGTTACTATTGATAAAGAAGTCCCATATCAAGTTGGCGTTTATTTATTAACTAAAGGTCGCTCAATCTTAGCACAAATTGTAGCAGATAATTGTAGTAGTAAAGGATTTTTATCTGATTTTATTGGCGGTCACACAGATTCAATTAGAACAACAAAACCTTTGCCAGAATACTTATGCAGTAATTCAGAACTTGGCAAATTTAAATTAGAAGATATTATGTAGAAATGGTATAGCTTTGGTGATACGAGAGCAAAATATTTAACAAGCAAAGGTGAATTAAAAATGAAGCACGGCGGCGTAAGTGAAGAAGATGTAGAAGACTTTATTAAAGGCAAAACTTTTGAGGAAATTGACCTCAATTCTACTTTCTTATTGACAATAGATAAGAAAATTGTTTTAACAGACAATGGAATTGATATTGAAAAAAAATAGATTAAAGCTCTCTTTTCTCCTGATTTTTGTGAGAGAGCTGCGTATGACAGGTGGTGATAAATTTGGAATTTAAATGGAAAAATTTATTTAAAAGAGAGAAAAAGACGGAACAACCTTAGTTTAAAGAAAAATCTTAGTACTATGATAGAACAGCAATTGATGCAACTGGCGCCGCTTACAGAATGATTATTGGACAACGTTCAAATGGTAAAACGTTTAGCGTTCTGGAAACGATTTTAAGAGACTATTTAAGAAAGAAGAAAAGAGCCGCTTACGTTAGACGTTATCAAGAAGAAATTCAACCTAAGAATATTTAGTTGCTTTTTGACCAGCAATCCTTACGAGATTTAATTATTGAAGAAAGCGGCGGCAACTACAACGGAACATTCTATAGAGCCAATTGCTTTTATTTGGTTTACTATGACGAAGACGGTAAAATTAGGTCAAAAGATACAACACCTTTCTGTATTACTAGAGCCGTTAATACTTGGCAAACTACAAAAGGACAAGATGCTGGCGAAATTAACTTAATTTGCTATGACGAATTTATGACAAGAGAAGGCTATTTAAAAGATGAATTCATTTGTTTTTGTAATTTGCTTTCTTCTTTAGTTCGTGATAGAGATGATGTTGTAATTTACATGCTGGCAAATACAGTTAATAAATATTGCCCTTACTTTAGTGAAATGGGCTTAGGCGATGTAAGTCAAATGGAACAAGGCACACTTAAGGTTTACAACTATGGGCAATCAGACCTAAGAGTCGCAATTGAATATTGTAGTCCAGTTAAAGCTACAGAGAAAGTTGCAAACAAATTATTCGCTTTTGATAATCCGCAATTGGAAATGGTTAAGAACGGCAAATGGGAAATTAAGAACTATGCTAGAGTACCTTATCCAATTCACGACAACATGGTTCTGCTTGACTTCTATATTTTGTTTAACGAATAGTTAATTAAAGGCAGAATTGTTCGTTATAATAAGGATTTGTTTTTGTTCTTTAATAGACAGACAAAAGACATTAAAATTGATGACTTAACGCCATTTTATACTGATGAGTTCAGTTCTTCTCATTGTCATGTTCGTTATATTAATGATTGTCCTACGGCGGCACATGTTTTAATTAGGGATTTAATTAGAAAGAATTCAATGTGCTTTGCCAATAACGAAGTTGGTGAAGTTATCCGAAATTGGTTAATAAGTCAAGGAGTTAAAAATTTATTGTAAGATTAAAGGGAGGAGATAACTAATGTGTGAATTTAAGATTTGGCTTACATCTAAATATTACAGTAAAAATATTGATGCGCCGGACTACGACTACTGGTGCAATAGAATGGTACAAGCTTATAATGAGGGTGAATACAGTACCGCAGTTACTATTTTGGACGATTATAATGAAGGCTTAATTGAACTAAGTCCAAGTGATGCAATTATTATCAATGCCTTCGTTGATGCCAAATGAGTCCAGCAGTTTTAACCGCTGCCGGCACCGCACTCGTAGCAGTAATAGGCGCAATCGGCAAAGCAATTGTTGATATTACAAAGGCTAAAAATTAGACTGATACTGAATTTAAAAAAGCAATTATAAGAGCCGAAATTGTTAATTATTATTATGATAATAAAGAGCAAAGAGAAATTAACGCCTATGAATATTAGGTCATTATGAATCTTTATGACATTTATAAAAGCCTTGGCGGCAACAGTTTTATTGCCGACATCATTGATGAAGTTAAGGCATGGAAAATTAAAACGTAAAATAAAAAGACCCTAGAGCCAATTAAGGTTCTAGGGTCAATTTTTTTTATTATAAGTAAACTCCAGTTTGGAGATAACCATAGATTAAGTTTAACTCGCTTTCAGTTGCACCAGAGATTGATAATTTTGGATTAACACATTTTGTAAATCCATTTAAATCACCTAATCTTTTACTATTCTTGCTCTCATAGCCGTAAGTATTGCCGTAAACATCTGAACTTAAATCATGACGATTTTTACGTCTAATTTGAACGAAAGCAGTTTGCGGTAAAATTAAGTTTGCCATTGAGCTTGAAGAACCAACTACTAATGGTTGTGTTCCATAAACAAATGGAAGTGAATTTTCATAAGCTTGATGTTGAAGAGCAGGTCCACCAACGGCAGAAGCTACAGAAGAACCAATTGTTAAGCCAGCCGCAGCACCTAAAGCACCATTAAATAAGTTAGCATTGTATTTGAATGCTTCACCAATTGCACCTTTTAATCCCATTGAATTAGCATCAGTAAGAAAGTTTCTAATTGATTCCATGCCGCCTGCACCTGCTGTTCCAGATGACATACTACCAGCAAGAGATGATATTCCAGCTGTAGCGCCAACAGATTTTAATCCACTTGTAATAGAATTCCATTGTCCTAAATAATAATTATCTCGTGCCGATAACGCATTTCTAATTTGAGCATTTTGAGTATTGCCTGTAATTGCAATATCAAAACCAACCATTCCATTCATAACACATAGAGGATAAGAGACTCCATTAGAACTTTGAACCATTATAATAGCACAAATTGCTCCGGTTAATAAGCTAACACTATAGTGAAGTGATAAAGTTCTTCCCATTATTAAAGATGGCTGAACTTCTGTTGTTCCACAGTAAGGAATATAAATTGAAGCACTTGTATAAGGTTCATAGTCTAAATAAGATTCATATGTCCACGGAACAGTCATTGTGCCGCCTTCTAAATAACACATAGCATTTTGAATTGTATAAGTTGTAGAGTTGCCGGCACTAATAGGTGTTAAACCAGTTCCTACTCTAATTGCACTTTCTCCTGTTGAAACTTTATCAACACTATTGCCTAAGCTAAATGGAAACCATCTCAAAGAAACAAAGTAATCTGGAATTTCAGCAAGCGTTAAACCATAGTCAACATTAACGTCTCCACTATTATTTAATCTATAGAAATTAGATAACATTGCTCTAGCATCAGTTTCTGTATTAGAATTTACTTTACTCCACAAATTATAACCAACAGCATTGACTTGAGCCGTATTAAGGATATAAGATGTTAAGAATGATGTCGCAGCACCAACAACAGGCAATGTTGAATTGTAAGGAATTGAACCTTGGTCATTCTTTGGAACTGATGGGTCATCTGGGTCATCACCGCCGCCACCGCCACCAGGAGTAGGAATTACCGGAACATATGGCGTATGCTGAATGATGTCATCAATACCAGCTTGTGGCTGATTTGCAATATCACTACCTTGAACCATTGTTCCATCTGTAATGCCGCTTGCATCCATTTTACCAAGATAAAGGTGATTGTTGTTTCCAACGTAATGTCCTGTTTGTGCAGTAGTTGCACATTCTGTGTTGCCGGCAACATAACAACCAAGAGAAGCAATTGTTGCCCACAGTTCTTGAATTGAGAAATAGGATAGAGTTTGAGGATTAATTGAGCGATTTGTCTTAGCAAAACTAAAGCTCATTGGGCTATTGTTTTGTAAGTAATAGTGAACCGCAGTAGGATAAGTGCTATCATCCATTGCAGTGCTAATCCAACTACCATCAATTTCAGCAATAGAACCAGCCATATAGAAATCAGGATTAACGCTATCTACTGTTGGGTCATCAACGCCTTTAAAGAAACCATTGTAATTCTGGTTATTATTCATCCAGAAATTTGTATAATAAATACTAATGCCGCCATTTGTAAATAGTTGTGCATTTGTAGTAAATGCCCATTGAGATTGAACGTCAAAATTTGATGAGATTGTGCCACTTGCACCTGTATTACTAAAAATTATGCCAGCCGGCAACTGATAAATAATTCCATCTGTAGTTTCATTATAAGTTTCAGAACATACATAGAGCAAAGGTCTATTTGTAGTATAAGAGCCAACAATAGGATATGTGCTAGCATCACTAGTATATGTTCCAAAAATCTGTCTTGAACTATAAACAAAACCATCATCAGGATTTGTTCCAGCAATATAAGTATCATTTGATGGATTATAGGTTGAACTAGATTTGCCATAGTAAGGACATAAGTGAACGCCAGCAACATATTTGAAACGAACTCCATCTTCATTAACTGCTGTAATTTCCTTATAACCTTTGGTGAATAAGTCCTCATCATAATATTCGCCAGCTTCTGACTTATCTTCTGGCTTAATTTCATCCCATGTATACCATGTGCCAGCAGTTGTTGTCTGATTTCTATAGCCGGCGGCAACATCATTATAGTTGTAATATTCAATTTCTTTAATTAGGAATTTTGGAAGCCAAATTAAATCATTAATTTTAAGTTCATTCAAAGGAGCAATATTTAAAGGCGTATTTGCAATACCATTAATACTTGAATTAAAATAGGCTCTATTGTAAGGACTATAAACTGAAATTGAATTTAAAAGATTTGTTCTGTAGCCCTCATCTCCTTCTTTTAAATAAGCATTTTCAATTGAAGTCTTTTGGTCATCACTAAGTCCTGTCCAATTAAAAGTTTTCTTATTAATGCCACGACCACTAGAACCAAAGTCAATCATGAAACGTAAGTTTTGAGTTCCACTATAATAGCTAGGACTAATAGTGAAATTTCTCATATCAGATTTGCCGGTGTCTGCGTTCCAACCACTAAAATTACAACCACAACCAGCACCCATTAAACTTCCATTTTGTGCATTGGCGCCGGCATAGCATCCAGAATTATTCCATGCTGTATTAATTGCATTTGCATCCCAAACAGCTTTATCTGTTGTGCTAACAAAATCATATAATTGATTTCCATTACCTTTATTAATTGATTGTTTCCATTTTACTTGATAAATATCTGCCATACTATATCACCTCCAATTATTTTATGTTAAAGGTCCACCTATAACTGTCAGTAAGTAATTTCCACTAGCAACATCAGTAGTAGTAAAAGGCGTTGAGCTAAATGTGTAATTTTGAACCTAAGTTGAAGTCTCCATAGGATAAGCGCCGTCATCCAACCATTTACTTCTATTTGATTTTGCTCTATCAATGACGCAAGTTGTATTCTTAATTTGAGAAGCAAAGGACTTTAAAACATCAACCTTGCCGCCAATAATTAAACGTTCTCCCGGAACTCCACTAATTGTGTCGATAAAGTAGTATCGTCCCGTCAATGGCCAATAGAAATAGTTACAACCTAAAAGGTCTGCATCATAAGCCAAAAGTAATACAGGATTTAAAATTGAAATCTCACCTGTTACTGAGCAATCAACTGTTTTAGTTATGCTAAAGCTTTTGTCTACAACACGTGGGTCATTAGAAGTTTTTCCAATTTGAATTGAAGAACTCACCTTATTCACCTCCATTACAAGTTAAAATTCTTTGCTAGAACAATCTAATCAAATCTGTTCCAATCTACAAGTATCATCTATACCAATCTTCTCTACAACTTTCAATTCAACTTAATCGCTTTAAGCAAGCAAGTTTTATTCATTCATTCTATTCGTCCATTAGATTTTCTTATTTATTGTTGTTGTTATTCCGTATTCTGTATTTCGGGCGCTCTTATTTGTATTTAGTGTTTATGATGTAGTTCGTGGTTATTACCGTTGAGTGTGGAGATGTGGTTGTTGGGATTTTATTCTATATGTTTCCTGG
>JAEEGI010019814.1_pt1 | contig 13531 bp, 15 predicted proteins | sample 8958751 | NCBI WGS metagenome assembly JAEEGI01 (sample SAMN16246545, study PRJNA631951) | gut metagenome | biome: gut microbiome; feature: rumen; material: KS-attached | host: Bos | place: Iran: Karaj | collected 2018-10
TACTAATGGTACTACAACAACTGGAGCTGCTGTATCTGTTGTTCAACATACAACTAAACAACCAATCGAAGTAAATATAACTGGTGGTACATTTACTGGTTATGTTGCATTAAATGAAGCAAATGCCCAAAATAATTCTGCAGAAGATATTGCTAAAATAGCAATAAATGTTACAGGAGGTACATTTACATCTACCGGAGATAAAGCAGTTTATAGTGAAGACCTTACCGGATTTATATCTGGTGGTAAATATTCTACAAGTGTTACTGATTATGTAAAAGAAGGATATCAAGAAAAAACTGAATCTAATATGGTTGCAGTATATAAAGTAAGAACTATTACTTTAACTGAATCAGTTAACGGAACAGTAACATTATCAAAAGCAACTGGACTAAAGGGTGATGAAGTTAAATTAACTATTACTCCAAGTGAAGGTTATTTATTAGAATCTGTTAAAGTAGTTGATTCTAAAGATAAAGCAGTTACTGTAACAGATGATAAATTTACTATGCCTGATGATGATGTAACAGTTACAGTTAAATTTATTAAAGTAGTTACTACAGAAGTAGATACTACAAAAGAAGTAGATAAGGTAACAATTGGTGTTACTAATGCTGTAGCAGTTCAAGAATTATTAATTGAAGGCTTATTAAATGACGAAGAACTTCTTACTAAAACAGAAGGAACTGAACCTACTGTTGAATTAATAACTTCTGAATTAGAACTTACTAATGAAGTTAAAAAGGAAATATTAGATAATTTAGCAGGTAAAGAAGTTGAAGTATTAGGTTTCTATGATATTTCTATTGCTGTTAAGGATAAAGATGGTAATGAACTAGGTAATATTGCAGAATTATCTAAAGAAGTAGAAATTGTTATTATGCTTCCTAAGACAGTTCAAACAGTTAAGGATGGATATGAAAGAACATATTATGTAGTTCGTGAACACGAAGGAAAATATGAGTTATTAAAAGCAACATTATCTGAAGATGGCACATATATAACTGTTAAGACAAATAAATTCTCTACTTATGCATTAGCATATGAGGATGTTAAAACAACTACTGAAGAAGCACCTACAGAAACAACAACACCTTCAGTTATTAACCCAAAAACAGGTGATGCAATTCTAATGTTTGCTGGTCTAGGACTTATTTCTTTAGGAGCATTTACATATATTGCTAAAAAGAAAAAATTAAGTTAAAAATAATTAGAACAATTTAAAACAATTGCCTTATATAGACAATTGTTTTTTTATTTATTATTTTTTAATTGTTCTTATAAGTTTAGCATGGACTACTAATCGTTTTTCTTTACCATAACAAGTTGATAAAGTCATAAGTTTATCATCATTATTAACTTTGGTTTTAAAGTTATGTATACTTCTGTTTTTTATAGTAGTAATAAATTCATTAAATGAGTTATCATCAGTAAATTCATTAGTTATATAATATGTTTCATCTTGTACTGTATATAAACTAAATATTTGAAATAAATAACTATTATTATTACTTGCGACTTTTATAATGTGATTATCTTCATTATTCAGCCATTCTTTTTGAAGTAAGTTGCTTAAAGTTCCAAACATTGTACTATCTTTCATTTTATGGCCATATATAATAGTGTTTCTATCAAGATTATCTAAATCATTACGATAATCCATAAATATCCAACCTGCGCGATTATTCTTTTTTAAAAAATCATGTTTTAAATAATATTCATTATCATTTGCTTTTACAACTGGATAGTTAATATTTGTTCCTTCCACTTGAAGCCATCCAACTGTATCGCTATTTTCTTCTTTTAATTTATTAATATCAACATCAATCATAGATACTTCTTTATATTTCCAGTATAATGAATCTTTATCATATTCTGGTGGTTCTTCTATTTCATAGTTTTCAATATTAATTATTTGAACATCAACATTATTTAATACTGTTTCTTCAATATTTTTAATTTGCTTGTTATTATATAGATATTCATATATTTTGAATGTTGAAAAAGATAAAATTATTAACAAAATAGTCATAATAATTTTAGTAAACAATATATCATATTTCTTTTTTAAACGATATCTTTTCTTTTTCATACTCTCAATCCTTATACTATATTTTAACATAAAACATTATTAAATAACATACAATTTAATGGTGAAATAATGGATATTAATAAAGGGGATTATGTAACAAGAAATAGTTATAATAATGATACTATCTTTAAAGTAGTTAATATTAAAGATGGAATATATTATTTAAAAGGGATAGAAGTAAGATTATATGCTGATAGTGATGTATATGATTTGAAAAAGTGTGAAGAACCCGTAATCGTGGATGATTATAAGGATGAAAGAAGTAAGAAGGATACAGATGATGATTTCTTTTATATGCCTCCGAGGATATTACATATTGATTCTGATTCAGAGTATTTAGAAAGATGTTTAAAATATTATAAACACTATGGTATATATGCGATTGGAAAAAGAATAGATGAAGATGATATATCTAATCAATTAGAAATGCTATTAAAGGAATATAAACCAGATATTGTTATTATAACTGGTCATGATTCATTAAAGAAGGACTCTAATAAATATGATTTGAATAATTATAAGAACACAAAAAATTTTATTAAAGCAATTAAATGTGCAAGAAAATACGAAAGTAGTCATGAAAAACTTGTTATAATAGCAGGAGCTTGCCAAAGTAATTATGAAGAATTAATTAAATCAGGAGCTAACTTTGCATCTAGTCCTAAAAGAGTTAATATACATGCTTTAGATCCTGCTATTATTGCAGTTAATATTGCTTTAACAGAAAGAAACAAAGAAATAGATTTAAAAGAAATATTAGATAAAACTAAATATGGAAAAGATGGTATGGGTGGACTTATTTGTAATGGTTTAATGTATGTGGGGTATCCTAGATGAATTTAGATTTAGTTAGAAATAAGATAAAGGATAATTTAAATAGAAAAGTAATTGTAACAGTATATGGTCTTAGAAACAGGATAAATAGATATGAAGGAATACTATATAAAGTATACCCTAATATATTTTCCATATTAGAAGATGGTAAGGAAAAAAGTTTTTCTTATAACGATTATATAACTGGGGATATAAAAATAAAATATTTATAATGATATTTATTGAAAAAATAATATAATTATTATAAAATATTATTAGATTGTGATTGCAAGATAGGAGTTGAAAGTATGGAAATTACAAAAGTACGTGTTCACAAAGTAGATAGAGAAGGATCAAGACTTAAAGGTTATGCATCTGTAACTATCGATGATTGTTTCGTAGTAAACAACATTAGAATTATAGAAGGAGAAAATAGATTATTTTGCGCTATGCCTAGTCGTAAAGTAAATGATGATAAATACGAAGATATTGTTCATCCAACTAATGCAGAAGCAAGAGAAATGTTTGAATCTAAGATTTTAGAGGAATACAATAATCCAACTGAAGATGACAAGGAATAAATTCCTTGTTTTTTTTATTATAAAATAATGTTATACTTATAATAGTGATAAGTATGAAAAATAAAGGTTTTACATTAATTGAAATAGTTGTCGTAATTGCAGTAATCGGAGTGCTTGGAGTTGTTATTACTATTAGTCTTACAAGTACATTACAAAAAGCTAATCAAAGACAATGTGATGAATTTGTAAGAAAAATTGAGGATGCTGCATGTGCATATACATCTATGTCTAAGAAAGCAGTTGTGTGTAACAGAAACACATGTCCTCCAGTTAGTTTAAGCATATTAATTAGCGAAGGATTTGTTACAGATGAGGTAAATGTATGTACAGGTAGAAGTATAGATATGGAAGAAACTGTTACAATAACTTGGGTTAGTGGAGAAAAACAATGTCATTATAATGGAGCAAGAACGTATGAGAGATAAGATACTAGAGTATTTAAATCTTGATGATAAAGCAAAAACATTAATTGAAATTAATGATTATCTTGGATTAAAAACTAGTGATGAATTAAATGAATTAATGAGTGAAATAGAAAATCTTATAAAGGAAGGAATAGTTCATCAAACTAAGAAGGATAAATATATATTAATGGAAAATTGCTCATCATTAAGAACTGGAACGTTAGAAATAACCAAGAATGGTTATGCTTTTTTACTGCAAGAAGAAGGGGATATCTATATAAATAAAGATAATCTGAATGGTGCAATTAATAATGATTTTGTGTTAGTTGATTTATTTACTAAGAATGGTAAAGAAGAAGGAAAAGTATTAAAAATAATTGAAAGAAAATTAGAAACTGTAATTGGAGAAATACTATTTAAAAATGATGTACCAACGATTATTTTAGATGATAAGAAATTAGATATAGAAATAATTTTAGAAAATCATTTTGCTAATTTAGTAGATGGTCATAAAGTTTTAGTTGAATTAACAAAACAAGTTGGTGACAAAAAATTTGTTGGAGTAATTAAGAAAATAATTGGCCATGTAAATGATCCAGATATTGATATATTAAGTGTTGCTTATAAATATGGAATAGATTTAGATTTTAGTGAAGAATCTAAGAAAGAGCTAAAAGATATTCCTAGTGAAGTATTAGATAAAGACAAAATAGATAGAACTGATTTAACTAAGGAAGTTATATTTACTATTGATGGTGATGATACTAAAGATATAGATGACGCAATAAGTATTAAAAAAACAGATGATTATTATGAATTAGGTGTCCATATTGCGGATGTTTCTTATTATGTTAAGCCAAATATGAGTTTATATAATGATGCCTATTTAAAAGGAACATCATCTTATCTAGCAGATAAAGTATTACCAATGTTACCTCATGAATTATCTAATGGTATATGCTCTTTAAATCCAAATGTTGAAAGATTAACTATTAGTTGTGTTATGAAATATGATTATAAAGGTAAATTAATCGATTATGATATATTTCCATCATTTATTAAATCTAGAAAGCAAATGACTTACAAATGTGTTAATAAAATATTAATAGAAAATGAAGTACCAGAGGGATACGAAGAATATAGAGATGATCTATTAATAATGAATGAATTATCACACATTTTAGAAAAGAAAATGCTAAAGAACGGTTATATTGAATTTAATATACCAGAGGTAAAAATAATTCAAGATAAAGATGGTAAATGCATAGATATAGTTAAAAGAAGTCAATTAGAGGGAGAAAAACTAATTGAGAACTTTATGATAGCGGCGAATGAAACAGTAGCAACTCATATAAGTAATATGGAATTACCATTTATATATCGAGTTCATGGAATACCTAAATCAGAGAAAATAGGAGATTTTATAAATTTATTAAAATTATTAAATATTAATGTTAATACAAGAAATATAAATACATCTAGTAAAAGTATGCAAGAATTATTAAATGAATTAAAAGATCGGAAAGAATCAACAATACTATCTAGTATGTTACTAAGAAGTATGCAAAAAGCAGTATATTCATCAAATAATATTGGTCACTTTGGATTAGGATTAAAGAATTATACTCATTTTACATCCCCTATCAGAAGATTTCCTGATACAACAGTCCATCAATTATTAAGGACATATTTATTTAATAAAGAATTAGATATGGATACAATTAGTTATTATGAAAAATATTTGGTTGATGTTTCTAACCATTCTTCAGAAAGGGAGCAAGCATCTATTGAGGCAGAACGTGAAGTTGATGATATGAAGATGGCTGAATATATGGAAGGTCATATTGGTGAAGAATATAAAGGTATAATAACAACTGTTACTAACTTTGGATTTTTCGTTGAACTTCCTAATTTAGTTGAAGGTTTGGTTCATATTAATTCTTTAGATGGATATTTTACTTATGTTCAAGATATGTTATCATTAGTAGGTGCCAACAATAAAAAATATCAAATTGGTGATGAAGTAAAAGTAAAAGTAGTTGGTGCAAATAAAATGGAAAAGACAATAGATTTTGAGGTTATAGATGGAAATAGTAAATAGAAAAGCAAAATTTGATTATTATATTGAGAGAGAAATAGAAGCAGGTATTGAGTTAAAAGGAACGGAAATAAAATCTTTAAGAAAAGGATCGGCGGATTTAAAAGATTCATATATAAGAATCAAGAATAATGAAGCATTTATTATAAATATGTATATTGCTAAATATGATGAAGGAAATATTTTTAATCATGATGAAAGAAGAGAAAGAAAATTATTATTACATAAAAAGGAAATAATCAAATTAAAGAGCGAAATAAAAGAAGATGGATATACTTTAATACCTATAAAAGCATATTTAAAGGGTAGCGTTATTAAAATAAGTGTTGGAGTATGCCGTGGTAAACATAACTATGATAAAAGGGAATCAATAAAAGAAAAAGATTTAAAGAGATTGGAATCATAGCAAAATATATTATATAATATAATTAAATAGGAGGAATGACTAATGGATAAGATAATTGAATTTGTAGCAAATAATTATGGATGGTTTTTAACAATAACAATATTATTGTTATTTGCTTTAATTGGGTATATTTATGATACCAAAAAATCAAAAGAAGATTTGGTTAAGAAAAGTGAAGATGAACTAAATGAGGAGATGCTAGAGAACTTAGTAGTACCAGAAGGTAAGAGCCTAGCAGACTCAGTAATGGTATCTAAAAACATTAATACTGAAACTAAAGCGGTTGAGTTAACAGATAGCGAAATACTAAATAATGGGAATGATGCTAACAAATGATTAAAGTCCTTAGGGACTTTTTATTTTAAAAAAAATTTGCTATAATTAATTCGCAAGCATAAAAAGGATGTGTTTAATAATGAATTTAAACGTAGTATGGTCAATTATAACTAAAATAATCGATTTAGGAATTGTTTGGTTAGCATTTTACTATATATTAAAGAGTGTAAAAAATAATATTAAGATGATTTTAATAGTTAAGGGAGTATTCATAATTCTTGTTATTAAAATACTTAGTGATTTGTTAAATTTAAATACAGTTGGAGTAATCCTTCAATATATAGTAGCATGGGGACCTTTAGCAATTATTGTAATATTCCAACCAGAAATTAGAAGTGTTCTTGAATCAATTGGTAGAACTCAACTATTAGGCCGTCATAAAATACTTACTGTTGATGAAAGAGAAAAAGTTGTTTTTGAAATAATGAAGGCAGTTGAATATTTTAAAAAGAATAGAATTGGTTCATTAATAGTTATTGAAAGAGAAATATCTTTACAAGAATATATAGAAAATTCTACTAAAGTATATGCTGATTTATCAGATGAACTATTGGAAACAATATTCTTTCCTAATTCACCAATGCATGATGGTGGTGTAATTATTCAAGGAGATAGAATAACATCAGCAGGGGCAGTATTTAAAACAAGTATGAGTCCTAATGTGTCTAAAAGATTAGGAACTCGTCATAGAGCTGCATTAGGCATTGCAGAAGAATCAGATGCTATTGCGTTAATAGTATCAGAGGAAACTGGTCGTATATCTATTGCCTGTAATGGAGAATTAAATTATAACTTAACTATGGACGAATTCAAAATGAAGTTAATTGATGAATTAAATCCAAAGACAGAAGTATTCTTTGAAGCAGAAAATGATGAAAGTGGTGAAGATAATGAGTAAGTTACTTAAGAAAATAGGCCGAGTTATCTTTAGACTTTTTGAAGGTATATTTAAAATAATAGATAAAATAATAATTATGCCAATAAGTAGATTAGTATATAATATTAATAAGGCATTTACTGGTAATAATAAATTCAATAAATTACTTAATACACCAAAATTCTTAATAATATTATCCTTGGTATTTGCAGTAATATGCTTTCTACTTATAGATAACAAAGTTATCAATTTAGTAGAAAATGAAGCAGAGGTTATTAAGAATGTTCCAGTAAATGTATTATATAATGCTGAAGCATATGTAGTAGAGAATGTTCCTGATACAGTAGATATAATAATAACTGGCAGAAAAAGTGATATCTACTTAGCTAAACAATTAGGAGACTTTTCAGTTGAATTAGATTTATCTAAATATACTAAACCCGGAACATATAAAGCTAGATTTAAATGTTCAGAAGCAGTTGGATCTGTTAAGTATGAAATTAATCCTTCATATTTATCAGTAACTATTAAAGATAGGGTTAGTGAGGTATTCTCAGTTAATTATGATATAGTTGGTACTGATGATTTAAATGAGAAATTAAGTGTTGGTAGTGTTTCTTTAGATAAAGGTGAAGTTGTCGTAAAAGGTAGTGTTGATACCTTAAATGAAATATCATCTGTTAAAGCTTTAGTATCAGTTGGAGAAAAAGAATACACTAATGCTGAAACTTATGAATTAACTAATATTCCAGTAGTAGCTTACAATAAAAAAGGTGAAATAGTAGGAAATGTTGAGGTAGTACCAAATGTATTAACAGGTACTTTAGTATTAAAAAGTTATAAAGCTACTGTTCCATTAACTGTAACTACAACAGGAAATTTAGTAAGTGGTAAAGCAATTGCATCTATTACTATAAATGGTAGTTCAGGATTCTCTCTAGATGTATATGGAGAAGAAGAAGATATTAAGAAATTATCTAGTGTACCTGTACCAATAAATGTTGACGGACTTGGAGCAGATAATGTTAAAAATTATAAAGTAACAATAAGTAAGCCTAACGGTGTAAGATATATGAGTACTAGAAATGTAACTATAACTGCTACATTTGGTGATGAGACACAAAAAACTGTGGAAGTAAGTGATATTGTAACAAGAAACTTAGCAGATGGTTATAGTGCAGTAATCTTATCTGGTAATGCTAGTGTTCAAGTTAAAGGTGTTCAATCAAATATAAATAATGTTGATGCTAGTACAATTAAACCTTATGTTGACTTAACAAATTTAACTGAAGGAACGCATGAAGTTGAAGTAAAAATAGATAATGATAATCCACTTATAAAATATGTGGTTAATAACACAATTACAATAAAGATAACTAAAGGATAAAAAAATAAGCCTACAAATGTAGGCTTTTTAATGCAATTATTTTTCTGTAGATTCAATATGATTAAATAATATGCCAATATTAATTAATCCGCATATACCTACAATAGCATATATAATATTTGGTAACATAGATTCAGTACCAAATAAAGATTCTACTAAATTGAAGTTAAAGAAACCAATTAATCCCCAATTAAGAGCACCAATTACTGTAAATACTAATGTAGCTTTTTGAAACGTTTCCATTAAATCACTCACCTTTATTACTATTATGGATAATTATTATTTAGTTATACATGAATATTTAAATAAATAATTAATATATTTAAGTAGAAAAGGAAGTTGATAGATTGAAAAAAATATTACTATTATTTATGGGGGTATTATTATTAACAGGATGTGGAAAAATTAATAAAGAAGAAGATATTAATAAAATAATTAGCAAAATAAATAATGTTAAATCATATAAAGTAACTGGTAACATGGAAATAAGTAATGATGAGGAAACATTTACTTATAGTATTGAAAGTTATTATTTAAAAGATAACTATTATAAAGTATTGCTAGTTAATCAAACTAATAATCATGAACAAATAATACTTAGAAATAATGAAGATATATATGTAATAACTCCATCATTAAATAAAAGTTTTAAATTTCAAAGTAGTTGGCCAAATAACTCATCTCAATCATATATGCTAAAGAGTATTGTTAAGGATATAGAAAATGATAAGAATCATACTATTGAAAAGAAGGATAATGGATATATAGTAAAAACGTTAGTTAATTATCCTAATAATAATGAATTAAAATATCAAAAAATATATATTAATAAAGATAATGAGTTTGAGAAAGTTGAAGTATATGATGAAAATGATATAGTAAAGATAAAAGTTGAGTTTTCTAAAATAGAATTAAATCCCGGATTAAAAGAAGAAGACTTTAGATTAGAAGACTATATTAATAACAATGATGATGCAGATGATAATAAGAATGTGGAATGTGAAAATAACGAAGAATGTACCGAGGAAAAAAAGACAGTAAGTATTGAAAATATAATATATCCTTTATATATACCAAGTAATACATACTTAACTAGTTCAGAAAGAATTGATAATGAGGACGCTAGTAGAGTCATATTAACTTTTAGTGGTGATAAAAAATTTGTTTTAATAGAAGAAGCATCCTTAAGAAATTCTAATATGGAAATAATACCTGTCTATGGTGAACCATTAATGTTATCTGAATCAGTAGGTGCACTAAGCGCCAATAGTCTTAGTTGGGATAATGGAAATATATCTTATTACTTAGCTAGTACAGATTTAAATATAAATGAAATGAGTTTGATAGCAAATTCTCTAGGTAATAATGTTCTAGTTGCCAATACTAAATAATACTTAAATCATATATTAAAAGTATATGATTTTTGTTTGCTTTTAAAAAAAATTTGGTTATAATAATAAATGAATGAGGTTTTTATGAAAAAGAAGAAGAATAATATGAATCCTTTAATAAAGGATCAAAAAAGAATAAAAAGTATAAATGTTGGTAGTGAAGATGAAAATGAAATAAAGAGATTTATTATCATTGTACTAGTAATATCAGTTCTAGTAGGAATTGTATATGGAGTTACAGAATTACTTAAGAAAGAAGAAAGAAATACTACTGTTGCCGAGGGCGAGATAGATTATAACGTTCTTTCAGTTGGTATGTTACTTAATAGACCAGAAAAAGAATATTATGTATTAATATATGATAAAGAAGATTCTGATGCTGTATTATATTCAGAATTAATAAATAGTTATATGACAAGTAAAGATAGTTTAAAAATATATTATTGCGATTTAGGGAATAAACTAAATAGGGACTATTATAATGTTAATAATGATAACAAAAGTAATCCAAATGCTAAAAGTATAAAAGAATTAGATTTAGGAGATTTAACATTAATAAAAGTTGAGAAAGGTAAAATAACAAAATATATTGAAAAATACGACAGTATTAAGAATGAATTAAAATAGTAAACAAAAAGTAAAGCAATATCAAACTGCTTTATTTTTTATTATAAGAGTGATAAAATAAAATATATTAGGATGTGGAAATATGAAGAAGACTAAAGGCTTTGGCTTAGTTGGAATAATCATAATCATTATCATAACTGCATTAGTAACAAGTATCACAACAGGAGTTGTTATGTTAAATAATAATAATGTTGAGGTAGATGGAAATGTTATTAATATAGAGAAGGATAAAGATTTACAAGAATTTGTTAGTGTATATAAAACTATACTTGATAAATATTATGAAAATGATATTGATAAAAAAGGAATGCTAAATGCTGCTGAAGAAGCAATGTTACAATTTTTGGGTGATAAATATACTACTTATTTGAATGATAAGGAATATCAAAGTATTATTGATGATCTATCTGGAACATATAATGGTGTAGGTATATATATTGAGTTAAATAAAGTAGTAGATGTTATTAAGAATTCGCCTGCTGAAAAAGCTGGTATTATTAAGAATGATGTTATTACTAAAATAGATGGTGTTGATGTAAGAGAAGCATCTGCTGCTGAAATAAAGGAATTAATTAAAAATGATTCTAATAATAGTATTTCTCTAGAAATAGAAAGAGAAGGTAAAATACTTAACTTTACTGTTGTAAAAGAAAACTTAATTAACCCATCAATATCATATTCAGTAATTGAAAATACAACAATTGGTTATATATTTATTGATAAATTTTCAGAGAATCTTGCTAGTCAAATGTCAGATGCATTAAAAGAATTAGAAACTAAGAATATAACATCATTAATAGTAGACGTAAGAAATAATGCTGGTGGATATTTAACAAGTGCTGAAGAAGTATCATCATTATTCTTAAAGAGTGGTAAGGTTATTTATTCATTAGAAGCAAATGGAAGTAAAATGTCATATGCAGATAAAACAGAAGAACATAGAACATACCCAATTGTTGTTCTAATTAATGGTGGAAGTGCTTCGGCTGCTGAAATATTAGCAGCAGCTCTAAAAGATAGTTATGGAGCAATATTAGTGGGAACTAAATCTTATGGTAAAGGAAAGGTTCAACAAGTAATGTCTTTAAATAACGGAGATTCAGTTAAATATACATCTGCTAAATGGTTAACTCCTTCCAATATATGTATAGATGGAACAGGAATTATGCCAGATTATGTAGTAGAATACGATTCTGAATCAGGTCATGATTATCAATTAGAAAAGGCAAAAGAATTATTAGGATGAGGTAATTATGCATAACGTGGGAGATAAATTAAAAATACATTGTTATAAGCATAATGGTAAGATTCATAGAATTTGGGAGGAATCGGTTGTTTTAGAAGAAACAGAAGATCATTTAAGTTGCGGTAACGTTAAGACTGTTGTCGTAGAGAATGATGGAAGAAGTCATAAGACAAAAGAACCAGCAATAATATTCTTTTATAAAGATTCATGGTTTAATATCATTGCTCAATTTAAAGAATATGGTTTATTCTATTATTGTAATATCGCGTCACCATACTTATTAGATGAAGATACTATAAAATATATTGATTATGATTTAGATTTAAGAGTATTCCCTGATGGTGGATATAGAGTACTTGATAAAAATGAATATAAATATCATAAAAAGATAATGAATTATAGCGATGATCTAGATTTAATATTAAATAAAGAACTAGAAAAGCTTATAAAAATGAAAAATAATGAAGAAGGTCCTTTTAATAAAGAAATAATAAGTGAATACTTCAATAAATACTTAGAAATCATTAAATAGCAAATAAAAAGTAATTATTTGCTTTTTTTTGCATATATATTAGTGTAAATGCCATAAAAATAGGGAAAAACAGGCAAAAATGACATTTTTTGACAAAAAAACGAAAAAAAGTGATTTTTTTTGTTGACATTTGATTTTCGTTTTGGTATATTACTAGTGCACATCGAAAAAAAGGATGTGTGAATGATCTTTGAAAACTAAGTAAAAAGTCAATTTTGAGTAGCTTAGGAAAAACGAACAATACTAGATTTTTTATAAATCTATTTTTATTGAGAGTTTGATCCTGGCTCAGGATGAACGCTGGCGGCATGCCTAAGACATGCAAGTCGAACGGGATGGCCCACAGAGATTGATTGAGAACTGGAGTGCTTGCACAAAGGTAGGATTTCATTCAACGTGGATTTTCCATCCAGTGGCAAACGGGTGAGTAACACGTGGGTTACCTGCCTCTAAGTTGGGGATAACAGTTGGAAACGACTGATAATACCGAATGTGCTCTACGGAGTAAAGATGCCTTTAAAGCATCGCTTGGAGATGGGCCTGCGGCGTATTAGCTAGTTGGTGGGGTAATGGCCTACCAAGGCGACGATGCGTAGCCGAACTGAGAGGTTAATCGGCCACACTGGGACTGAGACACGGCCCAGACTCCTACGGGAGACAGCAGTTAGGAATATTCGTCAATGGGGGAAACCCTGAACGAGCAATGCCGCGTGAGTGATGAAGGCCCTATGGGTTGTAAAA
>JAEEGI010019821.1_pt1 | contig 13529 bp, 10 predicted proteins | sample 8958751 | NCBI WGS metagenome assembly JAEEGI01 (sample SAMN16246545, study PRJNA631951) | gut metagenome | biome: gut microbiome; feature: rumen; material: KS-attached | host: Bos | place: Iran: Karaj | collected 2018-10
CCCGCCCAGACCTGCATCTCATGATAAAACACCGGGCCGTATACCGTCTTCGGGCCGCCGTGGATGTCGAAAACGGCCGGGTATCTCTTCTCCGGGTCAAAATCCTTCGGCAGGAGCACCCAGCCGCCGATCTCAAGCTCCCCGCTCCTTACGGTCAGCGGCTCGGGCTTTGCGATATACCGTCCTTCTGTTGCTTTTTCGTTGAATGAGCTGATCTTATCCAAAGCTTTCGTCTTCAGACCGTAAGTATAAAGCTCCTGCGGGAGCATGCCGTAGAGTCCCGAGAGCAGGACGGTATCTCCGGAGATGTCGAAGCACTCGGCAGAGCCCTCTTCCGTCAGAACAGGCTCATCCTCTCCGTCGGGGCCGAGGCAGTAAAGATAACTGTTTCCTTCCCTCGTCGTCAGATGATAGAGCGTCTCTCCGACAGGGACAGCCTGCCTTCCCCCGCCGTAGCGGACATCGCTGCCCACGCTGTTGTACATGCTGTATTCTTCCCCGCGCAGCAGCTTCATTTCGCCCGTGCGCGCGTCTACTGTAAAGACCCAGCTGTTTTCGTTTAAACCGTAGCGCTTGCCCTCGGAAGCAAAGAGGAACAGCGTCTCGCCGGCAGCCTCAAGGCCGCCGAACAAATGGGACTCATTTTTCAGCATGACGCGTTTTTCTCCGGTCTTATAGTTTACTGCTCTTAGTTCAAAGCCCCGGATGCTCCGTTTCGGAGCAGCTTTTTCAACGCTGAAGATCACTTCATCTCCGAGCACGGTGATGCCGGATACATTTTCGGATATATCCGTCACGGGACTGAGGGAATACGGCTCCGCCTCCGCAAGGAACAGCATCCTGCGCTTTCCGCTGATAAAGCCTTGCCCGTTGGATGTGTAGGGAAGCTCATCCAGTACTTCATAATCCTTATTCTCTTTGCGCTCTTTGACGGCAGTTTCGGTATATTCCCGGTCCCCTTTCCAGAGCTCCGGATACTTCTTGTCGGCGGAGGCGATCAGCGCAAAATGCCCGCCGCCGAGCACCTTTATGTCTTCCGAGACAAAGGGCACCGTAAACAGGCAGGAGGCCTCTCCGCCGTTTATATCGAGGTCATAATACGAAGTGAATTCCTCTCCAGCCTCGGCGCGCTTTTTCTCCGCGTCCGAGCGCGCGGCAGGGAAAATGATATGAGTGTCGTTAAGCCAGGTAAAAGCCCGCTCCTTTCCCAGATCGGTGAGCTTCTTCAGAGAGCTGTTTTCATACAGCCAGAGCCTGGACTCGTAGCTGTTCTCCTCTTCATTGGCGTTCGACACGACAAAAGCAGCCCGCTTTCCGTCGGGCGAATATCTGATCCCGGACAAGGATCTGTAGGATAGAATGTCATTTATTTTAACGGATTCCATACAAGCCTCCTTTATAAGCAGATAAAACTATACCACACATTGCCCAGGATTTGTATCACTTATATATAAGCCTGTTAACGATAAACAATTTGGGCAATTTTCGGGTGGCTTTTGTGTTTGTCATCTGCCGGGGCTCGTGGTATACTTTCCGCATAAAAAGAAAAGAGGAGAAGAGACCATGGGCAGGCAGCCGGATAATGACAAAAAACAGCAGATCCGGGATAACTTCCTGGCGCGGAACAGATACGCGCTCGATCTGCGCTTTGTGCTCAGGGACGGGAAGAAGCACCCTGCTGCGATCCTGATTCCGGGCGGGGCCTACAGAGCAGTCTGCAGCTTTATAGAGGGCGTGCCGATCGCGAGGAAGCTGAACGAAAAGGGCATATCAGCCGTAATCCTGTACTACCGCGTAAGGAGAAAGGCTTCTTATCCCGCGCCGATGGATGACCTTGCGCGAGCGGTAAGGGAATGCCTCGAAAAGGCGGATGAGCTCGGGCTGGATATGGACAGTTATTCCGTCTGGGGAGCCTCCGCGGGAGGACATCTCGCGGGCAGCTTCGGGACGGAGAATATGGGATACATGAAATACGGCCTGCCGAAGCCCTCTGCGCTGATTCTGGAGTACCCTGTCATTTCCATGATGCCCGGCCTTACCCATGGAGTAACGCACGACAATCTTCTGGGAAAGAACGCGACCCGGGAAATGGAGGAGCTTTCGAGCATCGAAAAGCATGTGACGAATAACTATCCTCCGACCTACGTGTGGTGCGGTGACTGTGATAAAACGGTTCCTCCCGAAAACACGAGGATAATGGCAGAGCAGCTCGAAAAGACAGGCGTCAGAAACATTTGTGATGTCTTCCCCGGAGTCGGGCACGGGGTCGGCCCCGGAACAGGCACAAGCGCGGAGGGCTGGATTGACACAGCCGTATCTTTCTGGCTTAATAAGGAATAAAAAAGCAGGACACTTCAGAAAGCAGGTATATGACGATGAACAATTTTGTGTTTATTTCACCGAATTTTCCGGAAAACTACAGATATTTCTGCCGGGAACTTAACGAAAACGGCATGAACGTCCTCGGGATAGGCGACCAGCCCTATGACGAGCTGTCTTTTGATCTCAAGGAAGCTCTTCGCGAATACTACAAGGTCGGGTCGCTCGAGGATTACGACCAGGTATACAGGGCTGTGGCGTTTTTCGCGTTCAAATACGGCCGCATCGACTGGATAGAATCCAACAACGAGTACTGGCTGGAGAATGACGCGAAGCTCAGGACGGATTTCAATGTTACTACGGGCTTTAAGCTTGATGAGCTGCCGTATTTCACCAGGAAGTCGCTCATGAAGCAAAGCTATGAAAAGGCAGGCATTCCGGCTGCCCGCTTCTGCCTTCCCGAGAGCCTTGAAGATGCGCTCTCTTTCACGGAAGAGGTCGGATTTCCCGTCGTCGTAAAACCGGACAGGGGCGTCGGGGCATCGCACACATTCAGGCTGAAGAACGAAGAAGAGCTTGAAGATTTCTGGAAGAACAAGCCTTCAGGCATCACATTCATCATGGAAGAGTATGTCTATGGGGATATAATCTCCTACGACGCGATAATCGGCAGCAGCGGAGATGTCATCTTCGAGACGGGCAATGTGACTCCGGGCTCCATCATGGACATAGTCAACGAGCAGAAGGAGACGGCCTACTATATAAGAAAAGAGCTCCCCGAGAACGTCAGAGCTGCCGGAAGAGCTGCGGTAAAGAGCTTCGGGGTGAAAAGCAGGTTCATCCACTTCGAGTTTTTCTGCCTCACAAAGGACCAGGGGCATCTCGGCAGGAAGGGCGATGTAGTCGCGCTCGAGGCCAACATGAGACCGAGCGGCGGGTTCTCGACGGACATGATGAACTTCGCCCACAGCACGGATGTCTATAAGATCTGGGCGGATATGGTGAGCTTCGGGCGCACGGGAATAAAGCCCGGGAAACATGCTTTCTGCGCATTCCTCGGGCGCAGGGACGGGCGCGATTATCTGTATTCCGATGATGAAATAATCGGGAAATATTCTGAACAGATAAGGCTTATGCAGCGCATGCCCGACGCGCTTTCGGACGATATGGGAAACAGAGCTTTTCTCGCAGTCTTCGATACGCTTGAGGAAGTAAACGGATTTTTCGAAGACTGTACAAAACGAGTCTGAAACAATAACATTAAAAAGCCTTGTGCCGCTCGGGTACAGGGCTTTTATATTTGATCATAAATATTGTATTTACAACATGATGCAATTTATATAAAATTGATTATAACGAATGAATATCCGGATAATAATCAGAAAAGGAGGAAAAAAATATGTCCAAATTTGATGCCGTGGTCATCGGCGCGGGTACAGGCGGTCTGTCAGCCGCCTTAAGCCTTGCCACGGCAGGAAAAAAAGTGCTTCTGCTCGAACAGCACAATCTTCCGGGCGGTTGTGCCTCCAGTTTTGTGAGAGGCAGATTCGAATTCGATGCTTCCCTGCATGAATTCTGCTCGCTCGGATCACCTGCCGAGTGGGGACTTACCGGCAAGCTGCTTGAAGAGAAATACAAACTGAACGCGGAGTGGATCTTGGTCCCCGACCTGTTCCGCTGTATCGGGACGACAAGAAGCGGGAGGCATATGGATGTCACGATGCCCTGCGGAAAGCAGAATTTCATTGACAAGATGGAGGAGATCGTTCCAGGTTCCAGAGGACCTATGGAGACTTTCTTCGAGCTTGCCGAGGAATGTGACGCAGCCTACAACTACTTCAACGAGCATCTCTTCGAGGGCCTTGACAAGAAAGGCTACACTTATGTCGATGAAGGCCTCTTCATGAAGAAGTATCCGAACTTCCTAAAGGTTGCCGAGTATCCGTTCAACGTCGTTCTGAGAAAGATCGGAATGCCCGACGATGCCATCGACCTGCTCAACATCTACTGGACCTACATAGGCACGGACTATGAGCGTCTGAGCTTTGTGCACCAGGCGTGGATGCTGCTCATGTACATCAAGTACCATCCCGCGATCTGCAAAAAGACGGCGCACGGACTCACGATGTCGTTTGTCGAGAGATTCAGGGAACTCGGAGGTGAGCTCTGGCTAAATACGAAGGCTCTTGAGGTCACTGCAGACGAGAGCGGAAAGATAACGGGCGTTGAAACTACGGCGGGATTCGTGGAGACCAATTATGTCATTGCAAATGTCAATCCCCAGACGGCCTATACGAAACTTCTCAGCAAGAATATCAAAGTTCCCGAACGCGAACTCAAGAGAGTCTCTGCTGAAAAACACGGGGTGCGTTTCTTCAATGCTTACGTAGGCCTGAACAAGAGCTGTGAAGAGCTCGGCATCAAGGATTACACGATATTTATGCCTGGATCCTTCGACACGAATGTAAACTATGCCTGCTCCAAAAAATATGAGGGCAACCCCTACGGCACCATAGTCATATACAACATAGTCAATCCGGAAGCTTCGCCTCCCGGGACGACCGTTCTCACATTCACCTGCGCATACACCGAAGATGTCTGGGGCGGATTCAGCCAGAAGGAGTATGTGAAACGCAAACAGGAGACCTTCAGAGCGGTGCTCAAGAATTTTGAGGATGCGACAGGGATCATTATCCATGACTGCATAGAGGAAATCGAGATAGCCACACCGTGGACCTTCTGCAACTTCCTCGGAACGCCCCAGGGCACTGTCTACGGCTTTGAGACATCCGAGTGGGATACCATGGTATCGAGGCTCATGTCGCTCAAAAAGGATCAGCCCATACACGGCTTCAAGACCTGCGGCGCGTCGGGCGCCAGAGGTGACGGTTTCAACCAGACCTATCTGAATGGTGATGATATGGCCACCCTTATCCTTATGGATATGGCGGAAGATGAAAAGGAGGCAAAGTAAATGGCTAATGTACATATCAAGCCGATAGGCCTTCTGGACATGCTGTATTTCAAAAGCAAGAAGGTCAAACGCGACAGTATTATAGACGCCACTGCGGTGAAAGAGCTGAAGGCAGATTATGAATCCAATATAAAAGCGCATGAAAGGCATCCGGGCAATCAGGAGTTCGTGATCGAAGACATCATCATCAGAGGAAGAGGCGATGTCAGATCGTATGTGCTCAGAAAGAAAGACGGAACGAACCCCGCGTTTTTCAGAGCCGGCCAGTTCGTTGTGCTTCGCCAGATGATAGACGGCAAGCTCATATGCAGACCCGTTACTCTCTCCTGCGGGCCTTCCATGACGCTGGAGGGAAAGTGCATGGTGACCGTAAAGAGAGTCGAGCCGGACGGCTTCCTTAGCGGATACATACACGACAACTGGAAGATAGGAGATACCATAGAGACCTCGGGGCCTCAGGGAACCTTCTATTATGAAGGCATCAGAGACGCAGAAAAGGTCATAGCCGTAGCGGGTGGAAGCGGGATCACGCCTGTGTTTTCGATGGCCTGTGCTATAGCCGACGGCGATGAAGATTTCGATCTCACGGTTCTTTACGGCAGTAGAACAAGGGACGATGTTCTGTTTGAAGAAGAGTTTGCCGAAATAATGAAGAAGACCGGTAAGGTCAGAGTAATCAATGTGCTGAGCGAGGAAGAGGCCGAAGGCTGCGAGCACGGCTTTATCACGGCAGACCTCATCAGAAAGTACGCCGGAGAAGGCACATTCAGCGTCTTCGCGGCAGGCTCGAAAGGCATGTATGATTTTCTTGACGGTGAAGCGGAAAAACTGGGGCTCAAGAGGAAGTACTACCGCAAGGAGCTTTACGACAATGTCAGCAGGCCCTGGGAGTATGAAGGCTATCCGATGGAAGCGAAGGATAAGACTTTCAATCTTAAAATCAAAATGTGCGATAAGGTCTTCGATATACCCTGTGCCGCAAACGAGAACATTATGGTAGCTCTCGAACGCGCGGGCATTGCGGGACCGAACCGCTGCAGAGGCGGGATCTGCGGATGGTGCAGGTCCAGACTTCTGGAAGGGACTGTATTTATTCCCGAAGAGACGGACGGACGCCGGGCAAAGGATAAGGAACTCGGATATATCCATCCGTGCGCAAGCTTCGCAACCGGAGATATATACATAGAGATGCCCAACCGCAGAAACTGAAAAAGATCATAAAGACACCAAAAAGCCTTGTACCTCAATTGGTACAAGGCTTTTTTGGAGCTGATAACCAGATTCGAACTGGTGACCTCATCCTTACCAAGGATGCGCTCTACCGACTGAGCTATATCAGCGAAAACATATGCCCCTGATTAAGGGGCATATTGCGTGGCGACCGCGAAGGGACTTGAACCCTCGACCTCCGGCGTGACAGGCCGGCGTTCTAACCAGCTGAACTACACGGCCACGGCTGAAATAATATATCAAATCAAAACCTGATTGTCAATATGTTTTTTTAACTTTTATGCTGTCGAGATATGACTCCAGGAGCAGGCTCGCCGCTACGGCGTCAACGCTCTTTTTGTGCTCCTTCTCCTTTTTGCCGGAGGCGTGAAGTATCGCGTGTGCTTCGATCGAGGAGCGCCTCTCGTCCCAGAGAACAACGGGAAGACCGCTCTTATCCTCAAGGAGGCTTTTGAAAGCCCTGCTTTTCTCGGCTCTGAAGCTCTCCGTTCCGTCCATGTTTCTGGGAAGGCCGAGTATATATTTCTCAACATCGCGCTGCCCCGCCTCAATGCACAGTCTCTCCGCGAGCTTTTCCGGATCTTTCTCGCGGATCACGAACGCGTCCCCGGTGATGCTCTGAGTGAGGTCCGAAACGGCAATGCCTGTTCTAACATCACCGTAGTCTATTGCCATGATACGCATGAAGACCTCCTAAAACAGCCCGAAACATGCCCGGATATCGCCGCTCATGTAAAGCGAGCCCGTGGCAATAACTGCCCCGTTTGATTCAAGGGCAAGCTCTTTTGCTTTTTCGACTCCGTCCTGCACGGTATCGCAGACGGAAACAGGCTTTTGGTATTTTCTAAGGAAAGCAGCCAGCTCCTCAGCTCTCAGAGCGCGCGGATTGGACGGGGTCACACAGACGAATTCGTCAGCAGCTTCATTGAGAATATCGAAGAGAGCAGGATAGTCCTTGTCCGCCATGACTCCGGCGAGAAATATGTGCTTCATTCCGGGGAAATAGGCGAGCGTGTTTTCACGCACAGTTTCCGCGCACTGGGGATTGTGCCCTCCGTCGACGACAAAATAAGGGTCATCCGAGACTATCTCGAATCGCGCAGGCCAGGAAACGCTGTACAGCCCGTGCTCCAGAGCCTGGTCCGATATATCAAAACCGCGTTTTCTGAGAACGCTGACGGTTTCAATAACAACTGCGGCGTTTTTGAGCTGATGGACACCCAAAAGCGGAAGCGAGTACTCCCTTCCCTTGTAGAAGAAAGCCTGACCTTCGGTCGAGTCAAATTCGCTTTTTATTGCCGAAAAATCGGCGACTGAAAGCTTCGCGCAGTTTTCTTTGCAGACTGAGGCGATGACATCCTCTACGGATTTTTTCTGCTCATAGAGGCACACGTCACAGCCTGGTTTTATTATGCCCGCCTTCTCGCGGGCAATGGCTTCGACCGTATCTCCGAGTATCTTGGTGTGGTCAAGCCCGATATTCATTATTACCGCGCATTCGGGAAAAGCAATTATATTGGTGGAGTCCAGTCTTCCTCCGAGTCCGACCTCGAGGACGACGATGTCGCAGCTCTCCTGTTTGAACCACAGAAATGCTGCCGCAGTCATCATCTCGAATTCTGTCGGATGATCCTCCATTTTTTCGGCTTCAGGCTTTATCCGGGCGACTATGTCCGCGAGGACCTCGTCCGGGATCTGCTCTCCGTTTATCTGCATCCTCTCGTTGAAGCGGTAAAGATAGGGTGAGGTGAAAAGCCCTGTTCTGTATCCCGCAGCCTTAAGGACTGAAGCGGTCATTGCCGCGGCGCTGCCTTTACCGTTGGTGCCCGCTATGTGTACGAACTTAAGCGAGTCCTGCGGGTCACCCAGAGAGGAACAGAGCTCCCTGATGCGTTCAAGGCCCGGTTTCGAGCCGAGCCACAAGGTGCCGTTAATATAGTTTAATGCTTCTTTATAGGTCATTTTCTTCTTTTGCTATATCCTCTGACTTGAGGAAAACGGGAATCAGATCCGACAGCTTCTTTTCCGAACAGACGGAAAGCACATAATCTCCGATAACTGCGGTTTTTGAAAAGACCGTCCGGCCGGAGATCTCCGTTTTGCCCGACTGTATGAGAGGAAGGACCGAAAACGAAGTGAGCTCTTCCGCGAGGCTCTTTCCGAAGAGCTTTACGCATGCTTCCTTCAGGGTCCACGCGGTGAAAAAGAGCCTGTCGTCTTCTCCGCTGTTTATCAGGTTTCTCTCTTCCGGTGAAAAAACGCGCTTCTCAACGCCTTCGTGCTTTCGGCCGGTATGCTCCAGATCGATCCCGACAGGAGCTTCCGACGATACGCCTGCGACCAGATCTCTGCTGTGGGATATGTTGAAATGCGGGCCGTTCTCCGTGTACGGCTTTCCGTTTTCATTATACCGGATATCCGTTTCGGGAAGTCCGGTCAGATAGCGTATCATTGCGCCGGCGCCGATCGCCTGGGCCCTTACGGAGCCTTTAAGCCGCCCCGGAAAGTTTCTTTCGCAAAACTCCCGGGGCAGAGCTTCAATCTCTTCTGTTTTGAGAAGAAATACGGTCACTCTCCGAAATCAAGGACTCTCGTCATCCTTATAAGGGTGAGGCGGTTTCTGATGGCGGCAGAGATATAGAGGGCTTCATTGCCGAGCTCGGGGTCTATTCCTATGTGCTCGGGCAGATACTTGCAGGAGCAGGCCCTGTACAGGGCCTCGAGCTCCTCCGGCTCGGGGATCTCATCGATGATGGCGCAGATCTTGTCCCAGTTGTCGATTATATTCTGCGGATCGAAGGTCGCAAGGATATCGTTTGAGTTTTCCTTCATGATGCCGTCATAAAGGCGCTCGCCGAACTTCTCCATCACCCATTCGCCGGTCAGAGGCTCGAATTTCTTCGCTTTCGGTGTGAGCTTTCTCAGGCGCTTGTACTCTTTGACTGCCGCGAAAGTCCCAACGCCTACGCATTCTCCGTGTATGCCCTCGGCGTTTTCGAAGCGCGGCGGGTGCATCTCGACCAGGTGCGCCATCAGGTGCTCGGCGCCTGAGGCGGCTCTCGAATTGTCCCAGAGCTGCATCGTGAGGCCGGACTTCATCTGGGCCATCGTCATGGCCTCGTGGTCGATCTCGCCTGTTGCAGCCATCTTATCTGCTGCCGCGCGCATGGTGACGAGCGCGTCCTCGGCGAGGCCTGCTATCTTTTCACAGTAATCCTCTCCGGAAACGAGGGAGGCTATCTTCCAATCGGCCAGAGAGACGTATTTTGCCAGAATATCGTTTATGCCGCTTGAGACCAGACGCATCGGAGCGCCTTTTATTATGTCGAGGTCCGCTACGACCAGCGCCGGGGCTTTCATGCGGGTGGATTTTTTCTGCCCCTTGATTATTGCGGAACAGATGGAGGCCGTGAATCCGTCGGAGGAGGCGAGCGTCGGCACAGCGACAAACGGTATGCCGAGCTTATACGCCGGATAACGACCGAAGTCCATAATGGTCCCGGCGCCGAAAGCGACGATGACCTCAGGAGAGTCCAATTTTGTCATCATGTCCTCGATGAGAACATCTTCTGCCCTCAAGCCATTGCTCTCGAGGACTATCTCCTGGTCTGCCTTGAGGTGCTTTACCCCGGGAAGATTGTATACGAATGTATCGTATACGACAGCTCTTCTGGCTGAACCGAGGCCTACATCCTGCATGTACTTCTCGAAATGGTCGAGCGCGCCGTACTCGACGACTACTTTCTTCGTTTCGAGCTCATGGTCTCTGCCGCATTCGCAAAGGCCGGCGTACTGTTCGCAATCAAATATCATACGGTATTCTCCTTATACTTTGTATTTATTACTGTATTCGCTGAAATACCCGTCAAAAGCTGTGGTGTGCTGCACCGTGAGATTGTTTATATACTCGTGTGCGTCGAAGGTATCGGACTGGAGTTCTATGAGCGCGAGGGCAACATTCGAGCAGTGGTCCGAGAGACGCTCGAAGTTCGTGAGCAGATCGTTGAAAACAAGTCCGTGCTCGTACGTGCATTTGCCGTCCTTGAGGCGCTGTATATGGTGCAGCTTTATCTCATCACAGAGATTGTCCACCACCGACTCCAAAGGCTCGACCCGGTAAGCCGTCCCCACGTCATTGTACAGGAAGGCGTTAAGCGCGAGATTGATCACCTCCGCGACGGCAGAGATCAGGACATTGAGCTCCGCATTGCCCGCCGGCGAGAATTCCATGTTTTTCTCTGCCTTGGTCCTTGCGCACTCGGCTATATTCATCGCATGGTCGCTCATACGCTCGAAGTCGTTAATGGTGTGCAGATATTTGCTGATATCCTCAGTCTGGGATTTTGTAAGATCGCAGGCCGTGACCTTCATGAGATAAGTCCCGAGCTTGTCCTCGTAGCTGTCTATAGCATTTTCGACCTGTTCCACCTTATCGTAACCGGCATCGGAGTAATTCCAAAGAAGCATGAATGAATCGGTGAGATTTTCGTGCGTTTTTTCCGCCATGGCGTTAACGGTGAGCCTGCACTGCTCGACCGCAAGAGCCGGGTGGTCGAGGAACCTCTCTTCAAGTCTGTCAAAGTCCGCGGTCATAGCCTGCTCTCCGGGGCTTGGCTTTATAATTCGCCTGAGAAGATCGCAGAGCCTGTCCGTAAACGGGGCAAAAGTCACTGTGCCGATCGCCCTGAATACCGTGTTGAGGAGCGCGATCGAAAAAGTGGTCATTGTAAGCGACATGATCCCGAAATGCTTTGCTGCGTTGAAAGCATAGAAAAGGCCTCCTATGACTGCAGCGGAGATCGCTTCGATGAACAGATATGACCAGGCAGCCCTGCGCCCGTCCGCATTGGCTCCTATTGAAGAGATCAGGACCGGTATCGAAGCGCCAACGGCGATACCGAGTATGAGGGGAAATGCGGTCGCAAAGGTAATGACTCCGGTGAAAGAAAGCGCCTGCAGGATACCGACTGCCGCGGAGGCGCTCTGAAGTATCGCAGTGAAGGCAGCGCCGGCAAGGACACCGAGCAGGGGATTTGAAAACGAGGTCAGAATCTTTATGAAAGCCGCGTTATCTCTCAACGGGGCAACAGCGCTGCTCATATACATCATTCCGAACATTAAGACCGCAAAGCCCATAAGTATATCTCCGACATGCTTTGACGACGCGGTTTTTGAAAACATGCGGAGAATGATCCCTACGATAGCAACAACGGCGGTGATGGTCGCGGTGGACAGTAAGGAAACCCAGCCGCTTCCTTCAAGAGCGGAGAGGCAGACTACCCAGCCGGTAATGCTTGTACCGAGAAGGCTTCCCTGGATGACGGCAACGGCCTGATTCAGGTTCATGAGCTCTGAGTTTACGAAACCTACGGCCATGACCGATGTGGCGGAGGACGACTGTATGACGGCCGTGACTCCGGTTCCGAGAAGCACGCCTTTAAGCGTAGTCCCGGAGAGCCTGTACAGTATGATCTCAAGCTTGTTGCCGGCCACTCTTTTGAGACCGTCGCCCATGAGCGACATGCCGAAAAGGAAGAGCGCAACTCCCGAAAGGAGCGCGAGAATGTTGGATAATCCCATTTTTCCGGTTCCTTATTCTATTCTATCTTATTTTACCCTTTCGGGCTGTTTTATGTTCAGGAGCACGATAGCCGCAAGCACCAGAACTATGCCTGCAATTCCGGTAAGGCTCAGGGCTTCCCCGTAGACGAAAACGCCGACCAGAGTCGCCACGACCGGCTCTATGCTCGCCATTATGCTTGCCCTGCCGTTTTCAAGGCCCTCAAGCCCGTATGTGTATAACATATAGGCGAGATACGCCGAAACAAAACCTGTCATCACGCAGAAGAACACATTGTGAAAGCTCGAAAACATGGCGGGATATGTCTTGCCCCCGCTTATCGCTAATGCCCCGAGGAATGCAAAGAGCGAGGAATAGAACGTGATGCTCAGAGAGGAGTAGCCTTTATTGAGCGCGAAGCGGCTGAAGATACTGTAGAGCGCGTAGCAAAACCCCGATCCGAGCCCGAGCATCAGTCCGGGAAGCGTGATTTTGTCCCCGCCTCCAAGTCCGCATACCAGACAGCAGCCCAGAAAGGCCATAGCCATAGCAGAAAGCTTTAACAGACTCAGTTTTTCCCCGAAGAGGGGGACTGAGAGCAGGATCACAAAAACAGGCGCGGTATACAGGAGAATAGCAGCTGTCGAGAGGCTCATAAGCTGCATTGCCCTGAAATAGCAGAGCCCGAAGAACAGCAGGGAGACGATTCCGCTTCCCAGAAAACACCACAGATCCTTCAGCTTTATTTTAAAGGCGGAAGGCTCAATGATCAGAATGGTGATCGCGTAGAGCAGCGCCGCGACTCCGACTCTGATGCCGAGACAGTCCACAGTCGATAGGCCCATTGCCTCCATTCCGCGTCTCCAGAAGCCCATGGTGCCCCAAAGGCAGCCGGCGGCAAGGACGGAAAGTGTGCAGCGGCGGATTGTGCGCGCGTCATTTTTCATCGGAGTAGTCCTTAAACTCCTTCATGATCTCTTCAAAGCTCTGGGCGCGCGGAACGCGCGGAGCCTTTTCGCTGGAGATGCGCCGGGTCTCATCAGAAACGGAGACGCGCTGCTTCGCCTGCTCCCGGGCGGCCCTGGCGCGCTCCTCAAATGCCGCTCTGCGCTTCTCTTCTGCTGCAGCCTTTTCGCGCAGATGGCGGCGCCTTAATGTCCTGTAACGGGCGACCAGGAAGAGATACAGGACAAATAATATGACGATTATGACGATAACGGCCTTTACCCAGGTCCTGCTCATGGTCTCGGAGAGCCTCTGTTTTATGAAAGCGCTCTTTGAAAGCTCGATCGACACCGGGGTGACAAGGTCCACGGTCCCGCAGTAGCTCCCGTCTATATAGATGTCGGCCTCTCCCAGGACGGTTCCTGCAGAAATAGGCGCAGTCATCATATCCTCATACACACGGGTCGTGACTGTTACATGATCGGCAAGGTTTTCGGTATC
>JAEEGI010019823.1_pt1 | contig 13527 bp, 3 predicted proteins | sample 8958751 | NCBI WGS metagenome assembly JAEEGI01 (sample SAMN16246545, study PRJNA631951) | gut metagenome | biome: gut microbiome; feature: rumen; material: KS-attached | host: Bos | place: Iran: Karaj | collected 2018-10
GAGGAACAATTGAGGACATTATTGTTCGCATTCATGTTTCCCGTATCAAAGCACCTTGAGTATTGTCCGTCATTGACTCGCTTCGCATCGTCGAATCGGGGATTTGCGAGGAGGAACGACGAAGCAAATCGAAGATTCGGCGGAGCCAATCTAGGAGTACAGTTACCCTAAAACGAGTATAATCAACCCACGATTAGCAGCACATTCGAGGAGCCTTTTGTCCATTGGGGACGCAGCTCATCTAGATCGCTTCGTTCCTCGCAATGACGCGAAGCGATGACAAGGAATGTAGTCCTCTGGCGGTTAAGGAGATCGCGGATTGCCTCATTCCACGGAGGCGGAACCGGAATGACGGCATGGGGTGTGAGTGTAGTGTTGAGAGATTCCCTTCGGGAATGGAGTTATAGTTATTAGGTACCACGCGGCGGTATGAAGTGTTTACAGGGCGTAAACGTTAGAAGCCGCCGCTGGCCACTATATTTACACCTCCATTCCCGAAGGGAATCTAATGTGCCGTGTCCGGAAACGCCTACACCCCACCGGGATGGGCGGGGAGGAAGGGCCGCCGAGCGGGGAAGCGCTCGCAAGGGACGGCTATGGGCTTGACCCTCACGGAGCGGCGCTTGTCGTTTACCTTCGCAGAAGGTACTCCGCGACCTGAGGGTCAGGCCCTTAGACGGCCGCGGGGAGGTCCGATGGAGGCGGCCTTGATTCTTCGGTTCCTTCTCATCAAGGAGAAGGAACAAAAAAAAGGCCGCCACGCGGGGCGGCCTCGATACTGTTTGGCAGCATTACTGCCTCCTATAGACATAACCATGTCCAGGCTGCAGCGTGGTAATGCTTCCGCTCCAGCTGCTGCCGTTGTAAGTGGCGGTGGCGCCATTCTTGTCGGTGATGGTATCGCCGCTGGCGGGCGTGATGCCGAGGCTGCCGAGGGCCGTGGCGATGTCGGTGGCCTGTCCGCCCGTGTAGCCGAACCAGTTGTAGCCAGTCAAGATGGTCAGGCTGACACCCGTGGCGGGCGTGCCGCTCATGGTGAGGCTGACGGGAGTCGTCGCCTCGATCTTGTACATCTGGCCTGCGGCAATCTCCGTCAGCGTGCCGCTCCATTGGCCACCCTCATAGCGGGCAAAGCCAGCGTCCTGCGAGTTGATGAGGACGGCGTTGTTGCCGAGGGCGGCTTCCAGTTGCTCAAGCGTCATCGCCTTGGTGGGGGTCCACCAATTGCAACCGGCAGCCAAGGTGGGATAGACCTCGCCGTTGAGGCTGACGTTGGAGGTGATGTCGCCCGTGGTGACAGCCAAGGTCTCGTTGTAGATGCCTTGACTAAGGCCGCCCTTGAGGCGGACATAGACATTGGCGGCAAGCAGGTCGGTGGTCGGGGTGGGTGGCGTCACCGGCTCTTCACCCTCCACGATGGTGACGTCATCGACACATAACACCCATTGGTCGTTGCAACCCCAATGGCGAATGGCGACATAACCCGTTTGACCGGCGTATGCGCTCAAGTCGGCAGTATACGGCGTAGAGTTGTATCCGACTTCGGACAAAGACAAGACCCATGTCTCTACAGTCGTGAAGCTATCGGGGCTGGTATTGTTAGTCGTGGAAACCATCACGGAGAATTGCTCTGCACAATAATCAGTGTTTCTGGCACCTGCATAGAAGGAGATACTACCGCCCAACTGAATCTGCGGCGAAACGAGGTAGTTGTCGGGAGTGACAGCGCCATAAGCGGTACCGCCAGACGTGGTTGCGGAAATGTAGGATTCGGATATCATGAATCCAGAAGAGCTGTTATGTCCAAATGACGACCAATCATGTTGCGTGGTACCATTATACGAAACATGAGTGGTGTTGTGGTGCCAGTTGTTCGGCGAGTTACCAGTGGTGCCCTGCAGGATGGTCCAGCCTTGGACACCGTCCTCAAAATCGTAGGTCAGCGTCTCGCGGCCTCCCCTGGTGTTGGCATTAAGCGTCACCGTGCTGCCATACGTGCCGTTTTCCGCATCGCTGATCTCGTAATCCGAAGGGGCCGTCACGGTGATGCCGTCCGTCAGGTCTGCGCCTATGACGGCCACGCTCTTCACCGCCGACGGGCCAGCGCCCTCGGCATAGCTGAAGTCGGACATGGCATTGGGCGACACGGTAAGCGATGCGTCATTGCCAGACACGTTCATCGTGAAGGTGACCTGGTTGTTCGAGGTGACGTATGTGCCACTATAGCTGCCCGGCGAAGTGGCGGTGTAGTTGGTGCCGTCGCTGTAGATACGAAGCGCCCTGTTCGCTCCGGTGGAATAGACGTAGAACTTCGGCGAGTTGTTGGAGCTGCTCACGTAGGAGCCCGTATTGTCGTCAACGCACACGACCAGGTTGCTCGTGCCGTCGTACTCAAACGGAGTCGTGAGGGTGATGGTGGTCCATCCCGAAGACTGGAACGCGACGCTGCCGCTGAACACCTTGTCGCCGCTGCTCACCGTTTCCCATCCCGTCTGGCTCGTGAATGCAGTCTTGGTCGTGTGCTTCAGGTAGACGTCGAGCGTCCTGGTCGTGGACTTCGAGTTCGACACCTTGAAGGCAATGGCCGTGATAGTACCCTCGCTGCCAATCTCCGATGCGGTAAAGATCTGTTGCGTAAGCGAGTATTTGTAGTAGGCATACGTCGGGAGGTAACTGTCGGCGCTTGTCCCGCTGCCAATAGTGACGTCTTCTATCTCTATGGTCTTGAAGATGCCGACGACGGTCACGTCATACGCGGGCAGGGTGAACTGGTTGTTGGACACGGCCACGGTGGTGTTCACGTCGCCAGTCTTGAAGACGAGCCATGTGCTCAAGTAGTAGTCGGTCTCGGGCGTCGCCGTCAGCGTGATGGTAGTGCCTGGGGCGGCACCCGTCGTCGAGGCGGTCACGGTGCCGTGCTCCACCTCGGCCACGGTGACGGTGCAGCCGCTGACGAAGGTGGCGCCGACCGTGACGTCGCTGTCAGGCATGGTGAACTGGTTGTCAGTCACCGTGACGCTGTTGTTGTTGGCGTCCCTCACGTCCCAAGCCGAGAAGAAGTAGCCCGACGCCGGCGTGGCGCTCAGGGTGACGGTCTCGTTCTTGTAGGCCGTAGTCGGATTGGCGCTGATGCTGCCGTTCTCGACGGGGTTGCACGTCACGCTGTGGGACTGCAAGGCCGCGAAGTTGGCCGTGTAGCTGCCCGATGCCGTTACGGAGAAGGTATAGGTCGGGTTGGTGGAAACCTGCGTGCCATTGCTGGTCCAGTTGGTGAACTCATAGTGGGTACTGGCCGTGGCCGTCAGCGTACATGGCGTGTTCTGGTAATATGTGCCCGCTCCTGTGACGGTTCCGCCTGCGGTTGGGTTGGCGGTGGCCGTGATGGTGTATTGCGGAATCATGGTGAAAATGGCCGTATAGGAGGCGTTGCCGGTCACCGTGAAGGTGTAGGTCGGGTCCGTGCTGACCTGCGTGGAACCCTGTCTCCAGCATATGAACTCATAGCCCGGGTTCGGCGTCGCCGTCAAGGTGCAGCTCGTGTTCCCGTAATACTGGCCAGCGCCACTCACAGTGCCCCCGTTGCTCGGACTCGCAGTTGCCGTGATGGTGTATTGCGTGCCACCGTTGACGGTAATGGTGCCGAGATAGGTCACCTTATTATACCCAAACACGCAGAGCGTGAGCTCGGTGCCAGCGGTCATGGTGCCGTTGATGCTGATGTTCGCCGTGGTGCCGCTCACAGTGGCCTTGCCCAAGATGTTGTGGTCAGCGTCGGTGATGGTAGCCACTGCCCCACTGCCGTTGTTGACAGTGACAGCATAAGAGGTGGCACCCAAGGTTATACTACCCGTGTGGGTGACCGTCATGGCTTGCGGGGTCTTGGTGCGGAGCATTAAGGTGGGATCACCATAGAGGACCCAGGCTTGGTAGGTACCGACGGCAGAAGACTCACTCGTGCTGTAATGGTCGAAGATACCCATGAGGCCATTGATGGAAGTACCGCCCCACGTGTGTTTGATGTTGCTGCTATAGCTCTCCACAAGGATGTCAACGCACTCATCCTGAGCCCACATGGGCGGAATCCAAGGCTGGCTGATATATGACATTAGGGTACCAACGGCACCAGTGGGGTTGTTGCCGTTGGTAGCATTCATCCAAGCCTCGGCAAAACAGTCGCTGCTGTGGTCGTACTTACCAACAAGGCAGGCCACCGACCAGATGAAGGGCAATTTGTTGTCATTAGTCAAGGCGTTGACATGCGAGTTGGCATAATAGATATATCCTGAGCTATTGGCACCCCAAGCCGTCTCCTGTCCATGATTGGCATAGTTGATGATACCCACGCCGCTGTTGATGTCGGAGGAGATGGTCGCAGAAGAACCATCGTAACCTGAAAGATTGGCATAACGCTGATAAACAGTTGTATAGCCATAGTTTAACAAGTCGGTGCGAATGTTGTCAATATGCTGGTAGTCGTCTTCATTGTTATGTCCAGCACCGCCTTCCTTTCTCGAGATACCTTCTCCTTTCTGAAGCCATGAGGCTGAGGTGGTGAGGTCGCGCTCGTAGGTGATGACACGGTTACATTGTGTGGTCACACGAGCGGCAGTGCTGGCCGAAAAACGACCGATGAAAACGTCGTTGTAGATATCGCTACCGACGATTTGTCCGTAGGCGTTGTCACCCTTGCCGCTATAGGAAGAACCGCCGCCAGAGTAAGTATACCCCGGAATTTGTGCCACATCGCCGACGAGCAGCACATGGGTAATGTTGTTGTTGGCATTGTATTGATTCTGGATATAGGTCTTAATGGCCGAGTAGGAGCTACCAGCGGTGCTGGTACCCACGATGGTGGTGTTCACGCCACGGGTCTTCTTCCAGTTGACGAAGTCGGTCATCGAGCTGATGAAATTGTCGTAGCAGATGATGAGCAGGTCGCCCTCCTCGTCGAGGGGCGTATAACGGTTCATCGAGACTTCGTAGTTGATGAAGTGGCGCTGGTAAACGCTCTTGAAGTCGGGGTCCATCTTGACGACATTGCTACGACGACTCTCGATGGTGTTACTGCCGTGGTCGTCCAGCTTGTACATCTCCACCGTCATGTTGTAGTAAACACGGAGGGTCTTGGTGGCAGGGTTGTAGGCAAAGGGATAGACCACCATGTTCTGGCCGCGGAAGTCGCGGATGATATAAGGCTCATAGAGGCCAATGTTACTGGCCGGGAAGAACGCATCCTCACTGTAGCATGCGCCATAGGTGTAAGGCACATCCTCGGGGTTGATGGTACGGGGGAAGTCGCCCTTTGAAGGGGCCACCTCGATGCCTTCGAAGTCACGATACTGGGCGTCGATGACGCGGACGTTCATACGCGCCTTGTCGCCGATGAGGACAGGGATACCCGTCATGGGCATATCGGGTTCGCCGGCATGGGCGGTGCTGACGGCCTTGGGCATGGTGATGACTTGCGCTTCACCTCTCGGCGTGGTGACGGAGGCAGTATAAAAACCGGGCACCTGCACGTTGACCTGTATGCTGTTTTCGGAGCTGCTGATGAGCTGGGTGCGGTAGGTTTCGGGCTGACCGCCAAGGATGTTGTGCCATTGTGGCGCGGCTTGCTGGGCGAAAAGGCTCAGGCCGACGGCCAGAAGGATGCTAAGGATGATGCTTTTTTTCATGATCAGTAGATGTGTATTTAGTTTTTTGTTTATGGTCTGTTAGAATGACAGTGTGCGGCTTTGCGTGGCCTTGCTATAGTAGACATAGCCATGGCCAGGAGTAAGGGTGAAGGCGCCGCTCCAGCTGCCGTTGCTGTAGGTGATGGTAGTGCCATCCTGTGCGGCGATGGTGTCGCCGTTGGTGGGCGTGAAGCCTACGAGGGCGGTGGCAATGTCCTTGGCCTGTGTGCCAGTATAACCGAACCAGTTGTAGCCCGACAGGAGGGTCAGGCTGACACCCGTGGCGGGTGCGCCACTCATAGTAAGGCTGACGGGAGTCGTGGCCTCGATCTTATACATCTGTCCGGGTGCAATCTCCGTCAGCGTGCCGCTCCACTGGCCGTTGTCATAGCGGGCGAAGCCGGCGTCCTGCGTGTTGATGAGGACGGCGCTACCGCCAAGGGCCTCCTCGAGTTGCCCAAGCGTCATCGCCTTGGTCGGCGTCCACCAGTTCCAGCCAGCAGCCAAGGTGGGATAGACTTCGCCGTTGAGGCTGACGTTGCTGGTGACATCACCTGTGGAGACAGCCAAGGTCTCGTTGTAGACGCCTTGATTGAGACCTCCCTTGAGGCGGACGTAGACGTTCGCGGCTAGCAGGTCGGTGGTCGGGTTGGTCGGGTTGCTGGGATTGGCGCCGCCTTCGCCCTCCACGATGGTCACGTCGTCGACCTTCAGTATCCATTGGTCGTAGCAGTCGAAGTGGCGGATGGCGATGTAGCCCTCGCCGCTGTAGGCGCTCAGGTCGACGGTAAACTCCTGCCACTCGCTGCCTGAAGTAGCATTTGGGGCATAGGTCCACGTCTGGACCGTAGTAAAGGCGTTGGCAGCAGTGTTGCCTGTCGTCGACACCATCACGGAGAACTTCTCGGCTGCATAACTGACGTTCTGAACGCCTGCCTGGAAGGTGATGCTACCGCCGAGGGTCACTTGGGGCGAGACAAGATAGTTGTCGGGCGTGACGGCGGTGCCGCTGCCGCTCGAAGAGCCAGAGATATAGGACTCGGAAAGCATGAATCCATCACTGCTGTTGTAACCATATCCGCTGCTAAAGTTATTGTTGGTGGTAGGATATTCCGTATTATGCATCCAACTGTTTGGCGAAGTGGTAGTGCCTTGGAAGGTTGTCCAACCCTGCCAGCCGCCTTCGAAATCATAGGTCAACGTCTCACGATTGCCCCTGGTGTTGGCTGCAAGTGTTACCGTGCTGCCATATGTGCCGTTCTCCTCATCGCTGATCTCATAATCCGAAGGGGCTGTCACGGTGATGTCGCCCGACAGGTCGGCGCCGATCACGGCGATGCTCTTCACCGCCGAAGGGCCGTCGCCCTCGGCATAGCCGAAACCGGACACGGCATTCGGCGACACGGCAAGGCTCGCGTCGTTGCCATCTACCGTGAAAGTGAAGGTGATTTGGTTATTGTTCTTTACACGACTTCCCGACGCACTCATAGATGACGGAACATAGTTTGTGTTATCATTATAGACATAGATGGATGTTTGTGTGCTCGTTGAATAAATGTTAAAGTTTGGCGAGCTTGAACTACTTGAAACATATGATCCCGTATTGTCATCTACGCATACTATCAGGTTGCTTTGACCATTATACTCAAAAGGCGTGTCCAAAGTGATTGTCGTCCATCCGTTGGCCACAAGCTCGACTTCACCAGAAAAGCATTTGCTGGATGCATTCATGGAAACCCAATCGGTATTGCTGGAAAAGCTCGTTTTGGAAGTGTGGGCAAGATAAACATCCAGGTTTCTCGTTGTAGTGTTGGCCGTGGAATTCTTAAATGCTATTGCCGTAATTGTACCTGCTTGACCAATTTCGGATGCAGTGTAAATCTGTTGTGAAATGTTGTATTTCCAATAGGAATTTGTAGGCAAATAAGCATAAGACTCTCCTTCGCTTCCGATGACGATAGTCTCTTCTTGTGGCATTTTAAAGATACCCACCACGGTCACGTCGTACGCGGGCAGGGCGAACTGATTGTTCGTCACGGCCACGGTGGTGTTCACGTCGCCCGTCTTGAAGACAAGCCACGTGCTCAGGTAGTAGTCCGTCTCGGGCACGGCCGTCAGCGTGACGGTAGTGCCTGGCGCGCCGCCTGTCGTCGAGGCCGTCACGGTGCCGTGCTCCACCTCGGCCACGGTGACGGTGCAGCCGCTGACGAAGGTGGCGCCGACCGTGACGTCGCTGTCGGGCATGGTGAACTGGTTGTCGGTCACCGTGATGCTGCTGTTGTTGGCGTCCCTGACGTCCCAAGTCGAGAAGAAGTAACCCGAGGCAGGGGTGGCACTCAAGGTGACGGTCTCGTTCTTGTAGGCAGTGGTCGGGGTGGCGCTGATGCTGCCGTTCTCGACGGGGTTGCAGGTCACGCTGTGGGGCTGCAGGGCGACGAAGTTGGCCGTGTAGCTGGCGTTCTCCGTCACGGTGAAGGTGTAGGTCGGGTCGGTGCTCACCACGCTGTTGCCCAGCTTCCAGTTGGTGAAGTCGTAGTGGGCAGCGGGCGTGGCCGTCAAGGTGCAGCTCGTGTTGCCGTAATACTGGCCTGCGCCGCTCACCGTGCCGCCCTCGCTCGGACTCGCCGTGGCCGCGATGGTGTATTTCGTGCCGCCTACAACACTGATCGTGCCGAAATAGGGCTGGTATTGCTGGCGTGTGACGACCACATAGAGGGTGCCACTGGTAGGGATGGCATTGGTAAAGTTCACTGTGGCCACACCCGACGAGTTGGCCTCGGCAACACCGTAGATGACCGTGCTGTTGTCGGTAACGGCGACATAGGAACCCGCCAAGGCGTTAACGGTGATGGAGGTAGTACCCGGGGTGACCGTGCTGGGTATCGTTACAGTGTTTACTTCAGGTTTGGTGATGTAAGGCATCACGGAACCATCGCCAAAGGTGTGGTAGAACTGGAAGTAATAGTGGGCCGAGTTGTTGCAATTACCATCAGTAACGCCACTGTTGGTGTTACCATTGGTGACAGCTTGCTGCACGGCAAGGTTGCCTACATAAAGCAATGCTGATGCCGAGTTCCAATATTGGTCTTCAAACATAACATCATATACGCCTTTTGAAGAAGCCGATTGTGTCGGATAGTTACCTTGAGAATATGAGTGTGCTCCAACTGCCCAGTAAAAGTCCTCATACCAATAGGAATATGGCGAACAACCAACGTAGGCAACGGCACCAGCATTGGGGACACGAATCATGGTTTCCGCAAAGCAGGCATTGGTGCCTATGGCAGAGCCAGGAGAATAGGTTGTCGAGGTATTGTTGAAGTTACCTGTCAAGCAGCAGTTACCGACACCAAAGAAATATTTGCCCGTGTTGGTAAGCGTGGCCACGTGGGCGGCTGTCATTTTAGGCTGATACCATTCTTGCTTGTCGCCGTGGGCGGTGTAGTTCAAGAAGCATACGCCGTTGTTGATGCCATTGTAACAACCGTTGTTCGTTCCGGAATAGCCTTGTGTCGAGCTTGTTGATATTGTGGCACTGATGGTGCCGTTCTCAAAACCGCCATAGGTGGTATTACTTGATTTGAAGTAATAGTTCGTGGCATAGTTGATGGTCGGTTTGGCCACACGACTCGTCCAACTCGAATCCCAACCGCCGACAAGGATAACGTTATTCAGGTAGTTACCGCCATCGGTAAACTCGTATTTCTCGTAGGTCAACACTTTGTTGATATAGTTGGTCAAGTGCGTAGTGTTCTCCACCGACATACGACTGTAGTACATGTCGGGGAAGTAGTTGCTCGTGCTTGACGAGAAATTGACACTTGAATAACCGAGGTCGGAGGCGCATGACTCATCAACGGTCTTTGTCATGTATTGCGGGACTTGTCCCGTGTCGCCAATGACAATGAGATAAGTGTAGGCGTTGCCAGCCGAAACGGAAGCGTTGTACTTCGTCTTGATGAAAGAAGCGATGGCGCTTGCCGTAGTACCTGTCTGGTCAGTGTAGAAGATGTCGACATAGTAGCCTTTTTGGAGCTTCCATTGCAGCCAGCTTTCAAGGGCGCTGTTGTTCTTAAAGCCCGAATAGCAAATCACCAGCATCTTGACGGGTGTATTGTAAAGGTCGGGGTGATCGGTATAGACATCCGTTATGGCCCTGTCGTTGAACAACTGAGCATATACGTTGTCGAAAGCAGGGCTATAGGTCCTCAGCAGCATATCTTCAGTGGCTTGTGCGTCGGCACCGTCGAAGTGCACCTCCACCTCAATGTCGTTGAACACGCGCAGCGTATTGTTGACGGGGTCGTAGCTCACGGGCTCGATGGTCATCGTGCCAAGTTGTACACCTCGCATCGTACCTTCCACACTGACAGCCGCTGTGGGTTCAGAGTGCAGACCACGAGTTTGGTAGGCGGCTTCGTTCATGACAAAGGGCACGTCCTCGGGACGTTTGTCCTTACGCACCGAAGGCTGGCGTGGCACCAAGGTATGGATACCAAGGTCTTCGAGGCGGTAATCCGTCGTGCTGTAACTCGTAATCTCGATACGCGGCTGTGCACCGAAAGGAACAGCTATCAATTGGTTGATGACAGGGATCTGGGGCTCGCCTTCGTTGCCGCCGATGACGGTGTTGGCCATTGAAAGCCACGAGAAAGTGCCACGTTCGCTGGTGTAGTCCTCCGCCGTAATGGTCGAGAAGGAGAACGAGGCCTTGAGGCTCGTCATGTCGCTCTTCACGCATTCGGCCTTGTCGGCAGAACGGAGTTGTATCTGTTGTGCCATGGCACTCAGGCCGAAGGCAAGTAGCAATAGTGAGAATAGTACTTTTTTCATCGTATGTTTTGTTTATTATGATCTGTTATTCAAAGGTGACATTTCGGCTTTCTTGGGCATTGGAGTGGTAGACATAGCCATGGCCAGGCGCAAGGATGAAGATGTCGTCCCAACTGCCGTTGGTGAAAGTGGCTGTAGTACCATCCTCTGCGGTGATGGTGTCGCCCTCGGTGGGAGTGAAGTCGCCGAAAGCCGTGGCAACACTCTTCGACTGACTACCTGTGTAGCCAAACCAGTTGTAGCCGGGGAGGATGGTGATCGTAGAGGTCACGGCCTCGCCGCTCAAGGTAAATTCCGTTGCTGCGGTGGTTAGGATGCGGTACATCTGACCAGGTTCAATCTCCGTCAAGGTGCCGCTCCAGCCTTGTCCGTCATAGCGTGCAAAGCCTTCGTCTTGCGAGTTGATGAGGATGGCGTTGCCGCCAAGGGCGGCTTCAAGGTCATCAAGCGACATCTCAAGTGTGGGGGTCCACCAGTTCCAACTGGATTCAAATTCTACTACTTGTTCAATATGAGGATAGACACAAGAAACCGTTGCAGACCAACCAGAAGAGACGGTGTTTCTGTCTGATGTGAATTTGAATGTCAGTGCACCAGCCTCGTTACTGGCAGTTATCTGACCAGGACTTGTTGTGCCTGAGTATTTCCCAATTTGTGTATAAGAAGTTGAGGGGCCGTCATAGATGTATAGAAAATCGTAATTGTTTTCGGTATTAAACTCGATGAAAGAAACGTTGACTTTAGCACCTTCGCTTTCGGGATAGAAAGTCATGGTATAGTTGAGTTGGTTTCCATAATTGGCATTTGCGCCGCCCGAGTCATAGAACATGGCATTGCAAGTAGTAACTGTGGTATTTGACATGTTGTATGACTCGGTAACATGAATGTAGTTTTCCTTAATAAGTGTCTCACTATTGCCTTGAGCATCGGTGATGGTCAAAGTAACATCATAGGTACCGGCAGTGTTATAACTAATACCAGAAGGATTATGAGCTGTAGATGAAGATGGTGTACCACCTTCAAAAGCCCAATTCCACGATACAATATCGCCATATGAGGCATCGGTAAAACTGATACTTGAACCAAGTGACACATTAGTGGCAGAAGCCGAGAAAGCGGGCATCAAACAATTGTTTCCGGGAGTCAGTTGAATGTTGTTTAATTCCACTCTTTCTCCATCAGCAATAGTCACGTCTACAAACTGAGGGCAATAGCCCTCCTTGGTGAACTCGAAGGTATAGGTGCCACCTTTTATAGGTCTATGGAAATCACCAATGGAGTGCGTGGTTACATACGAATTGTTTACGTCATGATTCAACACGGTAACAGTTACACCTTGAATAGGTTGATTGGTCTGAGCATCATATACAAAGCCATGTACACCATATAAGGCTTCTTCCATGAAGGCCAGCATAGCGTAATGGTTATAATTCCAATAGTTGGGCAGTAGGTTGGCTGATGGAGTTTTTGTAGTAGAGCACTCCACCGTGACCTCGCGACATTGACCGTATGCGTTCATATAGTCCTGACGGCTGCCACTAATCGTGTACCATGTGGCACCATTGGTGACACCGTCGGAATAAGTGTCCGTCATATAAGAGTTATAGGCTTGTCTAGCCACTTGAACATATTTGGTGCAAGTGTATTCATACCAATCTTTGTCTGCGTGATCAGTATAGACAGGATCCCAAGGGTAATTCATCACCTCCGCGCCACCGTGGTAGTTACCGCCCATAGTGAACAAAAGCGAATCGGCAAAGGCCATGGTCCAAAGGGTCTCGTCTTGATAGGCATTGCCGTCCGGATGTTCCCCTTCAAAATAATCTTTATAGTTGCGGTTAAGGTCTTTGTTGTAGCCGTTGTATCTCTGTGCACTGTTTACAGTGCTGTTTCCACCCTTGTAGGTTCCATCGGGATTGGTTAGCGGAAGGATGTAGATGTCAAGGCTATTCACCAAATTAACGACCTGATTGTCGGTACTGGTGCATAGCAAATCAATAAGACGCAGCATTAGGATCATACCTGTGATTTCATCACCATGCATGGTGGAACTATAGAGGAACTTCGGCTTGCCCTCGGGGTTTCCATTGTTGATGCGGACACCTAGGAGTTGGCGATGATTTGAAGTGGAAAGCGTGCCCAAGCTGAACAAAGTGCATTCACGACCTTCAATAGCCTTATCTGGAAATCCTTCCATCATGGACACATACTGGGGATAAGTCAGATAAGAATCCCAATTGTATGTTCCTTGTCCGTTCCACATAGTGACATTGGCACGCAGCGAGGGCGGCGTCTGCAACTCGGGCTGGAAGCCCAAGGCGATGAGTTTGTCGTATTCCTGCTGGTTGGCATAGGCCACCACATTGCGACCGTCGGTGCCGTCGACGGAGCAAATACGGCTGAGTTCCTGAATTTGGGTGGGGTCGTCGACGCTGAGGGTGAAGTAATACTCACCGCGGTTACGCATCAATTGTTGGAGTTCTCTCTGGCTCTGGGCCATGGTTGTGCTGCCAAGGAAAGCGGCACAAAAAAGGCATACAAAACGTAAAAATCTCATTTTCTTAAAAAATAAACACGCAAAGGTACGAAAAATGTTGACTCGCAAGACAAAAAGTGCCTGATTTTTATGCTTCTGGTGCTTGGGGAATATCCACTATTCAAACGACATCGTCTTGTTGAGCGATGCCACCGAAACATACACATATCCCTTACCCGGTTGGAGGCTCGTGAGCGTGCCTTTCCACGCCGTGCCGTTGTATACAGCAAAACCGCCATCCTGCGAGACGACCTTGTCACCTGTCGTAGGACTGATATTGAGGTCGTCAAGGGACAACGACTCCGTACCCGGATAACCAAACCAATTACAGCCTTGCGCGATGGTGACCTCCACCCCCGTTGCTGGCGCACCACTCAAGGTGAATTGGCATGAGGCACTTGCCTGGATGCGGTACATCTGCCCGAGAACAAGCTCGGTAGGTGTTCCGCCCTGCGACTTGATCTGCATAAGCGTGTCACCGAG
>JAEEGI010019830.1_pt1 | contig 13526 bp, 11 predicted proteins | sample 8958751 | NCBI WGS metagenome assembly JAEEGI01 (sample SAMN16246545, study PRJNA631951) | gut metagenome | biome: gut microbiome; feature: rumen; material: KS-attached | host: Bos | place: Iran: Karaj | collected 2018-10
AAGTTTACGGTTCGGCAGATCCCGCTCTGACTACCACAATTAGCGGTCTGCGGAACGGCGATGCGGCTAATGCCATCAACTACAGCCTGAGTCGTGTTGAAGGCGAGACTGTTGGCACCTACACCATCATGGTGACATTAGGCAACAACCCGAATTATACCGTAACGCCTACGAACGGTGTATTCACCATCACGAAGAAGCCTGCCACGGTGTTAGCCATTAACAAGAACAAGACCTACGGAAATGCCGATCCTGTTCTCACTGCAACAGTGACAGGTATTATCGGTAATGATGTGCTCAACTACACTTTGGCTCGCGATACAGGAGAAAACGTCGGTACATACGCCATCACCGTAACCTTGGAAGATAATCCCAATTACCTGGTGACCAGCACCAACGGCACCTTCACGATCACTCCGGCTTCCGCCATGGTTATGGCCGATGATATGGAAAAAGTGTATGGCACAGACGATCCCGAACTGACGGCCACGATTGGCGGTTTGCGAAACGGTGATGATGCAAGTCTCATTAGTTACACGTTGAATCGAGAATCAGGCGAAGATGTCGGAGAGTATGTAATCACCCCGACGGGCAACACGATTCAAGGCAACTACCAAGTCATGTTCCTGCCTGGTATTTTAACGATAACCCCTGTAACGGATGAGGTTGTGGTTACCATCGTAGGCCACTATAGCACGGTTGAGTACGACAACACAGAGCATATCGTGACGGGCTATGACGTGAAGACCATCAAAATCGGCGGTGTTGCCTCGACACTCTACACCGAGGCTGACTTCTCCTTCAGCGGTAATGACACGGCCACAAGAACTGAAATCGGCACGACGACGATGGAACTGAGTGCGGACAACTTTACGAATGTTAGTGCGAATTTCGATAGCGTGCGCTTCGTTGTGACCCCTGGCTATCTGAAGATTATACCTGCCTGCGTGAAGATTGTCCTGAACTCTGAAAACGATTACACGTGGATAGAGGACTTCGAGGACGAGGGTGAAGGTATCACGGCTCTTTGGACGGGAGTGACTCCTGACTGCTGGGTTTATGAAATGAACACCAGTGCTGTCATGAATGAGATTGGCGACCAGCTTGACACGGTGCCTCAGGTGTATCGCAGCTTCAACACCACCCCTGGTGGTCACTACAGCTTGCGTATGCACTACAAGGCTTTGTTGGCTATGCCGGAACTCGACGAGAACGTTGATCTTGGCAAGATTCGCCTGAGCATGTATGTGCGCCAGTCCTATTGGCGTTACCAACTGCAAATTGGTGTCCTCACCGCTGACAGCACATTTGTGCCAGTGGCAGTGGTGAACAATCCCGACAAGAGCAAGACCTATTTCGAGTGCGGATTCGAGTCTGTGAAGAATCTCGTGGGCGAAGGCCGTCGCATTGCGTTCAAGAACTTTGGCAATAATGAGAATGACCCGTACGCTGTCAACTATTTAGACGACATCACGCTGACCTACGTTGACATAGAAAACTGTCGGTTGTCATCGGACACCACTATTACCTTTGAGGGCTTGACCACTCTGAGTGGCGCCACGGGTGTGGAACCAAAATGCTGGGAAGTGATCATGGCGGATGCGGATCTTACATCCACCACGAAACCTCAGCTGTATCGTGGGTTCAACAGCACCCAAGGCGGCAACTACTCATTGCGCATGATGAACCGTTGTGTCTATGCAATGCCTGAGTTTGACATTGACTATCCTATTGAAAACATTACGATGACGTTCAAACTGCGTCAGCCAAATTCCCTGTACCGCCTGCAAGTAGGTGTGGTGGACGAAGATGGTGAGTTCACGGTTGTGAAGACCCTCAAGGGCGGCACGACAATGACAGAGAAGACGGTTAGTTTCGCAAACTTTCCAGTCAACGGTCGTATCGCGTTCCGCAACACGCTGGTTCCGGGCACAGGAATGAGCACCGAATATTTCGACTACAGCTACAACTACCTTGATGACATCAACTTCACCTTAACTGAGGAATCCAAGATTGACGCAAATGATGAAGACATCAACGTCGATCTGGAGGACATCGCTGTCTATCCGAACCCGACGACGGGCGAGTTGTACATCGACGCAGTGGGTATTCAGAAGGTGGAATGCTACAATCAGATGGGTCAGCTCGTGCGCGTGTATGACAACATCCGCAACAACATTGACCTCAACGACCTCGCCGATGGTGTCTATATGTTACGTATCACCGTGTCACAAGGCGTGGCCATGCGGAAGATCGTGAAGAGATAACTTTTAGCCAAAGGCTAATAGCCAAAAGCCAATAGCCGAATAAGGGCGGGGAGGAATCCTCGCCCTTATTCGGCTATTTTCCCCGATAATGCCCGTAAACGCCGTTTTTTTCGCGTTTTCACCATTTCCATTGTTGATAAAAAGTGACAGATTCACGCCCCGTAAATCGAAAAAAATCGTATTTTCGGGTTTTCTTATAGCCAAATTTAAGTTTTTCATTTTAAGACAGTTAGAGATTTAATAGAAGACACGAAATGGAAAAAAATGAGATTTTAGACGAGAAAGTTGTTCCGTATAACATCGAAAACCTGATGAAGACGGCCTACATCGACTACTCGATGTCGGTCATCGTGTCCCGCGCCCTGCCGGATGTGCGTGACGGACTGAAGCCCGTGCAACGCCGCATTATCTACGCCATGTGGGACATGAATATCACCGAGAGCGGGCCATACCGTAAATGCGCCCGTATCGTCGGTGAGGTGCTCGGTAAGTACCACCCGCACGGCGACACAGCCGTGTATGACGCCCTCGTGCGTATGGCACAGCCCTGGACGCTCCGTTACCCCTTCGTCGATGGACAGGGTAACTTCGGATCCGTCGATGGCGACAGCCCCGCCGCCATGCGTTACACCGAGGCCCGCCTCCGCCGCTCCTCCGAAGAGATGGTGGCCGACATTGAGAAAGAAACGGTTGACATGGTGCTCAACTTCGACGACTCCATTCCTGAGCCCACCGTGTTGCCCGCCAAGATACCCAACCTGATTGTGAACGGCTCCTCCGGCATCGCCGTCGGTATGGCCACCAACATGGCGCCCCACAACCTCAGCGAGGTGTGCGACGGCATCTGCGCCTACATAGACAACAACGACATCTCCATCGAGGAACTGATGCACATCATCAAGGCTCCCGACTTTCCCTCCGGCTGTATCATCTACGGCTACAAGGGCGTGCAGGATGCCTTCCTTACCGGCCGCGGCCGCATCGTGATGCGCGGTCACGCCGAAATTGAGACCGAAAAGAACCACAACTGCATCGTGGTGACCACCCTGCCCTACATGACCAACCCCTCCGACATGATCAGCCACACCGTGGAACTCGTCAAGGAGGGCAAGATCGCCGGCATCACCGATGTGCAGAATCTCACCAACAAACGCAACGGCACCCGCATCATTTACGAACTCAAGAAGGATGTCGTCCCTGAAGTGGTCCTCAACAAACTTTACCAGATGACCGCCTTACAGTCCTCCTTCAGCGTCAACAACGTCGCCCTCGTCAACGGCCGCCCGATGACGCTGAACCTCAAGGATATGATTGTGGAGTATGTGAAACACCGTCACGAAGTGGTCATCCGCCGTACCCGATACGACCTCAAGAAAGCCGAAGAGCGCGCTCACATCCTCGAAGGTTTCCTCAAAGCCCTCGACATCATCGACGAAATCATCGCCCTCATCCGCGCCTCACAAACGGTTCAAGAGGCCCAGCAAGGCCTTATGGAGAAATGGGGCTTCACCGAAATTCAAGCCAAAGCCATCGTGGAGATGCGTCTGCGCCAACTCACTGGCATGGAGCGGCAGAAACTGCAGGACGAATATGACGAGTTGATGAAACTTATCGCGCACCTCAAGGATGTGCTTGCCGACGTGAATCTCCGCATGGGTATCATCAAGGACGAGCTGCAGGACATCAAGAAACGCTTCGGCGACGAACGCCGCTCACCCATCGAATACAGTTCTTCCGAGTTCCGCGTGGAAGACACCATCGCCGACGAAGAGGTGGTCATCACCATTTCGCACTTGGGATACATCAAGCGCACGCCGCTGGCCGAATACAAGGTGCAGAATCGCGGCGGCAAGGGCTCCCGTGGCAGTAGTTCCCGCGACGAAGACTTCATCGAGCACCTCTATATGGCTACCAACCACAACTACTTGCTCTTCTTCACGGAGAAAGGTAAGTGTTTCTGGATGAGAGTGTTCGAGATTCCTGAAGGGCTGAAGACTTCTAAGGGCCGTGCCATCCAGAATCTGCTGCAGATTGAGGAAGGCGACAAGATCACGGCCATCATCAACCTCCAAAGCATTGATGATCCTGATTTTATCAACAACCATTTCATCATTTTGTGTACAGAAAAAGGGGTCATCAAGAAAACCTCCATTGAGGCTTACTCTCGTCCGCGCAAGAAGGGCATCATCGCCATCAATGTGCGCGAAGGCGACCGCTTGTTAGCCGCCCGTTTCACCGACGGTAACAGCGACATCATGATGGCTTTGCATTCCGGACGCGCCATCCGCTTCCACGAGAACGAGGAGTTGCGCGCCATCGGACGTACGGCTGCAGGTGTGCGCGGCATTACCCTTGAAGATGAGAACGACCGCGTGGTGGGTATGCTCGCCATCGACAACAACCGCAGCAACGTGTTGATTGTATCTGAAAACGGCTACGGAAAACGCTCGCTGTTAGAGGATTACCGAATCACGCACCGTGGCGGCAAGGGGGTGAGCACCATCAAGATTACCGAACGCACCGGCAAGCTCATCGCCATTAAGGCGGTCACCGACGACGACGACCTGATGATTATCAACCGCTCCGGAATCGCCATCCGTCTGCATGTCGATCAATTGCGCATCTTAGGTCGTAACACTCAAGGTGTGAGACTGATAGATCTTCGCGGAAAGGACAACATCGCTGCTGTTTGCGAAGTGCCGCGCCAGGAAGACGAAGAAGAGGATATCGAAGGGGTTGAAACCACGGAGATTCCCGAGAACGGCGAATTAAACGGCACCCGGGAACCAGAGTCTGAAGCATAGTCATTCAAAATCGCATTACGATGAAAAAATACATTCTGTTAACCGTTAACATACTGATTCTTACAGCTTTGCTCGCCCAAAAGCCATCGTTGACGAAAGCATACAACTTCTTCTACGACAAAGACTACGACAAAGCTAAGGTACAGATCGACTTGTGCGCAGCTGACGAAAAGCTGTCAACGAAAGCGCAAACCTGGCTTTACAAAGGCAATATCGAGTTTTTGTTAGCCAATCGTGAATATACGGAGAAGCAGAAAAATGACAAATATCAAATTCTCTACCCCAACGCCCCAGAAGAAGCTTTTGACGCTTTTGAGAAGGCAATCTCCATCAATCCCAAAGTGGAAGCGTTGGACATGATGAGTGCCCAAGATGCCCTCAAACAACTCTACCCCTATCTCCTTGTGCACGGTGTTGACCAACTGATAGCCAAAGACTTTGTCAGTGCAAAAGCCACACTCGCGAAGGGCATTAAAAGTTACGAAATGGATACACCGCAGTACCCTATGAATGGTGACCTCTATTACTACTACGCTTACGCACTTGAAAGCCTTGGCGAAACTACAGAGATGATGAAATACTACCAGAAGGCGCTGAATGACGGTTCTCAGAATCCATACGTATTTGCGAAGCTGATCGAGCACTACAAGGAAGCCAACGACAAAAAAGGCATTGAGAACACGCTGAAGTTAGCCAAAGAAAAGAATCCCAACGATATGAGTGTAAGATTGTTAGAGATCGATTACGCCTATTGGTCGGGTGACAGCGTGAAAGCTGTGGCCTTAGTGGATCAAATCGACCCGCAGTCGTTGAAAACCGTCGATGAGATGGTGAACGTGGCCAACTTCTACATCAAGGAGAAACGTTACGAAGCTGCCGACCGTCTGCTTTCCCGCGCCAACATATTGAGTCCCAACAATTTTGTCATTCTTTATAATTTGGGTGTTTGCACTTACAGTTTCTCGGAATATTATTTCAACCGACAAAACCAATTAGCCATACAACAGGCAGACAAAAATGACATTCAAACAGCCAAGAGCTTGTCGGAGAAATACCTATCGGAAGCGGCAGACTTTTTTGAGCAGGCTCGCAAATTGGAGCCCAATGACGTGAATCTCCTGAACACACTTCGTGCCATCTACGTACGCCAACAATCCCCAAAAGCCGATGAAATTGATGCTTTAATTAAACAACTGGAACAATAATTAGTCAAATTAATAATCACTTAAAAAACCGAAAAAATGAAAAAATGGATGCTTGTTTTAGTCGCGCTCTTTGTGAGCGTCAGTGCTTTCTCGCAATCTTGCCTTGATGATGTATGGCAGTGCTTGAGAAGCAACCAAACACCTAAGGCAAAAAAGTTCATGGAATCGTGCATGGCTTCCAATCCTGATAACGCAGCCGTATGGTTGATGCAGGCGAATGTCAATGTCCACTTGTATCAATACGACTTAGATAAAAAGCAAAAGGATCCGTCAGCCGCAGCACGCTATCCCAGTGCTCTGGAAGATGCCTACAATGCTTTCGTGAAAGCTTTGGAGCTTGATCCCAAAGTGGAGCCGAAAACAGGTATGCTCGGAGCCATCGAAGGCCAAAAGCTTCTGGCAGAACCTTTCTATGAAAAAGCTGCTGCCGCCGCCTCCGCAGGCAAAGTACAGGACGCTTTGAAATATTACGGTTTGTCCGCAAAATGCTTTGAACTGGCAAAAATGAAAAAGAATGCCGCTGTTGTCTATCTGCAAACGGCCATCTTGTACAACCAGAAACTGAACGACAAGGACAACTACGAAAAGATGCTGGCAAAATGCATCGAAACCGCTCCTGATGTGTCCGAAGATGCCTATGTGGAGCTCTACTATCTCTACAAAGACAAAAAAGACACGGTGAAGTGCAATGACATTCTCACCAAAGCGAAGAAACTTTTTGCCGAGAAACCGGAAAAGTTGTACGAGCCTGAGATGGACTACTACGCCATGACTGGCAACGAAGAGAAGCTTTTGGAGACTTGCGACAAAGTCATTGCCACCGGTGACGAAGCCATGGTTCCCATCTGCGCCACCTACCTGACCAACGCAAAGTCATACGCCAAAGCGGAGAAAATCTTAACCGATGCCCTTGCCAAGAATGCCAATGACTTTGAACTGCTGAAGCAAATGGGCTACCGCTATGCAATGGAATATTATGACATCATGGATCGTCGCCAAACGGCTATGAACACCAAGCACTGGGATGAGGCCAACAGTCTGTTCCAAAGCCCTGAACGCAAGAACGCCATGGAGAAAGCTCACGAATGGTGTGAAAAAGCCTACCAAGTGAACTCCGACAACTTGGATAACAACAGAATCTTGCGCGAAATGAAGACATTGCTCAATCTGCCCGTCCCGCAAGAGCTGAACGACAAAATCAACGCCCGAATGCAGAACTAAACGGACATAATATCTAACTCCTTATCCCCATTTCTTTTGAGATGGGGATTTTTTGTTTACAATAAATAAAAAAAATCGTATTTTCGCGCCAAATATTATATACATCTAAACATTGACTTAAAAAGCCTTCTTTATGCGAAAAATATTTTGTTTATCTGTTCTTTTTGTCTTAATTCCGTTATTGTCCATTTGCAAACCTGTAGATTCCTCTACGGCTCAACAAATCGCCAGCAATTTCTGGGCTGTAGTCAATGATAACACTTCTTTTCAGAAGTGGACGGACATCACCGCACAAACAGGTTTTCAAGAATTCTATATTTTCACGCGTGGCACTGACAACGGATTTGTCATAGTAGCCGCCGATGACTGTGTGCAGCCCATTCTGGGTTATTCCACCGACAATCGCTTCGTCACCCCGCTGCCCGCCCACGTGTTCTCGTTCCTGAACAGATACGAGCAAGAAATCTCTTATTACAAGGAAAACAACATTTCCGCCACTACTGAGATAACGCAGCTTTGGGAATCCCTACTTGAAGGAACTTACGCGCCTAAGCAAACCACAACTGTGACACCCTTGTTGAGCACCACATGGGACCAAGCTCCCCTTTACAACAACCTTTGTCCAACGGGTGAAAACGGCGAACATGCCGTAACTGGCTGCGTGGCCACTGCCACCGCCCAGGTGATGAAATATTGGAATTGGCCGGTAAATGGTGTGGGTAGCCATAGTTACACTGACGAAAACTTTGGTTCCCAATCAGCTGACTTCAGTGCCACAACCTACAATTGGCAACAAATGCCGAATGCACTCAGCGGAAGCAGTACTTCAGCGCAAGTGAACGCTGTAGCCACACTGATGTATCATATTGGTGTTGCTGTTGAGATGGGTTATGGTTATGCCAGTACTGGTGGTAGCGGAGCTGCAATGAACTCATTTGGTTCTTCATATCCCAGTGCTGAAAACGCATTGAAAAATTATTTCAAATATGAAAACACCCTGCATAGTGTCTCTAAAAACAATGTTTCAGAAACCGAATGGATCAGCACTTTGAAAAGCGAATTAGATGCCGAAAGACCTATGCTAGAAAGAGGTCATGGTGAAGGCGGAGGCCACGCTTTTGTGTGCGATGGCTACGATGACAATGAACTATTCCATATCAATTGGGGCTGGGGTGGCTTATGTGACGGCCACTTTGCCCATAACGCTTTAAATCCCAGTCAGGTTGGTATCGGTGGCAATATAAGCTATTCTTTCAACGATGAAGTTGCCGTCATTGTCGGCATTAAGCCGTTAGGTGAATACCACATTACGGCCAACTCCTCTGACAACACTATGGGATTGACATCGGGAAGTGGATTTTACAACTCTGGTGAAACTGCTAGCCTTTTGGCCACAGCCAAACCTGGTTATCGATTCACGCAATGGAATGACAGCGTTACTGATAATCCGCGCACCATAAATGTATCCAGTGACTCTGCTTTCACCGCATTTTTTAACAACATTGAAGGTTATGACAGCACTACCGGTTGTAAAGAGCTCTATTATGATAACGACAACTATTATACCAATATCGGGGCTGAGGGTTCCTTTTGGTGGGGCGTCCGTTTCCCTGAAAGTTCACTTGTTAACAACAACACGCTCAGTGCCGTAAAATTCATGGTCATAGAGTCTGGCAACTACGTGCTTCGTATCTATCAAGGTGGAGCCAATGCTCCTGAAACCCTGTTGTACAGTGAAACCCTAACACTCGACGGAGCCCATCAATGGTTTACTGACACCCTGTCTTCACCAATCACGTTGAACACAACCCAACCTCTTTGGATAACTTTATATTCCTCGGCTGCCAATCCCGCTGCCGTCAGTAGCACCTACGCTGGAAATCCAGATGGTTCCTGGTTCTCTATCAACGGCCACAATTGGAAATCGCTGTGCGACTATGATCTCTATTACACGTGGATGATTCGCGCCTTATTCACTGATTATCACACCATCACTGTCATCAGCGACCAACCCTCAATGGGGAGGACTATTGGCAGCGGCAATTTCCCCATCGGAAGCGAAATCCAGATAGAAGCCATTCCATACAACGGCTATGAATTTATTGGTTGGGACATCAATGACAGTGTGTCTTTCTCAGCTCTTAACCCGAGGACCATAACCGTCACTGGTGATACAACTTACACCGCTTACTTCCGACCCAACATTGTCGGTATTGAAGAACCAACATTGTCAGACATCTTGATCTACTGTGACGGCAGGAGAATTTTTGTGGACGGTGCAGAAGGTACTTCGGTTGAAATCTACGATATAACAGGCAGACTTGTTATCCGGGAAGAACTTAACAGCTCTAATCGCACAATATTTACAGTCAGATCCAGCGGCATCTATGTGGTGCACACCGGTAGCGGCATCACCAAGAAAGTGATGGTAGTGCGGTAACATGCAAGAGAAGACCAATCTTAACGAGCATAGTATTAGCGAGACTCCATTTATTGGCATCAATCGCCACCGCATCGGGGTGGACGGCTTTCAAGGGTAGAATTCAGGAAGTTCGACCGGTTCACGTATAGAGTTGAGGGAACAAGGAATAGAGAATATGGGTAAAAGGATTATATCGTTAGTGTCAGTCATTGCCCTTGTTATTCATCATTCATAGTGAACAGTAATTAGTGAAAGGTGATTGGTAAACAGTGATCAGTGTTCCAAGTCAAGTTAAGTGTGCGAAGATATAGTTTCTTCAAGAACGCAAGAGCTGGGTATTCATTGTGTTGTTTGTCATTTTGTGAAAAATCAGAACGACGAATGCTTTTGTGATATTCGTAATGATACGACAATCATCTCTCCAACCGCACCTCGCGCCCTTCCGACAGGATAAAAACCGCAATCTGTCCATTCTCGATGCCGAAGCGGATGGCGGCGGCGAGGGAGTCCTCGGGGAAGAGGCGGGAGCTGTCGAAGTAGTAGAGGCTGTCGGTGGTGTCGAGCCAACCGCCCACGTAACCGTCGTGCCGAAGCGCGTGGCGCACCACCCTGCCGAGCTGTTTGCGGGAGTGGCATCCCTGCGTGGCGGCGTATGCCACGACAACGCCCTCCGCGGGCTCCGTCATCGTGGCGACATCCATCGTGAAGCCGTCGGGATGTTGGAGGCTGTACGCCCAAATGCTGTCCGAAACGGCCCTGACACTGCCGCCCACTAACTTGCTGCCGCTGTAGCAGGAGGTCAGGAGCAGGGCGCACGACAGGAACACCGTCATCGCCATCTTTTTTGGAAACACGATTCTGTCCATTGTCTATTGTTTGTTTATTAATTTGACCATTAATCCCAGGGTTGCGGCCTTACCCTTGGCTACCGAGCTCTTGCCCCTTCGGGGCGGCTCAAGGAATACTATTCAACAATCACAATTCACCAATCACTTCCAGATAGAAGCTCACCGGTCGGAACCCGTCGTTGCAGCTGATCATGGCGGAGTGCGGGTTCTTCATCCATCCGTCGTAGAAGTTGCCGCGGCCGGCGGCTAGTTCCTGAACGAACCACCGCATCGACTCCCAGGCACTGTCGCACATTCCCTCGGGCTGCGCGCAATCGACCGAAATCCATGTCTGACCCTCCTGCACGTCGCACGCGTGCTCGATGGGGTTTTCGAACCGCGCCTGCAAATCGCGGTAGTCCGCCTTCCGTATGGCTGTGATCTTGATATTCATGATGCAATTATTTAGATTGCAAAGATAAAAATTATTCCCGCAGAACTCGCTGATTCCCGCAGATATTTTTTTAAGGTAAAGAAAGTTGCCATTCTTAGCTATTTCCGAAATTTTTGTATTTTTGCACCCTAAAAATTTAAACTTGACGTGAAGACAAAAAAGTACAAATCCAAAGAAAAGCCTCTACCCAAAGCCGAAGAGCCCGTTGCCACTTATGGTCCAACGGCTGCCAATAGTAACGATACTACCATTCCCGATCTGTCATCTGAATCCTTGGGCGACAAGCCAGAAGGGTTTGACGCCTATTATGCCAAGCTGAAAGCGGAAGCCGATGAAAAGTTCGGCAATAAGGAGCTTATGACAGTGGAAGAGTATTTCGGGAAACTTCGTTACATGGTAAACGCCTATTATGACGACATACAAGGTCCTTCCTTTATCTATTTTGGCTGATATATATCCTCCCAGTCGCTATGCGGACATCCGTCGTTATCATTCCCGTGCCCGCCGTATGGTGTCGCATAACAAACGTTGGGTCTATATCTTCCACATCGATGAGGACACAGTGATAGTTGACCGAATTCTTCCTTCAAAACTGATAACGAAATAGGTTGCGCTTTCGCTAAAAGCATCGCCGACCGAAGGGAGGGATCAATGCGTTACATTATCCGCGCAGATCCGTGTGATCCGTGGAGATCACAGCCGGAACGTCACCGGCACTTGGAAATAGCACCGCACTGTTTTCCCCATGTTTTTGCCGGGCTTCCACTTCGGCATTGGCATCACCCCGCGCAGCGCTTCCACGTCGCATTCGGGGAAGAGCGGGACTTTTACCTTGCCGTTGGTCACCCGCCCGTCCTTCTCCACCACGAACTCGACCAGGACTGTGCCCGTGATGCCGTTATTCTTCGCCACCAGTGGATATTGAATCTCTCTTGACAAGAAAGCGTTCAAAGAATCCGGCCCGCCAAGGAACTCGGGCATCTCCTCTACAAACATCATAGGAGGTTCTTCATCATCAAAAGCGAAATCCGGGATGTCAATAATATCATCAATAGTATCAATGATTACTCCAGCGGTTGTATCAGCATAGCCTTGCGCATTCGCAGAAAAGCACAATACGCTTATTATAAAACGATAATATATCTTACAAAAGCATTCATCGTTCAAAAATTTCTGCAAAACTACTAAAATAAACACTCGAATCTTGTGTTTTTAGTAAAAATGTATTTCGCACACTTAATTTGACTTGGAATACTAATCACTGTTCACTAATCACCATTATGAGAAAGAGCAAACAAACTTGCGAAATACTGAAAGATGTGATGATGGGCGCGTGCCACAGTCCGAAAACGCTCGCGCCCGCCGCCAGCATCGAGCCGGAGCCCGCCGAGGAGGGCAGCTCTCAGTATGTTCCAGAAACGACAGATGGGCAAGAGGGTCCGCCACCGCCGCTCGGACAATCAGACCCGTATGAGCTGGATGGCGTCGTGGAAGAAGTGGGGGAAATAGCAGAAAGCGAAACACTCAAGAAATGTTCGGCCTTGCTAGATGATTTTCCTATCGTAGGAGATGTTGAAGTGATTGATTACAACCCAGAAGGCGAATGGGCACCCTCCATCACCGGCACTCCGGCGCAATATCTGAAAGAGCGGCTGACAGTTCCGCGTTCTGTACTCCAAAAACCGACCATCGAAAAGACACACATCGTGCTCATTATCAGGTTGTTTGTGTCTTATAGCGGAAAAAATGTAATTATTGGTTGTGACCGTTTCGATGAGGTATTTGTCTGAATTGGTTAGCACGTTTTTCATGTTGTTTCGGATGCCTTCGCCGCTGAATATCAGCACGAACTCCTTTTGGACCCAAAGGGTCAGGAATGCCATTTTTGGGTCATTTGAATGCGGCTATTCGGGGCACTTCTTCATTGGCTCCAGCAGGGTAGGGAAACATAAACAAAATTCAGATATGTGGACACAAAGAGCATAAAAAAACGCCGCACTCTTGCGAATGCGGCGTAAAATTATTGGCTTTGATTGAAAATTACCCGATAGCGATGGTGCGGGCGAGTTTGGGCTCATCTTTTTGCACTCTCGGCAGGGTGATGGTGAGGATTCCGTGCTCCACTTTGGCTTCGATGTGGTCCTTGTCCACGTCCTCGGGCAGATTGTAGTTCTGCTCGTAGTTCGTGTAGGAGAACTCACGGCGCAGATAGTGGTGCTTTTTCTCCTCTTCCTTGTGTTCCATCTTGTTCTCGATGGCGACGCAGAGGTTGCCTTCGTCGTTGATGCTCACGCGGCAGAATTCCTTCTTGATGCCGGGGGCGGCC
>JAEEGI010019832.1_pt1 | contig 13526 bp, 9 predicted proteins | sample 8958751 | NCBI WGS metagenome assembly JAEEGI01 (sample SAMN16246545, study PRJNA631951) | gut metagenome | biome: gut microbiome; feature: rumen; material: KS-attached | host: Bos | place: Iran: Karaj | collected 2018-10
TTGCATACGTTTTGAAAAAGGAAGATCTGGAACGAGCCCTCTTTATCTTGAGAAAAGCCTTAGAGGAGTATCCCGGGAGAGACTTATCCAATTCATAGTCTGTAATTCATGTATAGAAAGTTTTTAGAAGTTAGCTCACTTCATATTTAGGAGTTAGAAGTTTTGAATTTTCCATTATTCATAGCACGCCGGATATACGGCAATCAAGAGAGTGAGCAGAAAGTATCTCGCCCAGCTATCCGCATAGCAATGACTGGAGTTGCTATCGGACTAGCGGTGATGATTGTGTCGGTGTGTGTGGTGTTAGGGTTCAAGCATACCATCCGCGATAAGGTTGTGGGGTTCGGAAGTCATTTGACAGTGGCCGAGTTTATGACCCTCCATGGCAATGAGGAGGTACCCATTGCTTTTACAGACTCTATCCTTGAGGTGATAAAAAAAGCTCCAGCAGTTGAGCATATCCAACGCTATGCCATGAAACAAGGCATACTAAAGACCGACTCTGATTTTCTTGGGGTTATGTTCAAGGGCGTGGACGAGCAATTCGATACCACCTTCATTGTTAAGAATATGAAGGAAGGGTATTTCCCACATTTTAGTGCTGAAAAAAGCAGCAATCAGATTGTCATTTCACAACAAATGGCTACCCTGTTAGGCTTGAAGACGGGTGACCGTATTTTCTCTTATTTTTTCGACAACAATAATGTAAGGGCACGCCGTTTTAAGATAGCCGGGATATACCAGACGAACCTTGCCATGTTCGATAAGATCATTGTATATACCGATTTATACACCTCGGTCAAACTGAACGGATGGAAACCAGATCAATGCTCTGGTGTGGAGATTACTGTCAAGGATTTCAAGCAGTTGAATGAAACTGCTAAATATATGGTCGAGCATGTAAACCGCGCTACCGACAATTATGGGGCAACGTTCTCGTCGAGCACCATCAAGAACTCCTACCCCTCGATTTTCTCATGGTTAGACTTACTTGACTTGAACGTATGGATAATCCTTGGGCTTATGGTTTGCGTAGCGGGATTCACCATGATCTCAGGATTGTTGATTATCATACTGGAACGCACCAATATGATTGGTGTCCTGAAAGCGATAGGAGCCACCAACACAACCATTCGTCACACTTTCTTGTGGTTTGCCGTCTTCATTATCGGTAAAGGCATGATTATCGGCAATTTATTGGGTATTGGCATCATACTCCTGCAACGCGTGACAGGACTCATCAAACTCGACCCAACTACCTATTATGTCAGCACCGTTCCAGTAGAATTGAACATTCCGCTCATCATTCTTATCAACATTGCCACTTTGGCCATTAGCGTGTTTGTGCTGATTGCCCCCAGCTATTTAATATCCCACATTCAACCGGCAAAGTCGATGAGATACGAATAGGCCATTTCAGCACAACGTTCTCCATCTACTCCGGCGGATACTATGCCACCAGCATAACCAGCACCTTCCCCACATGGGAACAAGCCTCTGACTGTCAAATGCTGGAGGGTCTCGGGGTTGCGGACAATCCTAACCGGAGATGATGTACGTGTTTCAGTTGCTATGAGAACAGCCTCATTGGTAAGGAATCCATGGCTCATCTGCCCAAACTTCTTAAAACCCTGTTGAAGCCGTGAGCCAATCATAGACGGCAGCCAGAAATGCAACGGGCTCGATATCAGTCCAGGCGCATAGGAGCTCTTGGGCAAATCGTAACTTAACTTGTTGTTTACGAAGTCAGCCATGCGCTGAGCCGGAGCAGTTTGGCGCATATTACCCTGCTGCCAGCAATTTCGTTCCAGTTCTTCCTGAAAATGCATGACTTTCAACGGGCTGTCACCAGCAATGTCTTCAGGACGTAACTCCACCACCATACCACTGTTGCTCCATTGCGTACCACGGTTACTTGGACTCATTCCGTTGACGACAATCTGCTCTTTGTCTGTAGCCGCAGGAATAACAAAACCACCTGGGCACATGCAGAAAGAATACACACCGCGGCCGTCAACTTGCGTCACAAAGCTATACTCTGCGGCAGGGAGGTACTTGCCCCTGCCTTCTTTCCTATGGTATTGAATCTGGTCTATGAGCATTGAGGGATGTTCAAGTCGCACCCCTACGGCAATACCCTTGGCCTCTATCTCAATCCTTGCCTCCTGCAGATAGCGGTAGACGTCCCGTGCGGAATGTCCAGTTGCAAGGATGACCGGACCAGTAAATTCCACTTCTCGTTTCTCGCCTGTTACCGGGTCGGTCTTGACAGCCTCTACACCGATAATCTTTCTTCCCTCCTCAATTCCAGAAGCCGGGCTACTTGTAATGAGGCGAAGCATCTTTGTCTGGAAATGAACCTCGCCACCACATCGAAGGATGGTATTCCGCATATTCTCTATCACGCGCGGCAACTTGTCTGTGCCGATGTGCGGATGGGCGTCCGACAAGATACTCGTTGACGCACCATGCTGGCAGAACACATTCAGGATTTTCTCCACCGACCCTCTTTTCTTGCTACGGGTATAGAGTTTTCCATCGGAATAGGCACCTGCCCCACCTTCACCAAAACAATAGTTACTCTCAGGGTCTACACGTTGCGTTTTCGTAATGTTCGAGAGGTCTTTCTTGCGTTCATGCACATCCTTACCACGTTCCAACACCAAGGGCTTTAACCCTAATTCTATGAGTTTCAGAGCGGCAAACAAGCCACCGGGACCGGCTCCTACCACGATAACCTCACGGGCATCAGAGACATCTTGGTAGACAGTAGGAGTATACGCCTCGTCGGTGGGCTGTTCATTGACGTATACGCGGACTTTCAGGTTTACAAAAATCGTACGCTGCCGGGCATCAATACTACGCTTGAGGATGCGGATATGCGTGATACTCCTGGCATCAATACCCTTCTCGTTAGCCACGTATGTTTTCAGAAAACTCTCTGTGGCTGCCTGTTGTGGCAGAACACGCAATTGGAATTCTTGTATCATAGATTTGATTTCATGAAATCTAGTATTTCTTTCTGATTCTGCAAGTTACACTCATGGGGCTGTTTCAGAATACTGGTCTTCAGCTTCTCCCCAGCCCCCTGGCTGTTCCACACCTGATGCATAACCTCGTATGCGGCCTCCACACCAGGGATGGGGAAAAGACGGTCTTGCTTTCCCGAGACGAACAGCATGGCTTTGGGGCATGCCAGCGAGGCTATGTGAGGATAATCCAAATACTGTCGGAGGGCGGGGATACAGTTGGCGAAGCCCCCGTTCTCTTTCCGCCCGTAATGATTTGAGAGTTGCGCAAAGGTTGAGCCCATCCAGCATATGCAAGCACCGGCCTTTATCTTATCGCTCAATGCTGCCAGCATCCACGCACGATAGCCACCCATGGAACAGCCCGCACACCCGATGCGGTTACTGTCCACCTCAGGCAAGGTAGCCAGAAACTCCGTCGAGGCTATGTCGTCGTAGGTCATGAAAGCGCTCAGGTCGCGTCCCAGCATCATCATGTTGCCGGCAATGATGTCGTAGCGGTTGCGGTCTACACCCTCCTTCCGTCCACGCTCACCCCATAACGGTGCGTCGATGGAGAAAACCGCGAAACCGTGCTTGGCCAGATAATCGCCTACATACTGGTTTCCATAAAGGTTTTTCACCCACGCGTCAGCATCGTCTACCACACTCTTTTCTACGGCGAAAGGCCTGATCATCTTCTCCTTGCCAATAGACAAATGGGCACCATGATCGTGGAGGAGGTTGACTGTCGGGAATGGACCCACGCCATCAGGGATTAGCAGGTACGCCTTCACCCTATACCAGCGGCTCAACGAGAACTCAATCTTCCGAGCCTTATATCCATCGCGTTGCTCCTCGGCCAGTACTTTCATATCGTATGACGAGGCCTTTGGCGGTGGGGCCATCATGCACTCGAACACCTTGGCTCGCGCCGTCTTCTTCCACTTCCTGAAGTTTTTTATTCCACTTTTACCCCATGCGAGCGGATACGTCAGTTCCGCCTGAATACTGTCAATATAAACAGGAATATCGTTTCTGTACTCATGTCCCCATTGATCCTGGGCGTACAGGGGTATGCACACCCATAACAAGGCCATACACAACAACGACATCAAGGGTCTTTTCATCATCTATCGGTAGTTTGTTCGTTCATATTATTGCCGCAAAGATAAGCTTATTTTTCCAAAACACCAAATCTCCGCCACAAATAGTTTCCATAGCCTGTTGGCGATGGATTTCTGTCATAAATATGTTGGCGATGAACCTCCGCCACAAATATGTCAGCTAAGGACCTCCGTCATAAATAGTTTCCATAGCCTGTTGGCAAAGAATGTCATCATTCTGATGGATTTATTCCAGCTATCCGGCGGTATTTCTCAAAATTCGGCGGTATTTCTCAAAATTAATGTGTACATTTGCAGTCGGACAAACCAAAGTATCCTGAAGACTCTTTACGCAAGTGAACGAGAAAAAATACATTCAACAGCTCATCGGACAAGGCGAGCACCAGCAGCAGGACTTTAAGTACAAAGTGGCTGATGCTCACAAGTTAGCCAAATCGGTATCGGCATTTGCCAATACCGACGGAGGGCGGCTGCTCATAGGAGTACGCGACGACGGGGTCATCTCTGGCGTGCGCTCCGAGGAAGAGATCTTCATGATGCACGCGGCTGCCTACAAGTATTGCGAGCCTTCCGCCTCCATCAAATTCGACACTTACCACGTTGAGGGCCGCACACTCGTTATAGCCACGGTTCCGCCATCCGAGAAAAAGCCCGTTTGCGCATTCGACGAGAAAGGCCTGAAAAGAGCCTACATACGCATCCGTGACGAGAATATCGTCGCCTCCCCCGTGCATCTGGCCATCTGGCGTGAGCAGCGCTCCCAACAAGGTACACTCATGACCATCAACGAGGCAGGGAAAAAGATGATGGAAGCCATGGGGCAACAACGCTTGCAGACACTCAACCAAATCGTCCGAAGGGCACACGTTCCGCGCCACCAGGCCATCGTCCTGCTGGCACGCCTCATACGCTACGATTTGGCCACGTGGGAGCTCAAAGACCATCAGTTCCGCTTCTCTTTGAGGGAGTAAACGAGCCGCTCCCTACTCATTTGTAGGTATTTTCATTAAAAACACCCATTTGTAATCTAATAAAACGGATTTTTTTCGTATCTTTGCCATTCCTAAGGCAAATAAAAACAGAATCATGAGACTATCGGACTTGAAAACCGGCGAAAAAGGTGTTATCGTCAAGGTCATGGGCCATGGAGGATTCCGGAAGCGCATCGTTGAGATGGGTTTCATTCATGGCAAGGAGATAGAAGTACTGCTAAACGCACCTTTACAAGACCCCGTGAAATACAAAATCATGGGTTATGAGATTTCTTTGCGTCACGACGAGGCAAAGATGATTGAGGTGGTGTCGGATACGGAGGCTGCCCAGGCAGCGCAGGCCGCTGCAGCCGGTGAGAACTCTGACGGCGACAACCTGGCTGGCAATACGGTTGCCGGGCATTCGGAGGGCTCCATCTATGTAAACTCGCCCGCTGACGACGAGCAGCCCATGTCGGTCAGGCACTTGCATGCCGAGGCCGAGAAGCGCCACAAGACCATCAATGTGGCTTTGGTGGGCAATCCGAATTGCGGAAAGACATCCCTGTTCAACTTTGCCAGCGGAGCCCACGAGCGTGTGGGCAACTATTCCGGTGTTACGGTAGACGCCAAGGAGGGCCACGCCGACTTCGAGGGTTACCACTTCAATCTGGTCGACCTGCCCGGCACCTACTCGCTCTCAGCCTATTCGCCCGAAGAGCTCTATGTGCGCAAGCAGATTATCGAGAATACGCCCGACGTGATTATCAACGTCATCGACACCTCCAATCTTGAGCGCAACCTCTATCTGACCACTCAGCTCATCGACATGCACTTGCGTATGGTATGCGCCTTGAACATGTACGACGAGACCGAGAAACGAGGCGACAAGATTAACTACAACAAACTGGGCGAGCTGTTCGGTGTTCCCATGGTTCCTACGGTCTTCAAGAGCGGGCGTGGTGTCGACCAGCTGTTCCACACCATCATTCAGGTTTACGAGAGCCGCGAGGGCGACCTGCCCAGCTTCCGCCATATCCACATCAACCACGGCCATGAGATTGAGCACGGCATTGCGCGCATTCAGGAAAAGCTGAAGGCCGACGAGAGTGTGCGCCACCGCTACTCCACCCGCTACCTGGCCATCAAGATGCTGGAGAACGACCGCGACGCCGAGAAATTCATCAAGACACTCCCCTATCAGGACAAAATCATCAGAGCCCGCGACCATGCCGCACAGCGCATCATGGAGGAGAAGAAAGTGGACTCCGAGACCGCCATCATGGACGCGAAATACGGGTTCATCCACGGCGCCCTTCAGGAGGCCGGCTATGAGGTAGGCCAGACCGAGGACACTTATAAGATGACCCACCTGCTCGACAAGCTCATCACCAACCGCTGGCTGGGTTTCCCCATATTCATTCTGCTGCTCTTCATCATGTTCGAGGCAACCTTCAAACTGGGTGAATACCCGATGGAATGGATAGAAAACGGCGTGGCGTGGCTGGGCAGTCTGGTCAGCACAACCATGCCCGAGGGCCCGTTGCGCGACATGATTGTCGACGGCATCATCGGAGGCGTGGGAGCCGTTATCGTGTTCCTGCCGCAGATTCTCATCCTCTACGCTTTCATCTCGCTGATGGAAGACTCGGGTTACATGGCCCGCGCGGCGTTCATCATGGACAAGCTGATGCACAAGATGGGACTGCACGGCAAGTCGTTCATTCCCCTCATTATGGGCTTCGGATGCAATGTGCCGGCAGTAATGGCCACGCGCACCATCGAGAGCCGCCGCTCGCGGTTGGTCACGATGCTCATCCTGCCCATGATGTCGTGCTCAGCCCGTCTGCCCATCTACATCATGATTATCGGCACCTTCTTCGCCGTGAAATACCAGAGCAGCATCATGATAGCGCTCTACGTCATCGGCATCTTCCTCGCCGTGCTCATGAGCCGCATCTTCACGAAATGCCTCGTCAGAGGCGAGGACACCCCCTTCGTGATGGAGCTGCCGCCCTACCGCTTCCCCACATGGAAGGCCATCTTCCGCCACACGTGGGAGAAAGGCAAACAGTATCTGAAGAAGATGGGAGGCATTATCCTCGTGGCCAGCGTCATCGTCTGGGCCCTGGGCTACTTCCCCCACGACGAGAGCCTCGACCCGCAGGCACAACAGGAGCAGAGCTATATCGGTAGAATCGGAAAGGCCGTAGAGCCCGTTTTCCGCGCCCAGGGCTTCGACTGGAAGCTCGACGTGGGCCTCATTGCGGGCATCGGCGCCAAGGAGATTGTAGCCTCCTCGCTGGGCGTGCTCTACTCCGACGATGAGTCGTTTGCTGACGACGACACGTTCACCAGCGCCAACAGCGGCAAGTATATGCGGTTGTACGACAAGATGAGTGCCGACGGTATTACGCCGCTCATCGCCTTCTGTTTCCTGCTCTTCGTGCTCATTTACTTCCCGTGCATAGCCACCATCGTGGCCATCAAGCACGAGAGCGGCTCCTGGAAATGGGCTGTCTTTGCCGCCGTCTATACCACCGCCCTTGCCTGGCTCGTCAGCGCCGCCGTCTATCAGATAGGAATGGCACTTAGTTAGGCGTTCTTTCCGCCGTTGAAAATGGCAGTTTGAGCGCTGAGAACAGCGTTTTGGGGCATTGAAAACTGCAGTTTTGAGCATTGAAAATGGCGTTTTTGGGCGTGGAAAATTGAGTTTTGAACTTTTTCTTAACAACTAAACAATAATGGTTTGTGAAGATTGTATTTTGGGGTATTAAATGTTGACCGTTGAGCATGATTGGCTGGCAATTTGGCTTCCCAATAAGCTCAATGGCCAATGTTTTTAATAAGCTATTCCCAATAAGCTCAATGGCCCATGCTGAATAAACACAATGGCCCATGTTTTAATAAGCATTTTTCAACGAACGGAATGGTCATTTTCGATGAGCAAAAAGGTCGTTTCCCCATCATTTTCGCTATTCTTTTCCGACAAATAGTAAATTCTGCCTCCACTTTTAGGTAAATTACTGTTAAAATCGCGTTAATTATACGTTAAAACCGCGAAGCGGACTATCACGAATAAAGAAAAACAGTAATTTTGTCGTGTTAAAGAAAAAACACGTGCCAACCTTGTTAGATAATCAAGAAAAACAAATAGTAAAACATTCACTTTTTAACCATTTAAGACTATGATTATTGGTATTCCCAAAGAAATCATGCACGACGAAGCTCGTGTAGCCGCTACTCCCGAAACAGTAGCAAAATTTGTAAAAGACGGTTTTGAGGTCTTAGTAGAAAAGACCGCAGGCGACGGTGCCCTCTATCACGACGAGGACTATGCAGCCGCCGGTGCCAAACTGCTCGACAACCCCGAGGAAATCTACCAGAAGGCCGACATGATCCTGAAGGTGAAAGAGCCTCTCTTCAACGAGCAGCTGGGCAAGCACGAGGTTGAGATGATGCACAAAGGCCAGTACCTCATCACCTTCATCCACCCCGCCTCTCCCGTGAACCACGAGATGGTGAAGAAGCTCACCGCTCAGGGTGTTACCGCCTTTACCCTCGACTGCATTCCCCGTATCTCCCGCGCACAGAACATGGACGCTCTCACCTCGATGAGCACCTGTGCCGGATATAAGGGCATCCTGATGGCTGCCAACCACCTCACCACCTTCATGCCGCAGATGTTCACCGCCGTAGGCCAGATCAAGCCCGCCAAGGTGATGGTCATCGGCGTGGGCGTTGCCGGTCTGCAGGCTTTGGCAACAGCCAAGCGTCTGGGCGCCATTACCTATGCCGCCGACATCCGTCCGATGGCTTCCGAGAATGCCGGTAGCCTTGGCGCCAAGGTTGTCGACACCACCGTTCCCGCAGAGCTCGCTATCGGCGAGGGCGGCTATGCCAAGCGTCTGCCCGCCGACGTGCTCATCCAGGAGCAGGAGGCTCTCAACGAGACCATCAAGGAGATGGACATCGTGTTCTGCTCGGCACTCATTCCCGGCAAGGTGGCTCCTATCATCATCACCGAGGAGATGGTCAAGGGCATGAAGCGCGGCTCGGTCATCGTCGATATCTCCATCGACCAGGGCGGTAACTGCGAGCTCACCCCGAAGGGCGGCATCGAGACGAAATACGGCGTCACGCTCATGGGCGTGAAGAACATCCCCGGACTGCTCCCGACGAGCTCTACCTGGATGTTTGCCAACAACCTCTACAACCTTGTGAAGTTCTTGGTGAAGGACGGTCAGGTCGTTGTCGACCGCACCGACGAGATCATTGCCAAGAGCCTGGTATGTATCGACGGACAGTTAGTTCACGCCGGTGCCCGCGAGGCAATGGGGCTGTAACCTCTCTCTCAGGCTTATGATTTCACCAATCATACTGATTATTGTGTTCGTGGTATGCACAGTGGTGGGCTATTTCATCATCAAGAATGTGCCCAGCCTGCTGCATACCCCGCTCATGTCGGGCATGAACGCCCTCTCGGGGGTCACCATCGTCGGCGCCATCTCGGCCACCGGCTATGCCCTGTTCAACCCGATGATGACACCAGGTGTGGGTGCTACGGCGCAAGTCATCGGCTGCGCCGCCATCATCCTCGCCTCTGTCAATGTGTTCGGCGGCTTCGGCATCACCCACCGCATGCTGCAGATGTTCAATAAGAAGAAGCATAAGGAGTAAACGGCTATGGCAACCATACAGATCATCATCAGCATCGTGTTGTCGGTGGCCGTGCTCGCAGGCATCTCCATGATGAGCAAGGTGCAGACCGCCGTGCGCGGAAACCTGCTCTCAGCCCTCGCCATGCTCGTCGGCGTCGTAGCCACACTATGGTTCAGCGGCGTCGCCAGCGCGTGGACCATCTACCCCTCCATCATCGTCGGAGCCCTCATCGGCGGCACGATGGCGCGCAGGGCGCAGATGATACAGATGCCCCAGCTCGTGGCCCTCTTCAACGGTCTTGGCGGCGGAGCCTCCGCCCTCGTGGGCATCCTCTCAGCCACCGGTCTGGCCTTCAGCGCCGAGCAGATAGCCGCCATCATGGAGAACCACTACCTGCCCTTCGTGCATTTCACCTCCATGCTCGCCATCGCCGTCGGCGTCATCACCCTCGTGGGAAGCCTTGTGGCAGCCGGCAAGCTCCACCGCGTGCTCAACCAGCGCCCCGTGGTGCTCCCCTCCCACTCGCTCTTCACCATGCTCTGGCTCCTGTTCACCATCGCCTTCATCGTCATGGGAACGGTCACCAGCGGCAGCATGCTCCTACCCATCCTGGGCTGCATATTGTCGTCGATACTCTTCGGCGTGTTCTTCTCCATCCGTGTGGGAGGCGCCGACATGCCCATCACCATCTCGCTGCTCAACTCGCTCTCAGGCGTCGCCGGAGCCATTGCCGGTATGGCAGTCTCCGACATCTTCCTCGTGGCCGTAGGAGGCATCGTAGGAGCCTCAGGACTGCTGCTCACGCAGATCATGTGCCGCGCCATGAACCGCAGCCTGCTGAGCATCCTCATGGGTACTACCCGCAAACCCACTCAAAAACAACCCGATAATAAAGTACAAACCGATAACGAAAACGAACAATTAGTAAAACGAGTTATGGATCTGGAAAAGAAAATCAAAGAACTCGAGGAAATCGTGAAGAACCTGGAGGGCCGCGTGCAGACACTTAGTGCTCAGCTCGACGAGGCCGAACAGCAGAAGCCCGCCGTCGCCGAAGAGGCCAAGGACCCTGTTGCCGAGGCGCTGGCCAACGCGAAGAATGTCATCATCGTTCCTGGCTACGGCATGGCTCTCGCCCAGGCCCAGCATCAGGTGAAACAGCTGGCCGACAAGCTCGTCAGCAAGGGCGCCACCGTGCGCTACGCCATCCACCCCGTCGCTGGCCGTATGCCCGGCCACATGAACGTGCTGCTGGCTGAGGCCGACGTGTCCTACGAGGACCTCTACGAGATGGAGGCCATCAACGACGATTTCGGCAAGGCCGACCTTGTCATCGTCATCGGAGCCAACGACGTGCTCAACCCCGCCGCCCGCAACGCCGAGGGCACTCCCATCTACGGAATGCCCGTCCTCAACGTCGACCAGGCGCCCGAGGTCATCATCTGCAACTACGATTTGAAGCCCGGCTATGCCGGCGTGGAGAACCCGCTGTATACGAGAGAGAGAGGTGTCCACCTTGAATTAGGTGATGCGAAGGAGACCCTGCAACGACTGATGAGTCTCTTTTAACGCTAAGTCCTGCTGATTCCCCAGCAGGACTTTTTTTTGCCCACAGAAGGCGGCGGAGCCGCAGTTCAAGGTTCAAGGTTTAAGGTTTTTGCCCACAGATTTCCACAGATTCTTTTTAATGCATAATTCATAATGCATAATGCATAATAAAAGTGGACTCAAGCAGGGTTGGGCTCTCCCCCTTTTGGGGGAGCTGGAGGGGGCTCCTTTTCCCTTTTGGGGGAGCTGGAGGGGGCTCCTCCTTTCCCCTTATTCTACGCCTAACTGCAACAATGTGACAATGTGACATTTTCTGTTTTCTGATTTCGGATGACAGCAGCCAGCCTGTCTGAAGATATTGTAAGTATCTGTAACTGAACTGGTTGACAGTTACCTGCTTGGGTTGATAATGTCCCTGATGGAGGAGCCCGTCTCTTCCTAAAGGCCATTTTTCCTTTAAAAAAGTCCGTTTTCCATGCACTTTTTTCCGTAATATTTTGTATCTTTGCATATCACTACGATAAAAAACCTATTAAAAGCATCTCCATATGAATAAAAACAGCTTCGCCACATTACTGCTAACCCTGCTCCTCTGCATGATGAGCACCGACACATTCGCCTACGATTTCGAGGTCGGAGGGATTTACTATAATCTAATTGATGGGAAGGCTGCCGAAGTGACGTACAAGGGTCCACGGTCTGACACTGGCCAATCTTATTCAGGAGAAGTAGTTATTCCCGAAAAAGTAACTTATAAAGGTGTGGAGTATCCTGTGGATGGCATTGGATACTTTGCGTTCTATGATTGCTCCAACCTCACCTCCATCACCCTCCCCAACAGCGTGACGAGTATCGGAGGCAGTGCGTTCGAAGGCTGCACCGGCCTCACCTCCATAACCATCCCCAACAGCGTGACAAGCATTGGAGGCTCTGCGTTCCATGGCTGCACCGGCCTCACCTCCATCACTATCCCCAACAGCGTGACGAGTATCGGAATCCAAACGTTCTATGGCTGCTCCAGCCTCACCACTATCACCATCCCCAACAGCGTGACAAGCATCGGCGGCGCTGCGTTCGCTTACTGCTCTGCCCTCACTTCCATCACTATCCCCAACAGTGTGACAAGTATCGGCGGCGTTGCGTTCTATTACTGCACCGGCCTCACCACTATCACCATCCCCAACAGTGTAACAAGCATCGAGGGCAATGCGTTCAGATACTGCTCCTTCACCTCCATCAAAGTAGATGCTGATAATAACAAATATGATTCAAGAGATAATTGTAATGCCATTATAGAAACTAGAACGAATACTCTTATTACAGGATGCAAAAACACAATCATCCCCAACAGCGTGACGAGTATCGGAGGCAGTGCGTTCGAAGGCTGCACCGGCCTCACCTCCATCACCATCCCCAACAGTGTAACAAGCATTGGAGACTATGCGTTCATGTTTGCTAGCCTCACTTCCATCACCCTCCCCAACAGCGTGACAAGCATCGAAGACTATGCCTATTCGGGTTGCAGCAAGCTGGAGGAAGTTAATTGCTATGCCGAGAAGGTGCCTTCAACAAAAACGGATGCATTTACCTATTCCACTACCAAAACTGCAACTCTTTACGTTCCCGCCAGCGCCATTAACGACTATATATTAACGCATCCCTGGACTCAATTTGGCACGATTAAGGCGATTGGAGGTGGCGACACGAAGAAATGCGCCACACCGACCATCAGCTATGCCAACAAGGAACTGACGTTCTCGTGTGAGACAGAGGGCGTGGAGTATGTCTATGAGATTAAGGACACTGACATCAAGAAAGGCTATGATGCAAAGGTCAGCCTTTCTGCCACCTACAATATCAGCGTGTATGCCACCAAGACGGGCTATGAGAACTCGGATGTGGCTACGGCTACTTTAGTATGGACGGAGGCCGAGTTTACGGTTACCACGCCCACTTCTGCCAAAGCCGTTAAGGAGAGCGTGCCCGTGCTGATTTCCGCCAACAACGGCTTGATAACCGTGAAGGGCGAGCTGGATGGTGAGCCGGTAGCGGTCTATACTGCCGAGGGCAAGCTGATGGGCTCAGGCACGATAAGCAGCGGTCTGGCAACGGTTAGCACAAGCCTCGGGGCTGGCTCGGTGGCCATCGTGAAGATCGGACAGAAGTCGGTGAAGATGGTGATGAGGTAAAGCAAGACGGTGAACGAATTG
>JAEEGI010019838.1_pt1 | contig 13525 bp, 8 predicted proteins | sample 8958751 | NCBI WGS metagenome assembly JAEEGI01 (sample SAMN16246545, study PRJNA631951) | gut metagenome | biome: gut microbiome; feature: rumen; material: KS-attached | host: Bos | place: Iran: Karaj | collected 2018-10
CTTTGACATCTGTTCCGAGCTCTTCAGCCAGTGCCGCGGAAATAGCGGCAACCAGCTCTCCGCGGTTGGGAATCGCTTCCTGAGCAACAGGCGCGGGTGCTGCTGCACGCTGCGGGGCTTCCTGAGGTGCGGCTTTGCTGCCGATCGACTTCATGATCTTGCCCATGATCCAGATAAGGACAATAAGGCAGATGAGGCCGATGAACACGATGCCCATTCCCATCACCACAACGAACCAGGTGGCGATCTCCTTTTCACCGCCTGCCGATACGCTTTCGGCAAGCGCAAGAACGGGAGACAGCATCAGCAGGGAGCAAAGCATGGCGGCTAGTCTTTTCATGGTTTTCCTCCATTAGGCCTTGGGGCCAGCGTCTACTACATCCTGAGGCATCTTGTCGTACTTCTTGAAGTTCTCGCGGAACATTTCCGCCAGTTTCTTCGCGGCGGCCTCGTAGGCAGCCTTGTCTTCCCAGGTGTTCGCGGGGATCATCAGTTCGGAAGGCACGCCCTCGCAGGTGGTGGGCACAGCCAGACCAAAGTAAGGATCAGTCACGAATTCGCTCTTCTCCAGCGTGCCGTTCAAGGCAGCAGTGACCATTGCGCGGGTATAGGCCAGCTTCATGCGCTTGCCGGTGCCGTTCCAGCCGGTGTTGACCAGGTATACATTGGCACCGCTCTTCTGAACCTTTTCTTCCAGCATCTTTGCGTATACAGAAGAATCCATGGGCATGAAAGGTTCGCCGAAGCAAGTGGAGAAGGTGGGTACGGGAGAGGTGATGCCGATCTCGGTGCCGGCCAGTTTGCTGGTGAAGCCGCTGACGAAGTAGTACATGGCCTGCTTGTTGTCCAGCTTGCTGATAGGCGGCAGTACGCCGAAGGCATCAGCGGTCAGGAAGATGACCGTCTTGGGGGTATCGCCTACGCCATCCAGACGGGCGTTATTGATGAAATCGATGGGGTAACCTACGCGGCTGTTTTCGGCCAGGGAAGCATCGTCAAAATCAAACTCACGGGTATCAGGATCCATGACTACGTTTTCGACCAGCGCGCCGAAACGGATGGCGTTGTAAATGTCAGGCTCCTTCTCCTTGGAGAGATTGATGCACTTGGCATAGCAGCCACCCTCGAAGTTGAACACGGAGTCATCTGCCCAGCCGTGCTCGTCGTCGCCGATCAGCTCGCGGTTGGGGTCGGCGGAAAGCGTGGTCTTGCCTGTTCCGGAAAGGCCGAAGAAGATGGCGGAATCGCCGTCCTTGCCGATGTTGGCAGAGCAGTGCATCGGGAACACACCCTGCTTGGGAAGAACGTAGTTCATGACGGAGAAGACGCTCTTCTTGATCTCGCCCGCATACTGGCTGCCGGCGATCACGACCAGCTTATCCTCGTAGTTCAGCAGGATCGCGGCTTCACTGCGGGTGCCGTCGCGCTCGGGAATGCACTTGAAGCCGGGAGCGGCAATAATGGTGTAGTCCTCTGCAAAAGAAGCCAGCTGCTCTTCGGTGGGACGGCGCAGAAGCTGATGAATGAACAGGTTCTGGCTGGCCAGCTCATTGATTACACGGAAGGCTTTGCAATACTTGGGATCAGCGCCTGCGAAACCATCAAAGATATATACATCCTTGTTCTGCAGGTATGCAATAACCTTATTATAAATGCCGTAAAACGCTTCCTTGCTGATGGGACGGTTCACTTTGCCCCAGGCAATGTCGTCATGTACGGCAGGAGTATCTACGATAAATTTGTCGTTGGCGCTGCGGCCGGTATATTTGCCGGTCTTTACTACCAATGCACCGGAATTGCTGAGCGTGCCCTCGCCGCGGCGCAGAGCTTCCTCTACCAGCTGAGCAGGTTGCAGGTTGCGGTAAACAGCCTTGGGGTTAATGATACCATACTTGTCGATCCCGAAGAGTTCCATAGGTCTGCCTCCTTTAATGGACGCCATCAGGGCATTGCCTCCTGTGCTTCCGCTCCATACCGCAGATCAGCGCGGCAGGACCGGCGGGGCGCAGCTCCGCTTGGCGTTGAGATAATGAGATGGAGAGCCAAATAATTGAAATCCAACTCTCACCAAATACATCTTAGACTGCCCGTGTTGAAAAGTAAAATTCCAAATAGGAATACACTTATATATTAATTCATATATATTACAATACTGTTAAAATGCATCGAAAATACGTTTATTTTTGCCTGAAAACGTATGAAGCGGCTTTTTATGAGCTGTTTATATTGCGTTTTCAGGATAAAACTATATGATATCCGGTAGCCCGGAAGTGTGAAACTGAAACTGATATTTAACACTCTGTAAGCATAATTGTGCCTGGCTGCCCTGCATTGTCCGGTACGGGACAGCGGGAATTGACAAGGCGTTTCTTCTTTGTGTATTATAGGGACAAATCCATGATCCCGCCGGGCGGCAGCGACAGGAGGAATAACTGTGAACATTGTTGTTATTGACGGACAGAGCGGACGGCTTGGCGCACAGCTGATCGAAGGCTTGCTGCAGGCTGGCATTCCTGCTGAAAATACAGTCACAGCTATCGGTACCAATGCCGCTGCTACGGCTGCCATGCTGAAGGCTGGAGCTGCATTTGCAGCTACTGGTGAAAATCCTATACTTGTCGCATGCAGGAATGCTGACGTGATCGCCGGCCCTGTTGGTCTGGTCATTGCGGACGCCATGCTGGGCGAGATCACTCCTGCGATGGCTACTGCTATCGGTCAGAGCCGGGCTGCGAAAGTGCTCCTGCCTGTCAACCGCTGTGCCAACTTTATCATTGGTATTGCTGACATGCCTCGCAGCCGCCTTGTGGATGAAGCTGTTGCACGCATCGTTCAGCTTTGCAAACAGGAAAACTGATGTCAGACAGATCATACAGAAGGCTTTCAGCACTGCTGCGGTCAGCATGCAAATTATGAAGGACAACCATAAAGAAGACGGGCTTCACCATTAAAATGAAGCTCGTCTTTTCCTTTTCAAATTGCGGGATGATTATCGTGATCTTAATCCTTACTCTGTCCGCAAGGCAGCTACGGGGTCTTTGCGCGCGGCCATGCGGGAGGGGATAAGGCCGGCAATCACGGTCAGCACAACACTGATGATCACCAGGATGACCGCGCCTTTTGTCGGAAGCACTGCCGCGATATCGATGCCGGTAAGACCCTGTATGATATGATTGATCGGGAAGTTAAGAAGCCACGTTACAAGAATGCCCAGGATACCGGCGACAAGGCCGATGATAAGCGTTTCTGCTGTAAATACACGGGTAATATCGCGTTTGGACGCGCCCATGGCACGCAGAATACCGATCTCCTTGGTACGCTCAAGAACGCTGATGTATGTGATGATACCGATCATGATCGAGGATACGACCAGTGAGATGGCTACGAATGCAATCAGTACATAGCTCACTGCGTTGATGATATCCGTCACGGAAGACATCAGCAGTCCGACATAGTCGGTATAGTGAATAACATTCTCTTCATCTGCTGCTGCATTATATTCATTGATCAGGCTGGTGATCGCAGTTTTGGCCTCAAAGCTCTTGGGATAGATCGCGATCGAGGACGGCGCATCAATGTCACTTATCCCCAATGTGGAAAGATTCTGCTGAAGTGAACCGCCCATGTTCTGGGGGAGAATGTTTGGCAGGAACTGTTTGATCCGGTCTTTGGGAAGATAGGTGAATATGACCGATACGGCATTCAGCTGTGCCTGGACTTCCTCGCTCCAGTGCATGACGCTGCCGTATTCCTTGACGAAATCGGAAAAGCTCATCCGGTCCAGTGCAGCCATCAGGTCATCCGCACTCGTATCGAAGGGCTGGCCTGTAAAGACGTCGATGGTCGGGTTTTCAAGCTGTTCCTTTACGATCTCACTTTCATTAAGCCGGGTGATCAGATGATCCAGAAGCTCGGGACGATATCCCACACCGCTGCCATTGGAAGTTGCAACTGCGCTTGCTGACGGTCTGAGGATACCAACGACCTTGATCTCCATGGAATTTTGCATCAGCGTTTTCAGATAATTGGGGTTATCCTTCCTCAGATCGACCCAGTGATTCCCGCGCTTTTCATAGAATTCCGTGCTGGTGACCAGGCGGAAGCGCAGGGCAAGAAGCTCATCAAACGTAAATTCCATGGGCTCACTCTCGATCGCTACGCCCTGCTGGAGCAGTTCGAACTGGCCTGCGAGCTCACTCTGATCTTTGAGCCCGAGGGTATACAGAGTATAATCTGTCAGTTCATTGCGCGAGTTGACGATGATGACTACTTCATCCATTGCCTCGGGAAGGCGGCCTGCCAGTATATCATATTGATGACGCAGCAGCTCATCGTTGTTCAGCAGGGCTTCAAATACGTTCATCCTTCGTGAGGATTCGTTCATAATCGTTTCCTGGAAGCCGCCGGCAGAGTATGCAGACATCTGCATCATGCTTGTGATCCCTGTTGCTTCCATTGCTGTGGAGGGGTTTACCTGGATGATCTGGCCCTTTTCATCTTCCCGATACAGAAGCAGAGCGGAGTCATATCCATACTGGATACCGCTGACCAGATCTTTTACGCCGTTCTTTTCATCTTCAAGATAGGCTTTGAAACTTCTCAGATTATTATTTGTGACGCTGCTCCACAGCGCACTCATCATGTTGGTCATGCGGCTGCCGGAATAGATCTTGTTTTCGTCCGGATGCTCCTTTGTATCCACAGACACGCCCATGAGACTGCTCAGGGTATCTGTCAGATCCATTGTCTGCTGCGTGATCTCCAGCGGATAGGCGGAAAGGGTGTCTTCTTCTACGCGCTTGATGTATGTGTTTACGCCGGTGGATACAGACAGAATGAGCGCAATTCCGATGATGCCGATGCTTCCTGCCAGAGATACCATGAAAGTACGGCCTTTTTTGGTCATCAGATTGTTCAGCGAGAGTCGCAGGGCGGTGAGAAAACTCATGCTCGTGCTTCCCGCTTTTATGGCTTTCTGTTCGGGCTCGCTCCCGTCGTAGGGATCGGTGTCATCGATTACACGTCCGTCCAGCAGACGCACGATACGCGTGGCGTACTGGTCCGCCAGATCAGGATTGTGCGTGACCATGATGACCAGACGGTCTTTTGCGATCTCCTTGAGCACTTCCATGATCTGTACGCTGGTCTCGCTGTCCAGAGCGCCTGTTGGCTCATCCGCCAGGACGATCTCAGGATTGTTGACCAGGGCACGCGCAATGGCCACGCGCTGCATCTGGCCGCCGCTCATTTCGGCAGGCTTTTTCTTGAGCTGATCGCCAAGCCCCACCTGTTCAAGCGCCTGGATGGCACGCTGACGGCGCTCCTGCAGGGATACACCGGAAAGCGTCAGTGCGAGCTCCACGTTGGACAGCACGGTCTGATGCGGGATCAGATTATAGGATTGGAACACAAAGCCGATGGAGTGATTCCGGTAAGCATCCCAGTCGCGGTCACGGAATTCACGGGTAGCACGGCCTTTGATGGTCAGTTCGCCCTCGGTATATCGGTCCAGGCCGCCGATAATGTTCAGCAGTGTGGTCTTGCCGCAGCCGGAAGGGCCGAGCACGGCAACGAATTCATTCTGCCGGAAGGAGATGTCGATGCCGCGCAGGGCTTCCACTGTGAGATCGCCCGTGCGGTATTCCTTTCGGATGTTTTTCAGCGTAAGCATACCATTTCACTCCAGAATCAGTGATCGCAATGAGAATAATGCTGTATCATTAACACAGTATGAATATTAAGGTGTATTATCTCCGTTTTCCGCCGAAACTCCAGTCGGTTTCAGGGGTCTCCTGCATGGAAGCCGGATAGCGGCCGGCCTTGCGCAGCACGAAGCCGAAGTCGCAGCTGAGGTTGCGACCGTCACTGGGTACGGTAATACCGTCCGCTTCAACACTGCGCTCTTCGCTCTGCGGCAGCACGCTGGCTGCCAGTGGGAAGTCTTCGCGGTGCACGGTCGTATTCAGTTCTTCCGGTACTGTAACGACGACGGTATATGTGCCCGGGAACAGGTCAGTCACCAGATAGCGCCCGAATACGTCAGTATCTGTTTCAGCGGCGAGATTTCCATACTGATACAGTGCAATATGGATACCGGGGATACCCGGTTCACTGCCGTCCTGCAGACCGTTGCCGTTTTCATCGAGCCAGGCGGTATCGCCGAGCGAACCAAGCGCTCCGATACCGATGTCGCAGGCAATCAGCTGTGCTGCCATATCAACATGGAAAGTTCCCTTCCAGCCGACGGGGAAATCGGGAGTATCCTGGGGCAGAGATGCGGGACGCAGGCCGGCGTCCTCGGGCCGCGCATAATCATACTTACCCTGAGGCAGATCACAAGTGACGCGGTACTCACCCGGCTTCAGGTGAATGAATTCAAATGCACCTTCCGCATCTGTCTCTGTCTGAGCTGACGGCTCTTCCTCATTGCCGAAGAACAGGCTGACGGTGCGTCCGGATACTCCGGTCAGGGATCCATCCATGCTCCAGACGTGGCCGGCGACGCTTGCATAATGCAGGATGGGGTATTCCGGGCCTGCCATTAGATCGCTGGTCAGGAGTACGGAAGAAGTCCAGAAACCATCGATTAGCTGGGCATCATTGCTGTCTGCTACTGTATAATCGCTTGACAGGGTGACAAGCATCGTGTATTCGCCGGGAACGACCGCATCCATTGTGAAGACGCCGTTGGAATTGGTCATCAGGGTATAAGACTGCGGACCGTTTACGCTCCTGAGCGTCAGGGTCACGTCCTGTGCACCGTAATCTCCGGCATCGCGCACACCGTCGTTTGTCAGATCGAAATAGATCAGGCCTTCTGTTGCCTGCAGGGGGTATACCGCCGCGATGTTGCGTCCGGTATGCTGCTGGCCGACATCCACGAACAGACGGCCTTCGGTGCTCTGCCGGGCGGCGGGATCAAGCGGTGAAGCAGGATCAAAGCCGAAGACAAGGCCTTCGGGCAGCGTAATACGCACGATATATTCGCCGGGACGCAGTGCACTGAAGATATATTCGCCGTTATCCAGCGAGCGGGTTTCATATTCCAGGTCGAGCTCAGTGTGCGTCAGGGTAACAGTCACATCACTGAGAACTTCTTCGGAAACGTCGAAGGCGGCACTCAGATTTTTATCCGTATACAGGATGCCGGACAGGCTGCCTGTGAATACGGCAGCAAGCGGCTGTTCGATTCGGTCATCGCCCACCTTCAGGGTGAAGGGCTCTGTAGTATAGCTTTCAGCGCCTGTATCCGGGTTGATAAACTGAGCGTTTTCGGGAAGAATGTACTCCAGGGTATATTCGCCCGGAAGCGCACCTTTCAGATAGAAGGTGCCGTCTTCGCCTGTCACAGTGGAAGTGGTATCGGATACAGGCGCGCCATATTCGTCCAGCAGAACGACTGAGACACCGGCAATACCGCCGGATACGGGCAGACTCTGGATCCCTGTTTCAAGCATTACAGCGCCGGATACGGTAGCGCTGCGGAAAATAGCCGCATCAATATGCTCTACACGCTGACCGGGAGTCAGGTCCAGCGTGCCTGTTTCGCCATATTCGGAATTTTGGGCAACAACATGGTTCTGCCCGGCAGCATCAGTCTCGGAGGGTTCGCTGCAGACATAAGCATTAGGCAGCAGGAAACGGATGACATGCTGCTGCGGAAGCAGATTGTCAAACACGTAGAAGCCATTGCTGTCCGTCTGCGTCTGGGCAACCACCGCACCGGAAGCATCGATCGCCTGAACAGTGAAGCCGGCGGCACCCTGTTCGCCTGTGTCGAATACTCCGGAGACGTTTACATCGTTGAACAATGTACCGCTGACATGCGCAGCCAGCGTGATGCCGGCATACATTTGCGTTTCCACACCGTGCGATAACGTCTCAGGCTGAGTCAGATCGCCTGTAGCTGCGGGTGCGTTGAAGTCACTCTGTGCTCCTAAAACGGTCAGAGACTGTCCGGCGGGCAGAATGATGCGGATCTCCGTTTCGCCGCCGCGCAGCACGGGAATAAGGGCTGCTCCGCTGCCATCCGAGCGTGCGGAGGACAAGACGGCATCTCCGCTCAGAATCTCGACATCGGCACCGGCAAACGGCGGTTCACCGGCATCCCAGAGGCCGTTGGCGTTCAGATCGTTATAGAAATGTACGAGCAGGCGTGTGACCGGCATAACACCGATTGGCTGAAGCTTCTTTTCCTGCTTGTCATCGACGGTGATCTGTGTGCTGGAGGTGAAGGCATAGCCTTCGGTCAGTAGTGAGTCACCGCCCGGAAGCGAGAACATGCTGTTTTCCGGCAGGGAAACGGTCAGGGTATATTCGCCCGCAAGCAGGCCTTCAAACAGATAAGTACCTGTCTCGTCTGTGATCGTCTGACGGGATACGCCGGCTGCTTCGCTGACGAGCGAGATTTCAGCACCGGCAAATCCGCCTTCCTGTGCGCTGCGCGATCCGTTGCAGTCATTATCTGCCCAGACAGTACCGGCAACGCTGCCGCTGCTGACAGCACCGACGCCTAGCCCCAGGCTTTCCCCGCGCGCGACATCAATGGGCTCAGTCATACTGAAAGCACCATCCTGCGGCGGGAAACAGTTATACCAGCCGTTGATCTTTTCACCCATGGGGCCAATGATATAGCCTTTGGGCAGGGTAACTGCGACACGGTAAGTGCCGGGAGTCAGACGCCAGAACGTGGCGCAGCCCTCAATGTCCGTCTTTTCGACCAGCACTTCCAGCCATTCGCCGTTGATCTCATAATACAGACTGACCGGTACATAGCGCAGAGTGGCTTCCGCACTGCTGCGGCCGCCGTTCTGGTTGGCATCCTCGAAAACATAGACCTTGATGAAACACGATGCCTTGGAAGCGCCGATGTGCATGTTGTCCAGATGCTGCCCGTCCTCAAGAACAAAAGGCAGGGAACGGCTGATCTGGCCGGTGGCGGGCAGGATCACACTGCCGCCTTCCTTCGGCGCAATGAATTCATGCTCGGTGGGCAGGGTTACACTCAGCACATAAGTGCCCGCATCCAGCCCTGTGAAGGCATATGTACCGTCTACACGTGTGCCCTGCTGGCCCAGACGGGTTTCACTTCCGTCTGCTTCCACCCTGTAAAGGGTGATCGACACCCTGGTCAGCGCACGCGCACCTTCCTTGTGAATGCCGTCGCCGCTGGCATCATACCATGCCTGGCCGGAGACGGACGCATCACCTGCATGTGCACAGACAGTCAGGAGCAGGAGTGTCAGAAGAATGAGCAGAAAACAGATTGCAGTCTTGCGCATATCGGTCCTCCAAGAAGGAAAGGTCATTCGGGCATGCCGTTGCTTGTTACAGCAGCGACGCTGCCGTGTTCATCATAGATCATAGCCTGGTCGAGCTTGGATTTATGCCACATACGCTTCATATCCAGCGATAGATCCACCTGCTGGGATGTCGCGCGTGTGCCGATTTTGTATACGCCGTTGGCGGGAAGCACAGCGCCTTCAGGCAGGAATATGCATTCGCTGCCGCGCGAGGAGTATACCGCCCATCCGGAGATAGAAATATCGGAAGCACTGCTGTTGCGCAGCGTCAGCATATCATCCTTAAGATCGATCACGGCACGAACGCTCGCGGAATAGTCGGGCAGCTGCCATACGATATCCGACACTGACGGCACACCGTTTTTCAGTGTGATTTCGATGCCGCATGAAAAATCCTGTGTCACATAAACCTGCGCGCCGATGCGCTGGTAGCGCTTGAGCACTGAACCAGCCGGCGTATCCGGTTCTTCCCGGGTTGAAGTGCAGATCAGGGCAATCTGCGGCATGACAGCCTGGACAAAACTTTCGCTGCTGGCGGTATTGTCGCCGTGAAAAGGCACTTTGAGCACATCCGCTCCAGAGATCAGCCCGGCTGTCAGCAGCTCGGCTTCCTCTTCCAGCTTCATGTCTCCTGTAAAGAGCAGAAAGCCGTCTGCGGTCTCTACGGAAAATACCAGAGAGTTATTGTTCTCGTTTTCAATGTTCTTGGTCAGCGGTCCAAGTACGGTCAGGGTACCTGTACTGCCGAGCTCCAGCACATCGCCTGCATTGAGCCAGCGGACGCTTTCGCTGCGGGTCGCAGCGGCGTCAACGAGAGGATGACCGCTGGACGGAATGTCATGATAGATAGAAGCGGCATACCATGCATCGACAGGAATATCATTCGATGCAAGCCGGAGAAGTCCGCCGTAGTGGTCTCTGTCACAGTGAGTAAGAAAGACCCCGTTCAGTCTGGTGATTCCATAGCGCTGCAGTGCTTCGTGCAGTGTTCCGTATGTCTGTTCCCAGCCTCCGTCGATCAGATATGCCTGGTCATCGAAAAGCAGCAGCAGGCAGTCTGCTTTGCCGATATTGAGAGCGATCAGACGCGTGCCAGGCGCTTCTTCTGCTACGCCGGCCTGAAAGAGAATCAGCAGGATCAGAAAAAGTGAGATAAGCCTGCGCATTTAATCGCCTCCTTGTTGTTTTTTGGTGAAAATGATAAAATACTGCGGGGTGAATAGGAAAATGTATGAGGAATGGATGCGCGAAGCACTCTCGGAAGCAGCGAAGAGTGGAGAAGATGTACCGGTAGGTGCGGTTGTGGTATATCAGGACCGCATCATTGCCCGCGCGCATAACGAGCGCGAGAACGGCGGCGGCCCATTTGCCCATGCCGAAATGCTGGCGATGCAGCGCGCAGCGGAGGTGCTGGGTACGCGCCGCCTGCATGGCTGCAAACTGGTAGTTACGCTGGAACCCTGTCCCATGTGTGCCGGTGCACTGGTCATGGCACAGCCTGATGAATGCGTCTTCGGCGCCTATGATCCCAAGCAGGGATGCTGCGGGAGCGTGTACGATCTTCCGCATGATCCTGCCTTTTCCAGACATGTGCCTTGCATAGGCGGAGTGCTTGAAGAAGAGTGTGCGGAAATGCTCCGAGCCTTCTTTGCGGAAAAACGTGCATGACCTTACTATTATAACGGAAAGACTGCTGCATTGCAAACGCCGAAAGTGTGTCCGATTTGTAACTTTTTTCCATGACAGGGAAATGCCTTGCAGGACGGCATTGGATGTGGCATAATGAAGCGGTAACGCGGCTTCAGCCGCGTATGGAAAGGAAGTCCAAAATGAAAAAGAAAGTATTATCGATCTATTCTGCAATGATCGCGCTGATGCTGGCAGTTATGCTGGTCGTGCCTGGTGGCAATGTTCTGAATGCACATGCAGAAACGACAGAAGAAGCGCCTACAGCAGTTCCTGCCGCGACTGAGATTCCTGCCGAAGAGCCGGCAGAGCCTCTGGACGGTTCGATCGTGCTGGTTACGATAGACGACGAGCAGATTACCGTGGATGATGCGGAGTATTATGCTTATCTGCTGTATTATTACGGATATACTGAAGAGTATCCTGATTATGATGCTGCCATCGACTATCTGGTACAGCAGTCTGTGATCAATAAGCATCTGCAGGAGGCCGGTTATGATCAGTTCAATGAGGAAGAGCAGAAGGCTTTTGAAAACGAAGCTGCGGCAGAGTTTGAAGCGATGCTGAATGATTATGTGGAAAACTACCTGACTGAAGACACGGAGGAGAACCGTGCTGCGCTTCACGAACAGGCGATTGAGTATTACAATTCCCTTGATTATTCTCAGCAGAATATTGCTGAAGAATTGATGCTTACGGAAGCTCGCTCCCGTCTGGAGGCAGATCTTTCCAATAATTATGCTCCTACAGATGAGGAAGTCGATGATGTCTTCCAGTTCTATGGCGCACAGTATAAGCAGCAGTATGAAGGTAATGTAGCGATGTATGAGTATTATACTCAGTATCAAGGCTACGAGAGCTGGTATGTGCCTGAAGGATACCGTTCCGTGATCCACATCCTGCTCGATGTGGAAGACGAGCTGCTGACCGCCTTCCTCGATGCGCAGTCTGCCTGGGAAGAACTGAGAAGTGATGAAAATGTCGATGCCGATGCACTGGCGGCTGCAAAAACTGCTTTGGACGAAGCCCGTGCCGCAGTGATCGCCTCCCGCCAGAGCGATATCGATGCGATCTATACCGCACTCGAACAGGGCGAGAGCTTCCAGAACCTGATTGCAGCCTATGGCACAGATCCCGGTATGGAGGATGAAGCAACCTTGGCTGCCGGTTATAAGGTACATAAGGATAGCATGATGTATGACAGCGCTTTTACCGAAGGCGCTTTCCAGGAGAAGATGCAGAAGATCGGTGATGTGAGCGATCCTGTGGTCAGCCAGTTTGGCATCCATATCCTCTATTATCTGAGCGACGTTCCCGGCGGGTTGATCATGACGGATGATATTCGTAATGAGATCGTGGAATACCTGATCAGCAATCAACTGAACAGTGCGTATGCTGAGGCGTACAGCACCTGGCTGGAAAATGTCGAGATCACTTATGTTGAGGAAGCTATCAATGCCCTGAAGGCATCTGCGGTGGAATGATTCCATAACAGAATAAAGACTGCGACGGCACATGGGAAAACCTGTGTGCCGTTTTTCAATGCTGTATCCTGCAGGATTGACAGTGGCGCAGCACATCCAATATAATTAACAGGAAGAAAAACGCATCAATACGCGTTTTCAGGAGAGGGAAAACTGAGATGCCGGCAAAAAAACTGCTGTTGGAAAAGCTGAAGGAAGCTGCGGATTCCGTGATGCCCATCACGGTGATCGTGGCTGCACTCTGCCTGTTTTTTGTTCCAATGCAGAACGACCTGATGCTGTCGTTCATCCTGGGATCAGTGATGCTGATCATAGGCATGGGCATGTTCACACTGGGTGCGGAGACCTCTATGACCCAGATGGGTTCTCACGTGGGTTCCAGACTGACTAAGTCACGTAATCTCACGCTGATCCTTGTTGTCAGCTTCATTCTCGGCTGCGCGATCACCATGGCGGAGCCCGACCTGCAGGTCCTGGCACGCAACGTTCCGGATATCAATACGACGGTGCTGATCCTGACGGTCTCGGCCGGCGTGGGTGTGTTTCTGCTGCTCAGTATGGTGCGTATCCTGTTTGCGGTACAGCTTCGCTGGCTGCTGCTGGGCTTTTATGCGCTGGTGTTCATACTCGCACTATTGGCCGACTGTGGATTTCTCGCTGTCGCGTTTGATTCCGGCGGCGTAACGACAGGCCCGATGACCGTACCGTTCATCATGGCGATGGGCGTTGGCGTAGCCTCCATCCGCAGCGATAACCGCGCGCAGGAGGATAGCTTCGGTTTGGTCGGGCTTTGCTCCATCGGCCCGGTATTGGCCGTGCTGATCCTGGGATTCATATACCATGGCGCGTCTGAAAGCACTGCATCCTCTGCAGTCGCTTCCTATGCGGACACGGTTGCACTCGGCCACAGTTATCTGGAAGCGATGCCGGACAGCCTGGCGGAGGTCGGGCGTGCACTGCTTCCGATCGTTGCCTTCTTCCTGATATTCCAGGTCGTCTCCCTGCATTTGCAGCTGGTCGCGCTCAAACGCATTCTGATCGGCCTGCTGCTGA
>JAEEGI010019840.1_pt1 | contig 13524 bp, 15 predicted proteins | sample 8958751 | NCBI WGS metagenome assembly JAEEGI01 (sample SAMN16246545, study PRJNA631951) | gut metagenome | biome: gut microbiome; feature: rumen; material: KS-attached | host: Bos | place: Iran: Karaj | collected 2018-10
AAATCTGCAAATTTGCAAACAGCCGTCACCCACGCGCTAAATTTGAAGTTGGACTTAAAATTTATCGCTATGTTCGCAAACGTGCTACCTACCCGTTCGCTCAAATCCTCCCTCTACTACGATCGCGCCCTGCGCAATCCAGAGAAGGGAGGCAAGGTTATCATGGCTAACGGCGTTGGACTGAATATGAGTCCAACAGCACAACTCGCCATGCTGGAAGCATACGTTAACGACAAATTCAAGGTCAAGGCCTACAGCGTCGTCATCAGCCATAGCAAAGAAGATAACGACCGTCTTGAAGATCCTAAATTTCAAGAACTGCTGCTGCATGAATTTGTTAACGCATGTAAAAATAGAGGCATCGACTTAGATAACATTCCGTATATCATCCCTGAACATGTTAACACGGATTGTCTTCATTATCACATGCTCATGTTGATAAACCGTTTCGATGGTGAGCGCATAAATACGCAATACCTGGGGAAACGAATGGCCAAGGCTGCAGTCGATGTCTCAAAGAAGTATGGGCTGCACTATCCTGAGAGATGGGATGACCGTGAGGAGGCAAGAAAGAAACACCTGGCAGCAGCTGACGGTGTTACCGAAGCTAAGAGTGAAAGGAAGAGAAGAACCAGGACTAAGCCTGCTGCACCTGTCACCACTGCTGTAACGTCCAGCAATGTAGGTTTGAGCGAAGAGGAAGAGAAGAAGTTGAAAGATCGCATCAGGAGGCATAATGCCGTCCTGGAGGCTAAGAAGAGAAAGGAAAAAGAAGATGAAGCAAAACGACAAGCCGAAAGAGACTCCAAAGAAACAGCTAAAGTTCAGAAACAGGAAGCCGAACGAGGAAAAGAGAACGGCAAGGGTAACGATAAGCCTGAAGCCGAGCGAGAAAACAAGCCTCGCTGGCACCGCTAAAGAACATAAGATGAGCCTGGGCGATTTGTTATATTACATAATAACAGATCGCCCCGTCAAAGTCCTGGTTCCTGAACATACTGAGGCACTGAGGCTCATAGCCACGATGTCTAACAATATCAACCAGCTTGCGCACGATGCCAATGCCGCCATGATGTTCGGCCAGTACATACCGGAACAGACAATAAACGCTTTGAATAAAGCTCTGGCAGATCTCGATAAGTTATTGACTAATAAATCAAATGCGTATGGGGAAGTACAGTGAAAATCCTATCGATAACATTCAGGGTTATCTCGGCAATATAGAGATGATGCTGGAGAGAATGGAGAAGCAGCAGAAGGAACAGGCTGCAGCTCCACCACCATCCTCTGATGGTTCAGAACTGGAGGAACTGAAGGAAGAGCTGTCTTCCATCAGGACGGCCATCGATACGATCCGTAATGATAACGGCCTTATCTCTTCATCCATGAAGACTGTTGCCGGGGCCATCGGGACGATACCGACGGAAGAGGAACGGAAGAGGCTGCATCAGGAGGATATGCAGTATATCATAGATAATACTAAGAAACAGGTGACTGTCGGCCTGGATCCTGAGACAACTGCTAAACTCGACAAGATTTCCGGTGGCATCAATGACTTTAAGACTACAGTCAATAATGCTGGAAACATTGTCAGTAAGAGCATAAGTAATGCAGCAGAAAAGGCAGCGGAAAAAGCAACGAGCAACGTTACCTTTTCTAAGGTCGAAAACTGGTTCTGGCGAATCATTTTCCTCATTGGTGGCCTCGCCTGTTTCGTGATCTGGCTGTATCCTCAAATTGAGGATATACACTTCCCTAATGGGGCATTAGGCATTTTATATACCGTCCTGGCAATACTCATTGTGTCATTCCTTTTCATTGGCACTTACAAATGGGGTAAAGCCAACGGTGGTGGCTTGTATTAAAATTGTGTTTATAGATTTGCAGATTTGCGAATTTGCAAATTTACAAACCTTACTTTTGTTTATGAATTATAGACTGTCGTTTATAAATTATAGACGGCAGTCTATAATTTGGTGTCGTAGGGATATAAGTCCCACTCCTGCAGGGCTTCGTCCGGGGTGCAGCCGTGCTTCATGGCCATCATCACCTCTGCATCAAGTTCATGCTCCTTGGCTATGGCCAGGGCTTCTTCTTTCGTGAACTTAGATGGCTCTGGGTGGCATCGGTACCACCACCGCCAAAACAATGTAATTAACCTTTTCATGGGTTCTTCCTTGTTTTGAGATAAGCATAAAGAGTTGCCTTGCTGATGCCTGTTGCCTTCGTTATCTCGGCAACGGTACAGCTCTTACTATCGTACATGCGCAGCGCAAGGTTCAACTGTTCCTGGTCGATGGCAGGACGGCCACCCTTCCGGCCTCTGGAACGTGCTGCTTTTAGTCCGTCCGCAGTCCGTTCACGGATAAGATCTCGTTCCATCTCTGCCACAGCGGCCATGACGGTAAAGACCATCTTCCCCATTGGTGATGTGGTATCGATGTTCTCTTTCAGTGACCTGATATCAGCTCCTGCCTGGTGAATGTTATCCACCAGTTCAATGAGGCCTTTGACAGTACGGCCAAGTCGTGACAGTTCCGTAACGATAACCACGTCACCCTCACGCAGCGCATCGAGCAGCCGGGTAAGTTCTGACCGCTCTTTGCTTGCCCCACTGACTTTCTCCTGGTAGACCCGTTCACAGCCTGCTGCAGTAAGCTGGTCTAACTGTCTGTCAAGTGACTGTCCGGCGGTTGAAACTCTGCAATATCCTATTACCATTGGCTGTTATCCTATTAGGAATTGGGCTAATAATCGCTGGAAGTCAGACCCAAAATTGTCTGCCTGCAGCCTGTTAGGGAAAACAAACCTTTCAAATTGGTTGGCTATTCCCTTATCAGTTACGTTAATAGCATCAACATAGTCGGCTGATTCACCTGAAGGGAACACAATAGTTCGATCCCTATCGGGATTACCTATTGTCCCCTTTACAGGGTAGATGTTAAATACCGGCATCCATAATTCTTCCTCGCCTTCAAAACCTCTTGTTGGCTTCCAGTCACCTTTTATGGCTGCAATAATAACTCTTAGCTTCATATATGCCTCTACATCTGGCATTGATGAACCTATCAAGGATTCTTCAAACATCCTCCATTGTAATACATAAGGATGTTCCTCGCCTAACTTTTTGACAGCTTTGTCAAAAGTATCAATTGATTCCATTTTATCCATAATTTAATCCTCTGTTATTTATTTTTTTCTTGATATAATTTGAATAGTTCTGCCACACAGACACTTTCCGTAAACTCTCGGCTTACCTTCCATCCGTATGCCTCCATGACGGCACGGTCATTCATCTGGTGAGCCTTCCTAAGCTCCGGTGGCATGGCCACCTCGTCATACAGGTCTGCCAAGGAGGCTTCAGGAAAGAGGGCGCGAGCATCAAGAATACCTTGTGCTGTCTGCTCAATCTTTGCTTTCTGCTCTTCCGTCGGTAACGGCCAAGGGAAATTGTTATAAACAATGGTTGTCGAATAGCTGTAATCACTCTTCAAACGTCCGCAGACTGTACGCATCCACGCCATATGCACATTTGATGTCAGAACACCAAACATATATATCGTGGCATCAGGAATGGTAAACAACTTATCGCCTGGAATAACTTCGTTAGTCAGGAAACCAAACGGTACATACCGTCGCCGTTCTGACGACACTTTTGCAAAAGCAATGTAATGCTCTGCCGGTACTCGATACTGTCCGAATCTCCATGGAATATTTGCAGACTGTTGTGTTTGCTTATTCTTACTCGCCTCACGCAGTTCCTTGACTGCTTGGACTCTCTTCAGGATCTCAGGACAGGACTTCAGCTCAGTCGGCGTAATATTCGGCATCCATAAACACCACCTTTCGATGTTGTTGATGAACTCCCTTCCCATCATGAACCGCTTAAAGAATCTTTCGGCCTGTGGTTCCTTCTTCAGGAACTCAGCCTTCTCTTCAGGTGTAAATAAATAATGACCGTCATCGGTAGCCTGACTCCCTCTGACAATACTTGGCACATCACATAGTGGCTTACTTCTTTCTTCTATGATGACTACAGGCGCATCAAGAAGATATCCGTTAATGGTGGTGGCTTCCGTACCGTTGCCGGAGGTATAGATATATTTCTTTTCCTTGAATGGTGCCCAACTGAAGCCAACAATGACACAGTGAACATGGGCTTTTAAAGATGCTTCGCTATCCCAGATAAACGTTCGATGAGCGAAGTCAATGTGTATTCCTTTATCAAATAAGGCTTTCCACATAATCGCCGCCTGTTCACCTTGCGTAACGGAGTTAGTTGAAACCAATGCAGTCCTGATATTCGTTCCTATCATCATTACTGCAGCCTTCATATACCAACAGGTAACATAATCAAGTTTTCCTCTCTTCGTCTCACTCCAGATATTATCCATATCCTCACGTTGGCCGTCAGACATGTAATTGACACCTACGAATGGAGGATTACCAATGATATACGAAAGTTTATCTTTAGGAACAACGCTTTCCCAATCTACACGAAGGGCATTACCTTCTGTAATATTGCTGTAAGTCTTCAACGGCAAAAAATTGTCATCGAAGGTTATGATCTTTTCTGTCTCAGCCAACATCTGGGACTCACTGATCCAAAGGGCAGTGGTAGCTACAGTCACAGCGAAATCGTTGATCTCTATGCCGTAGAACTGCGATATGCTAACCTTGATGGGCGAATTGCCTTCCAGTGCCAGGAATGTCTGGCCGTGATACCTGGCTCGGATAACATCATTCTCTAACCGGCGCAGACTCAGGTAGGTTTCTGTCAGGAAATTGCCGGATCCGCAGGCTGGGTCAAAGAACACCAGACTGGCCAGCTTATCCTGAAAGACATCAAGCAGCCTGTTCCTGGTCTTCTCCACCTTCTCTTCGAGAATGGTCTCGAACTCCTTTCTAAGGGTGTTCAGAAACAGCGCATCGATGACCTTGTGGATGTTCTCGATGCTGGTATAGTGCATACCGCCCGCTCTTCTGGTCTCAGGATTCAGCGTCGATTCAAACACCGCACCGAAGATAGTGGGTGATATCGCGCTCCAGTCGAAATCCAGACTGGCATTGTGCAACAACACCAGGCGCAGCTCATCGGTGAACTGCGGTATTTCTATCTCCGTGGCGAACAATCCTCCATTGGTATACGGAAAAGCCTTCAAATCGTCTTTTAGGTACCGGCTACGCTTTTCTATAGGTGTGTTAAGTACTTCAAACAGACGAATAAGCGCATTGCGCATATCTTCTGTGTCATAGCGTGACAGATAATCATGGAACTGGTCTCTGCTGAAGATACCGGCATCTTCGGCATACAGGCAGAACACAATACGCACACATAGGATATTCAGCCATCTCAGGGCTTCCGGCGAATTGTCGTCGTATTGCTTCAGCAGGGCATCATAGATACGTCCCACTATCTCGCCTGCCTGCATCGACACCTCCATCTCCTTGCTGATGTGTTCTGACTTTGCATCAACAAGGAACTTTAAACGGTAATATTCCTTCTCTAAATCTTTCAGGAGTATGCTTTCAGGCTCGCCATTCGGCTGTTCCATATCATAGACCAGGAACTCCTTGAAATTGCAGGTGATGATCCACCGTGGGCGTTCAGAATACTTCACGTCACTGGCATACCTCTTAACTTGCTGATATGGCGTAAGGAAATTACCGTCGCTCTGTTTAATGGGCGCACGGAGGTCTTTATTGATAGATTTCTGTTCTATGAACACCTTCGTAGAAGGTATGCGCACATCTATGAAGTTTGTCGTGGATGTATCACTCTTCACTTGGTCCTCATAACGGACGAAGGATGTAAGATCTTCCACTCCAAACACCTTTGTCAGCAGGTCACCCCAGAAAAGCTGACCCTGTCCTTTTTCGTAACCCTCACCCTGCCATCTTTTTATAAACTCGGCAGCGGCTCTTGACATTTCTTTATCAGTCATATCTATACTATATTATTGAAATGGTGGTAATAACGGTAAGGCAATATTCAACCAAATTGCTGATTCTTGACCATAGCTCAATTCTTCATCCCTGTCGGCATGAACCCATATATCTGCGGCTCCAAGTTTATCTTTGATAAGATTCAACTTGCAAAGGTCTATTGAACAGTCATACTGAAATATTACCTTTACTCCAATACAACCAGGACGAACCTCATTCAGACTTAGCGGTTCTGGCTTTGTACATTCGAAGTCAGATAAACCACAGTCGTTTTCCAAAACATCACAAACGACCTTCTTTATACGGTTTTGCAAACTTTCAATTTCGTCAGCAACCCTGCGATAATTGCCAAGTTCTTTTTTCAGTTCATCATTCATTGTCTTATAAACATCTTTTGTTCTTATATTCTGTACTTTGATTTTCGGACGGGTTTTCAGACTCTATTTCAAGGATCCTACCCTACCCTTCTACCAATTCTGGCACCTGTTCAACAAACCTTCGTTTTCTGAACTGTATTAGGGACGGTGATCATGGATCAGAAATTCACTTAAATCGCTTATTTCTATCTCCAGTTTGTCAATTCCTCTAATTCTAAGGGCTTTCATATATGCAACCACAAACTCACCAAACAAATCATAATCCATTTTGTGGAGCATATGTTCAATCCAATCAGGTTCCTGCAACCTTTCAGCCTCGATAGCATAGTAACTGCCGTTTTTCTTTTTCCAGACAAAATCACCGTCTGCGTCAATAAAAAAATTGCTTATAAAACGTCGATTATCCTGAGAGAGGTCTACCCTACTCTCTTCAAGCATCTTCTCCATCTGGGCTTTGCTTGGTGACTGTGCAAATTTCGCCAAAGCGTCCTTCATCTGTTCTTTATTCATTCTACTCATATCCGATTCAATTATAGTTTTTAATGTCATCCAGCAAGAAAAGCATCTTCACGACAGCATTGACGGGAGTGTCCTCCAGTATTGAATACAGGATGCCACTCTCACGACTATAGCAAGCCTGGTACTCTGTACCTCTTTTTATCAACGAGAAGGGATAGTTCACTCCCCCACTCTCTATTTCTGCTGGTAGCAGACCTAATAGTGCCGTCAGCGACCAAGAGGGTGTCAGTGCATCTGGCTTATTCTTCCTACCGATGTCCGTCAGGAACTTGTCTGCCGTCATCCTGTTCTCCCTCGCCTGCTCAAGTGATAACGAATACAGTGCTGGCTCTTCCTCGCCGCTCTCCACGGCTATCCAGCACTTATCAGCCGTCTCAGGGTCAACGCCCAGGTCTACGAGCATACGACCCTGTTCCAATGTTGTACAGTCTTTAATCATAGTCACTTCTTAATGTAATATAGTAAACAATATTACTTGTAAACATTATAACTTCGGGATTTCGCCGTGAACCTTCTCCCACTTTGCAATGTGGTCTTCAAGGGCAATGGCCAGTTCATCCTTTATCTTTCTGTCAGACATCATGGCGATGTACTTCATCTTCTTCACCTGATCCTTAGAGACAATAAATGTCGCACGGGTATCACCCTCTTTCGTGCCAATCTCAACGGACGGCCTTGTAATTGGTGTAGTTTCCTCACTCCCGTTTCCTTTGATGTTGGGTTGCGTCGGCTTTACCGCTCCAATATTGCGACCTACTAATTCTTTCAGCTTATTTTTCGTTGCCATATTACTAATATTATTGTAAACATTGTGCATTGTAAACAATACATAATGCCAGGTTTATTTTAACTTGTTCAATATCTCCTTTGTCAGCTCCCTGTAATCCTCAGCAGCTGCACTACGACTTGCATAATCAAATATGTCATTGCCACTGCCTGCCGATTCGGCCATTGATGTATTCTCCCTGATCTTGGTTTTCAGAAGAACGTCACCATATACTTCAGATACGGCCTCTTCTACAGCCTTGGCCAAATTGTGTCTTGCTTTGTACCTGGTAAAGAACACTCCGGTGATACCCAACGAAGGCTTTACTTGCTTCAGCTGCTCAATATAGGCATCGAGCATCCTCATACCTTTAAGCGGTAACAATTCTGCCGTCATGGGAACCAGAATATAATCCGCTGCAAGAAAGGCATTCGTGGTGACATTGTTAAGAGCAGGAGGACAATCTATCAGAACAAAATCGTATTTGTTCTTGACGGGTGAGAGAACACGCGAAAGAACTCGTTCGCGCTCCAGCTTGTTTACGAGAGCTATTTCCGCACTGGCCATTTCAATACCAGAAGGAACTATATCCAGGTTCTCGCGGACGTTTAACACTGGTAGAGGTTTCCCGTCCACCATCGCGTCATAGATGGTTGGGCGTTCATCATCATCTTCAAGATACATGAGGGTTAGATTAGCCTGCCCATCAAGATCAACCATCAATACACGGTAGTCTTCTCTTGCGAGATAACCGCCTATTGACGCAGTAGAGGTAGTCTTGGCTACACCGCCTTTGTGGTTTGCAAATGCAATTACTTTGCTCATAACTTACTGTCTTATATATATTATATAATGTATATTATAAAAATTACTTGTAATATAGTAACAATGTTTACAGTGTGCAAATGTAAACATTATAAATGAGATTACCAAATATTTTTGAGTCATTTAACATTTAATTGTGTTTATGATTGAAATAATAATTATAATTTTTATAATTTTTAGCATAGCAATTTTGAAAATAACAAATATTATTGCTAACTTTGCACCCAAAATTCATTGAGTTATGGCAAAGACAGAAAAAGAATCAGAGAAAAAGGTCAGTTCTATCATCGTCGATAAGGAACTGATTGACCGCATCAAAATCAGGGCAGCTATTGAAGGCCTAACAATCCGTGAACTTACCGAAAAGGTCATGGGTGACTATTGCCCGCCTGCAGAGGCTTACAAAACCGTTGGCAAGAAATAATATTAAATTGTGAAGTATGAGTGAACTTTCAGATTTCATCAACGACGATCTTTATCCTGCCTTGTTCAGCAGAATAGGGGATGCTTTCCCTGAAATGTCCTTCAAGAAGGTAGGCAGTAAATGGTGCAGCCACAAGAAGCTGGACGGCTCCGACAGCAGCCCCAGACGAAATGACAAGACTGTCATCACGTCTAAGGTTCCTCACCGGGCATTAGAGCAGGGTGGGGGTTCTGTAGATCTTGTGTCTCTCTTCCTGGATATGAATAGAAACACCTGTTCTTCAAACATAGATGCAATCAAGGCTCTGGCCAAGATCTGCAATCTGGAGGTTCCTCCAATGCAGGATAGTGAGAGTTATCGTATATATAAGGAGAAGCAAGATGCCCTGGAGAAATTTGCACAACAGATGCAAAAGGACTTGTTGTCAGATGGCGGCAAAGCCATACATGACTATCTTACGACGCAGCGCGGATATTCAGATGACTTCATAGAATTTGCTCAGTTCGGCTATTGTTCCCCTGAGACGGCAAACAGCTTACGCCCACTATTTACAGGGAAGAACAAGGAAGGACAGGAGGTATGCTACATACCAAATGGAACGGGTACAAAATACACCTTGGCCATTCCTTATCGTACTGGCAATCATATTGCAGGCTTCGTGTTCCGAACCATATCTGGTGATGTAACTCCCAAATACAAAGATGCCTTCATATCAGCAAAGGCCTCCAAGAGCTATCATCTTTTCGGGCTCACAGGACTTAAATTGACTGGTGACCGCGAAAAAGATAAGGATATAGTAGTTGTCGAAGGCGAAATTGATGCTCTTCGTGCGCAATTCGCAGGTCTCGACAATGTTGTGGCCGCCAGTGGTGGCTATCTCTCTGATGATGCTCTTCAGGAGGCAGGTAGGCGAGGGGTTAAAAGAATCACTCTCCTTCTCGATACCGAGGAAAAAGAGGAAAGCAAAAAGGAAATCGACAAAAAGATAAGCAAGGCTATCACTGCCATTTCAAATAACGGCATTTATCCGCTTGTTGCCTCCTTCCCATCGACGGGAAAAAAGGTTGATGCTGACAGCTTCCTTGTAAACCATACTGGGGAAGAACTTGCTGAGATTGTCAACAGTGCCCTCAGTGGCCCTATTTATCTCTTTCGAAAGATTATCGATAATGCAGCAGAAAAGCATGATGGTGATGAACTCGTTACCTTCAGGGATTTGAACGAGTTAAAAAGCCAAACCATACAGCTTGCCAATATGCCATTCGTTCTGCCGACAGACAGAGATACAATATTTACCGAGTTTTCTTTGGGTACTGGCGAATACATCACCAAGGAGAGTCTTCAGGAAGAAGCCGACAGGGAAAAGATCGCACAGGATATAGCCGACCAGAAGAAAGAAACACTTTCCACCATCAAGGAGGCTCTATCCCTTGCTAATTCGGATAAGACAATAGAGGCTCTGGATCTTCTACAGAACCGGATAGAACCCCTCCGTAAGAAAAACCGAGAGGCAGAACTTAACAAGTTACTTCTCATAGCATCTCGTGAGGAACGCCGGAAGAGACTGGCTGACAAGCCAGAGGCCATAGAAACGGGATTCACAGTCTACCTTGATGGACAGGAAATCCCGTTCCGCCTCCAGTCGGCCGCTTTGACATATGTCTGCGCACCGACATCACACGGCAAGAGTGCCATGCTGCAGAACCTGGCTCTTAATGTTGCCACCAACGGAACAGAAGGAACAGTCCTTTATTTCACGCTGGAGGAAAGTGAGGATGATATCATGAAGAAGATGATCAATATCTATCAAGGACAGACATTGACAGCCAAGACCGCGAAGCATAACAATATGGAGTCCATAACCGAATACTTCCGCTCTGGATCGACACAGTTCATCCGGAAAGATTCTCTGGAGAACTTTCTTTCCAAGGTCGATGAGTTCGATGAAATAATGGATAACGGCACCCTTCGCCTTTTCGGACCAAAGGGAAACCGCGACATTGACGAGCTTAGTGAAAAGGTCACTTTCCTCTGTTCAAAACTGAAGGTGAAAGCTGTTTTTATTGATTATATCCAGCTCATGCAGAAGAAAAGCTATAAAGGATCTGACAAGAAGGGCGTAATGGGTTATATCTGTAATGACCTTATCGACCTTTCGACTACATGTAAGATACCTATTGTCTTAGGCGCACAGGTCAACAGACAAGAGGCTCTTTCTCCTGCAGATCTCTCTCCTCAATGTATCGCCGATGCTGCCGAAATAGAAAATTCAGCCAATACAATCTTGCTGATGTGGAACTCAGGCAAAAAGCCGAGACCCAACAGCAGCTATTACAACAATAAAGGTAAAAAACGCGAACTTACTCCTGAAGGTGAACGAATAGAAGCTATGGGACTGAATATCGGCACCTATGGTAAAATGTATATTAAACTTGGCAAGTATCGCATCAGTCAGCCTGATGGCGAGGCAGTACTTAACTTTGACGGTAATACAGGCAAATTCTCGCAAGAACCGATAGTGCCTCTTATTCATGCTTCCAGTTCATCAACGAAATCAGACAACGTAACAGCGAAAGAAATGTAATATGGTCGAGAATCCACTGCTTATACATCAGAATCTTCCGACACGGCAAGATTATCTTAAAGATATCAATAAGACCAAAACGGAGATAGCCAAGTCAGGAACATGGCTTGAAAAGGCTGTCATCCTTACTGAGAACTTTGATTTGGTTCAACATGGGGAAAAGCCCCTGTTCACCCAAAAGGCTATAAACAATATCGGAGAATCGATCTCTTCTGACGAAATAAAATCCTTCAATGGTTGTATCACCATTTATGTTAAGTGCCAGGAGTACATTAAATTCCTCCTGCTTCACAAAAGGGTTTATGAGGAATCTTTGGCCGTGTTTACAGGGTTGTTGAGAATGAGAAAATCTATAGAGTGCATACGTGAATCGCTCCAAGAGGCCCTGTATAGAGGCGATATCCTGAACTGTAACAAGGAAGCACTCTTCATCAAGGCAACCCCCAATGATGATATCGTTCTCCTGCCTACAGGCCAGTTTAAACTTAATGTCGATTCCGGCTATGATTCCATTGACAGTAAGATTGAAAGGTATCATCTGATCTGCAAATTGAACCTGGCACGGCTCAAAGCTGCAATAGAGCCTGTCGTTGACATAGCCTATAAAGACAGTAATCCAAGGTGGGCCTTCCTGCCGAAGAATATGTATAAACTGGTCACCATGGAAGAAATTGATTTCAAATATGCTGACGACACAAAGGAAAACCCAGAGTTTTATAAAACGGTTTTGCTTAAAGAAGGAAAGAAAGATTTCATAGAAACAATGACCGTTCCAGACTATAATGAGTGCGAGCCTGATCAAGAAACACTTGATGCGGCATACAAACTTTTACCATCAATAAACGAGGAGGAAATAGTATGGCAGATATAAAAAACAAGACAGACGAGACCACCGCCAAGACAACTACAAATAACGAGTTCGTCGGCGGAGGATTGGAGCAGGCTATGACCCTTGTTAAGTCGGTAAAAGATACCGAATATTACAAGACAACAAGGGAAATAACTAAACAGGCTCTTCGTCCCGTTAGCCGGGATGGAGATCTGTTTAACTCCAATGTTCTCAGCTCTGAGGCAAAGAAATATGCCTTGATGCTGAAAGGCAACAAAGGCAAGGATGGTGAGACACAACTTTTAAGTGAAATCGGTGACGGACTGAACTGCGGACACACGGGAAGGTTGGTCGTCGAAGCTCTGTGCGAGATTCTATACGAACAAAGCCTCGATGCTGGAACAGACCAGGAACTGCTCGGCTATACACAGAAAATAGCCTCTAAAACAGGACTACCAATCCTGTTGGATAATCACAGTAGCATCGGTACAAGTGAAGATCATAGATCGATGTTCACTTACATTCCCACACGTACTGTCGATATCGCCAAGAAAATATACGGAAATAGAAAGATATCCGGTAAGGAAAAGGAACTTGTGAGCAATGCCTTGACAAAGCTCGCCAAGTCTGAATTTCCTATTGTCAGGAAGAACAGAAAAACTATCTTTGTTCCGCTTGTTGTCATAGAGGCGAGGGGCATCGATGAGGATACAGGTGCTGAGAGCTTCCTGTTGCGCTTATCGCCCATCTTTACCAGCGAAGCAAAGAATAACTTTATCGGAAAGAGAAAAGACTATATCCAGATCATGCGACTTTGCAAGACTGGAATTGCAAGAAAACTTCTCGATAAGCTTACACTTGCCATGAGCTTCAAGAGCCATAATAATGAAAACTGGCCCAAGTACATTATCAGAAAGGACATCCTTTTGGATAATATCGCAGTAGGAGGTGAATATGTCGAACATAAGAGCAGAATCAATAAAGACTATGATAAGGCAGTCACTATTCTCAAAGAGAATACTGTCATATTCGATTATAAAGAAAGCTCTGACTATGGGGATGGTTATTTGTATTGCATCTTTGACTGCAATCCGGACTTCATCAAATAAAGTCCAGATAGGGGGTACTTTTGTCGGAAGCCCAGGGGGTACTTTTGTCGGAAATTCAGGGGGTACTTTTGTCGGAAGGCGGTAATTGAGTTTGTGTCACTTTTCTAAATCGTAACAGTCTGATACTTATGGAGTTAATTTTTTA
>JAEEGI010019843.1_pt1 | contig 13522 bp, 5 predicted proteins | sample 8958751 | NCBI WGS metagenome assembly JAEEGI01 (sample SAMN16246545, study PRJNA631951) | gut metagenome | biome: gut microbiome; feature: rumen; material: KS-attached | host: Bos | place: Iran: Karaj | collected 2018-10
GAATCTTGCCAACGAAACCATTTCGCCGTAGCCCGCTACGCCTTCAATGGTTTCGCCGACAATCTTCTCGAAACAAATACCACTCTGGCATAAAACCTAACGACCGATTTGGGTTAAAGCGTGAATGTGTTATCACGCTATTGTGTAAGGATAACACAAGGGCGTAATAACACATTCACAGTTTGTCAGCAAGTTATTCGCCGGTGCGGAACAGAGGCTGCAGGGGATTGTTGACTGTCCCTTGCCGCCCTCCGTTGTAGAAGGGGAAGGCGGCATCGCCGTAGAAGATGTTATTCAGTACGGAGGAATAGTAGCGCAGGGTGATGGGCTCGTTGTTTCCGGGAATGGGGGAGGTGATGTAGACAAAGAAGAGGGTGCCGGAGGGATTGGCCACACCGACACACTGGCCGCCACAGAAAGCCCCGACCATGTCGGAGGAATCGATATGCCAGTTGTCGCCAATCTGGGGATAGGTGAGTGATAGTTCCACCTCGACGACGGCGGTCATGCTGCTGCTGTAGTCGTAGTTGGTGTCGACCACCCAATGGGGTGCGCTGAAATTGCCGGTAGGCGTGCCGGGATTGTCGGGCGTGATGGGAACGGTGACGTTCTCCTTTTGACAGCCCGTGATGATAAGCCCCATGAGGGCAATCAGGATGATTATGCTCTTTTTCATTTCTTTATCAGTTTAAGGGTTGTAACAGTACCGTTGTAATTGATTGATGCGAAGTATACGCCATCGGGGAGTGCGGTGCAATTGGTCCACAGCAGTTGCGGAGCTGAGCCTTCGAGGGAGGCCACCTGCACGCCCTGCACGGAGTAGATGCGGATGCTCATCTGTGCGTCGAGCGGAGCATGTGTGTCGGAGACGGTGAAGGTGACACAGTCGGTGAAGATGGAAGGCAGTGCCATCACAGCGGGGTTGCTTTCGCTCGAGGACTCAAGGGCAAGCATCACAGGTTCGCGGAGCGAGCCGAAGTGTGCATTGGGCTGGTAGGAAATCCGTGTGGATGCAATGCCAGTGAGGCCGTCCTCCTGCTCAAGCATGAAGGACACCTGTCCGCTTTGGTCGGAGCCGATGGTGATGAAGAAGAGGGTGTCGCCATCCACCACTTGAGGCAGGGTTACCGCCGAGAGCGAAGAGCCTACGTAAGTCAGCACTTGCGCACACTGAGCGGGATGCTCGACGGTGGCAATCATGGTCATGTTGGTGGAATGGGGACTGGTAAAGCCCGACGTAGATGCACCTTTGTTGCCACTCTTTGAACCGCCTCTATAGTTATAGTTGTTGTGGTGGTAGGTGAACGATACGGGGTCGTTGCCGACGCGTTTGAGGAGGTAACCCTCGCCAGGATACAGGGCATTCAGCGAGCCTTCCCATCGCTGGTTTTCGGAGTAGACGGCGAAGCTGTGCTGGGACTTGACGATGTCGCCCACGGAGGCGTGGTCTACATAGTCGGCCAAGGCGTTGGTGATGTTGTCTTCGTAGGAGAGGAGATAGGGCATGCTGTTCCAACCATGCGAAAGCTGGATGGTCCGTTCGGTATCGGTTGTGATGCGCTGTCCTACCACTTGGGTGTTGTAGTGGTCTTTGTCGGTTTGGATCATGTACGTCTGTTTGTAGTTCACGTTGGAAAGCGAGCCTACCCAATGGGCACCGTTGTATTCGGAGAACTGCATGGCAGAAGCTGACTTAATCTGGTCGCCGATGGAGAAGGGTTCGTTGGTGAAGAACAGGTCGTCCAATTCTCCCTCATGGTCGGGGATGATGTTGAAGGAAATCCAGTTCCATCCAGATGAGAGGTTGAGGTTCTGCACCTCGTTGGCAGTGGTGGAGAGAATCACTGGGGCGGAAGGTGGCAAACCCGCCATGGAGTCGCTTTGGAAGGAAATAGGCTCCGACGATGAGAGGCTGAAGATGCGACCCGTGCTGGACTCCCACAGTCGGAAGGAGACAGGTTGTGATTGCGATTCGTCGTAGCCGTAGATAGTCATATAGACGTAGCTGGCATTGGTTTCTTCGTCGAAGGAGATGTGGCTTTGTCCCACAATCTGGTCGTCAATGATTGCCGCGACAATATCCTCGGGATTGGTGTCGTAGACGCCATCCACTACCACCTGTCCCCTGAAGGACATCTGGTGGTCGAATTCCTTAATGTTCAGCGTTGGCCAGGGACATTTGGCTTTCACTTGGATATAAATCTTCAACGGCTCAGCCAGTCCGTTTTCATCCGTCAGATAGATGATTTCGGCATAGGTGCCGATGGGCAGGTCCTTGTCCAATATGAGCTGAAGGGTAAGTGACTCCTGCGGGTCGATGCTGCCGTATCCTTGGCTCACGCTCAGCCAGTCGGGTTCGCCGTCAATGTAGTACTGGTGGCGCCTGCCACTGGTGTTTCTGATCTGTACAGGGATGATGTAGTCGGTAGCAGCACGGTCGTAGAACACTTCGTTGATGCCTTCAGAGTCCCAAATGAGGGTATTCTTGTTGACATACACCTGCCACATGATGGGGCTGACGGTGCGGTTTCCGTTCATGTCCTCGACATTGCGGACGGTGAGGTAGATGTTGTTTTTATTGATTTCTCGGTCGAGCATGTTGATGTTAATCAAGAGCTCGTCGTAGTTGAACGACCAGTCGAAGTTGATTTTGGTTAGCAGGTCGCGTTCGCGTACAGGTGCATGGATGTTGCGGTCGGCCATGGAAGCCAGGGTGGCTGAATCGGGAGCAATGACCAGTGGCTGGATTTTGTTAACAACGGTACCGTCGGTGGTCTTGAAGATGCGACGGTTATTGACTGAGAAGATCTCCTCCATAATGCCGCTGGTGTTCTCCCTCTGTTCGGAGAAGGAGAGCATGCCCACTAGACCCATCTCATCACCGAAAGGTGAGATGTTGTCGAAGGTCTCAATGAGGCTTCTTGGCAGCGCTTGTTCGAAGATGGCCAAGTCGTCGATGTTGCCGGCAAAGGTACGGGTGAGGCCGTAGGCATCGCCGCCTAAGACCATGACGCCGCTCAAGCCGCTCAGGGTATCGGTAGCAAAGGTGTTTACCATATCACCGTCGATATAGATGGAGGCATTGTTATAGGTTCGGTTCACGGTGAGTACATAATGGTGCCACAGGCCGTCGGCATACCTGTCGGAGGTTTGCTGCGTCATCCCGTTATTGTGGAACACCACCCGTCCGTTCTCAAGGGACACCAAGGTGCCTTTCTGTCCAGTCCAACCAGCGGAGAAAAGGGCGGCGTTGTATTCTGTGGTGCGGAACCAGAACATCAGCGTGTAGTCCTGAATGGCAGCGCGCGAGAGCACGTTTTGGTCGAGGGTGACGGTTTGTGTTCCGTTCATGTGGATAGAGAATCCCGATGGGGTGGTCCAGTTTGCACCATGCATTGTCAGTGCCGAGCCGTTGGCTATGTCGTGGAGGATTTCTCCGCGTCCCTCGTTCATGGGATAGTATGCTGCCAGTTTATGCTCATAGCCTGTGAGGCGTTTTTGGTGAGTCTCGACAATTTCATCGGCCGATATGGCCTTGAGCCACAAGCGAGCCTCCAGCATATTGCCTTTGTAGCCATGGCCGAATGTCAAGGGGGCGGAACCTGTGTAGGAAGGAGCCTCCAGGATGTCGCTGCTTGGGTCGGTCACGTTCTGAGTGCCGGCATAGAATTCTACCTCGTTGGTAATATTGTCATAGGTCATCACCACGCGGGTGAAGGCTGTCATGGGTTCGAGGGGGAGGGATTGGACTGTGTAGTCGTCGATGGTGCCATACAACCGATACCGGTTGCCGTCGGGCATTAGGCCGAACGAGATGCCACCGTTCTTGGTGGTATGTCCAAAGAGTTCCTGCGGGCGGTTCGAGACGGGTGCATCCGGCTTGACCATCATGTCAATGGAGAATGATTTGGCCGACAGCACACGGGTGACGGCACTGGTGGCCTCGCAGTTGGGCGTACCGTCGAAGTATACCGATGTTGAGGAAGCAATCCCCGACTGGTTGGTGACGCCCAGCAACTGGAAGTTGTTGTCCTCGTCGAGATAGTTGCCGGCAATGGGTTCGTTGAAGCGCAGGCGGCAGTAGTCGCCCACGCCCAGGATGCTGTTGGCCGGCAGAGGTTCGCCGAAGACGCGCGGGCAGCGGGTGTCCTTTATACCGCTCAGCACCTCCGACGACCGAGAGATGAAACCGCTGCCATGACGGCAGAAGCTGACGGCGCGCAGGTCGTAGCGTTGCTCTATGGGGTCGCGTTCGCCATAGAAGCGGATGTTCTCAATGCTTCCGCCCAGTATCATGGCTTTGGTGCCGCTGGCAGCGAGATAGAGGGTGCTGTCGGCATAGTAGGAGCAAAGGTTCACCCAGCCATCGTCACTCTGCGTGGACAGTTTGTATTGTAGCTCTATGTGGTCGAACCCCCTGTAGTTTACATCATAGTCGTTGATGGTGACGGGTAGGTAATAACCCACTGAATCCTTTGGAGACAAGGTGTTCATCACCCAGCCATCGTGTGGCGAGACAATGTCCACATTGCATGACACCGGCACAAAATGCACCGAGAACTGGGCTTTCCCCTTCGCCGACGAAATGCAAGTAGACCCCAATTCAATCACGAGATCCTCAAAGTCGTAGCCATCGCCAGCATATACTTCCATCGTCTTCACGACCACCTGTCCCTTGGTGAGGGTGATGGTGCGGCCGTCGGTAAGGGGCATGCCGTCGATAAAGACTCTTGCCCCGTGGGGGTTGCTGAGGTCGTTCATCTTCAACTTGAACTGGATGGCTGCTGTGGCTCCTGGTCCTGTCATCGCCTCCACCTCGTTCGACAGATAGAGTGTGAACACAGCGGGTCGGTCGGCGGGTACATTGCTCCGCTCGTGGACATTGATGTCCACTTTGGGATTCTCCAGTTTGAGCGACCCTGCCGAGATGGGCATTGGGGGTACGTAATAATGCGTGCTGTCGGCCACCTCGCACGGACATTTCGTGGCACCGCCTTGCAGATAATAGACTAGCGAGCCATACAAATACTCGTTATGATAGTCTTTCCCACCTGCCACATGATTGCGTGTCTCTGCCGACTCTCGGTTGAATAAGTAAAACTCGCCCTTCTCCTTCCGTATGCGGTAAATCGACACATCCATATTGCTGTAGGCATCAGGCACGAGCGAGTAGCCTATTGTGCGGGTGTGTGTTGTTTTTTTGATAGGATCCTCATTCCAGTTGAAATCCAGTATCGGGGTAATATTGAAGTCGACGCGGCTGCCCGTCCAGCTGCTGACAAAACTGATGGGGTCATACCCCTCGTCGCCATCGTAGCTTCGCCGTTGCACCTTATTATACGTGTCCACCATCAAATCTTTCACAGCCTTGCCAAACCATCCTCCAATTTTGAGCAGGTTTGACGTCCCGACGGTGAAACCGGGATAGTACATATACACGTGGAAGGCGTCGCTGTAGGAGTAATTGTTCGTTGCACTGACCGACGTCCCGTTGCTGATGGAATAGGTTGCCACCCTGTCGTGGCTGTTGTTGTGGATGGCTGACACTTTCTCTGCTTCGTTCATTATCAGCAGCGAGGCCCAGTCGGTTATGGTTCTGTTGATGTTCTTCACTTCGTTCACCCTGATTAGCGTGTCGAAATCGGGATACACCATCTTGTAGGAACCCTCACAGGCCCAGTTTGTGTCGTCGGGGGTCACCCTGCTCCAGTACACAACCTTTTGCTGGGCATTCGCAATGCTTTTCGCCGTGGCGCTGTCGCATGTCAGCAACAATGCGTCGCGCTGCATCTGCAGCTGGGGGATGATGTTGTTTACAATATGGCTGTGGGTGTAGGCAAATGTCGAGGACAGATATTGACCAGTCTCAATCTCGTTGCCAATCACCAGATAATAGCGTTTGCCGTCTGCGTCCACGCCTTGCGCTATGGTGTGCATGCTTCCGTTGGCACTGCGTGCCGCAAGGGTGGCATAGGTCAGCGAGTCAATGGGCTGCACGGCATTCATCAAACGGTAATATACGTTCTGCACCGCTCCGATGTACACATCGGCGTCCTGCCCCACATTGTATGGGCTGTTGCTGGTACTGATGCGCTCGCTCGTTTTGAATGTATAATTGCCCTCATGCTTGTGAAAATAAGTAGCCTGGACGGGGATGGCAAATGATGTGACGGTGCTGATATTGAAATTCTGACCAGCGAAGGTGCCGCCACCCACACCTATATAGGCACCCATCACGGTCGATGCTTGGCTGCCGATGCCAATGCCGAGATTGAGTCCGAACTTAAAGGTGAATGTTGAAGTATAACTATACGAATATTCTGTACCTGCCTCGATAAAGGCCGACGAGCCGCTGCCCGGCGGGTCGCGCAGCACATCCAGCAGCTTGATAGTGCCGTGGGTGGAGGTGACGGTCCCTGTCCCGGCACTGCGGTGCCCGGTGACATAGCCCTGCAGGGCTTGCAGTTCGACATATTCTCCCTCGCTCTCCACCGAGAGGTCGAGCACACGCCTCACATTCTCATCATCGCGCACAAACGACACATAATCGACGGGAATGGTGAAATCGGCCTGCCCCAGGCTGTCGAGCTCTTTGGTGATAATCTGGGTATTGGTAGCATCGTGCATTCCGTTATATACTTTCAGCGTACCGCCTTTGATGCGTACTTGGTCATGCTCCCCGTCGGGGTCGTTGTTGTAGTAATAGTCCTCATGGGCGTAGGCGCGGAAGTCGTAGATGCCGGTAAGGAACACGGGTGCTCCGAAAAGGTAGTGGTAGGTTCCGTTGCTGTCCTGGGTGACAAGGGGCACGTTGAATTGAGTGTTCTGGATATTGGTGCGCTGAAGGAACCGTTCACCAAAGTAGTCTAACTCCATGCCATAACGAAACTGTTTGCATGTGATGTTGATGGGACTGCGGTAGGTGAGTCGGTATTCGGCATTGTGAAGGGTGTAGAGGTTGTCGCTCGGGTGACGCACGGTGTCCTGGCTGACAGCTGCGTTGCTGAGGTCAATGGTCTCGCTTGTCCTGCCGTGGGCGAAAAGGGTGGAATAACCCTGTGCAGTGGCTTGGATTACCTTGTACCGCACGGGGAAGAGGTCGGCACAGTACTCGCCCGTTGCGGGGTCGGGTTCGATGATGATGCGCCGCAGCTGGTAGTGTACACGGGTGAAACCAGAGGTATCGGGGGTGTCGGTGCCGTTGTACACAAGGTGGGGTACGGTGTATTCAAGGGTGTCTCTCGTCAGGTCGCTGGGTATGCGGACGATGTAGCTGACATTGTCGCCTTCCAGTTCAAGCACCAGCTTAAGGTTGTCACCGAGGTTGTTGTTCGATTCGGCGAATCCCAAGGGTAGCTGTCGTTGCGGCAGGCCACCGGCCACACGTCCCGCCAGCCGCACTTTGGTCTGGTCCCACAGTCGCACCCCGTCGAGGGGAGTTTCCAGAGTGAGCAGGCTGTCGCCGTCGATGCGTACGAAACCGCCTTCGGCAAAATGATGTCCCTCTTTCACCACCTGCAGGGTGAAGGCACTACTTTGCGGCACCTGCAACTCAAAATAACCCGAAGCGTCGGTCTTCAATGTCGAGTAAGCCATGCGCACGATGTTGCCGTTGAGCATCAGGTTGGCATCCCGCACAGGGATAGAGCTGTTCTCATACAGCACACGACCCCTGAGTCGCACTGCCGAAATGTTGTCGAAGTTGATACCCGTAACCAGACATCTGTTCAGCGACAGGTTTACCGTTGCCGAACCCGATTCGGTGTTGTTATAGTGGAATGTGGCATGCTGCGAGGTGGGAGTGATGACATATTCCTGATTGCCGCCATACGGCAGGCTGTCGAATTGATAGAATCCGCTGTTGTCCGTCACCACTGTTTGCATCACAAGACTGTCGCTGGTGCGCGTGGCCACCACCGTGATGCCGGGGCAGGCAGAGCCGTCCTCATAATGCACCCGTCCGCTTACTCGTCCCCAGGGTGAGCGTGCGCCGACTGTCTGGCGGCTGTCGCTTGTGGTGATACCTTGGCAGGTATAGCGCATCGTTACGCGGTACTGCCACTCCGCACTCACCGACGGGTCGGCCGTTTGGTCCCGCCAGTAGTTGTAGGTGGTGGTGCCCAGTTCTCTCCAGTTTTCAGTACTGTCAGCCCGGGTTTCCACAAGGTAGTCGTCCACCCCTCCTTCGGTGGCAGACCACGTCAGCAGCACGTGGTCGGGATATTCTTGGTAAGAGGCTGCGAGGGTGTTGAGGCCGGCAGCATCGGTGAAGTAGGGTGCCACGTTTCCGCGCAGGTAAATAGTTCTTGGTATGGTGTTGTTGATGCCATAGGGGAGCAGTGGCAGCGCCATGTCAGTGGTGTCATAATAGTATCGGTATCTGTAGTGTACGCAGGGTGTGTTCAATACATCCACCACATGTAAGATAGGGGTTCCGTCGTGGAAGGTGTCGTATACTGGATGCAGGTGGTAATATTCTAAGACGGCAATCACTGAGTCGGCCGGTACGCGGATTAGCACAGTGTCATGTGTCTCGTCCAATATCTTTTCTATGCACACGGTGGCGTGTTTGTCCCAATAGAACGATGTGGTTCTCGGCGTCTCGACAGTGCCGTCGCCCCAAAAACCATTAGGCATCTCAAAATACAAATGTGTCTTATGATTGTTGAAGAAGTCGTCGTCGATTCTGTAGTACATTTCACTCATGTAGGGCATTTCAGCACGAATGAACGTCCAGTTTTTGGCGGCGTAGGGGTGGTTGTCCCATCCCCACACGGCGGCCGACGCACGCCGCACACGGTAGTATATCTTTTTGTGGAGGGTCTCCAAGGGGTTGTTCCTTGCAGCCTCCGACGAGTCGACATAGTGGTAGGTGGTATCCTGCAGCGAATCGCCTACTCCCCACACGATGGGGATAGTGGCGATGGTTTGCGCGTCGGTGTAGTTGCTGTCGTATGCCCGTTGTATCTCAAACAAGTCGTTTGGCACAATATCGGTTTCACATGGCGTGTGGAACTTCCAGCTGATATCATAGTAGCGTCTGTCCTGATGGTAGAGGTTAGTCCGCTCGTCGAAGTAGGTGTAGTAATCCACCTTCATGTCGTAAATCCTGTGGTAGGCCGGTATGTTCACCATGTTGGAACGCAGCCATTGTTTCCTCACAGTGTCGCCTGTCGACATGCTGTGGCGGGTCTGCATGGTGATGTGAAATCCTGTCTGCACCGAGTCGCAACTGGGCACATAGATAAGACCCGACTGGTCGGTGCAGGGTATGTTGGTGGGATTCCATGCAGTGTGGTATTGATAGGTTTGCTGGAAAGCGACGTAGGGTACCGCCAACATGCCGTAACCTGCCATCCCGTAGCTGGACACCCCATTGTAGTTGGCTGTATAGAAAATAGGATTCATCAACTGAGGCTGTTGTTCGCCACCGTCGAAATAGCCAACAGGAAAAAGGCGGTCCTCGTAGGTAGTGCCACCGCTTTCGTGGTATACCGATTCAATGCCACATTGGAACACACCACTTTGTACACTGTCAGGTATATACCAGTCGAACTCCAGGTAGGTCAAATGGTCGTTGCCGTCGGTGCGGCGCAGATCCACCGAGTGCCAATTGTCGTCGGCGGTGAATACGGGGTTGCTGCCGTCGTAGCTGTTAGTCACCACGACTATGCCCCGGATCACTTTCAGCTCTGCCCATCCTTTGTCACGCGGTCTGCCGGGCACGGCGCCGGCCTTGCATTTGAGGTTGTCTGACGCGTAATAGATAAAATTGGGCCATCTGTCGGAGCCGTCGACATGTGTCCAGATGCGTGAACCCGAACCGCCCTTGCCGGCGTTGTAGTTGTGTTCCACTCCATCGGCAAAAACAAGAACCTTGAAGTGGATTCTGCCCCTGCCCAGGGAGTAGGCATCGTAATTGCTTGCATTGCGGAAGTAAGTCGATCCGTTTTGCGGTGTGGCTTGCAAGGATGCCGGCAGCAGCAGGGCAAAAAGCACTGCTGCAAGGCATAGTAAACCTTTCGAGCCCCCTCTTCTACGGCCGCCGTTGCGGCTCGTAGGGACATAATAATTGTTGTTCATAGTGGTATTGATTTGTTTGTTATTCTCGATTTGAATTTGCAAATTTACGAATATTTACAAAAATACAAAAAAAATGTCTTGAATGCTTGATTGTGTTATTGCTTGAGTGCTGACGCGTTCAATATACTCAAACAATCAAGCAATCAGACAATCAAGCAATCACTAAAGCAATCAAGCAATCAGACAATCAAGCAATCATATTTTACTTTTCACCATTCACCGTTTTTTTTGTACTTTTGTATATGGATTTGGGCTGTGCGATTTGTGCGATGTTGCTTGTATAATATTGACTTTTAATATAGTGTTGAATTATGGAACAAACGGTTTATGCAGGAATAAGTGCTCGGTCTTGTACACAAAGGCTCGAGTACGAGGCTCCGTGTGTCAAGGTAGTGCAGTTTGTTGTGGAGAATGGTTATACCGACTCTGACACGAAGAAACTCGGATTGAGGGAGGACTTGGGAGACATTAACTTGGAAAGTCGCAGCACCACTGGTGGCAACTGGGGTGGCGAGGACGACGAGCATTGGTTTATTTAAAGAGTTTTAGGGGAGAAAGGTTTAAGAAAATGAAATCCACGAGAAAATACAGTTTGATGACAATCATGGCACTGCTTGGCGGTGTGTTGGCGGTCGGTAGCTGCCAAAAAGAGAACAATACAGATGGCATACCCGAAGGGGCTGTCCTGCTTACCGCTGAAGGCTTTGGCGGCATGGAGGGCGACAAGACCTCGGTGAGTGCCGAGAGTGTGGTGTGGGAAAACGGGGACAGGGTGAGCCTCAATGGTGCAGAATATACCGTCACGGTGAGTGGCGACAAGGCCTACGTTACGGGCTTCAATATCCCTGAAGTCCAGTTTCAAGGCATTTACCCCGCTGGTTTAGTGGCTGGCACACAGACTGTGACTGTCCCGTCGCAGTATGAGAGCCATTACAGCAACGGGCGGCAAGTGTTGCATCTGCCCATGCTGGCTATGGCTGGCGCTAATGCCAATGCAATACGCTTCCGTCATGCCACAGCTGCAGTCCGTGTGCTGGTGAAGAACTCGCTGGACGTGGACGTGGTGGTGACAGGCGTGAGGGTGAGCAGTGCGGGAGGACAACTGTGCGGCACACGGGGTGTGACCCTTGGTGTGGGCACCCTCGCAGTGGCTGCCCAAAGCGGTACGATTGCGGAAGCGGACAAGCAGGTGTCGGTTGTGTTGACCGACAGCCCCGTGCTGGCTCACGGAGGCAGCGACATCATAGAGGTGCAAGTGCCCATCCTGCCTGTTGCAGCGGGGAATATGACCATCACCGTCTATGCCCACATGGCGGGTGCCGCCCTCGGTGCCAGAAACTTCACCTTTACCCACACAGCTTCGCATGCTGCCTTGGGACGCAATGTGATGATGACGGCTCGCGTCAACCTCAGTACCGATGGGGAACGTACCACTGAGGACACCAAAGGCCGCTTCTCGGTGGGGGATAGGTGGGTGGTGTTTGCCCAAGGCAATCTGCAATATAACGCCGGCACAAGCACATTCCGCTTTGCTCAGAACCTGTACGACATAATTGGCGACGGCAACAGCCATATTGCTTCCGGCTATTCTGGATGGATAGACCTGATGGGTTGGGGTACCAGCGGATACGGCACCAGTTACCCCTGGCTGTCGACCACCACCGTGGCTGATTATGGCCCCTCCACCGGAAACATCGCTGCTACACATTATGATTGGGGCGTACACAATGCCATCGAGAAAGCTGGAGCTGCCGGCACTTGGCGCACCCTGACAAGCAGCGAGTGGTATTATCTGCTGAACACCCGCAGTGTGACCAAGCGCTTTGCAAAAGTGACACTGACGATTGGCAGCACCACGGTCAATGGGTTGGTTCTGTTTCCCGACAACTACAATGTTGCCGATGGGCTTGTGTGCAATCAGGCCAACCTTGGATACGAGGGACAAGATGGGTCGAACATTCTGTCGTTGAGTCTTTGGCAGCAGATGGAGGCCGAAGGTGCTGTTTTTCTGCCTGCAGCCGGATATAGAGAGGGCACTTCGACCAACCAAGTGTATGGCGCAGGCTACTACTGGTCTTCTTCAAGAAATGGTGAAAATGCACGGGCGCTCCGATTTGATGACGAAAGTATGGTCTCAGACAGCTCTCCCGCCGTCTATTATGGGAACTCCGTCCGCCTCTGCAGCGATATAAATGCAACGTCAAATTAATAATTAAGAACATAATAATAACGCTTTATGAAAAGGATACATGCAATGACGATAGCCGGCCTGATGGCTGGATTGATGATGCTGGCAAGCTGTGAAAAAGAGTTCGGCTCCGATGGCGACGGGATGCTGCCAGGCTCGTTTTCGGTGAGTGCCACGCAGCAGGTGCATTTCTCGAAAGGCAACCTGCAGTACCGGGCCAGCACCAATACTTGGCGATTTGCTGAGCACCAGTACGATTGTGTGGGCAATGCCAATAGTAAAATCAGTTCTACCTACAGCGATTGGATTGACCTCTTCGGGTGGGGGACCAGCGGATGGAGCAGCGGGGCAACCTGCTACCAGCCTTGGTCAACCAGCACTTCGTGGATGGACTATTATCCCGGTGGCTCAAACACCATTAGCCTGACGGGAGCCTACGCCGGAGCCGACTGGGCGTGGTACAATGCCATCAAAAACGGAGGAAATGCCATCCACCAGTGGCGCACGCTCACACATGACGAGTGGGATTACCTGCTAAACACCCGCGCCGACGCTGCTTCCAAACGCGGCACTGGCAATATTGACGGTGTGGGCGGGTTGATTATCCTGCCCGACAGTTGGACACTGCCTTCGGGATGCCCTCAGTTCAATCCGGGCTTTGCATCGAGTTATAGGGACTGGACACACAACAGCTACACCTATGCCCAATGGACGCAGATGGAGGATGCCGGTGCAGTGTTCCTGCCTGCCGCTGCCCGCCGCAACGGCACGACTGTCTATGATGTGGGCAGCGATGGGTTCTATTGGGCTTCCACGCCCTACAATGGGGGCGACGCGTACAGTATGTACTTCCAGAGCAACGAGATCCACGCCGCGGACAGATACAATCGACACAGCGGGCTGTCTGTACGCCCCGTTCGGGCTGGGAAATGAGCCGGAGGCTCGTCTGATTGCGGGCGGAGAATAGAGGGAAGAACAAAGAGCCAGGAACTGTGGCTTACAATCCTGGTTCTTATCTCTTACCTTTTACTTTGCTTTTTTGCCGCCTCGCGCGGAAGTTACTTTTTATTCTGTGAAGAATTACGCCAACTTTCGCCACCTTACGCTACCGTTCCGAAAGTGTCGCATAGTTGTCCCAACGTTCCTTTGTGTGCCTTCCAAGCTCGATGTTGCGTCGTTCTTTATCCTATCGTTTTTCGATATGTTTCCCTCATTTTTCCCTTTGTGAAAGGGAAAACGAGGGGAGAACGA
>JAEEGI010019844.1_pt1 | contig 13522 bp, 10 predicted proteins | sample 8958751 | NCBI WGS metagenome assembly JAEEGI01 (sample SAMN16246545, study PRJNA631951) | gut metagenome | biome: gut microbiome; feature: rumen; material: KS-attached | host: Bos | place: Iran: Karaj | collected 2018-10
TTGTTGCTGACATTCATACCAAAATTCTTCTGATACTAAAGGCTCAACTACATTACTATAATAAGTTGGATGTTTTGTTCTTTTTCCATGAACAAAGTCTCCTTTATATATTTCGTTTCCTAAAATAGCTGTTATAGAAGAATCCTTCCAATTGGTTTTTCCTAATACTTTTTCTTCGTTCAATATTTTGGCTATAGTGAAGTTAGACATTCCTTCATGATACATATTAAAGATTCTAATTGCTACATTTTTTGTTGCAGGATCAGGAACTAATTTTTTATCTACATGCTTATAACCTAAAGGTGGTTTATTTGGAATATGACCTTGTTTTATAGCACCTGCTAATCCAATTTTGGTTCTTTCACTAGTTCTTTCAATCTCATTTTGTATAACGCTCATCATTATACGAGAAATCATTTTCCCATTTGCGTTTGTTGTGTTAAGATCATCATTAATTACTGCTAGATGAACATTATATTTTTCAATATATTCAAGTATCATTTCCCAATCTTTATTACTTCTTGTAATTCTGTCGAGTTTTAGAGCTACTATTGTGTTAATTCTTCCTTGTCTACCATCTTCTAACATTCTTTCAAATTCAGGTCTATGATTACCAGTTTTTGCACTAATACCAGCATCTTGGTAATAATCAATTATTGTATAACCTCTAAGTTCACATTCTTTAGTTAATCTTTCTCTTTGCTCTGGTAAACTAAAACCTTCACGAGCTTGATCTTCAGTTGATACTCTTAAATAGATACCTACATTTTTAATACCATTATCATTCATAGTATCACTACCTTCCTACAAAAAAGGGAGTCAAAGATACTAGTCATAAACTACTACCCTTGACTCCTTAATAACTAAAATAATAAATTGTTTATTGCTTCTGACCATATGTGTACCTACTTTCTAATAAAAGACGGATACTGCTTGTCATTTATTGGTTATTTATTCTAGCACTTTTAAATAATTTGTCAATATGCGGTAGTTATTTGATTGTTTTTAAGAAATTTTCCAAGTCTTTTAATTCAATTGGATTATTAAGGTTAAAATGATAAACCTCTTTTCCATAATTGAAAAATAGAAAGACATGGTTATTTACTATCATACGATGTGGTTCTACATAATTAAGATTAGTTCTTTTTATATTAATAAGATTGCCTTGTATATATTTAGGCTTAACATTAACATACTTACAAATAAAATCTAATCTATTCTTGATACCATCATCATAATCAAGTTTATGTTTTTTAATTTGTAACATAAAAAAATATGACCACCTTTCTAGTGTTCATATTTCATGTATTTAAAGCTCTTAACTATAAAAGTTAGAGCAGTAAGTACTAATGGCAGGGGCGGCAAGACTCGAACTCGCGACACCTGGTTTTGGAGACCAGTGCTCTACCACCTGAGCTACACCCCTTTACTAAATAAGTTACTTAGTAATTTTATCATAATTTGTACACAATTCATAGAATTTATGCTAAAATTAGATATGATGAAAATACTCATGCTTGGTTGGGAGCTCCCGCCCCACAATAGTGGTGGTCTTGGTGTAGCTTGTTTAAACATGGCCCGTGCACTTTCGCGTCAAGGTGCGCAGATTGATTTTGTGGTGCCATATGAGGCTGAGCATCCAGAAATTGATTTTATGAATGTGCTTTCGGCGACTCATCTTGATCCTTTGTATCGCTATGGCGGCGGTGCTTATGACACGATGAATTTGCTCGAAAAAATCATCCCGACCGGTGAACGCAGAATGATTTCTCTGCGTGACGTGCAAAAATCTTATTGTGAATTCGTTGATAAATACTTGATGGAATATAAACCTGAAGTGGTGCATGCGCATGATTGGCTGACTTATGAAGCTGGTATTTTAGCTAAGAAAAATTACGGTATTCCGATGGTGGCTCATGTCCACGCCACTGAGTTTGATCGTGCTGGTATGCATGCCGGGAATCCTTTGATTCATGAAATTGAATACGAAGGTTTGATGATGGCTGATAAAATTATCGCTGTGTCTGAATCGACCAAACGAGTGATTCATGAGAAATATCATATTCCGTTAAGTAAAATTGATGTGATTTATAATTCTCTCGATGAAAACTATGAAAAATCAGACTATCATTTTAAAGATCAAACCTATGGTTTCTTACTTCGCCAAAAACAAGAAGGCTGTACGATTGTTTCGACGGTCGGTCGTTTTACCGTGCAGAAAGGTCTCCATAATTTAATGCAAGCTGCGGCGCTCGCTATTGCCAAAGAGCCGAAACTAATCTTTGTTTTTGCAGGTGATGGCGAAGAAAGAAATGAGTTAATTGAACTCGCTGCTGATCTTGGGATTTCGAAGAATGTTATTTTCACTGGATTTATTCGTGGAAAGAAGCTTCGCGACATTTATTCGATTTCGGATATTTTTGTGATGAGTTCTGTCTCGGAACCATTTGGTCTTACCGCACTTGAGGCAGCTCACCATGGTGATGCTTTGATTCTTACTAAACAATCAGGCGTTTCTGAGATTATTTGGTCGGCGATGACTTATGATTTCTGGGACACTAAAAAATTAGCTGATGAGATATTAGCTATTACAAAAAACCCGGCTCTTCGTCACTCTCTACAAGAAAATGTCAAAAATGAATATCATAAAATATCGTGGGATGAAGTTGCCAAAAAGTGTTTGAAGGTCTATAATAAAATGATAAAGCATAAGGTTTTTTGAGATGCGCGCGATTTGTCTATATCTGCATATCCACCAGCCAATTCGCTATCGCGAGTATTCGATTTTTGATGTAGGCAATGATTCTAATTATTATTATGATAATTACAATGGCCGTCAGAGCAATGAACGAATTTTTAGGAAAGTCGCTAAGAAAAGTTATTATCCGATGCTGAATCTTCTATCAGAAAACATGGACAAATATCCAGAGTTTAAAGTTTCACTTAGCATTACTGGCACTTGGCTTGAACAGGCTGAAAAATGGGAACCGGATTTAATTAGAATTATTCGTCGAATGGTCGATTCAAAACAAGCTGAAATTGTTGGCGAAACTTACTATCATTCCCTGGCGTATTTCTATAATCTCGATGAGTTTAATGACCAAGTTAAAATGCATGCTGAGACTATTAAGCGTCTCTTTGGTGTAGAGCCAAAAGTTTTTCGAAATACTGAGTTTGCTTATAATGATTCTTTGGCGCGTTGGGCCGAAGCACAAGGATACGAGGCGATTCTAGCTGAAGGTTGGGACAAAATTCTTGGTTGGCGTAGTCCAAATCATGTTTATCGTCCAATTGGTTGTAAGAATATTAAGTTGCTACTTAAAAACTATCGTTTATCCGATGATATTGCCTTTCGTTTTTCTAATCGTAATTGGAGCGAATGGCCTCTCACAGTGCCAAAATATCAAAGATGGCTTGATGATGATTGTCTACGTGGCAACTTAATTAACCTATTTATGGATTTTGAAACCTTCGGTGAGCACCAATGGAAAGACACGGGGATCTTTGATTTTATGAATACTTTGATCCCGTCCTGGCTTTCGGAATACGAGAATAAATTCGTCACTGTCTCTGAAGCTGCTAAACTTGAGGAGCCGGTAGATGAAATTTCGATGCCAGATACGGTGACTTGGGCCGATACGGAACGCGATTTGTCGGCTTGGCTTTCTAATTCGATGCAATGCGCGGCGATGGACCAAGTTTATGGTCTTCGTGAGGCGGCCTTAAATACTCATGACGGAAAGCTTATTTCTGATTGGCGTTATCTCACGACCTCTGATCATCCATATTCGATGTGCACTAAGTATTGGAATGATGGTGACGTGCATGCTTATTTCTCTGCCTATGCTTCACCATATGAATCATTTATGTATTATATGAACGTTATACGAGATATAGAATATAGAATAAAAAAATAACCCCCCTCTAGGGGATTATTTTTAGCGTTTCTTCTCTTTGACTTCGTTGCGGCCAAGATTTTTCTTGGTTTCCGTGAAAACTACGTGCTTCCGAAGGATTGGATCATACTTCTTCAGAGATAGTTTATCTGGAGTATTCATCGTATTCTTCTTGGTGTAGTAAGCACGAACGCCCGATTCTTCCGAAACGAGACCAACGAGTTTGCGTTTAGTATTATTCTTCTTTGCCATAATTAGGATTTATTTTACCACAGATTTAAAAAAATGGCAAGGTTTATTACCTTGCCTGAGGCTAATTACGGTAGCTTGCCGCTACCTCCACAATAAATGCATTTACGACGCCAAACGTCATATCCGGTTCCTTCACAGTGGTAACATTTTTTAGGTTTATACCCTAAACCACATTCTCCTACGTGTTTGTCACGTTCTTGTTCGGAAAGAAAGACTTTCCCGCATCTCGGACACGACCATGTCAATCATGCCACCCCCTTTCTAATGTACGATTTGGTCGTATTATAAGATTTTTAGGCCGTTTTTGCAAGCAAAAGCTCGATGAAGTCGCGGACATTTTTCATGGTGTTGTGTTTGTTTGCTTCAATAAATAGCTGATTATCATCTAGAAAGTCTAGGGTGGTGGCGTGATGATAAACCGCCCTTAATAGCTTCATAAATTCTTTTTCGTCTTCTTCGTTAAACTCATAGACTTTGTCGTGTACTTCTTCGAATTTATCTTGCATAACGAAGAGAATATGACCCTTAGTGACCTTATAGTCGCGATATTTGATGGAATTATTGAGTAACATTTTATAGAACTCTAGCTGCAACATGTAACCGTAGAGATTTGGCATGGTTTGCCATTTTTCAGGGTGATAGCCGCCAGTTTTATAATCATATATTTCGATAGTCTTATTCTTTTCGTCAACGATAATGTGGTCGATTTTACCGGTTACTGGTACGCCTTCTACCGCGATTTTGTCGGCATAGAAATTTAACTCAGCGAGGCCGGAGCGAATAATGTTACCGAATTCTTTTAAGTCTAACTCAAGATTAATTATGCCTTTTTCGCGTAATAGCTTTTTGTCTTCTTCTTTGGCGTCGTATTTATCAACGGATTCAAGATAATATTTGATAGCTTCTTCATCCGATAGATTATTCTTAGTGACTTCCTCAAAAGTGGCGTGCATTAAGTTGCCGAGCATCAACGGCCATTCTTCTGGACCACTTGGCGCGCCCAAGACGTATCTTTCAAAGAAGGATTGTGGTCCGCCATATATTATATCTACGAAATTTGTCAAAGCTGAGGCTGACATCTTAAACCCTGACATTTTGTTTTTATAATATTCACGCAGGTCAGGAGTTCTGGCGATGTAAGCTGAAATCCAGTTTTTAATGTCTTTTTCGTGTTTCTCAAAATCTTTTTCAACTTCAACTTTTATGACATTTTTAGTTGGCAAGAATGGCGAAACGATACTTTCTATTCCATTTTCATCTTTTTTAACATATTCTTCTAAGTATTCCAACCGTTCCGGACTCTTGCCATCGAAATCATAAAGTGAATTAGTGATATATAGTGTTTTTTTGGCTCTAGTTAACGCTACGTATAGTACTCTGAGCCTTTCGCTATCGGTGATACCGGTATGCCTGATCTGGATGAGGTTTTTTGGTAGACTTAAGAAAGTATTATTGCCTTTGCCTTTGCCCCAAGCTGTGTGATCGGCTGATATAATGAAAACATATTCAAACTCCAGGCCTTTGGCTTTATGTGCGGTTAAAATTTGGACTGCTTCATTCGCTTCGCGGTACGGGCTAGTGGAGTTTAGTGGCATTTCGGCGGCTTCATAATCGTCCACCATTTCAATGAGGTCGTGAAGCCTCAAAGCCTTGTCGCCAAAATGTTTAATTAGTTTACCTCTTAAGGCGGCTAGATTTTCATAAAACAAAAACCTATCATATTCATCGAGTTTTTCAATTTTCATTAATGTCGTAAAATACCAAAGCATGCCAGTTAGGGTTTCGTCATAGGATTTCTTAATTAGCTCTGCGATTTCTTCAGCCACGGCTTTGAATTTTGGTTCTTCTGATTCTAACAAACATTCAAATATCGTGCGTCTTTCAGCTTTGGCGTGTGCTGCAAGCTTTAAAACATCTAGCATTGTTAGCTCAAAGAATGGATAAGACAAAACTTCCAAAATCTGCACCGTTGATTTCTTTTCGCTGGCAAGTTCATCTACAAACCTGGCCATAGTTAATAGCTGGTGAATTCTAGTATCTTCGAATAAGTTGTCACGTTTCTCATAAGCGATCTTGATTTCATCATGAGCTTTTAGATATGGCAAAAGTGGCTCAAAATATTTTGACTTGTAAGAGATAACGGCGATTTCGCTTTGTTTGACTCCGCTTTTAATTAGTTCAGCGATTTTGTCGGCAATGAAACCGAATTCTAGATCTGAGGAATTAAACTCATAGCGGTATATTTGAGAATTTTCTGGTGCTTCTTTATGAGCAGTTAGTTCTTTATCGCCAAAACGGTCTGGAGCCTGCTCGATGATGTGATGTGAAAAGTCTAGGATTTCTTGGGTGCTGCGATAATTCTCGGTCAAGACCATTACTTCGGCTTTATAATGTTTTTGGAAGTCTGTCAAGTTTGAGCTCATGGCCCCTTGGAACTCGTAAATTGCCTGGTCGTCGTCCCCTACTGCCATAATCATCGGTTTTTCGTAGTCGGTCAGTTGTTTGACAATTTCGAATTGCGACGGGTTGGTATCTTGAAACTCATCTAATAATATATATTGATAACGTTCTTGCAAAGTCATTCTGAAGCCGTCGTTATCTTTAAGTACTTTGGCTGCTTCTTCAATCATGTCGTCAAAATCAAATAGACCGTGCTCTTTTAAAAACGCTTCGTAATCGAGCATTATTTTTGCCAAAGATTGTAATTTTTTATTGGCAATTTTATCTTTCAGGCAATAATTCCCTTGACTATCCTTCTCGAAATTATCGTTTCGCCATTTGGTAAGAGGGGCGATGCTCGCCATTTCTTCTGCCTTAATAATGGCCTCTTTTAATTCTCGGGCTAATATTGAAATGGAGCGCTCGATGTTTTTTAAAATTGGTTTATCTGTTTCGTGGTCTTTGACAATTTTAAAAATCGGTTGATAGGCGTTCTCGAACGATTCTTTGAATTTTCGTGGTACAACTTCTTGAAGATACGGCGAAATAACATCAGACAAAACCGCGGAATCTTCTGTATTTTTTTCGGCAATTTCTAATAAATCTTCAGCGGTTAAATTGGCCGATTTAGCTTCGGAAATGACGGAAATAATATCTTTGACTTTATCACCCCTTAGAATATCATTGCCGTTTAGTTTATCTTGCAAAGATTTGATGATTTTATACTGCATTACTTCGTCGATGGCGGAATCAAGTTTACGGTCGTAATTATCGGCATAATTTTTGTATTGCGCCAAAACATCTTGGCCGAAGGCATGATAAGTGCCGATATTGACCTTCATACCGTCTTTGCCGACGATGGTTTTTAAACGTTCGCGCATGTTTTTGGCGCCACTCTCAGTAAAGGTGAGACACAAAATGTTTTCCGGATTAGTGTCGGTGTTCTTTAATATATATGCTACTTTCTCAGACAATAATTGCGTTTTGCCTGTGCCGGGGCCAGCGAGAACAAGCAGTGGACCATCCAGATATTCTACCGCTCTTTTTTGCCCTTCATTTAGGCCCATTTTTCACTCCGCGAGATTAGGTCTTCGAGATGTGGTAAGCTGTCTGGTAAAATGATTTCGCCACGTTTGATTTTCTTTAAGGCGCTAACACCCTCTACGGTCTTTTCTGGTTGATAATCTGGATTACCACGCAGTAAGTCGCCAAATTCATAATTTCTTGATGGATAACCACAGGTTAGTTTTAAATCACCTATGCCACAAACTAGGTCTACAGTTTTAGGTTCGGCTCCGTTATAGGCTAAAATACTTCGCATTTCGTCGGCAACTTCTACTACAAATTCTCGCCAAGCGTCCGTATCACGCTTCAGGCCTAAAATCCCTGCTAGGATAGCATAGACATTCTTGAGTGCTCCGCACATCAATACACCGCGTTCGTCATCAGTATGGTCAAATGATAAGTATTCTGTGCCAAACAAATTGATAATCCTTTCATCGGTAGCGGTGAGTTTGGTTTTCTTACCAGCTTTGATATCGTCAGCAAAGCCAGGACCGGATAGAACCATGTAATCTTTGAATCCGGCGAAGGTTTTGTCGGACAAAACTCCTTTAGTGGCGACAATTAGCGGAATGTTTTTTGGTAAATATGGTAAAACGTATGGCATAGCCTTGGACGGCACTGCTAGTAATATATATTTGGCACCCTTTAGGACGTCGCTTAGCTTTTCTCTTTCTACTTTTGAATCGTAGTAATCAATATCATAACCTTTGTCGGCCAAGATCCCACCGAGAGCCGTGCCAAACGCTCCAGCACCCATAATAGCGATTTTCATTATTTATTACTCCTATAGTTATTAATTGCATCTCGAAGAGCGTCGTGCCCTAAAATTGAACAATGAAATTTATGTTTTGGCAAATTGCCTAAGTAATTATCAATATCTTTGGCGGAAATCTTTAGAGCATCATCAAGGGTTTTCCCTTTGGCTAACTCAGATAAAGCTGAGGTCGAAGCGATGGCTGAAGCGCAGCCGTAGGTTTTCCAACGGATATCTTCGATTTTGTCGTCCTTTACCTTGATATACATTTTCATCTGATCACCACAAATTGGATTGCCGACCAGACCCATGGCATCGTACTTAAAATTAGATTCGCTGCCCATGAGAAAATTTCGCGGGTTTAAAAAATGATCTTTAACGATGTCAGAATAAACCCAATCTTGTTCTTCGGTTTTACCATCACTCATAAATATCCTTCATTTTAATTGTACTCATACCTTGTAAATTTGCAATAATGTCCGGGAGAACTTCCATCACTTTGTCTACATCTGCCATGGTATTTCCTGGTCCAAATGAAAATCTAATTGATGAATGCGCTACTTCGGCGTCGCCAGTTTTAGCCATCAAAACATGAGATGGTTTAATATCGCCGGCAGCACAGGCTGAACCGGTCGAGACAATAATTCCTTTGGCATCTAGGTATAATTGGATTGACTCACCTTCGGCCGCTTCGAATGATGCGTTCAAAATGTTTGGCAGAGACTTATCTTTATCGATATCGGTGTTTAGACTGCTGCCAGGAATTTCTGATATAATTCGTTTTGCTAAAGTGTCTCGGAGTTTACGAATTGTGGTATCATATTTTTTCCAAAGTTCATTTTTTTCGACATATTCTAAAGCTGCCTTGAAACCAACTATGCCAATGGCATTATAAGTACCACCACGACGTTTTTTCTCTTGGTTACCACCGATGATTAATGGTTTAAATGGCGCACCTTTTCTGACATACAGGGCTCCTACACCAACTGGACCACCAATTTTGTGCGCTGAAAAGGTGGCATAATCTAATCTTAATTCATTTACATCAATTGGTATTTTACCTAGTACTTGAGTTAGGTCAGAATGCAGGTATTCGTCATCTTTTTTTGTAGGTAACTTTAAAAATTCACCAGTCTCATTATTGGCCAGCATATAAGAGTAGAGTTTAGGCTTTTTTTCGCCACCGTATACTTTGGTGGTTTCTAGAATCGAATGATGCTCTAGGGGAGATGTTTCGATTTGGCACCCCTCAAAGGTACGAATTACGGTATTATTCGCTTCTGAGGCACCGGAAGTAAAAATGATTTCTTCTGGTTCAGCATGAATCATTTTAGCAAGTTGTTTTCGGCATTCTTCAACTTCATTCATCGCAAGATGCCCAGGCGTATGAAGAGCCGAGGCATTGGCGAAGTATTTTAGCTCCGCTTCATGCATTGCCTCTCTCACACCATCAAGTAGTGGCGCAGTGGCGGCATAATCTAAATAAACCATCTAAAATACATCTCTTTTGTGGCGATGTTTCTTAATAGAAGCCACAATGGTTAGAACAATTGCTCCAATCGTTAAGAGTACCAGCGCCATGAACCAAATTGGTGAGGCAATGACAATCTGTTTTACGGTCTTAACGTCACCCATGTAATTTACTGTTTGAGTAACTTCGTAGATGCCAAGTGGTGAAATACCTTCGATATTCTTGGCCGTATAGCGAGTGGTGCCTGGCATGATAACTTCTTCTACTACGCCACTTTCATCTTCGGTTGGATAAATTAGGCTTGATGAAAACACGCTTTTAACCTGCAGGCTGATTCTAGCATATTCGTGAGAGTTGCCGTCATTTTTGAACCCAGCACTTACTTGAATTGGTATACTGGTGACAAAACCTGGAACGTGGTTATCTAAGATTTCACCTTCACGCTTGGTTTCACCGCTGACATTAGCATAAATAATGCTTGCCATTTCAAAAATATTCTTTACGGCCAAGCCATCGCCAGAATCGCCATCATCAGCTGAGCTGACTAAGATGGTAGCATATTGACCGCCAGCTGGTGCAGTACGTGGTACTTTGATGGTGAAATTTACTTTAGCGGTACCATTTGGTTTAATTGTGCCGGTTGGATTTTCAATTTTGATCCAATCAACAATTTGTGTATGCTCGCTTTGCGTCACAAAATCTACGTCGTAGCCTTCACCTACCACACCGTATGATGAAATCGAAGCCTTGTATTTGAAGTCCTTCGTTGCATTGTCTGGGTTAACCACCGTAATAGAGCCAGTGTAGGTTTTACCTGGATCTAAATCTAATTTCTGATTCATCGGTGTCACAGTAAACACGTTTAAATCTTCCATCTTGCCTCCAATCTCTACTATTCTTTATATTATTATATCATTAAAAGCACCTATTCAATGCCTAAAATCTTTCCGGTGCCTAATTCTAAATGAAGTAGCCTTTGGTTTTTGGAACCACGGTATCTGAGACTTAAATCTTTTAACCCGATAATGAATGGACCGTCGATAAGAGCATCGAGAGATTTTAGAAATTCCCACTCTTTGCCACCGGCTTTTTTGATTTGTTCATAGGTAAAGCCCGAGAATGACCAGACGTTCCAGCCTAGGTTCTTGCGGACCCAGTCAGCAATCTCTTTGCAGGCTTCTGGTTGGACGAATGGCTCGCCACCGCAGAAGGTTAAACCAGCTTGACCTTTAAACTTTTTTAATCTTTCACAGATTTCTTTGGTACTGACGAGAAAACCAGCCTCATAATCCCAGGTCTCTGGATTTTGGCATTCTTTACAATGATTTGGACATCCTTGAGTCCAGATGACGGCTCTCAAGCCATCACCATTGACGATATTATCGTGTTCCAGTGGACCCGATAGGCGTATCATGCCTTTTGGCGGCTGAGGAGCGGCCCCCATTCGCTCCACAGCTAGTTTGTCCCAATCAATTTTCTCTGTCATTATTTGCCTTTCGCACAGCTACAGACTTTTTCAAATGGCACATCTCCTTCAAGACGTCCACAGTGTGGGCAGCGCTCACCTTTGATGATGCCAGAGAATCCACAAACTGGATCACGATCTACTGGATGGTTGACTGAGCCGTAGCCAATACCACAGTCGTGCATTTTGCGAATCACAGATTCGAAGGCAGCGAGATTCTGTGATGGATCGCCATCAAGCTCGATATAAGTAATATGGCCAGCGTTGCAGAGATTGTGATACGGTGCTTCAATTTCAATCTTTTCAAAGGCGGAAATTGGATAGTAGACTGGCACGTGGAATGAATTGGTATAGAATTCCCGGTCAGTGACGCCTTTAATCTTGCCGTATTCTTTGCGGTCAATCTTGGTGAAGCGACCAGCGATACCTTCTGCCGGGGTGGCAAGAAGTGAGAAGTTGAGTTTGTGCTTCTTACAGTATGAGTCACATTTTTCACGCATGTGGGTGACGATATCAAGACCAAGCTCGCGGGCATCTTCATCTTCACCGTGGTGTTTGCCGGTCATAGCGACTAAGGTTTCTGCAAGGCCGATGAAGCCGATTGATAGGGTGCCGTGTTTAATGACATCGCGCAATGTGTCGTTCCAACCGAGTTTTTCAGAACCGAACCAGTTGCCTTGGCCCATCAAGAATGGGAAGTTACGGACATGTTGGTTAGCCTGGAATTCAAAGCGCTCGAGAAGCTCGTCTCTTACTAGGTCCATTTTTTCGTCTAATTCTTTGTAAAATCCTTCCCAGTCAGCTTCTTTTCTTTCACCGAGGCAAATACCGTGTTTGATACCGATACGGACTAAGTTAACTGTGGTGAAAGAGAGGTTGCCACGACCAGTGACGATGCCGTCAGATTCTGGGAAAACAGAGGAAAATACGCGAGTGCGGCAGCCCATGGTAGCAATCTCAGTGCGGTAGTCACCTTTTTTGTAATATTTGAGATTGTATGGTGCGTCGATGAAGCAGAAGTTCGGGAACAAGCGCTTGGCGGATACTTCCATCGCTTTTTTAAACAAATCATAGTTAGGATCTTTTGGATTATAGTTGATGCCTTCCTTAACCTTGAAAATGGAGATTGGGAAGATTGGAGTTTCACCCTTGCCGAGACCATTTTCGGTGGCTTGGAGCAAGTCTAGAGAAACCAAACGACCAGATGGTGTGGTGTCGGTACCGAAGTTAATTGAAGTAAATGGCACCTGAGCACCAGCGCGTGAGTGCATAGTGTTAAGGTTGTGGACAAAGCCTTCCATAGCTTGCAAGGTTTCGCGCTCGACATCTTCGTTGGCGGCTTCAACAACTTCGCGTGGCCACTTAGCCTTCTCTAATTTCTTATCGTCGCCGTATTCATAACTGTCTTTAACATCTAGCTCAATCTTTTTCTTGGTGAATTTGTTGTATTTAGCGAGATTTCGCTTGAGGGCTTTTCTGAAGGATTTGTTGACGCCTGGTGCCATGGCATAATCAAAGTTTGGAATAGATTGACCACCGTGTTGCTCGTTTTGGTTGGCTTGGAGCAAAATCGCCGCCAAAGCACCATAGGAGCTGATTGAGTTTGGAGTTCTTAAATGACCGTGACCAGTGTTAAACCCGCCATTTTCGAATAATACAAACGGGTCTGATTGACAGCAGGTCAAGGTACCAGTAGCATAGAAATCTAGATCGTGAATGTGGATGTCGCCATTATCATGAGCAGCCGCAATCTCTGGACGAAGAAGCAAAGTCTTAGCAAAAACCTTAGAACCCTCTGCACCAAACTGAAGCATCTTACCCATGGCGGAGTTTCCGTCCACGTTGGCGTTACTACGCTTGATGTCGGAATCATTGGAAGCGTCAGCATGAGAAATGGTACGGTAGATGTTCATTAGGTCAGATTTTGCCTCGCGGCGACGGGAACGTTCTTGGCGATATTGAATATATTCACGGGCCGTCTTTTTAAAACTCGACTCCATCAAGACTTCTTCTACGATGTCCTGGATTTGTTCGACGGTAGGGGTACGCGCAGTAATTTGCTTTTCGGCACGGGCTAAAACCTTCTCAGCGAGAGCTTTGGCGCGATCATGTTTGAATTCTTCCGTGACAAGACCAGCCTTGGCGATGGCTTCAGTGATTTTCTCGGGATCAAATTTGAC
>JAEEGI010019847.1_pt1 | contig 13520 bp, 10 predicted proteins | sample 8958751 | NCBI WGS metagenome assembly JAEEGI01 (sample SAMN16246545, study PRJNA631951) | gut metagenome | biome: gut microbiome; feature: rumen; material: KS-attached | host: Bos | place: Iran: Karaj | collected 2018-10
TCTTGTCGGCGTAGGCCTTCAGTGTACGGGTCAGGCCGCTGCGGAAGCCTGCCAGATGGGTGCCGCCTTCGTGGGTGTTGATATTGTTGACGTAGCTGTGGATGTTCTCGTTGTAGGTGTTGTTGTATTGCATGGCAATCTCGATGGGTATTCCGTTGCGTTCACCCTCAATGTAGATGGCATCGGGCATCAACTTTTCACGGTTCTCGTCGAGATAGGCAATGAAGTCTCGCAGGCCGTTTTCGCTATAAAAGTGGTTGCTTTGGAACTTGCCGTCCTCAAGGGGCCGTTTGTCCTCTATGGTGATGTCAATTCCTTTGTTCAGGTAGGCAAGTTCACGCAAGCGCTCGAGAAGGGTGTTGTAGTCGTATGTGGTGGTAGTGAAGATTGAAGAGTCAGGATGGAAGGTGATGCGTGTGCCGGTTTTGTCGGTGTCGCCTATGGTTTTTACAGCATATAGTGGTTTGCCTTTGCTGTATTCTTGCTGATAAATCTTTCCACCGCGAAACACGTTGACAATCATGTGTTCGCTCAAGGCGTTGACGCAGCTTACGCCCACGCCGTGCAGACCGCCGGACACTTTGTAGCTGCCTTTGTCAAATTTACCGCCTGCGTGGAGCACAGTCATGACCACCTCAAGGGCTGAACGGTGTTCCTTCTCATGCATGTCCACGGGTATACCGCGGCCGTTATCCTCAACGGTGATGCTGTTGTCTTCGTTGATGCTTACGTATATTTTGGAGCAGTAACCGGCCAACGCTTCGTCAATGGAGTTGTCCACCACTTCGTAAACCAGGTGGTGGAGCCCACGGAAGTTAACATCTCCGATATACATTGCGGGACGCACCCGTACTGCTTCAAGGCCTTCTAAGACTGTAATATTGCTTGCACTGTAGTTGCTTGCGTTTTGTGTTGATTCACTCATTGTTGTATTCTACGTATTTGTCTATAATAATTTGCAAAGATACGTTTTTTTTTCGACATAATGGATGGGTTTTTACTAAAAAAACAGCCCTTTTTTCCACTACTTTTGTCAGTAATTGTTATACACGATAGAATGGTCTGATTAATAGTGTTTTTCTATGCCACAACGACCTGTTTTTCTATCATCGATAGATAGTGGACCAAGCAGATTCTCTCTCATAGATTGTTTACTGGATTCTCTATTTTGTGAAGGTGATAAGGCTATTCAATCGAACATTTAACATTTATTTCTCTTTTTTTTCGTATATTTGCAAAGAGAAATGATTAAACGCAGCGTACTTATATTGTTGGCTGTCATGCTTTTGTGTTCTTTACGGGCGCAAGAGTTTCGTTGTGCCGTATCTGTCAACTATCAGAAACTGCAGTCCACTACGCAGTCGTATGAGTCGACGGATAAGAGGGTGTTCGACAATATGAAGCAAGCATTGGAGGACTTTATTAACTCTAGAAGGTGGACCAACCTGGAGTTTGAACAGCATGAGAAGATAGATTGCTCGTTCAGTTTGATACTGAGTGAACGTACATCTCCAACCGATTTCAAAGGACAAATTTCTATTCAGATGCGCCGTCCGGTGTTCAATTCAAGTTATACCACGGGACTGTTCAACTATATCGAGTCGGCCGACTTTATGTTTGTCTACAACGAGAGCCAGCCGTTGGACTATGATATGAACACTTTTTATGGTAATCTGTCGTCCGCAGTTTCCTATTATGTTTATATAATGCTTGGCATCTATTTTGACAGCTATGGAATGAACGGCGGAGAACAGTTCTACGAAGTGGCCCGCACTATTTGCCAAACGGCCGATGCTACCCGTCAATACAAAGGCTGGAACGGCAACGACAGTCAGAAGGCACGCTACTGGTTTCAGGAGAATCATACCAACTCTGCCTACAATGGACTGCATACGGTGTACTATCAATACCACCGTATGGGACTGGACATGATGACCAAAGACCAAAGGCAGGCCCGTGAAAACATTATTGGTGCATTGCAGATGTTGCAGCAGGTGCACAAGGTGAAACCGAATCTGCTTTCTGTTCAGCAGTTTGTCGACGTGAAGATTTCCGAGCTTGTCAGCATCTTCACCCCAGCCCCTCCCGAAGAACAGAAACAGGTGTATGACGTTATTAAGGAATTGAGCCCGATCAACGCTAATAAGATGAAGAATTTTGCAACGAAGTAGTAATGTCGTCAGTTGGGTTCCGGATGCTTGATTCATGAAAGAGAGAAACATTTTTAAAACTATAATAATATGACACAAATTCCTATACAGAAAGAGGTAATCGACAGGATTGCCCAACAAAACAAAATAGCCAACCCCGGCAAGGCATCAATCCGAGAGATGCGCAAGATGATTCAGGATGTGGAAAACGAGACCGGTGTCCGCTTCGTGAAAATGGAGATGGGCATTCCCGGGCTTCCTGCTCCTCAGGTGGGTGTCCAGGCTCAGATTGAAGCTCTAAAGAGCGGTGTGGCCTCTATCTATCCCGAGATATATGGTACTGCCGACTTTAAGAAAGAGGCAGCCCGTTTTGTGAAGAATTTCCTCGACATTGATGTCACCCCCGATTGCTGCGTCCCCACTGTGGGTTCTATGCAGGCCGGTTTTGCCAGTTTCCTGACCCTCACCCGCTATGATGCTAAGAAAACCAAGGTGCTGTTCATCGATCCCGGATTCCCTGTCCAGAAACAGCAATGCCGTGTGCTTGGCATCCCCATGAAGACATTCGATGTTTACGAGTATCGTGGCGATAAACTCCGCGAGAAACTCGAAGAGGAACTGAAGGACGGCGATGTGGCTTGCCTTATCTATAGCAGCCCCAACAATCCCGCCTGGTTCTGCTTCACCGAGTATGAACTCAAGATTATTGGTGAGATGGCCAACAAGTATGGTGTGGTGGTTTTGGAAGATGATGCCTATTTCCTGATGGACTTCCGCAAAGACTACAGTGTTCCCGGCAAGGCTCCTTTCCAGCCTACCGTTGCTAAATACACCGACAACTACGTACTCATGATTTCTGGTTCCAAGTCGTTCAGCTATGCCGGTGAGCGTATTGCCATGATGATTTGCAGCCCGAAATTGTTCAATATGGAATGCCCCGATTTGGCACGCTTCTATAGCCAGACTCAACTGGGCCGCGCCCTCATATTTGGCACCCTGTACTGCCTCAGCTCAGGCACTGCCCATTCGGTTCAGTATGCTATGGCCGCTATGCTCAAAGGCGCCAACGACGGTACTTTCAATTTCGTAAAAGACATCAAGGAGTACGGCGAAAAGGCCAAAATAATGAAGAAGATGTTCACCGACAATGGCTTCTATATTGTTTATGACAAGGATATGGGCGAAGATGTGGGTGACGGCTTCTACTTCACTTTCTGCTACCCCGATATGGGCGGCATTGAGCTCCTCAACGAACTGATTCGCTACGGCATCAGTGCCATCTCTCTCGACATCACCGGCAGCCACAAGCAGGGCATCCGCGCTTGTGTGGCTTTGGTGTTGCGCGATCAGTTCCCCGATTTGAAGGAACGTCTCGAGAAATTCCATGCCGACCATCCTATCAAATAAGATAGAGGTTATTTGATTTAGCTAATACTGATAGCGGGCAGTCGTTTCGATTGCCCGCTATTTTTATATTAAAAAGGAGAGCCAGTAATAGTAGGCTCTCCTTTTGTGTGTTTATTATGCTGTGATTGTTGGTACAGCTATCGGGTGATGACTTCCACTTGACGCTCAGAGCTTATAATGGCCTTTTGCAGGTCGAAATAATCTTCAGTATCCTTGTTCCAGTCAGTGAATGTGCCCACATGTCCACGTATGGTGACAATGAAGCGGCGGCCGTCCCGTTCAGAGATGATGTTGAACAAAGGCGCAACCAGTATGTCCCCTTCATGTTTCTTCAGCGTCTTGTGTGTGGCGGCTATCTTCAGGCGCTGGGTGAGTACTTCCGAGTTGATTCCGGTGTACATAAGGGCATTGAGCTCTTTGCCTTCAAATGTCCATGTGTCTTCGAACAGGATGGGGTTGACATCCACTCTTGCCGTTGGGGGGATAACAAATACATCGGTATTCGCATCGGCTATTCTTGCCTCGGAATATTGGTATTGTACGGTAGTGCATGAGGCCAGTAAGGCAGTGAGTGCAATTGAGCACAGGAGGGTCTTGATTTTCATGATTATTGCTTTTTTAAATTATTGTTTCTTGATGATTTTTGCAACACGGTCACCCACATGCAGCATATACACACCGTCCGAAAGATGGTTTATATCCACATGGGTTTGCTGTTGGTTGCCTTTTTGGTGCAGTATCAATCGGCCGGAAATGTCATAGAGCTGGATGTCTTGACCGTTGGTGTTGTTTATTACGATGGTCGAAACTGCCGGATTGGGGTAAAGGGAAATCCCTGCATCACTAACAGAGGGAATGGAAACCGGATAGTTGCTTTCGTAGCATCCCAGGTCCACCGCCCCATTGCGGCAACGTACAGAATGGTTCATATCGCCTTCGCGCACGCTTTCCTGAATCTTCTCTCCGGCATCTATGCATATCGACCCTCTCTGCAGGCTCCAGTCCTCATTACCCGTATATCCTTCGGGTCCGCGCACGTTGCAAGGTTGGATAAATCTTGGGCCTTGCTCGTCATCGTTGGTTTCGGATAGCTGGATGAGGGTGCTGTCGGCAAATGCAGTGTCGGACACTATGGCGTTGTACCGGATACTGGTGTCGCTCAGTTCCGAACGTATGCTGACCGATGAGTCGTTATTCCAGATAATATTGTTGGCTATCACGTTGCGTTGTCCATTCATTACCACTGCAGCACCTTGGTTGCACACAATGTCGCAGTTGATAATGCGCCCCGAGCCATGCAGGCTTGTCGCGTTGCCTACATTGTTGCTCACTATGCTTTGTCTCAGTGCTCCGCTGTATACAGCCACCGAAACCGGCGCGTGGTTAGAGTGGATAACTGAATAGTTCATCACGCAATCGGATAAGGAAACCACCTCTCCGCTGTCGCTATGGCATTGGCGTATCTCAAAATTCATGGCCTTCACGTTGTTATGAAGTTCCACGCAGCTGCCGTTCTCCGAATAGCCGTTCTGTATTGTCAGTCCGTTGAGTGTAAGCATCTTCGACGAGTTGTAATTGCAGAATCCATAGAGCACTTTCCGGCTGTTGCCGCCGTCCAGAATGGTGGGGTGCAATTTCGCGTCACGTTCAGCACTTGTGGTCTCGTTGCCGGCAAAACCACCCAGCACAGTCGCCTGGTTTATCAAGCGGAAAGCATATTCGTCGGTGGTGTCGCCGTAGTATATTCCCTCTTTCATCCAGATGTCGCGGGCCACCAGTTTATTCAGCTTCACTGCTGCTGCCAGGTTGCTGTTGGTCTTGTTCCAAGTGGTACCGTCGCCGGTGCCGTTGGGCGACACCAGGAAATGGGTGAGGTGACCGTCCCAGCCCGAAGGCTTGATGTTTATGACCATCTCGTGGTCGGACGAAAATCCCACCATGGTGCTCAGGGTATAGAAGCCGTCATAGCTGCCGCCCCATCCCCAGTTGAAGTGGAATTTATCGTTGTTGTTGTATCCGTCAAGCACAAAGGCGTGTCCGCCCTGGCTGCTCGACGTTCCGGCATATTCGATGGGTCGGCTGTTGTCTATTTCGTTGCGGATAAGGGCTTTCCATTTGTTGTCGTCGTTTACGTTGGCTCTTTTATAATATTCCGCATCGGTATATCCGAAATGTTTTAGTGCTTCGGGCACAAGATGGGTGAACGAACCGCTTCCCGACATGTGGTTCGGGTTTTGGTAACGCATTTCTACCACTATGCCACAATGATAGCACAGTCTCGATACCATGTCTTTCTGTTGTGCACTCGAGGAGTGTCTCACCCTGTCGGGCATGAGCGAATAGTCGTAGTCTGTTGTGTCGAAATCCACAGCCAGGATTCCGTATGTCTCGTGTCTGTACGACTTCGAGCCGAAGCCCCGTGTGGGGTATTGGTAATATCGAATTATCTGAGCCATAGCAGTGGCCACACAGCCCACCACCACAGGATTACCGTTCATTTTGGGACAATAATTGTTGTATCCGTAGCCCTGCTCCCATGTGGAAGTCAACAGGTATGAGTCGCTTTTGGGTCCGGGTGTAGTGGTCGGAGTGGCGTTCACCAGTTCGTTCCACTGTTTTAGAATCTCTTTGTTCACAGGGGCGTTTGCGGCAATGCCGTTGCCAATCTCTTCCGCATATCCGTCCAACCATGCCTCTACGCTCTCCGGCAGGCTGTTGCGGTCAAAGCATCCGTTCATTGAATAGCCCAGGATGGGGGTGCTGCGGTCGTCGGCACTCACCAGCACGAAACCTCTGTTGGCCAGATTGAAGACATAGAAACAGGTTGTCTGCTCACCTGCATTTTCGTTGGTGAACACCGTATGCAGTGTCAGTGAGTCGTCGGCTTTCATCAATCCGCGCATTTGCAGATAGTGGGAACCTGCCTTGAGGGCGGTGGCTTTTTCGACTGGACCGGCATAAACCAACTGTCCGATTAACAGTAAACTAATGATGATTGCTATGGGGCGCATGTCTATTTTTTTTGTTTGATTTCTTGTTATTTATGTTTATCTCTGCAGGCTTGTGTCAACCCAGTGACCTTATATTTTAAAATGCAAAAGTACAATTTTTTTCTGACTTACATAAATGTGCAGAAAAGAATTGTACTTTTTTATGTTTGGCAATCATGCCTTGCACGCAGCAGAATGCGCTACATGCGTTTTGTATAGCTTAGTATGAACTATTGCCCGAGATATTGGTCCACATGGTCGAAGACTATATCGGCGCGGATGTCGAAAGCCTCGCGTGAGGCATAGCCCACATGAGGCAGGCAGATGCAGTTGGGCGCATTCAGCAACGGGTGCTGCAAGGGTAGGGGAGGCTCTTTCTCGTACACGTCGATGCCCGCTCCGGCAATCTTGCCTTCGTTCAGGGCTGTGGCCAACGCCTCCATGTCTACCACGTTGCCGCGTGCAGTGTTGATAAGGATGGCCGTGGGTTTCATCATGCCTATGCGCTCCTTGTTGATAAGGTGGTGGGTGTCGTTGGTCATCGGCACATGCAGGGTCACTATGTCGCTCTCTTTCATCAAGGTGTCGAGGTCGGTGTATTTCACCCCCATCGCATTCACGTCGTCATGTTCGCTTCGGTTGTATGCCAACGCTTTGCATCCAAAGGCCAGCAGCAGTTTTATGGTGGCAGTGCCAATGGCTCCGGTGCCTACCACACCCACGGTTTTCCCGTGCAGTTCGCGTCCCAGGAAGTTGTTCCGTGTGCCGCCTTTATGTGTGTCGGCATCCAGCCAAGTGATTCTTCTCAGCACATCGAGCATCAATCCGATGGCCAGTTCGCTCACCGCCACAGTGGAATATCCGGCTGCATTCTGCACCTTAATGTTATGTTCCTCGCAATAGGCCAGGTCTATGTGGTCCAATCCGGTGAACGCCACCGACAGGTATTGTAACTTGGGGCATTGCTGCAGCACTGCTGCGGGCAGCTTGATGTTCGAAATCACCGCCACCTCGGCCTCTTTCATCCTTTCGACCAGTGTGCTTTCATCTTCTTTCCTGTCCAGATAATATTCAAACTGATGCCCTTTCTGGGCGTATTTTGCTTTCAGTTGTTCGAATCGCTCTTTGCTTATTCCCAAAGGCTCTACGCAAACTATTTTCATGATACTCCTGATTAGGTTATGTCCGGCATTGCCCGAACGGTTATTTTGTCTTGTTTTTGTTTTTCTTCACACTGAATCCGAATCCGCCTATCTTTTCTCCCAGCCCGTAGTATTTTCCGTGCGAGAAGGCCAGTGGGTTGGCGTGGTTCAGCTGGAACGCTCCCGTACCTTTGTCTATCAGGCTCTCTTCGGCATCCACTGCCACCACCTCTGCCATAAACATATCGTGGCTTCCCAGCGGTTTCACTTCTGTTACGTGGCATTCTATATTCAGTGGACTTTCGGCTATCAGCGGAGCTTTCACCACTTGCCCTTTTTCGGGCGTGAGGTGCATCTCCTTGAATTTGTTCCAATCCCGCCCACTGCGCACGCCACACCAGTCGGTGGCTCGCGCCAGCTCCTCGGTGGTCAGGTTGATTACAAACTCTCCGCATCGGCGTATGATGTCGTACGAATGCCGCTCCCTTCTCACCGATATATAGCACATGGGCGGGTCACTGCATATTGTACCCGTCCATGCTATTGTCAGTATGTTGTAGTTCTCGGGGGCATCGCCGCAGCTCACCATCACCGCCGGGAGCGGGTATATCAGTGTGCCGGGTTTGAACGGAACTTTCATCTGTTTCCTCCCCCCTTATTCTTTGAATTTCTTGTCCAGCTCGTCAATCCAGCCTTTAAATTGTCGGTCGGTTTCTGCCAAGTTGGCCACAGTCTTGCATGCGTGGAGCACGGTGGCGTGGTCTTTGTTGCCGCATTGCAGTCCGATAATGGCCAGCGACGACTTGGTCAGCTTCTTGGCAAAATACATGGTGAGCTGGCGTGCTTGCACTATTTCGCGTTTGCGTGTGCGCGACTGGATGCTGTCAATAGGTATGTTGAAATAGTCGCACACTACCTTCTGTATATACTCGATTGTCACTTCGCGGTTGGTGCTCTTTACAAAGCGGTCCACCATCTGGCGCGCGAGGTCGAGGGTGATGTCGCGGTGGTTCAGCGACGACTGTGCCATCAGCGATATCCTTGCCCCTTCCAGCTCCCGCACATTGGTGTTGATGTTGTAGGCTATGTATTCTATCACTTCTTCGGGCATCTCCACTCCGTCGCTGGCCTGTTTCTCACGCAGGATGTTCATGCGGGTTTCCACATCGGGCGGCAGCAGCTCTGCGGCAAGTCCCCATTTCAGTCGCGAGGTGAGGCGGGTTTCCAACCCCTGCAGTTCGCTCGGGGCCTTGTCGCTGGTAATGATGATTTGCTTCCCTGCCTGATGCAGTGTATTGAATATGTGGAAGAATGCCTCCTGTGTGCGTCCTGCCTTATTGCTCCAGAACTGTATGTCGTCCACTATCAGCACGTCAATCAGCTCATAGAAATGCACAAAGTCCGATGTGGTGCCGTTACGCCCGGCGTCGGCATATTGTTGCATGAATTGCTCGGAAGTAACATATAGTACCGTCAAGTCGGGGTGCAGCTCCTTGGTCTTCAGTCCGATGGCGTTGGCCAAGTGCGTTTTGCCCAGACCCACTCCGCCATACAGCATCAGCGGGTTGAAGGCGGTCTTGCCGGGCTTGTCGGCCACAGCATATCCTGCCGCGCGGGCCAGCCGGTTGCATTCTCCCTCTACATAATTATGTAATGTATACGAGGCGCTCAGTTGCGAGTTGATGCGCATCTTTCTGATTCCGGGAATCACAAAGGGGTTCGGCAGCTCTTTCGGTCCGTCGTTGTTCAAGGTAAAGGGCACCTCGCGCGGCGGATTCAAGGTCTGCGCGTGGCGGGTCATTGGCAGGTTTGCCGTTATCGGTTTGTCGTCGATGCTGGTATCCATCATCACACTATATTGTAGACGGGCTTCCGGACCCAGCGAACGTTCTATGGCCCTCTTCAGCATCTCGGCGTAGTTCTCTTCCAACCATTCATAAAAGAATGGGCTCGGCACCTGTATTGTCAGAGTGTTCCCGTCCAGCTTCACCGGCACTATGGGCTTAAACCAGGTGGCAAAGGCTTTCTCGCTTTCCTTGCCCACCAGGTTGTCACTGATAAATGACAGGCACTCATCCCATACCTTCTGATAATCCTTCTCCATAGTATATCGTAGTTTTTTACTTTTTCACTGTAATTATATCATTTAGGCGACATCACTGTTCCGATGTTCACAATGCAAAAGTGCAACAAAAATATCACCCATGCTAATGAAAAATAATTTTGCTATTTCCAATTTTTTTTTGTAAAGCATTTTGTCCCGCTCGCTGTTTCTCTTTTCCCCATATACCACAAAAAGCTGTTTCCTAACCCATTTTATTTTTTACCCTATTTTTATACCCCCATAATATACAATTTTTATTTCAATTATTGTCATTTTTTTTGCCTTTTTTCACCTTTTGTCACCCCAAATGTTGATAACCTTTTCAACTTTCTGAACCATAGTTTCATGTAAGCTAATAACTAGTTTAATGTATTGTTTTATAGTTATTTGGCTTTAATTGGTTGATTTTCAAAAATGCTGTATTTCGGGCATTTTTTCTAAGTTGTTAGTCTTCAAAATCATCTATTCTTATTCACAAAATCTGGTTCACAATTTTTATTTTTCTGTTCACTTTTTTCACCCTTTTTGGGTTGGAAAAATTGCCTCTTTTTCCCCCTCGCGTCCCGACTTTTGTTCTCTCCGCGCAGCAATCGAAACCGTTTGCCCTTTGCTTTCCCTTTTCTTCTGTCTCAAAATCAATGTTTGTCCCCGTCGCCCCCTTTCTCCGGTGGGGTCGCTTCGGTGATGCTGCCACCCGCCCGGCCTTCCGCCGACTGCCTCTTTCCCGTTCTTCTCCGGTGAAGCCCCCCTTCGGTTGAAAAGCTGTTCATAACTTATAAAATATCAACACTCGTTTGTGTAAAAAGCCCCCTTTCCCCGCATGGTCATTCCCCCTCCGATAATCAGGCTCGCATCCGCATGGGGTGTATTTGCCTTTGCACCCTGCTGCCTGTTATAGTCCGCAACCCGGTTCGTTAGCTCAACCTGCTTTTGCTGCAGGATTGCTGTCGGCTCTTGTTTTGTTCGCTCATGGTGACTGACCCACACCGCATCCAGAGCGAACCAACAGCGAACCTACACCGAACCCACCCCCGCGAATCATTAATAATTATGAATAATGTAATACCAATTAATCATCTGCTTTGCCCGCTTTATTCCCTCCTGCAACAATCCCGTTTCGCCCATTGCCCCATTCCGGTCCAAGTGAAAATCTGTCAAGCGATTTCAGGAATACACACTCGCTTTTGGGTTTGTTCATCATAGTCTCAGCTTCGCTTACTCTTCACCCCTAATTAAGCCCTTCTCTTGCTTTCTTTCACCACAGTGGTTAAGAAGGTCATTTGATGTCGTGAGATGGTGGTGGACGGTGGGCGAAGTTTGAAGGAATAAGGATATGAAATGGGTCGGAGGCTGATTGAATCCGGAGTGTATGTGCAGGGAAGGCGCGTAAAGGCGTAGAGGCAAATGCTCAGAAGGGGGAAATTGTCTGCTGAAAGTGGTGGCGCGATGGCAAAACGAGATGCCGGTTGCGGACAAGCGGGACGGGTGGAGGATGGGCTGAATGTTGTGCGGATGGGCTTTTGGGAGGGTGGGAATGGAGGCATTCGGTGGGGTGTGTTGAGCTACAAAAGATGCTTTTTGCACACCCTGTTCAAATTTTTTTTATAAAAAGTACCATTATATAAAAATAAAAGAGTAACTTTGCAAAAGAATTAAACGCAAAAAAATAAAGTTTTTTTATATAACACATTTAAATTCAAATCAAATGAAAACAGCTTATAATTTCAATGCAGGTCCTTGCGTCCTGCCGAAAGAGGCCGTTGAGTCCACAATCAACGCCATCCGTGACTTCGACAATACTGGTATCGGTTTGATGGAGATCTCCCACCGTACCCCCGGTTGGGAGCGCACCATGGAGGAAACCCGCCAGCTTTGGCGCGACCTTCTCAACATCCCTGCCGAGTATGAGATACTGTTCCTCGGCGGTGGTGCCAGCACCCAGTTCATGACCGTTCCCGCCAACCTGCTCAACAAGAAGGCTGCTTACCTGCAGACCGGTGTTTGGGCCAAGAAGGCTGCCAAAGAGGCTAAGAATTTCGGTGAGACTGTAATCGTTGCCAGCAGCGAGGACAAGACCTACAGCTACATCCCCAAGAACTTCCTTGAGAAGGTTCCCGCCGATGCCGACTACTTCCACATCACTACCAACAACACCATCTATGGTACCGAAATCAAATACGATATCGAGAATTGCCCCACCATGTTGGTTGCCGATATGAGCTCCGACATTATGAGCCGTCCCGTTGATGTGACCAAATACGGTCTCATCTATGGTGGTGCCCAGAAGAATGTGGGTCCTGCCGGTGTCACCTTTGTGATTGTCCGCAAAGACATCCTCGGCAAGATTACCGACCGTACTTATATGAACCCCCTGCCCACTATGGTCGACTATCGCACCCACGCTGCCGAAGAGGCCAAGAACATCTCCATGTTCAACACTCCTCCTGTGCTCCCCATCTTCGTTATGCATGAGACCCTGAAATGGGTTAAGGACACCATTGGCGGCGTTGCCGAGATGAACAAGCTCAACCTGAAGAAATCTGCTCTCCTGTACGAGGAAATCGACCGCAACACCATGTTCCGCGGCACCGTTGAGTGCAAAGAGGACCGCTCCATCATGAACCACTGCTGGGTTATGGCCGAAGGCCGTGAGAACCTGCAGGATGCTTTCATGGCCTTCGCCAAAGAGCGCGGCATGGTCGGCATCAAGGGTCACCGCAGCGTAGGCGGTTTCCGCGCCAGCCTGTACAATGCTTGCACCTACGAGGCTGTTGAGGCTCTCGTCCAGTGCATGCAGGACTTCGAAAAAGCCAACAAGTAATATTATTTAAATCCGGATATCCTTGACATGCGGCTGGCAGGCGATGTGAAGGATATCCTTTATTTCAACAAAAGTTAAAACACAAACACATGAAGATTCTCGTTGCAACTGAGAAACCTTTCGCCAAAGTGGCCGTTGACGGCATCCGCGAAGTGGTTGAGAAGAATGGCCACACTCTGGCTCTTCTCGAAAAATATACCGATGTAAACGACTTCTACAAGGCCGTTGAGGATGCTGACGCTCTTATCGTGCGTTCCGACAAGGTCACCAAGGAAGTTATCGACCACGCTAAAAACCTGAAGATTGTTGTCCGCGCCGGTGCCGGTTACGACAACCTCGACCTCGAGGCTTGCACCGCTCGCAACATCGTGGCTATGAATACCCCCGGTCAGAACAGCAACGCTGTGGCCGAGCTCGTTATGGGTATGCTGGTATATGCCGTTCGTAATTTCTACAACGGCAAGAGCGGCTCCGAGCTGATGGGCAAGAAACTCGGTATCCTTGCTTTCGGTAATGTTGGACGCAATGTCGCCCGCATCGCCAAGGGCTTCGGTATGGATGTTTACGCTTACGATGCTTTCCTCACTGCCGACCAAATCAACGAGTCTGGTATGGCCAAGGCCGTTGCCAGCCAGGATGCTCTCTTCGAGACCTGCGACGTGGTGTCCCTCCATATCCCCGCCACCGCCGAGACCAAACAGAGCATCAACTACGCTCTTGTCAACAAGATGCACAAGGGTGGTATTCTGGTGAACAGCGCCCGTAAGGAAGTCATCAACGAGCCCGAACTGCTCAAACTGATGGCCGAACGCACCGACCTCAAGTACATCACCGACATCATGCCCGATGCAGATGCTGAATTCAAGGCTTTTGAAGGCCGCTACTTCGCCACTCCCAAAAAGATGG
>JAEEGI010019848.1_pt1 | contig 13520 bp, 15 predicted proteins | sample 8958751 | NCBI WGS metagenome assembly JAEEGI01 (sample SAMN16246545, study PRJNA631951) | gut metagenome | biome: gut microbiome; feature: rumen; material: KS-attached | host: Bos | place: Iran: Karaj | collected 2018-10
ACTCCATCAGCCGATTATAGGAATAATTCCCCTGTTTAAAAGCAAGCTCCGTGTTTCTGGTTTCCTCCGCCACCTTCTGTCTGTTTTCTTCTGTGTCAGGATTTAGCAGCACAACCATTTTCTGTACATGCCCGTCAAAATCATCATCAAAATATCTGCCACAATAGTAATCAGGATATCCCCCGGAGTACATCTCATCATAAGCTATAAGCCCTTCATTAACCATAATCTGTCCCGGTATTACATTTGAATCAATGTAATAATCCTAATAAAGCTGTGTACTGCTATCAGCGGAATTATTCTCCGCTTCATCTGACGAAGTAACTGCATTATTATCCAAAGGCTGCACATTATCCCCAAGCTTCAGGGCAATTTTATAACAATCGTCATAATAAACGGCATACCAGATTCCGGTATCTTTATCCTCACCTATATAAAGCCGGGTTGATATTCCTCCGTCCCTCACAAATTCGACAAAATAGGCAGCGTCATCTGTCAGGAAGGACGAAAACATTTTCTCAGACTTCTTTAAATCCAGAAGAAAAGAACCCTTAAACAAAAGAGCGATAAGCTCATCCGCACTCTCCTTACTTAATTCCTCATAAGAAGCAGCTCCGGCTTCATTTCCGGCAGCATCTGCATTCACACCTTCATTTTCATTCGAAGCTGCGCTTGCATATAAAACCGAATCCGATTCATCAACATGCAGAAGATCTTTGTATAAATCCTCGCCGGTTATGAACTCTCTTTTTCCCATTTTCTCATAACAAACAATGTTTACTATTTCACCCCCGCTGTCAGGGTCAATTACTGCATGCCGGATTGCAACCCTGAAAGATGGATCTTCACCCGCCACCGTGTAAAGTTCCTGCTCCCAGTCAATCACAGGTGGCTGCTCATCCTCAGATTTATCAGACGGTGAATCAATAAAAAAGCCTACTCCTTCATGGTAAACATTTCCTAAACATTCACCCAGAGAAGGACTATTCCCTTTCAGAGAATCGTAAAAAGGTATGGAAACATACACTTCGTCATTATATATAAGCCTTGAATATGCTAACGAACGAGCTACTGATTCACTGAATCCCGGATTATTTCTATCAGCCTCCGGCAGAATAAGCGTTTGATCCAAACCAGAAAATTCACTATTCAAATCGCCGGTAATATTATCTGCTACATCTGTATTTTCATCCGTTACTATAGCTGCTGTCCTGCTTTCTGAAGAAGGGGAAACAGTTTCAGATAAATTCAATACTTCATCGGTTATACCTGTATCTGTCTGTATAGAAGAAACCTGAGCCCCGCTTTCACCATTACCAAAAACCGCACATCCGCTCAAAGCTATAGTTAAAAACAATGGATAAAGTTTACAAAACCTTTTCATCAACAGCCCTCCTTTTATTTCTTCAAAAGCTTATTAAAATCCTCCTCGGAAACAATACTGTAGTACGAAGAAAGCGAGTAAACATATGAATCCTTAGAGGCTTTATTCAAAATAAGATTGTATTCAACATCAGTTTCAACCGTATCAGGGAAGAAAGCCACATAAATAATGTCGTTTTCTGTGTTCAGATTTCCTTTATAACATTCAACAATAGTGCAAGCATATATTTCAGCAGTATCACTTTTCGAAATCACTTCACGAATTTTTGCCTTTATTATTACATCCGATTTTTCTGCTATTTCAAAAACATCAGTATCTTTAAAATACGGCACACTCAGTTTCTCTCCACTGCCAACCGGGTTCTCAAGCACACTCTTTTTAATAGCCTCCTCACAAAACTGTTCTTCTTTTAACTGCGTTGAAAGAAATAGAGCCTCACCTTTATTATCAAGAGGAATATATGTATCTCCCATTATTACGTACCTGTCATCAAAAATATTCGATATATGCTGTAAGATAAAAAGGTACCGGCTATCAACATCATAATGCAAATGTGTTGATCCAAATCGTTCCATATCATTAGTTGTATATGATTCAAGATAATTCCTTACCGGAATTATACAATCCTCATATTGTCCTTTATATATTTTCTCAATTTTAACACTATATTCATCATACTTCTCAAATTTCTTTATATCAACTACTGTCCCTGTAATAATTACATCCGACAATGATAACATATTCTCAAATGATACATTTTCCTTCACCGATTCAAATTCAGCCTTATCCTTAATGCTATTATTCATAGTTTTAAAATCATTTACTTTGCCTCCAATATAAAATCCTGTCATCGCAAAAATCGCCAATGTACAAATTATAGTCAATAATTTTCTAATCATTATAATCCTCCTGTTTTCAAGCATTCCTAATAAGAAATTTTAATTCATTACATCGTAAACTTGTTTTAAATGTCTTTTATCATAAACTGTCAATGTAGATATATTATTAGTTTGATAATACATTACAGAATTATAATAAGTTTGGCAGTGTCCTCTCCAACCAAGTGCATGACCTAATTCATGAAGTGTAACATTTAGATGGTAGGTCGCCTCATTAGAAGTCGAAGCGTACACAAGACTATACGAATAAACATTCATACCTGTTGTATTGTAATATACAGTATCCACCAAACTACTACCATCATAATATGTCATCCCAACATCTATACTTGTATAATTAAAATATCCGGTTAAATTCAATTCAGATTTTGTCCCTCCATAATAAAATAGGTTAGCCTGAGTGAGTGATGTAGTAATCGAAGATGAAATTCCTGCATTATTCCACTGATTTCTTGCATTTGTAACGTCCGATGCCACATAAGAACCAGATGACAGAGATGTCACGTATATTTTGGGACTACTACTCCAATAACCAACATCATAAGCATCCGATTCCCAATATTGAACCGTTTTATATCCAGTTGCATAAACATATGAAACACCAAACATTGCAAATGCCACTATAATCAGTGCCAACAAATCTATTACTCTTCTTTTTTTCATTTATTTTCTTCCTCCTGTATTATATTTGATATCACAGGAAAAGTTTTATGTCGAAGCTTCATTCCTGCGAACAGTATCCTCAAAATATCAGCCATTATCTCCCAATTCCACAATTTCATTTTCCTGTGTAAGTATAGACACAAGTCAATTTATCTTCCGTACCTTTTCCTTCTACCGGATATCAATTGATTTTCAGAAAATTTCTTAAATTTTCCGGCTCCTTCGGTTGATAAAACAGCCCTCTACAGCTCAAAACTCCGAACTTTGCCGCAACAACTGCCAATGAACACATCACTGAGCCAAATTTCATGATTAACCTTAACATCTTTTTCTTCATAGTAAATCTCCTTTCGTTTAAGTCAGTTTCATATGATTTAATATACTTCATCACCTGAATCAGTGAAGTATAACCCAGAAACACTGCATTTATGCTGTGCAATAGTACAATAGTCCTCGCCCGCACAAAAACAATTCATTGCTTTCGGCCATGTTTGTATGAGTCTCCACAGATTCGTGTCAAAATTATACCACAAAATAATCGTCAAAACACAAAAAGTGGATAATTGGAAAATAAAGGGGTATAAGAAGCCACTATTTAGGGATATTTTCCACTTGTATTTTTTACAAAGTTTGATATACTTATAATGTGACACGGGATTCTTTCATTAACATTCAGGAAACTTCACTTGATTATTTTAGGCAAACTAAATCAAAGAACTGTAGACAGATTTATACGTCTGAATATAATAAAATCCGAGTATACAGAAGAGTATATCTACTGTTTTGAATATCTGTTCGATCTACTCTTATACACAACCAGTATAGTAATAACAGGCTTCTTGATTCATGACGTACAAAGATCGTTAATATACATTTTATGTATGGTATATCTAAAGTCAACAGCCGGCGGATTTCACGCAAAGCATCAACTCACTTGCAGCATACTTTCTTTTATCATCTGTCTTACTACGCTCATAACATACAACCGAATATACAATATATTACATCTACAACAAGAGCAATTTTATCTTTGGATTAATACACTTTATTTCTTCACTTCAGGATGTATTTTTTACTGTCACCTGTAAACGGACAAAATCACAATTGTTCTTGCGCAGAAAGGAAAAGCACAAAACCGCGACTGCTGTTCTTTTATCAGCAATCACCATATTATTTATCTGCCTGCAGGTAAAAGTACAGTATCATTTTTGATGTCTTATTTTACTCTGTCTATTGATAACCTTTATAAATCAGATTGCAGGATTTTTAATCTACAGACATGCAGCATCATATGAAGGAGGAATCCTATAAAACAAGTGAATTATCAAAAAGAAAAATACCTGCAATTGAGTGAGTCTTACAAGACTGGAAGGCGAATCATACACGATATAAAGTATCAAAATGAAGCGCTAAAAAAATACATCAAAAATCATGAATACGAAGCCTTGGACAATTATCTGACAGCTTATACAGACAGTACTAAATCCACTTACGCTTCTGTCTGCACCGGTAATCTCGTAATCGACTCTTTAATTACAAATTACCATAATATAGCTTCTTCAAAAAAATCAAATTTACAACTTCTATAAAAATTGAAAAAGCAAAGATTTCCGTTTCAGATTATGATTTATGTATAATTTTAGGTAATCTGCTTGATAACAGCCTTCACGCCTGTGAGATTCTACCGGTCAATACTGCCGGCATTGTAGTTAAGCTTTCATCTAATATTAGTGACCAGTTTATTATTTTCATCGAAAACGACTATGACAAAGCGTCCAAAGATGCCAATTCAATATCTCTAACACATGGTTACGGATTAGTGAACGTCAGAAATACAATTGAATCTTACAATGGCTTATTGGAAATTAAATCAAACGAAACTTTCAGTGTCCTGATCTGCATTCCTGTAGTCAACAACAGCTAAAGCCGAGTTAGTCATACCAGAAGAAAAATCCACAAGGAGGCTCAAATTACTTCGAAATCTATCATTTATCCTTTGATAAAAATCTCAGGTACAGTTATTATAACACTGTTGTTTTTTTAAATCAATATCCCGAGCATAATTCGACATTTTTTGAGCATAATTCGACACTCTTTGTAAATATTTGTATTTTTACTCTTCCCCGTTACTTATCGACCGGTATGATTAAACTATCGAAATCATCAACGGAAGCCTAAACTCTGTATCTGTGTAACTTATTTCTGCATGCCCCCTCATGCATGCCCAGCTCTGCCGGATTTCATTTTATTAAAAAAACAGGCAATCTACTATAGTAGTGGAATGCCTGTTTTTTATTCATTCATTTGAACGTAAATAGCAACAATTGGTCAGCAACATTTTTTACAGAGAACATACACCAATTATAGTAAAAAATCCTTCTTATAGCTAATTATTTCACCCATAAATCAGGGTCAAGCCTTGAGCCTTCAAGATATACCGTTTCATACGTAACAACCGTTATGTACTCTTTTTCACCGAAAAGCTGTTCCAGCTGCTCTTTGGGATTTTCCACTGTATGACTGACATATGCGTCTATTCCGTTACTTTCCTGATTAATCATATAATAAAGGCCCTTAAGAACGTCAGGTGTATCTTCGCTCCATCCGTCAAACTTTCTTTCAGGATTATATTGCATCGAAAGCTCATTTCTTTCTTCAATGCACTCGTTATAAAACTCCATCAGCCGATTATAGGAATAATTCCCCTGTTTAAAAGCAAGCTCCGTGTTTCTGGTTTCCTCCGCCACCTTCTGTCTGTTTTCTTCTGTGTCAGGATTTAGCAGCACAACCATTTTCTGTACGTGCTCGTCAAAATCATCATCAAAATATCTGCCACAATAGTAATCAGGATATCCCCCGGAGTACATCTCATCATAAGCTATAAGCCCTTCATTAACCATAATCTGTCCCGGTATTACATATGAATCAATGTAATAATTCGAATAAAGCTGTGTACTGCTATCAGCGGAATTATTCTCCGCTTCATCTGTGGTTACTTCAACAACAGAATTATTTACATTCAATGTACTTTCAGTAATTACGGCTTTGCCGGTATTAATGTCGGTTTCTGCAGAAACATCCTCTGAAGCTACTGTCTGTTCATCTGACGAAGTGGAAACAGTTTCAGATAAATTCAATACTTCATTGGTTATACCTGTATCTGTCTGTATAGAAGAAACCGGAGCCCTGCTTTCACCATTACCAGAAACCGCACATCCGCTCAAAGCTATAGTTAAAAACAATGGATAAAGTTTACAAAACCTTTTCATCAACAGCCCTCCTTTTATTTCTTCAAAAACTTATTAAAATCCTCCTCGGAAACAATACTGTAGTACGAAGTAAGAATCAGTCAGATGCACTGCTTAGCATATCATTTACGGCGCTCTCAAAAGCCTCCTCTGTTTCCGAAAGAACTGCAACCCAGGATTTTTCAATCAATTCAGCATTTTTTCCGTATCGCGTTGCATCATATCCGTCATTATAGGCAGAATTATCACTATCGTAATACCTAAGATCAACATGCTTTTTCAGATAATCCTCGGTATTGTATGCATTTGTGTTTTTTCTCCATCCGGCAGTTAATTCATCAACTTCTCCGGCATTCTGCGGCCTCCAATATCTGTAATCGTATCTCTCTCCTGTTAAAGGGTTGAATGACAGCGGATTTATAATTAGCGAATTAAACACAGGCATACCTTCATCAAAGGAAATCCCATCTGGCATTAATGTGCTCCGGTTATTTAAACACTCTTCTCCAAGCTCTGTGAAAACAATTTCTTTATTTTCTGGCTCACCCTCGCTTAAACGCCAGTTCAAATCCTCAGGACCGTATAAGTAGGTAAGAACTCCTTCAGGCGATGCAAGAAAATCAATGATTTTCATGCATTCCCCGGCATGCTCCGTATCCGCCGATATCGCCCATACCTGTTTTCCTGTTTTATCTATTCTATATGCAGGCAAAGCAAAATCAGAGGGCACAATGCTGAAAAATCCCCTGCCGGCGGAAAGCGCTTCTGCATCATTATAAATATCCTCCCCGAGAAAGGTCTGCTGCACGCACAGGATTCCGCCCTGCTTTACTTTATCACAGAGGTCATTATAGTTCTCCGCAACATACAGCAACCCTTCACGGTATAGCTGATTCAGCCACTTTAACGCTTGAAGGTAAGGACCGTAGCTTCCGTCATCATGAATATACAGATACGGATAAGTTTCTTTCGAAGCTGAATCATAAAGACCGTCGGTGCCGGCATCATCAAGCCCGTAAATGCACTGAGCAATAGTTTTGGCGCAATACATTGCAGCGGATGTATTGTCTAAATCCTTAAAGACTCCCATACCATACGTCTCCCCGCCTGCATCGTCCACCGGCGAAACTTCCTTCATTTTACGCAGCGCTTCCGTAAGATCTTCCATTCTGTTTAATTCAGGAGCTCCTATTTCGAGATATTTATCATAGCGCAGCTCCCATGTAAACACAGCCGGTTCCGTATCGTTCACACTCTGGGCTGAATTTGCATAAACACCGTATACTTCTTCATTATCATCTGAGGCTGCCAGAATGTGGAAAAGATTATTACTGATATACGGACAGCAGCTTTCCATCAGGTTGTTTTCTTTCCAGTTTAATAAGCTGCCGTTTTCTGAAAGCTCTTTAATAGCTGATGCTTCAACAATAATAATATCATAACCTGAATCCGGGGCTTCAGCGCCGGGGCCGGCCGGGCTTCCGTCAGGCTTCAATGAATAGTTATAAAAGCTTACGCCAAATCTTTCATTCAGCATTTCTTCAAACCAGCCGACTTTTATGCCTTCATACATAGCTCCGTTGCGCGAGCTTCCTATATTCAGAACCACGGGAGCTTCATTCTGCTTTTCCGAATCAATGGTATCGGTCTGCACAGCACCATCACTATTTTCCACACCGGATTCACCGCTTCCGGAGCCTTTTTCTGCTGATGCACCATCATTTTCAGCATTGCTTATGTTACTGACTTCCTCAGCCTCAGATGAGATTTCTGAGATTTCTTCTGTTGTCTCAAAGCTACTGCTTACCGTGTTATTTTGCGCCGGCTGCGATGAACATGATACTGAAGCTAAAACCATCGCTAATACCGCAAATATTTTTTTCCTCATACTCATCTCCAAAAGGTCAATTATTGTAAACTGTTTTTTCCATTCCCGTGAATTGTGACATTCCTTAAGTGCTCCTTTGCCATGGCAAACCTGGAGTCCTTTCCTTCTTTGCGCAGATTATGCTTTATGTTAAAATAGCAACCATTCTCCGGAAGAATGCCAATGTTCTCCGCTGCATCATTGTATGAATCAAGCCTGAAATTTTCCGGTTATCCGGCAAACAGCAGGAAAACAAAAGTCTACACTAAAAAGAGCCATGCATTTCTTCGTATTCAACATACTCTTCATCTCCTATGACCGATTTAATGTAATTCACCTGTTCATAGTTGTAATCATACATATATATAACTATCTTTTGATTACTGCACGCAACTTCACCGATTTTTATTCCCTTTTCGTTAATAAACATCGAAAGATTGTCACATATCAGTTCATTGGTTTTCTGCACAGCTGCATAATCATACAGACATTTCTCTGTTCTAAGCGAATACCTTTTTATTATTTCACTTAGATTTTCATTGCACATATCATTCACCAAAACCACAAGATTACCATTATCATCTACTTTTGTTCCACCAAATCCTTCAAACAGACCTTCCTCATACATTTTCATAACCAATTTATTAATTGAAGATGCATCGTCGAGATTCTTCCAATAGGATTCATCTATAACTTCTGTCATAGCTTTTTTACTTCCATCAGGCAATGTAACCATCATAGAATCTTCTTTAGAATCCAAAGAAGATCCTATATTTACATTATTTTCATCAATCTCTTTTTCATGAATATTCGAGGTCACTTTTTTATCATCATTTTTAAAATTCACAAAATATAATACGACAGCCGATATCACCGTTATTGCCAGTAATGTAACTACAATTACTAAACCGTTCTTCTTCATAGCTTCCCCCTTCAATAAGTAAGTGCTTTCAGCTGCAGAGCGTTTGCAATATTATGATATTTAGAAAATATACCATAACCATTACCATCCGTTCCTCTATTAATACCGAGCAATTTACATGTCGTGTATCCGTTTAGATTACCAGTCAAAATAAAAAAAGCAAAAAAGTACGTCATACAGTGCGTCTTTTCTGCTTTTTTATGGATTAAGCCACAGGTACTTCAATTATTTCTTTCCAATTTATGGTACAGATAATCAATAAGAGTACATCAAGCGAATAGTTTTATACCATTCATACGTGCTATCACCGAAAGCAAATGTCCAATCACTGTCTGCGTAAGTACATGTCTTAAAATATTCATATGCCGGATCCATAATCCGTATTGTCGTTTGCGAGCTAGTAAAACTATATTGAAATTCTAACTCTAATTAATATGGTTCATTATATCATTATTTAATCATTATTTAATCATTATGTCAAGATAATTGTTAAAAACTGACAGTTCATTTGCATTCCTTGGCTGCTTCTTTTAAATCCTGCCCTATATCGACTAAACTCTCGTCTGAATAACAAATGAAATGAATTGTATAGTCTACGGAAGTTTCTTCATCAATCTGATACTTCCTTTTAATTTCAAGAATGCTGTAATCATCTTTCGAAAATACCAGCTCCATATATGAATCAAATCTGTTTCTTGAAAAGTGATTTCCTTTTACATTTCCGTAAAGAATAATGCTATCATCTGTTTCAGTCACATTAAATGCCGAATAGTCCGAAATTTCTTCATCACCAAACATAAATATTTCCGTTCCGCAAGTGGTATCCTCCTCATAATAGCTAATATCCCACTCCTTTGCAGCTTCAGATTCATCTTTAGTCTCAGTTTCAGACACAGAATCATAAATTTTTCTTTGCGCACCAAAGCAGACATCTTCATTTTCATTTATGTCTTCGCGATAATACTGACCATTCCAAAAAAACCTTTCTATTAATTCTGGGCGAAAATCTTCGAAAACGTGATTTATCAACATTTTCCTCAAAAATATTTCATGCGTCTTTCCTTTATCTGCTTCGCCCCACATACAGTCATTTTCTACATAACTGATTACTCCGTTCTCAATTTTCTTAATCGTATTGTTTGAGATATAAGAGACAGATTTTTCCTCAAGTAATGAATTCGCTTTTTTCATGATATCCGCAATGTTATATTTCTCATTTTCTGAAGTTATGCTATAATCAGAATTTTCTACGAGCTCATCAGATAATTCCTGAGAGACATAAGACTCATTAGGGATATTTTCGGCTTGTTTACTATCGGATGACATTTCATTATCAGTAGACGTCGTTATGTTCATATACGAACTATTACTATTACTGTCAACATACGCTTTTCCCTCTGTATTGCTGCAACCAACAAAAATAAAGCTCAGCATGACTGAAACAATGCGAAATAGTTTATTCTTCATTATCAATTTCCTTTCATTTAAATCAGCGAATATACGATTGTGAAACACCATAAGCCGCATTAATGCGGCAAATATCTCAGGTACAGTTATTTTAACACTGTTGTTTTAAAAATCAATATCCCGAGCATAATTCGACATTTTTTGAGCATAATTCGACATTTTTGTAAATATTTGTATTTTTACTCTTCCCCGTTACTTATCGACCGGTATGATTAAGCTATCGAATGCCTGTTTTTTATTCATTCATTTAACCGTAAATATCAACAATTGGTCAACAACATTTTTTATACAGAAAACAGACACCGATTATAGTAAGAAATCCTTCTTATAGCTAATTTTTCACCCATAAATCAGGGTCAGACCTTGAGCCATCAAGATATACTATTTCATACGTAACAACCGTTATGTACTCTTTTTCACCGAATAGCTGTTCCAGCTGCTCTTCAGGATTTTCCACTGTATACCTGACATATGCGTCTATTCCGTTTCTTTCCTGAATTTCTAAAAATTATATTTATTCACTATATCTATTGCATCACATAATAAGCCAAAAGTAAAGTGTTTTTTGTGTTTTTTGTATATGTATGAGACATTTGTGATAATGTCCTTCTCGACGAGGGACGGGTGTGGGCAGAGCCCACAATGCAATAAAAGCCCCAGCATACAAACCGGGGCTAATGTTAAATTATTTTTGGACATTTTCAAAAGCACTTAACAAAGCACCCTCTCAATCCACCTGAAAAATTTTAAATTTAAATCCTCTTTTCAAAAAGACATGAGATTTATTATCAGTTGGCTGAATTGAACTATCATAATCAAAAATCAATTCATCTTCATATGCACCATCTTTTCTCTTTAGCAAGATATAATATTCATTATCATAGCTTTTAAGATTTATTCCTTCTTCAGTAATCCAGTAATAGCCACTAATACCCGAATACAAAGAACTACTTATTAAATTATAAATCGAAAAGCCATGACAATCATCAAAGCCCAACATAAGATATCCCTCAGTGGATTCAATATAATTTTTCACCGATTCCGGTTGATCGCTACTCAGACTAATTACCGACTCAAGCATTCCAGGTGATTCGTTATCAGCAGCATTCGCAGATTTAATCACCTGGTTCAAATCATCAATAGACGTCTTTAATTCTTCATATTTTTTCTCATTATCCACCTTTATTTCTTCGATTTTTTTATCAGCATGTTCTGCAGAAACAGCATTCCCGTAATAAAATCCTCCAAGAAAAACCAGAACAGCGCCGCAAATCAAAAGAACGATAGAAATAATATTCTTAAATTTAATCATCTATACACCTCATAATAATTTCCTGAATCATTTTTTTTCCTCATACTCATCTCCAAAAGGTAATTGTCAAAAAATGATTCACATCAGTTATATAACATTAATCATAAACTTTAAAATTCCAAATCGATATAAAATGTATTCTTTCTTTCAGTTTCAGAATAAAACTCATAAATGTTTTTTTCATCATCTTCAGTTAAGTTTAGGTAATTGATTCTTAATATATATTTTCCCGATTCCATATGATCATACTCAAAAGCACCAATCCAGAATTCTTTTACCGCACTTTCTCCTGATTTTAATACATACATGGAATCTTCAAATCCCGATCTATCTTTTAATTTCAATTCCTTGAGCATATTACCGTCAATTTCAAACACACTTATGCTCTCTCCATACTCAAGTTCAGAATCCGAATTATTTGTAAGCCTTACCGTTGCAAAGCCCTGTTTCAGGTCAAAGGATATTAATTCTGCCTTAACCTTATCATCAAATATAGTACCCGGGACTTCTTTTATCATATTCTTTTTTTTATTCTGCAACTTGCTCAAGATGGCATACAGGCAAGAAAAAAACATCAAAAAAACGGCAAGTGAAAGAATTACTGTCTTGATTTTTTTCCCTTTAATATGTATACGATTCATTTTGTCACCAATCCGAGTTATTGTTCGTCAAATCCATTATTCGCTGTCTATAATAGATAGCTGAAAACAAAACATTTTCAATAATATGATACAACAAATGTTCCGTCTGTTGTTATTGTAATAGGCGATCCAGCAAGATAAGAACTTTCTTCAGCAGCCACTGAATAATTCATATTAAAAACCAATCTATCGTCATATACATATTTACCTGTTTTATCACATATTTCAAGACTGTACTTTTCAATCATATAATTTTTATAGATATCATATATTCCTACCTCTGCAACATTATGTTTTACATCTACTCCACATTTCACACATGCCTCATTAGGAAGTTCCGAGGCAATTTCTTCAGCAAATAGCATCAATTCGTTAAAAGAATAATCAACTACATCAAATCTTATTGTATCAGAATATTTCTCCAAAATATCAGAATATTTTTTTACTGCTTCTGCTTCTGTAACTAAAATATGAAGTTTAAAATCCTCGTCTATATAATCGCCGCCAAAATCTCCTGGATAAATTAAAGTTTCCTCATTCCGATCAAATGAAGACATTAAAATATCATTTGCATACACAGCATCCTTTTGCATTTCCATAATAAATTTAAAATATTCTTCATCAAACTGAGCTGCTGTAGCTGTTATCCCGTTCTTTAAAAAAGATAGAAAAACAATAAATGAAACAAATACAAGCAATTTTTTTTTCATTTTATACTCCTTTCACTCAAAAAGAATTTTAGGCGTTTGCGAAGCGCCACAAGCCGCATTAATACGGCAATTTTTTAATAAAATCAAAAATCTCCTCACTTATCTCCAATTTTATCCATATACTCTTCAAGTGACGTGTAATCCTTGACTCTTATCGGTGAATTAAACAAAAGCTGGGAAAGTTCATCTGCATTCCTTGGCAGCCTCTTTTAAATCCTGCCCTATATCGACTAAACTCTCATCTGAATAATAAATGAAATTAATTGTATTGTCTACGGAAGTTTCTTCATCAATTTGATACTTCATTTTAATTTCAAGAATGCTGTAATCATCTTTTGAAAATACCAGCTCCATATATGAATCAAATCTGTTTCTTGAAAAGTGATTTCCTTTTACATTTCCGTAAA
>JAEEGI010019854.1_pt1 | contig 13517 bp, 14 predicted proteins | sample 8958751 | NCBI WGS metagenome assembly JAEEGI01 (sample SAMN16246545, study PRJNA631951) | gut metagenome | biome: gut microbiome; feature: rumen; material: KS-attached | host: Bos | place: Iran: Karaj | collected 2018-10
ATTGTATACACAATTAATAATTATTTAAGAAAGATTTCAGATAAAAGCCTTGTTAAAAAGTGATAGTATTGGTATAATTTTTACATGAAAAACTTCCTAGCAAATATAAATTTAGCCAAATTGGCTAATCTGTTTTATAGTTTTTCAAATACGTCGCAAAGGTGGTAGACATCATGAAAACAACAATCACAGGAAAGAACATTGAATTAACAGCAGGATTAAAGGACGCTGTGGAGGAGCGTTTCAAAAAATTAGACAAATACTTCAATAAGGACACAGAGGCTATAATCACACTTGACGTAGAGAAAGGACGTCAGAAAATCGAAGTTACTATTCCTATGAAGGGCTCTTATCTTAGAGCTGAGGAAACCACATCAGACATGTATGCTTCAATCGAAGCAGTGACTAATACACTTGAGGCACAGCTTAAAAAGCACAGAAATAAAATCATCGACAAGAAGCAGTCAGATTCAAGAGCAATTTTCGCTCAGGATTTCATAGAGGAAAAGGATACAGATGAGGAGAAAATCCAGATTATCCGTAAGAAAACATTTGATATGAAGCCTATGTATGCTGAGGATGCTTGCCTTGAAATGGAAATGTCAGGACATGATTTCTTCATGTTCCGCAATGCCGACACTGATGAAATCAACGTAGTTTACAAAAGAAAGAACGGCGCTTATGGCTTGATTGAGCCAGAGTTCTAAAATTTATAATTTAACAACAGAATAAACAAAAACTATTAACCTCCTGTTGCTATAATCCCATTAATACGCCAATGGTTTTATAGCAAAGGAGGTATTTTTATGGATATTAAAGCATTTGGACAGTTCCTTAGATGGATGCGAAAGAAAACAAACATGAGTCAAATGGACCTGGCACTAAGTGCGGGGTGTACAATGCCAACAATTTCCAAAATAGAAAATGGACAGGAGTTTATAGGAAAAAGGCTGTTTGATAAGTTAAATGAAATCTTTGAGGGGTTTGGATTTTCGTATGACGAATTGAGCATGGAACGAATCTTTAAGTTTAAGCAGGCTAGGGAGGAGTTACTTAAAGCCATAAAACAGGGGCGTGTAGAGGATATTGAAAATAAGATAGATAAGCTACAGGAATACTTAGAGGAAAAGGGCGGTCTGCAAGAAACCACAATAAAGAATTACGAGGTTAAAAATGGTGATGATGAAATATATGAATGGGAAAGGATAAATTACGATTCAGATGACGAGGTGGATAAGCAGTATTTTGTGTTTGCACATTTGGTTCGCTCAAGGCAAAACGGAATGACCTTAGAAAAATTCTTAGATGAGGCTATTGGAATATTTGAGCTTAGACGAAAAATCCCTGATTACAATGATATTCCAGATGTAAAGCTTTCCAATATAGAATATGAATTATTTTTTGTTATCGCCAAAACACATCTAGCCTTGGGAAATGATGATACTGCAGAATTAATATTCAAAGGCTTACTATATAATAAGTGCTATTTGGATAGCCCGAAGGTTAAGGAACGATATCTGGAAATATCCGCGGTAATGGCTAGCTTATTATTAGATAGAAAGGATTTTAAAGGCGCCTATGAGTGCCTTTCATTTATATTTGGTGAATATATTTCAAACTTTGACACCCAGGTGATATACAGTGCATTGAAGGTGCAGCATGAATATTGCCAGAGAAATAATGACGATGATGGTGTAAAGATAATAGATAACTTTTTCATTTCTACAGATAATCTTATGACTCACATGTTAAAGATATATAGATTTAATCAAATGGGGTGATATGTACTATTGTAATTTTCAAAGAAAAATACTATATTAACCAATGAAGATTTTTGAAACAAAAGAGGTTAATTATGGATATAGTAGTTTTAGCAGGAGGACTTAGCTCTGAGCGTGACGTGTCTTTCAAGTCAGGAACAATGGTTGCTAAGGCACTTCGTGCAAGAGGACATAGAGCATTAGTGCTTGATGTTTTTATGGGATATTCCGATGAGGAATGCGATATTACAGATATTTTTAAGGACAGCGAGGGGAATTCAGTTAAGGTTGATTCTATCCCAACTGAGGCTCCAGATATCAAGGCTATCATTGCCAGCCGTAAGGACCAAAGCCCAAGCTTCTTTGGACCTAATGTTATCAAGATTTGCCAGAAGGCTGATATAGTATTTATGGCTCTTCACGGTGGTGACGGAGAAAGCGGTAAGGTTCAGGCAGCCTTTGATTTATACGGAATTAAATACACAGGAAACGATTACATCTCAAGCGCCATTGCAATGGACAAGCAGATGACAAAGGATGTACTTGATAGAGCAGGCGTTCCAACACCAGCTGGAACATCTCTTAAAAAGGGAAACAGAGCAGGCTTCAAATTTGAAAAGTATCCATGCATCGTTAAGCCAAACTGTGGTGGTTCATCAATCGGCGTTACTATTGTTGAATCAGCAGCAGAGCTTGATGCCGCACTTGATGCAGCATTTGAATGGGAAGACGAAGTAGTTATAGAGCAGTTCATCGCAGGTCGTGAGTTCTCAGACGGTGTTATCGAAGGCAAGGCATTACCTGTTATCGAAATTGCACCTAAGCAGGGCTTTTATGATTATAAGAACAAATATGCAGCAGGCTCTGCAGTTGAAACTTGCCCAGCTGAAATCAGCACTAAGGCAACAGCAGACATGAAAAAGTACGCTGAGATGGCATTCAAGGCACTTGGTCTTACAACATACGCAAGAATGGATTTCATGATGGATGCAGATGAAAACATCTATTGCCTGGAGGCTAACACACTTCCTGGTATGACACCTACAAGCTTACTTCCACAGGAGGCAGCTGTAGTTGGCATGAATTTCGAAGATTTATGCGAGCATTTAATTACCGTATCATTTAGGAAATACAATTAGTAATAAGTAGCAATAATAGAAGTAAGAGAGATTTATATGAAAAACATGACACTAGAAAAAATCGCACAGGTAACAAATGGAAAGTTATTTTTACCTGAAGGTTTTGAGGGGAATGGAAAAAAGGAGATTGCAGGAGCAGTAAATGATAATCGTAAGATAGAAAAAGATTTTCTTTTTATACCTATGGTTGGCGCTAGAGTGGATGGACACGATTTTATCCCAGGTGCATTTGCAGATGGAGCCTTAGCATCTCTTTCTGAGCGTGAGTTAGATAATCCAGCAGGTCCATATATTCTTGTTGAAGATACAAAGCTTGCTTTAAAACAGATTGCAACAGCATACAGAATGCAGCTTAACATCCCTGTTATTGGTGTTATAGGCTCGGTTGGTAAAACCAGCACAAAGGAAATGATTACATCAGTCCTTTCTACAAAGTTCAAGGTTCTTAAGACTGAGGGAAATTTCAATAATGAAATAGGTCTTCCTCTTACTATCTGCAGAATTAAGGATGAGCATGAAATCGCTGTAGTAGAAATGGGAATTTCAGATTTTGGTGAGATGCACAGACTAGGTGACATTGCAAAGCCTAATATCGTAGTAATGACAAACATAGGTCAGTGTCACCTGGAGTTCTTAAAGAACAGAGATGGAATTCTTAAGGCTAAGACAGAGGTATTTGAGCACATGCCAGCAGACGGACTTGTTATTCTTAACGGTGATGATGACAAGCTCATTAACGCTGACACACTTGGTCTTAGAAAGATTTTCTATGGTCTTAACGGTGAAGAGGTTAATGCAACTGAGGTAGTACCAGTTGGATTAGAGGAAACATCAGCAGTGATTACTGCCTTTGGTGAAAGCTTCGAGGCAACTATTCCGCTTCCCGGCAAGCACAATGTAATGAATGCCCTTGCAGCAACAGCAGTGGCACGTCAGCTTGGTCTTACAAACGAAGAAATTGCAGCAGGCTTAGGTCGCGCTGAAACAATATCAGGCAGAAACAATCTTATAAAGATTCGTGACATCACTATCATCGATGATTGCTACAACGCAAACCCAGTATCCATGAAGGCTTCCATCGAAGTTTTAGGTAAGGCTGCTGGACGTTCCATTGCAGTACTTGGTGATATGGGTGAGCTTGGTGATGACGAGCGTGTTCTTCATTATGAAATTGGTGATGCTCTTGAGGAAAATCACATTGGATATGTATTTACTGTAGGAGAGCTTTCAGAAGAAATTAATAAATCATTATCAAATACAAACAGCTCATGCATGGCACATCATTATTCAACTGTTGATGCAATGCTTGAGGATTTGCTTCCAATAGTTAGAGGCGGAGATACAATATTAGTAAAAGCCTCACACTTCATGAACTTTAGTCAAGTAGTGGAGGCTCTTAAAACTAGATTAGCTTAGCGTCTGCTTCAAGCTGATTTGCAATTATGTTTCTTACATAAACACCAACGTGCTTTTTATCTTCACCCTCAAGTGAAGTAGGGTCAACTGGTGGACAGAAGGTTACGATTACATGTGTCTTTTTAAGCTTAGGCAAATGTGTTTCGAAAACTTCTCTTGTGTTTGTAAATGCTACTGGAACGATTGGGCAGCCTGTCTTTGTAGCAATCTTAAAGGATGCTTCATGGAAGTCTGCCATCTCACCTGTTTTAGAGCGAGTGCCCTCAGGGAAGATAAACATTGATATTCCATTTTTTACAAATTCCTGAGCTTTAATGATAAGCTTTAAATCCTGTCTCGGATCTGTTCTTGTAAGGAACAGGCAATAATTCAATTTCATCCATACGTTTAACAAAGGGACCTTTTCGAAGGTCTTTTTTGACATAAAGCCTGTTACGGCTGGGCAAAGATGATAGCCCAAAACTACGTCAAAGAAGCTTTGGTGATTTCCGATGAAAAGAACTGCTTTGTCCTGTGGAACGTTCTCGTATCCGTGAACCTCGTATTTTACACCTGCTAGAAATGCAACTATGCCAAATGCCCAGGCAACGGTTTTATAGCCTAAAATATCTTTGGCGCGTTTGTTGAATAACCCGATTATAAATAAGATAAGCCAAATAGGAATACTAAAAATCAGAAAAATAGTAACAAATGTTACAGTAATGATACTTCTTAACATATTATCCTCCAAATATAACGTTAAATCAGATAAATCTGAATAATTTTATTATAAGGTAGTACAGGGTTTTTAGCAATCATTACTGAATTTATGATAAATATTCAAAAAATAGAACCTAAATTTTGACAAATTATACAAATCATGGTAAAATCTCTCCAACGACATAAGAATACTTTTAAGTATTCAAATGCTAGAAAAGGGGGAGACATCATGGAGCGCGAGGATTTTGACAAAGTACGCGATTCAGTCAGATCGCAGTGCGGAAGTAGAGTTGTGATTCAGTTAGACAGGGGACGTAATAAGGTTGACATCCAGGAGGGTGTTATCCAGGAGGCTTACCCTAGTGTATTTACCATTTTGGTGGATGACACTGAAACAAGCCCAGCACAGTTACTATCCTTTAGTTACACGGATATCATTACTAAAGAAATCCGCATGAAGCTTTGCTAACTTGCTGACTAGTTATGATTGAAAATTGAATATTGAATACTTGAGCCACCGATTCGTCGGTGGCTCTTTTTCGTTATGGTATTGAAAAGAGGGGGGATAACTTGTATCATAATATTGATGAATTATGAGAATATGCACTAGATATGGGGTGTACCCATTAGGTGTTTGGAGATAGTGTTGTATGAAATATATAAAGTTTATAAAGCCCGCAGTTTGCATGGCGGTTATTTGTTGTTTGGTGGCATCTGATTCCACTGTTTCAAATGCGGTTCGTTCCATTTCAGAGATTGAAGCAGAGCAGGATTCACTGCAGGACGAAATCGATACATTGGATGCTGATTTATACGAATTAGTTAGTCAGATTACAGAAATAGAAACAGCCATTTCCGAGACAGAGGCCGAAATAGAAGAGACAGAGGCAGCCCTTGAAGATGCTAAGGCAGCTCGTGATAGCCAGTATGAATCCATGAAGCTTCGTATTAAATATATGTACGAAAAGGAAGACCCTAGCATATTTGAAATGCTGGTTGCATCGGGCTCAATTAGTCAGTTCCTTAACAAATTAGACTACGCTAATAGCGTGTATGAATACGATAGAGAAAAGCTGAACCAATTCGAAGCTACTCAGGCCGAAATAGAAGAGCTTGCAGCTTCATTGGAAGAGGAAAAGAACAGCTTGCAGTCAGCCAAGAAAGAGTTGGCAGGCCAGGAGGCATCTCTTGAAGCCATGATAGATGAAAAACGTGGTGAGATGGATGATTTGGATGCCGAATTAAAAGAGGCTAAGGAAATCGCTGCAAGGGAAGCTGCACTTAGAGCAGCCCGTGCCGCTGCAGCTGCTGCCGCAAATGGTAATTCATCAGGTGGCGCTAACACATCAGCAAGCTCTAGCTACAATGTTAATGGCGATTTGAACCCAGGATATTCAACTGGCGTTAGTGGTTCAAGCGTTGTTTCATTTGCTAATCAGTACGTAGGCAACAGATATGTATGGGGAGGAAATTCCCTTACTGAAGGCTGCGACTGTTCAGGATTTGTACAGCAGGTATTAGCCAATTTTGGAATAAATTATGGCGCTAGAATGACTTCTGGTGGATTTAGGAGAGTCGGCCAGGAGGTTAGCTATAATTATATGCAACCCGGCGATATAGTTTGCTACCCAGGTCACGTAGCAATCTATGCAGGTGGAGGTACTATCGTGGAAGCACAAAGTACAGCTACCGGTATTACTAATTATCGCTCAGTCAATTGCCATTCAATTATTACAATACGAAGGGTACTATGATGATACAAAAGCTTCTAAAACCGATGGTGTTATTGATTTGCGTAGGGGTAATGCTCTACGCATTTCTTACCATGGGAACAGGTAGAGGCCCACTTGATTATAGTAAACATTTAGAAGATACAGCCTTCACCGTAGATGAAGAAGATGTTACATTTGAGGATTTGGCATTCTATATTCTTTTTGAGGAAAGAAAGATAGAAGAGCAAGCCAGAATCTACAACAAGGACTACACCAAGGATTATTGGAATATCCACACTAATGATAAATTCATTCAGTCAGAAGCCAAATCCGTAGTGCTTGGAATGGCTATTCATGACCATCTGTTTTATCAGCTTGCTGTTGAAGAGGGAATGGATGACCTTACAGAGGCTGAGGAAAAAGAGCTTTCAGGCTCTATCTCAGATTTTTGGGAAGACATGCTAGATATGCAATGGGAGAAATTGCCATGCGATGAACAAACAATCAACAATCAGCTTCGCATAGCAGCCATCGCAGAAAAATATGGCAATCATCTTGCCCAAAAGGAAAACACAAGTACAGCAGCTTACAAATATGATGGCTATTATTACAGCCTAATCAAAGACGAGCATGATGTTAAGATTAACAAAAAGCTATGGAATAAGCTGGTGCTTGGAGACATCACCCTCACACACTCTAAGATTAATTATATAAATGGATTGACTGATGAGGACAAGAAAAAGAGCAAAAAATAGAAAGGCAATACAAATGGTTAAGTTAAACAGAAACGACCCTTGCTGGTGCGGCAGTGGTCGTAAATACAAGCAGTGTCATGAGGCATTCGATAGAAAAATCGAAAGCTTTGCAGTAAAGGGACATAAGGTTCCTACACACAACATGATTAAGACACCTGAGCAGGTGGAAAAGATTAAGAAGTCAGCAGTTATCAATATGGCATGTCTTGATGCAGTTGCAGAAGCTATCTGTGAGGGAATGCCAACATCAGAAATCGACAGAATCGTTCATGAAACTACAATCAAAATGGGAGGAATTCCAGCACCACTTAATTACGAGGGATTCCCATATAGCGTTTGTACATCTGTAAATGACCAGGTGTGCCACGGTTACCCATCTGATGATGTAATTCTTAAGAGCGGAGATATCGTAAACGTAGACTGCTCTACTATATTAGATGGCTACTATTCAGATTCATCACGTATGTTTATGATTGGTGATGTTGATCCTGAAACAAAGAAGCTAGTTCAGGTTACAAAGGAATGCTGCGACCTTGGTCTTGAGCAGGTTAAGCCTTGGGGCTTCCTTGGAGATGTAGGTGCTGCTATCTGCAAGCATGCTCATGCTAATGGCTACCAGGTTGTGCGTGAAATCGGTGGACATGGCGTAGGCCTAGAGTTCCACGAGGAGCCATGGGTTGGCTACAACACACTTCCTGGAACAGAGCTTTTACTTGTACCTGGATTTATGTTTACAATCGAGCCTATGGTTAACATGGGTACTCAGAAGATTAAGACAGACCCTAACAACGGCTGGGAGGTTTCAACACTTGATGGTAAGCCTTCTGCTCAGTGGGAATATCAGGTACTTGTCACAGAGACAGGCTACGAAGTAATTTCTTATTAAGGTAAATTGAATAATGATTAGATTAGACAAGCTTTTGGTAGAATTAAATATCGGAACAAGGTCTGAAGTTAAGGCTCTTCTTAAGAAGGGCCTTATTTTTGTAGACGGAGAAAAGGCAACAAAGCCTGAGGCAAAGGTGGATGAAAATTCAGTGGTGATTTCATATCAGGGTAAGGAATACACATATAAGAAATTTTCTTACTATGTTATGAACAAGCCAAAGGGGGTTATCACCGCAACTGAGGATGCCCACGATAAAACAGTAATGGATGTGTTTTACAGCAAATGCCCAGATGCCCCAAGGGGCTTGGCACCTGTAGGCAGGCTTGATAAGGATACTACAGGACTATTGCTTATTACAAACGATGGGCAGCTGGCCCACGACATGCTTTCACCAAAGAAGCATGTGGATAAAACATATTTCGTAACACTTGATGGTGAATTATCGGCAGAGGATGTGGCAGCGCTGGAGGCAGGAGTGCATATCGGCGAGGGAGATTTGACTGCACCAGCTACAGTGGAATACGAAGGGGGGAATACCTGCTATATCACTATCCACGAGGGTAAATTCCATCAGGTTAAAAGAATGTTTTTTGCAGTAGGACGAGAGGTTGTAGAGCTAAAAAGAACAGCATTTGGACCACTTACATTAGATGAAGATAGCTTGAAAATGGGAGAAATTTGTGAAATTGAGCACTTTAACTAATTAAAGTATTGACTCTTGAATTAATAAGTTTTATTATAATCTTCAAACGAGGGGTTTACGTCTTTAAAGTGTTAAAGAATGAAAGCAGGACTTGCTTGTTTGGGGAGAGCAGTTCACTGAAAAGACAGGAGGGATAGAAGATGAAGAAAAAGTTTATTAGTGCTGGTCTTTGCGCTACATTGGTTGCATCTTTATTTGCAGGATGTGGAGCTAACGGTGGTGCAACATCAACTGAGACAGTTGAGACATCAGGTGAGCTCACCTGGAGAATTGGAGGTATTGGGCCAATAACAGGGGGTGCGGCTCAGTATGGTCAAGGAGTTATGAATGCAATCCAAATTGCGGTAGATGAAATTAACGAAGCCGGCGGAATTAATGGCTATAAGATTTCTTATAATTTCCAGGATGACGAGGCAGATAACCAGAAGGCAGTTAACGCATACAATACACTGAAGGATTGGGGCATGCAGATTCTTGAAGGTACAGTTACATCTGGCGCATGTGCAGCCGTTTCAGCTGAGACCTGCAACGACAGAATTTTCCAGCTTACACCATCTGCATCATCAACAAGTGTTACAGAGGGACATGACAATACATTCCAGATTTGTTTCTCAGACCCTAACCAGGGTACAGTTTCAGCAGACTACATTGCAGAAAACGGTTTAGGAACAAAGATTGGTATTATTTACGACAGCTCAGATCCTTATTCATCAGGTGTTTACCAGAATTTTGCTAAGGAAGCAGCAAACGTAGGACTTGAAATCGTAGCGACTGAAGCATTCACTAGCGACAACAAGACAGATTTCTCTACACAGCTTCAGAAATGTAAGGCCGCAGGAGCAGATTTATTATTCCTCCCATTCTACTATCAGGAAGGCTCAGTAGTTCTTAAGCAGGCACACGATATGGCTTACGAACCAATCATGTTTGGTGTAGACGGTTTCGACGGACTTCTTGGTGTTAAGGACTTCGACGTAAGCCTCGCAGAGGGTGTATACCTTCTTACACCATTTGCAGCAGATGCTACAGATGATGCTACAAAGAATTTCGTTACTAAATACGAAGAGCAGTTCGGCGGCACACCTAACCAGTTTGCAGCAGATGCATACGATGGAGTTTACATCTTAAAGGAAGCACTTGAGGCAACAGGACTTACACCAGAAGCTTCCAACGAAGAAATCTGCGAAGCACTTATCGAAGCTATCCAGAATGTAAACTATGATGGACTTACAGGAGAGGCCATGACATGGAATGAAAAGGGTGAAGTTTCTAAGAGCCCTAAGGCTGTAATCATCGAAAATGGCGGATACGTATCTGTACAATAGAGTCCGGCCGTTACGCCTACAAACTATATATAATACGGGGAACATCAATGGCGATGCGGGGAGACCCGCATCGACTTTAATTTTGGAAAGAGAGATTAGGTATGGGATTTTTAACCTATTTGATAAATGGACTTAGCCTGGGAAGCGTGTATGCGCTGATCGCCCTTGGCTACACAATGGTATATGGCATTGCAAAGATGCTAAATTTCGCCCATGGTGATGTAATCATGCTGGGAGCTTATTTAGTGTTTATGTGTATGTCAAATGCAGGACTTCCTGCTGTAGTTTCTATTGTTATTGCAATTGTTTGCTGTACTGCAATCGGAATAATTATAGAAAAGATAGCATACAAGCCACTTAGAAGGGCAACTAATCTTGCAGTACTTATCACTGCAATCGGCGTCAGCTATTTCTTACAGAATATTGCTCTTTTAATCTTTGGTTCAAATCCTGTATCCTTCACATCAGTTGTAAAATGGCCAGGCTTATCACTTGCAGGGGGCCAGCTGAAAATCACAGGTAATGCCATTGTGACTATCATCACTTGTCTTATTGTTATGTTTGGACTTATGTGGTTTGTTAAAAACACAAAGCCAGGTCAGGCTATGCGTGCAGTATCCGAGGATAAGGATGCGGCCACATTAATGGGAATCAATGTAAATGCAACAATATCACTTACCTTTGCAATAGGTTCAGGCTTGGCTGCAATAGCAGGTGCACTTCTTTGTAGCTCTTATCCTAGCCTTAACCCATACACAGGCTCAATGCCTGGTATCAAGGCATTTACCGCAGCGGTATTTGGTGGAATTGGTTCAATCCCAGGAGCTCTTATTGGTGGATTGTTGCTTGGTATAATCGAGATTTTGGCCAAGGCTTATATATCCAGTCAGCTGGCAGATGCTATCGTATTTGCGGTACTTATTATCGTGCTTTTAGTTAAGCCAACAGGTATTCTTGGCAAGCAGATTAAAGAGAAAGTGTAGGTGATATTCATGAGAAAACTAAATGGTTCAACCAAAAAATTAATATCATCTATAGCTGTAATTGTAGCGTTGTACATTGTTATGAACGTTATGCAGGCTACAGGAAATCTTAGCTCACTTATGAGCGGATTGTTGGTTCCTGTTTGCGCGTATGCACTTGTTGCTATCGGACTTAATTTGTGCGTAGGCTATCTTGGTGAATTGTCATTAGGTCATGCAGGCTTCATGTGCGTTGGAGCTTTTACATCAGCCTTCTTTTCAAAGACATTCCAAAATGAGATTCCTGATGTACCAAGATTTATCCTAGCTCTTATTATTGGAACATTTTTTGCAGCATTGTTTGGCTTTCTTATTGCCATCCCAGTTCTTCGACTTAGCGGAGATTACCTGGCAATCGTTACGCTTGCCTTTGGCGAAATCATCAAAAACGTAATCAATGTTTTATATGTTGGCAGGGATGCAAATGGATTCCATTTTTCACTTAAGGACATGATGTCCCTTAACATGGATTTTGATGGAGTTGTTCTTGTTAATGGCGCTCAGGGAATTACGGGAACACCACGACAGTCTACATTTACAATATCTGTTTTGTTGTTAATCCTTGCCCTTATTGTTACACATAACTTTGTAAATTCCAGAACAGGTAGAGCAGTAAAGGCAATCCGTGATAATCAGATTGCAGCAGAAACTGTAGGTCTTCCAATTACAAAATATAAGCTTACCGCATTTACGATATCAGCCGCTATAGCAGGAGTTGGTGGAGTGCTTTATGCTCACAACATCAATTCCCTTACAGCAACAACAAACAATTTTGGTTACAACATGTCTATCATGATTCTTGTATATGTTGTGCTTGGTGGCATTGGTAATTTCTCTGGCTCAGTAGTGGCAACAGTTGTGCTTACTATGCTCCCAGAAATGTTAAGAGGACTTTCAACCTACAGAATGCTTATTTATTCAATCGTGTTGATTGGCCTGATGCTGTTCAACTGGGCACCTGGAATTCTCAAATTCAGAGAAGAGCATGGACTTACCACTAAGCAGATAGTGGATAGATTCAAGAAGAAAAAGGAGGTGCAGTAATGGCTTTACTAGAAGTTAAAAACTTAGGCATTTCCTTTGGTGGACTTAGAGCAGTAGATGAATTCAATCTATCTATTGAAAAGGGAGAGCTGTACGGGCTTATCGGGCCAAACGGTGCAGGTAAAACCACAGTTTTCAACATGCTTACAGGCATCTACAAGCCAACAGATGGAATGATTTATCTGGATGGAAAAAACATCACAGGCAAAAAGACTGCTGATATCAACAAGGCTGGAGTGGCTAGAACCTTTCAGAATATCCGATTGTTTGGGGACCAGTCAGTACTTGATAATGTAAAAATAGGATTACACAATTCTTATGAATATGGAACCTTCACCGGAGTGTTCCGATTACCAAAGTATTTTGCAACAGAAAAGAAGATGGATGAAAGAGCACTTGAGATTCTTTCAGTTTTTGGACTTGATAAGGAAGCAAAGGTGTTAGCATCCAACCTTCCTTACGGCAAGCAAAGACAGCTGGAGATTGCAAGAGCATTGGCTACTAATCCAAAGCTATTGCTTTTAGATGAGCCTGCCGCAGGAATGAATCCTAATGAGACTCAGGATTTGATGGATACTATCGCCCTAATCCGCAAGGAATTCGGCGTTACCATCCTTCTTATTGAACACGATATGAAGCTTGTATCAGGAATCTGTGAAAAGCTTACAGTTCTAAACTTTGGCCGCGTTCTCGCTTCCGGCGAGACCTCCGCCGTCCTAAACGACCCAGAAGTAATCAAAGCGTATTTAGGAGAATAAAAATGTTAAAAGTAGAAAACTTAGTAGTAAATTACGGAGTAATCCAAGCACTCAAAGGAATCTCCTTCGAAGTAAACAAGGGTGAAGTTATTGCACTCATCGGCGCCAACGGCGCAGGCAAAACCACAACCCTTCAGACAATATCTGGAATGCTTCAGCCAACCAGCGGAAAAGTCCTCCTGGAGGGCACCGATATTACAAAGGTTCCAGGCCATAAAATCGTTTCAATGGGTCTTGCTCATGTGCCAGAGGGCAGGCGAGTTTTTGGTGGTTTGACAGTGCTTGAAAACTTGAA
>JAEEGI010019857.1_pt1 | contig 13515 bp, 11 predicted proteins | sample 8958751 | NCBI WGS metagenome assembly JAEEGI01 (sample SAMN16246545, study PRJNA631951) | gut metagenome | biome: gut microbiome; feature: rumen; material: KS-attached | host: Bos | place: Iran: Karaj | collected 2018-10
ACCGGCGTGAAGGTCGAGGCCAGCCAATGGCTGCGTGCCCCGTACCGCCACATCACCGTCATCCCCGAGATCAACAAGCCCGACGAGTTCATGGGATGGGCAGCACTCAGCCCCAACCGATTCTCAATTTACCGCACGTTCACCACATGGCTGCGCGGCTTGAAGACGCCCGTGAGCATGGACAGTCGCATCAAGGGCGGTGAGCGCGCCATTGTGCGCACCGGCGAGTATGACGCGATGCTGCCGATGGATATCTATGGAGAGTTCCTGATCAAGGCCATCATCAGCGGCGACATCGACAAGATGGAGCAGCTGGGCATCTACGAGATTGCTCCCGAGGACTTTGCCCTGGCCGAGTTTGCCGACACCAGCAAGCTGGAGCTGCAGCGCATCGTGCGTGAGGGTTTGGACCGTCTGCGTGCCGAAATGTCGTGATGAATCCTCCACATTTATTATATATAGTACACTAACAACGCTATTCAACAATATAACATTGATATGAAAGCATTAAGGAATTTCATGAACAAGATTGAGCCCTCGTTCCGTCCCGGCGGCAAGCTGTCGAAGCTGGAGTCGGTGTATGACGGCATGGAGACCTTCTTGTTCACGCCCAATGCCACATCGCACTCGGGCGTCCACATCCATGACGGCAACGACATGAAGCGCACCATGATCACCGTGGTGGTTGCCCTGCTGCCGGCATTGCTGTTCGGTATGTACAACATCGGCTACCAGCACTATCTGGCCATCGGCCATGCCGACACCGGATGGTTCACGATGTTCCTCTACGGCCTGCTGGCAATGCTGCCGGTGATTGTCGTGAGCTATGGTGTGGGTCTGGGCATCGAGTTTATCAGCGCACAGATTCATCACAAGGAGATTCAGGAGGGCTTCCTGGTAACGGGTATCCTCATTCCCCTGATTGTCCCCATCAACACGCCGCTGTGGATGACAGCCGTCGCCACCGCGTTTGCCGTGATATTTGCCAAGGAAATCTTTGGCGGCACGGGCATGAATATCTTCAATGTCGCCCTGATTACCCGCGCATTCCTCTTCTTTGCCTACCCATCGCGCATGAGCGGTGATGAGGCATTTGTGAAGCTGGACAGCGCCTTCGGCATGGGTGGCGGCACAGTGGTTGACACCTTTACTGGTGCCACCCCTCTGGGCCAGGTTGCCACCAGCGTTGGCGACCCGACGATGACCAACATCGTGGGCGAGCCCATCAGCTGCATGGACGCACTGCTGGGTTACATCCCCGGCTCGCCGGGCGAGACCTCGATGATTGCCATCCTCATTGGTGCCGTTATCCTGCTGTTTACGGGTGTAGCCTCGTGGCGCATCATGTGTTCGGTATTTGTCGGCGGTTTGGGTATGGCCGCTCTGGTCAATGCATTGCCCAGCGCCACCTACCCTGCCTCGATGCTCGACCCGATGACGCAGTTGTGCCTGGGCGGCTTCGCCTTCGGTGCCGTGTTCATGGCAACCGACCCCGTGACTGGAGCACGCACCACGGTGGGCCAGTACATCTACGGCCTGCTCATCGGTGTGTTTGCCATCCTGATCCGTGTTTACAACAGTGGTTACCCCGAGGGCATGATGCTGGCCATCCTGCTGATGAACGCCTTCGCCCCGTTGATTGACCACTGCGTGGTATCGTCTAACATCAAGCGCCGCGCCCGCCGCGCCGCTATTAAAGAGAATAAGGAGGGATAAGCGATGAACAAGAACAGTAACACTTATCAAATCCTGTATGCAGCCGTGATGGTGCTGCTCGTGGGTTCGGTGCTGGCGCTCATCTACATGGCGCTCAAGCCCAAGCAGAACGAGAACATCGCCAACGACACGCGCAAACAGATCCTGAGCGCGCTGCACATCGCAGCCCCGAGCGACGAGTTGGTCAAGGAGACCTATGAGAAATATGTCATCCAAGACCTGCTGGTGGACAGCGTGGGCAACGTCGTGGACAGTACCGACAATGCCGCGTTTGAAGTGCAGATGAAGAAAAACGTGAAACTCCCCGATGCCGAGCGCAAATTGCCCGTGATGAAGTGCAAGATGGACGACGGCAGCGTGAAGTATGTGCTGCCCGTGTACGGTGCAGGCCTGTGGGGCCCGATTTGGGGCTACATCGCCATGAACGAGGACGGCAACACCATCTATGGTGCCAACTTCTCGCATGAGGGCGAGACCCCGGGCCTGGGTGCCCGCATTGCCGAGCAGGAATTCCAGGAGCTGTTCCGTGAGAAGCACCTGTTCGTCGATGGCGAGTACAAGGGTGTGGCCGTGCTCAAGAAGGGCCAGAAGACCACCAACGGAGCCGAGCAGGTTGACGCCTTGACCGGCGCCACCATCACCAGCCTTGGCGTGAGTGACATGCTGGCCGACTGCCTGTACCGCTACGAGGCCTTCCTGAAGAAGCTGGGAAGCGGTGACGGAACCCAGTGCACCGCCGATGCTGCTCCCGCCGAGACTATCGAGAGTGAAACCAACGACAATCAACCCGAATAAACCCTATCACGACTATGTTATCAAAGAAAAACAAAGAAGCATTGTTCAACCCGCTGTCCAAGGACAATCCCGTTCTGGTACAGATTCTGGGTATCTGCTCCGCGCTTGCCGTCACCGCCAGTCTGGAGCCCGCCATCGTGATGGGCATCTCGGTGATCTGTGTGTTAGCGTTCAGCAACGTGATCATCTCGTTCCTGCGCAAGACCATTCCCACCAACATCCGCATCATCGTGCAGCTGGTGGTAGTGGCCACGCTGGTTATCATTGTGCAGCAGATTCTTGTCGCCTACAAGTATGACGTGAGCAAGCAGCTGTCGGTGTTCATCGGACTGATTATCACCAACTGCATCCTCATGGGACGACTGGAGGCCTTCGCGATGCACAACAGCCCCTGGCCCTCGTTCCTCGACGGCATCGGCAACGGACTGGGCTACACCATCATCCTGGTGATTGTGGCCTTTATCCGCGAGCTGCTGGGCACCGGCAAGCTGTTCGGTTTCCAAGTGGTACCGCAGTGGTGCTATGACCATGGCTACGAGAACAACGGCCTGATGATTCTTGCCCCGATGGCTCTGATCACCGTGGGCTGCATCATCTGGGTTCATCGTGCCCACAACAAGGAGTTGCAAGAGGATTAACAGGCATGTTTAACCGTTAAAAGAACACAAGACAATGGAAGAACTCAATCTGTTTATCAAGTCGATATTCATCGACAACATGATATTTGCCTACTTCCTGGGCATGTGCTCGTTCCTGGCTGTGTCCAAGAACGTGAAAACGGCTTTCGGCCTGGGTATCGCGGTCACCTTCATGCTGGTTGTGACTCAGCCCATCAACTACATGCTCAACAAGTACGTCCTGCAAGAGGGCGCCCTCACTTGGCTCAGTCCCGCCCTGGCTGGTGTGGACCTGAGTTTCCTGGGGCTTATCCTGTTCATTGCCGTCATCGCGTCGGCTACCCAGCTTGTCGAGATGGCAGTCGAGAAATTCTCGCCATCGCTGTATGCCTCGCTGGGCATCTTCCTGCCGCTGATCGCCGTGAACTGCGCCATTCTGGGTGCCTCACTGTTCATGCAGCAGCGTGACTTCGACTCGGCCCTGACCGCTACCGTTTACGGTGCGGGCTCGGGCATCGGCTGGCTGCTGGCCATCGTGGGCATCGCCGCCATCCGTGAGAAGCTGGCCTACAGTGACATTCCCAAGCCGTTGCGCGGCGTGGGCATCGCATTCATCATTACTGGTCTCATGGGCATCGCCTTCATGAGTTTCCTGGGCATTAGATTAGGATAAAGGAGGAGACAACACTATGATACTGCTATTATCAAACATTTCAACCACAGTATTGGCGAGCGCGCTGGTGTTCCTGGTGCTCACCCTGTTGCTCGTCATCCTGCTGCTCGTGGCCAAGCACTACCTCGTGCCCTCGGGCAATGTGAAAATCAACATCAATAACGGTACCAAGGAGCTGGAAGTGGCCAGCGGCAATACCCTGCTCAACACCCTGCACGAGAACGGCGTGATGCTCTCGAGTGCCTGCGGTGGCAAGGGCAGCTGCGGCCAGTGCAAGGTCCAGGTGACCGAGGGTGGTGGCCAGATCTTGCCCACCGAGGTGCCCCACTTCTCACGCAAGGAGCAGATGGACCACTGGCGCCTGGGCTGTCAGGTCAAGGTCAAGGACAGCATGTCAATCCAAGTGCCTGACAGCGTGCTGTCGGTCAAGGAATATGAGTGCACCGTGGTGAGCAACAAGCTCGTGTCGTCGTTCATCAAGGAGTTCATCGTGGCCCTGCCCCCGGGCGAGCACATGGACTTCATCCCCGGTAGCTATGCCCAGATCCGTATTCCCGAATACGAGATGGACTACGATAAGGACATCGACAAGGAGTCGCTGGGCGAGTATCTGCCCACTTGGGAGAAATTCGGCCTGTTCAGCCTCAAGTGCCGCAACGACGAGGCTACCGTGCGTGCCTACTCGATGGCCAACTACCCCGCCGAGGGTGACCGCTTCATGCTCACGGTGCGTATCGCCACACCGCCGTTCAAGCCCAAACCCGCCACTGGATTCATGGACGTGATGCCCGGTATCGCATCGAGCTACATTTTCACGCTCAAGCCCGGCGACAAGGTCATCATGAGCGGCCCCTACGGTGACTTCCACCCCATCTTCGACAGCAAGAAAGAGATGATCTGGGTGGGCGGTGGCGCCGGTATGGCCCCGCTGCGTGCGCAGATCCTGCACATGACGCGCACGCTCAACTGCCGTGACCGCGAGATGCACTACTTCTATGGCGCACGCTCGCTGAGCGAGGTCTTCTACCTGGAGGACTTCCTGCAGCTGGAAAAGGACTTCCCCAACTTCCACTTCCACCTGGCGCTGGACCGTCCCGATCCCGTAGCCGACGAGGCAGGCGTGAAGTACACGGCAGGCTTTGTCGCTCCCGTGATGCGCGACACCTACCTGGGCAGCCACGAGGCCCCCGAGGACTGCGAGTACTACATGTGCGGCCCCGCCATGATGAGCCAGACCGTCAACGAGGTGCTCGACTCACTGGGCGTTGATCCGTCATCAATCCACTACGACAACTTCGGGTAATACCCATTACCCTACCCCCTTACTACAGCGGGCGACCTCACCACGGGCCGCCCGCTCTTTTCATTATCCAATGTTCTCAGTCCAAGAGGCCCAAAGAGGCTGGTCCGCCTGCTCGACAGAGGCCATCAAGGCTTCATTTAACAAAGATTTTGGGATTTGATTTTGTCACGTCAGGAAAAATGGGGAAATTTGCAGTTTGAAACAAAATTAAAAGACAATACAAGTGAAACTTAGATTATTTACGGCTATCTCGTTCATCGCAGTTGCCCTGGCAGCGATGGCGCAGAACAATGTGGCCGAGGAAGTTGCGTGGGTAATCGGCAGCGAGCCCATCTTCAAGAGCGATATCGAGGATCAGTATCAACAGGCTATCTATGAGCGTGTTGCCATCGACGGGAACCCCTATTGCGTCATTCCCGAGCAGATGGCGGTGGACAAACTCTTCCTGGACCAGGCGCGCATCGACACCGTCGAGGTGCAGGCATCATCCATCAGCGCCGAGGTTGAGAGCCGCATCAATTTCTTTATCGCCAACCTGGGCTCCAAGGAAAAAGTGGAGGAATACTTCCGCATGCCGCTGCCTCGCCTGCGCGAGAAGCTCAACGAGGTGTACAGCGACCAGTACTGCATCCAGCAGGTGCAGAACGAGTTGACCAAGAACGTCAAGGCCACGCCTGCCGACGTGCGCAAGTACTATAACGGCCTGTCGCGCGACTCCCTGCCCTACATCCCCATGCAGGTCGAGGCCCAGATCATCACCATCAACCCGATGATTCCCCAACAGGAAATCGACGAGGTGAAGGCGCGATTGCGCGACTACAGCCAGCAGGTGACCAGCGGTGAACGCGAGTTCTCCACCCTCGCCATCCTCTACAGCCAGGACCAGTCCACGGCCGTGTATGGCGGTGAGACCGGCTTCCAGAGCCGCACGACGCTGCTGCCCGAGTATGCCACGGCAGCCTTCAATCTGAACGATCCCAAGCGTGTATCCAACATTGTCGAGACCGATGACGGCTACCACATCATCCAGCTCATCGAGAAACGCGGTGACCGCATCAACACACGCCACATCCTGTTGCGCCCCAAGGTGAGTGACAAGGACCTTACCGACGCCGTGACGCGCCTTGACTCGGTGCGCACCGACATTCTTGAAGGCAAGCACAAGTTTGAGGAAATGGCACTGTACATCTCCCAAGACAAGGAATCGCGCAACAACAACGGCAACATGCTCAACGAGAAGAACCACAGCAGCCGCTTTGAGATGGCCGACCTACCTGCCGAGGTGGGTAAGAAAATCAACAACATGCAGCCCGGCGACATCAGCGAGCCGTTCATCATGATCAATCCCAAGACGCAGCGTGAGCAGGTAGCTATCGTCCGCCTGGTTAAGCGCATCGACGGCCACAAGGCTGACCTAGCCGAGGACTACATGGTCATCAAGGACATGTGCGAGGCCAATACCAAGGAAAAGATTCTGCGCGACTGGGTTATCCAGAAGCAAAAGAGCGTGTATGTCTACATCGAGGAGGGCTGGCGCGACTGCAACTTCAAGTATGACTGGCTCAAAAAGGGAACCGACGACAAAACCAAGAATTAAACACCCTACCAGCACCCTGCAGTGATGCCTGCTCAACACGACAAGCGGCTCCGGACATCCGGCAACAGCGGCAATGCCTCCCATGGCAATGCCGCTCGCTGGTTGCACACCCTAGTGGCACTGGGCATGATGGCCCTGGTGATGTCGCCCTTGTGGGCCTCGAGCCAGATCGGCCGCACTGTCAAGCAACGCCCCACCGCTACCCAGCAGACATCCTCCACCGTCAAACGCCCCACCAATCCCCAGCCACCCCAAGCTGCACGCAAGGGCGCCAAGGGCAAGAACGTGAAGCGTATCACACCCCAGATTCCTAACGCCAACCGCAACCAAACCAATAAGGTATTCCTCGAGAACGCCGACCTGCTCAGGGCCGACGAGGCCATCAGCCGCGATTACCAGGTGCTCAAGGGCAACGTGCGTTTTCGCCGCGGCGACATGTACATGTTCTGCGACAGCGCCTACTTCTATGCCGAGACGAGTTCGCTCGATGCCTTCGGGCACGTGCGCATGACGCAGGGCGACACGCTGTGGGTCTACAGCGATGTGCTGCACTACTACGGTGAGCAGGGCGTGGCCGAGCTGCGCAGCAATGTGCGCCTCGAGAACCGCAGCACTACCCTGCTGACCGATGCCCTGGACTATGAAATCAATTCCAACGTGGGCTACTACTTTGACGGCGGCACCATCGTTGACAACCGCAACAACACCGAGCTCAAGTCCCAGTTCGGCCGCTATGAGCTGGACACCAAGCAGGCCGAGTTCTCGCGCAACGTGCATCTGGTCAATGACCAATACGAGATGTTCACCGACATGCTCGAGTACAACACCCAGTCCCACGTTGCCCACATCACCACCAAGACGCTCATTGTGAGCGACAGCAACACCATCAATACCACTAACGGCTGGTACAACACCAGCGCCGATGATGCAACGCTGTATGAGCGGTCGCTCATCACTGCCAAGGACGGCAAGACACTGCTGGGTGACACGGTGTACTACAACCGCAAGCACAACTACGGTGAGGCACGAGGCAATGTGGTCATCACCGACCCCAGCAACAAAGTCATCCTTGACGGTGACCGCGGCTACCACGACGACAACGTACACTACAGCTACGTCACAGGCCGTGCCCGCGCCCGCGAATTCTCTCAGAAGGACACCATCTACCTGCATGCCGACACCCTGTGTACCCTCATCAACTACGTCGTGAACGACTCGGTCAATGACTCGGTGCGTGTGCTGCGGGCCTTTAACCAGGTGAGGTTTTTCCGCAGCGACGTGCAGGGCATCTGCGACTCGTTGCAGCTGAGTGAGGCCGACACCATCATCAACATGTACCGCCATGCTGTGGTATGGAACCTGGAACGGCAAATCTTCGGCGACGAAATCAATATCCACCTCAATGACAGCGCGGCCGACTGGGCAACGCTGCCCACCGGCGGATTCATGGCCGAGCACCTGGGCGAAATCTACTACGACCAGCTGAGCGGCAAGAAAATGAAGGCATGGTTCGAGGACAAGGAGCTACGGCAACTCGACGTTGACGGCAACGTGCAGGTCATCATGTTCCCCGAGGAAAAAGACTCGACCTACAACAAGATGGTCAATGCCGAGTCAAGCCACATGCGCCTCAACCTCAAGGCCAAGCAGGAGGTGGACCGCATCACCCTGTGGCCCGAGGTCACGGGCAAGGTGACACCGCTGTACCTGGCCAAGAAGGCCGACATGTACCTGCCGCAGTTCAAGTGGTATGACACGCTGCGCCCCCAGTCACCGGAGGACATCTACGACGTGAGCGAGGAGAAGCGACAGCTCATCCAGACCATCGAGGGCGGTACGCGCCGCCGCTCGGGCAGCAATGCCACAGCACCAGCTGCAACCGTCATTCCACAAAACAACAACAACGATAACCAGGGGACAAGCCCCAAACCAGATAACAATAGCCATGAGTGATGTCATTAAACTCCTGCCCGATTCCGTGGCCAACCAGATTGCCGCCGGCGAGGTCATTCAGCGACCTGCCAGCGTCATCAAGGAGCTGGTCGAGAACGCCATCGATGCCCAGGCTACCCACATCCAGATTATCCTCAAGGATGCGGGACGCACACTCATCCAGATTATCGACGACGGCGTGGGAATGAGCGAGACCGATGCCCGCCTGGCCTTTGAACGCCACAGCACGAGCAAGATACGCTCAGCCGAGGATCTGTTCACCCTGCGCACAATGGGTTTCCGTGGAGAGGCGCTGGCATCGATTGCCGCCATCTCGCAGGTAGAACTGCGCACTCGACGAGGCGACGCCCAACTGGGCACCCGTCTGGTCATCAACGCCTCGGTGTGCGAGAGCCAGGAGCCCGACATGTGCCCCGTGGGGAGCAACTTCATGATCAAGAACCTGTTCTTCAACGTTCCTGCACGCCGCAAGTTCCTCAAGTCCAACCAAGTGGAGTTGAGCAACATCATCAAGGAGTTTGAGAAACTGGCCCTGGTCAACAATAACGTGGGGTTCACGCTCACCCACAACGGCAACATGATGTACAAGCTGACGCAAGGCAACTTCAGGCAGCGCATCCTGGCCCTCATGGGCAATAACCTGGACTCCCAGCTACTGCCCGTGAACATCGACACGTCGCTGGTCAAGGTGCAGGGCTACATCGGCAAGCCCGAGAATGCCCGCAAGCGCAATGCCCTGCAATTCATGTTTGTCAATGAGCGGTTCATGCGGCACCCCTATTTCCACAAGGCCGTGATGACCGCCTATGAGCAACTCATCCCCGAGGGTGAGCAGCCCAACTATTTCTTGCGCTTCACGGTTGAACCACAAGCGATCGACGTGAACATCCACCCCACCAAGACCGAAATCAAATTTGAGGACGAGCTGCCCATCTGGCAGATTTTGGCGGCCGGTATCAAGGAGACATTGGGACGCTTCAGCGAGGTGCCTACCATCGACTTTGACACGAAGGATGCTCCCGTTATTCCCGCCTATCAGGGCCATGTCGAATTGCACAGCCCCGAGATTGAGGTGGATCCCCACTACAACCCCTTCAAGAGTCAACAGCAGGGGGGCAAGGGCCATCAGCCCAGCCACAGTCCTGCGGCCAACGGCCCCATGAGCAACTGGGACGAGTTGTTCGCCAATTTCGAGCGCAAGAAACGCGAGGGCATCAGCCAGGCCGACGGCCAGGCGCCAGCCGACCTGACAAACCCTGCCGATGATGCTGCTGAAGAAAATACCATACTGCCCATGAACGACAGCACCCAAGTTGCCTACCTACAGCTCAAGGGGCGCTATATCCTCTCGCAGGCCAAATCAGGCCTCATGGTCATCGACCAGCACCGCGCCCACATGCGTATCCTGTTTGACCGCTACATCAGCAAGATCCACACGGGCAACATGTCGTCGCAGACGGTGCTGTTTCCCGAGGTGATTCACTTGAGCCCTGCCCAAGGAGTGACCTTGCAGGGACTGCTGCCCGAGATGGAGAAGATAGGTTTTGCCCTGTCACCGCTCAGCGGCAACGACTGGGCAGTGAACGCCATTCCCGTGGGGCTCGACGGTGCCAACGTGTCCACGATGATCAACCAGATCATTGAATCGGTCCATGAAGGCGGCATTCCTGCCAAGCGACGCCTGCTGGAACACATGGCACTCACAGTAGCCCGTGCGGCCGCCATCCCTGCCGGCCGTCCACTCCAGCAAGAGGAGATGGAAATCCTCGTCGCTGACCTGCTGCGGCTGCCCGAGCCCAACTACACTCCTGACGGAAAGACGATTATCACCGTCGTCCCGATGGAACAGATCACAAAATTGTTTTAACTATTGAGAACCACATGATAGATTTCAACAAGATATCCCAAGAGACCGATTTATATAACCTGCACACCCACACGCAGTTCTGTGACGGCCATGCCAACATGGAGGAATTTGTCACTGAGGCGATTGCCACGGGATTCACCCATCTGGGTTTCACTCCTCACTCGCCCATCTCGGTCGACAGCCCCTGTAACATGACGCGCGATGACGTGCAGACCTATCTCGACGAGATGAAGCGGCTGCAGCACACCTACGGCAAACAGATCCACCTCTACACCGCAATGGAAATCGACTACGTGAGCGTGGGCGACGGTCCTGCCAACGAATATTTCAAGAACCTGCCGCTGGACTACCGCATCGGCTCGGTCCACTTCATCCCCGACATCAGCAATCCCGAACTGATGGTGGACATCGACGGCAAGTTCCAGGGTTTCAAGCAGCGCATGGGACAGAACTTCGGCGGTGATATCGAGTATGTGGTCAGGACGTTCTTCTCCCAAATGATGGCCATGGTCGAGGAGGGTGGATTTGACATCGTGGGACACATGGACAAAATCGGGTTCAATGCCAGCCAGTACCGCGACGGCATCGACGAGGAGCCATGGTACGACAAACTGGTCATCGACCTGTTTGAGAACATCATGGATCATCACCTCACCATCGAGGTCAACACCAAGGCTTGGCTGCAGCGCAACCGTTTCTACCCCAACCTCAAGTACTTCGGGATGCTCAAGCGTTTCAACGCCCCAGTGGTGGTCAACAGCGACGCCCACTACCCCACGCTGCTCAACAGCGGCCGCCAGGAGGCTCTCAAGCTCCTTAGCGTGCTGTAATCACAATACAATAACCATTTTCAAGAATCACATTTTTACGGCTATGAAACTCAAGTTCAATATCATCAGGTTAGCAATGCTGCTCATCGTCTTGTTGCCCACCGTGGCTGGTGCACAGGACTTTACCAACAAGGACACGTTGCGCTATGTTGACGCGATGCATTACAGGCTGATCAACTGGGCCTTTGACCGGACTTTGAAGTCGCGCATCCCCCTGGAGTTTTACGGCAACGTGCGCCCCACGCTGTGGGACCGCGCCTCGTGCACCAGCGGCAAGGCCATCCGTTTTGCCACCAATTCGCGCGCCATTGCCGTTCGCTATAACCTGCTGACCAACATGCACATGATGCACATGGCCGACACGGGCATCAAGGGCACCGACCTCTACATCTGGGACAAGGACACCCAGTGCTGGCAGTTTGTGAACTGCAACCGCCCCGTGCGCATCGACAACGATATCCGTCCCCGTCAAGATTCCATCCAGAGCAAGGTGTATGTGGACCGGCTCGACGGCAAGATGCACGAGTACATGATCTACCTGCCCCTGTATGACGGGGTGCGGTGGATCGAAATCGGTGTGGACAGCAGCGCTGTCATCATGCAGCCCCAGCTGGACTCTCCCCGCGAGGGCAAGAAATTTGTGTTCTACGGCACAAGCATCCTGCAAGGTGGCTGTGCCTGCCGTCCTGGCATGGTAGCCACCAGCATCATCCAGCGTGACCTGAATGTGGAATGTGTGAATCTGGGCTTCAGCGGCGAGGGCAAGATGGACTCCTGCATGGCTCAGGCCATGGCAACGATTCCCGACGTAGCCGCCTATATCTTGGACCCCATCCCCAACTGCACCAAGGACATGTGTGACACGGTGACCTACGGCTTCGTGAATCTCCTGCGCACCCTGCGCCCCGAAGTGCCCATCTTCATGGTCGAGGGCCAGATGTACAGCTACGCCAAGTACAGCGCCTTCTACAGCGAGTACCTGCCGCAGAAGAACAACGAATACCACAAGAACTATCTGAAGCTGAAAGCCGACAATCCCAATAATCTGTATTATATCACCTGCAAGGACCTGTACGGCCCTAACAACGAAGGCACCGTCGACGGCATCCACCTGACCGACATCGGATTCTGGTGGTACGCCCAGAAACTGGAGCCCTACCTGCGAGCCGTGCTCGAGGGCACTACCGTCCCGCAGGAGCCCGGGGTTGACGAGCCCCGATAGTTTTAATAGCCTCATGCTAAGGCGCCAAGCATCGTAAAGCCATAGCATGAGAATCATACAGATGCCCCTAACAAAACCTCACGTCGTAGCGCGTGGCAACAAAAGAAGACAATGAAAACCAAGAAGAGCCACTACATACAAGACCTCATCCTCGAGGGCGAGCATGAGCATCAGGATTTCAAATATCAAATCACCGATGCCCGCAAGATTGCCCGCTCGATAGCCGCCTTTGCCAACAACAGCGGCGGCCACCTGCTCATCGGTGTCAAGGACAACGGCAACATCGCCGGGGTGCGCAGCGAGGAAGAGATCTACATGATCGAGACCGCAGCACAGATGTATTGCCGCCCCGAGCAGCACGTGACTTTCAAGGTGTACAGCATCAACGGCAAGTCGGTGGTCAAGGCCGATATTGCCGAGGCCGAGGAGAAACCCGTCGAGGCCCCTGATGACAACGGCACATGGCACGTCTATTACCGTGTTGCCGACGAGAACATGCTCGCCAGCCGCCTGCATGCCCGCATCCTGCACGCCGAGCAATCGAGCGACGACGACCAGGAGGATACGACAACCATCAGCTATAGCAAGCGAGAGCAACTGCTGCTTGACTACCTGCGCAATCACGGCGGCATCACCCTCGAGGGGTACATGCGGCTGGCACACATCAGCGAGGAGAGCGCCATGCAGATTGTTGTAGCCCTCCACAGCATGGGCGTGGTGTCACTGCAATACCACGACGGCCAATGCCTGATTGTCGGCACTTAGTTCCGCCCCCACCCCTTGACAATCACAATATAACGTACTGACATTCAATGTGTTCACCATGTAGAGACGCAAAATTTTGCGTCTCCATTGTTTGGTATTTCCCAAATGCTGCCCTTGAGACGCAAAATGTTGCGTCTCTACGCATTTTATATTGCTAACTTGTTGAGAACTAACGTG
>JAEEGI010019859.1_pt1 | contig 13514 bp, 13 predicted proteins | sample 8958751 | NCBI WGS metagenome assembly JAEEGI01 (sample SAMN16246545, study PRJNA631951) | gut metagenome | biome: gut microbiome; feature: rumen; material: KS-attached | host: Bos | place: Iran: Karaj | collected 2018-10
AAAGGCGAAGCCCTGAAAAAAGAAGCAGCAAAGGTGCCTGAGCAGCTGGCGGGGTGCATCGCCGGAGCTGAGCATGCCGCGGAGCTTAAAAAGTTACTGGATGAGATGATGCTGCTTTTCCACGAAAAGAGGCAGGAGGGCAGCAAGTAGTATTACCAAAGGAGAACGAACATGGGAATTTATGATTACAGCGTAAAGAATGCGGCAGGTGAGGACGTATCCCTTTCCAATTATGAAGGCAAGGTAATGATCATCGTGAACACAGCTACGGGCTGCGGATTCACTCCCCAGTATGAGCAGCTGGAAGAGATGTATGAGAAGTATCACGATCAGGGACTTGAGATCATCGACGTTCCCTGCAACCAGTTCGGCAACCAGGCTCCCGGAACAGATGACGAGATCCACCAGTTCTGCACGCTGCACTATAACACAGCATTTCCGCAGATGAAAAAATCCGACGTCAACGGAGAGAACCAGCTTCCCCTCTACGCTTACCTTAAGGCGCAGAAGGGTTTCGAAGGTCTTCCCAAGGGAAAGCACTCCACCATCCTCAAGCTGATGTTCGCAAAGAACGACAAGAACTGGGAAAAGAATCCCGACATCAAGTGGAACTTCACCAAGTTCGTCGTGAACAGGCAGGGTGAGGTGGTCGCAAGATTCGAACCCACCGCCGATATGGCAGACCTGGAAAAGTGCGTGGCATCACTGATCTAGGAAGAATACAGTTTTGATAATGAGTCCTTTTAGAAAAGAAGCCCTTCGGGGCTTCTTTTGCTTCTTATGGATGCCCCCGCAGGGGATGACCCGCTGTGAGGCTCTGTTTCGCGCTTTGAGGCATGTGTAAGTGCACTGCCGCAAATTGGGACGGCAGGCCATCAGACCGGCTGAAAACGTCAAATATTCCGTATAAAAAAATATCGGCGTGACCGTTGAGCCACGCCGATATGATCATAAGTTATTCAGTTCTTATCTGCTGCGTCTGAGCCTGAAAGCTGCAAAGACAGCGATCGCAGCTGCAGCCAGCATGATACCGATCCAAAGACCGAGATTCATCTCATCTCCTGTGGGCGGATGAGTGTTGTATGTGTTGGTGATCTTGAATCCTTCGATGGTAGTGGTATAACCTGCCACGGGCTGTTCGGTCACGGTGTAGACTATCTCAGTCTCGCCGTCCTGCTGATACTTGGGAAGCTCTGTGAAGGTGTATGCCCAGTTGCCATCCTTGTCGGGAGTGATCTGCACGCTCTGGATGTTGTCTCCGTCAGCCAGCAGGTTGACAGTGATGCTTGCAGGTCTCTTCTTTGCCTGGTCGTTGTTGTCTGCCCATGTCTTGGTCACGGGGATATCAACGGTCTCAGGCTCGGTGTAGGTGTTGGTGATGGTCTCGCCGTTGCCTACAGTTGTTTTGTCAGCCTTGTAGTTGGGGATCGGAGCTTCCTCGATGGTGTAGGTTATCTCCTCCCTGTTGTCATCCAGCTGCGGGAGATCGGTGAAGCTTACCGTATAGGTTCCGTCCTGGTTATCTTCCACTGAACAGTTGTCCGCATATGTTGCTGTCACATCTTCGCCGTCGGCAAGAAGATGGATGGAGCGTACGAATTCCTCAGCGGAGGGACGTACCTGATTCTCGTTGTCGTTATCTTCCCAGACCTTTGTGATCTCGATGTCAGTTGCCTTGCGGAGCACGAACTGTTCCTTGATGGGCTTCACTGTGAAGGTGGACATCAGAGCCTGGTATGCATCGGCATAGTACAGGTTGTCATAGTGATTGTCAACATGGAAATTGCCTGTTGCGATACCGTATTCCTTGGTTACGAAGTTCTTCGGGAAGTAGATGTAAAGGAAGTAGTCTGACGGATGATCAGTCATTGCAACAAGTTCGTGCCATGCATCCTTTACAGCCTGGGGGAACACGTAGTCCGGATTCCCTATATTGGCATTGTTGGCGTGGTTGACGATGGATCCAAGTACGCTTCCGCCTGGGTAGAACTGATAGTGGCCGGCATCGTTATAGACGATGTGACCGGCATCGTCTCTGATCACCATGTTCTTACCGTTCTCATCGTTGGTCTTGAAGGAATCCATGTCGCCGTCGGTATAGTTCTTGAGGGCCATGTTTACGATGTAGTCCGTCAGAAGATCATCGAAACCGTATTTCTGCTGAATGTAATCCCTGTGGTAGATGATGGAGAGCACATGGTTATAAAGCTCTCTGCTGGTGATGCCCTTGATCTCATTCTGAGCAACGAAGGAGAGCAGCCACGGTGATCCTACAAGTCTGACATATGTGCATTCAGGATCGTCGATATCGGGAGCATCATAGTTCTGGTTGAAGCAGTAGCCCGTTATCTCGCTGCTGTTGTCTACGATCTTGTAAACTTCAAGATGGGAAGGATCGTGCTTGCAGAAGATCTTGTGGTTGGGATCCGTTGACTGAATGGATCTGGCTCTGATCGAGTCGATCTCTTCACCTTCAGCCATAGTAACTACTATGGGCTTCTGTTTCACATCGGCGATGTAGCCGTCGGGGATATCCGTAAGTTCGAGGGTGTAGGTGCCTTCCTCTACAAAGGTGATGTAAACTTCTTCCTGAAGTTCATCAAGGGGAACGCTGGTTCCCTGATTGTCCGTGATGGAGACCTCTACGCCGGGAACGGGATCGCCCAGCTCATCAACTACGGTGACGTGAATGGGCTTCTCGAGCACGGGAGTCTCCGGCTCGTCATCAGCTATGACCCCATCGGGCTGGAATACGCCGCAGAAGGTGAATGCCATGGCGATGACAAGGATAATCGATAAAAACTTTTTCATTGACTCATACCTCACTAAAATATGTAAATTGCTACATAATCCAATCCATTATAGCACATGGACACAAAAAAAGAAACCATCCTTTGCGGATGGCTTCTGATTTTTTGCGCTATTTCAGGGCGTTAATGTAGTTCACTGCAGCCATTGCAGCTGTGGCGCCGTCTGAAACGGCTGTGGTCAGCTGTCTCAGGCGCTTTTTCCTGCAGTCTCCTGCAACGAAAACGCCGGGAGTCCTGGTCAGGCACATCTCGTCAGTGTCGAAATAACCGAACTCATCAAGCTGTACCAGATCTTTGTAAAGGTCATTCTCGGGGATCAGGCCGATGGCCACGAACAGGCCGTCGCAAAAGATCTGCTGCGGGGCGCCTTCGTTCTGAACGATCTCCACTCCGCGGAACTGGCCGTTCTCGGTGAGGAGCCTGGTGACCTTCACTCCGGTGAGACCGAAAACATTGGACCTGGAGAAGAGGATGTCCTGAAGGGACTGCTCTCCGGTGTAGAAGGGGAGATCCTGGAGGACCATCACCTCGCTGCACTTGTCAGAGAGAAGTATGGCTTCCTGAAGGGCGGAATTGCCGCCGCCCACCATGCAGACTTTTTTGCCTGTGTAGAAGTCTCCGTCGCAGACTGCGCAGAAAGATATGCCTTCTCCCACCAGGTCTGTCTCGCCTTCGAGACCGAGCATCCTGTGCTTGACTCCTGTGGCCAGGATAACAGTTTTCGCTTCGTACTCTCCGCCTTCTTCCGTGGTCACGGTCTTCGTAGGACCGTTATCGGTGACAGAGTTCACTGTCTCAAATTCGATCTCGGCACCCTGGTTCAGTATCTGTTCCAGAATCTGATCAGCCAGCTCGTTTCCGCTGATGGAAATGGTGCCGGGGAAGTTCTCCACCTTGGGAGAGTGGGTGATCTGGCCTCCGAAGCCGTTCTTCTCGATGACCAGTGCGGTTTTTCCGTTTCTTCTGGCGTAAAGGGCCGCAGTCATTCCTGCGACCCCTCCGCCGACGATTATCACGTCATACATAATTTATCTCCAAATAGATCAGTTTTTCATGAGCCAGCCCTTGATGTCGGATACTCCGCGATACTTCTCGAAAGTCTCGCCTGTCTTGAGTACCAGAGTGGGAGCCTGCTTGACGCCGAAGGCCTCGACCAGCTCCTTGTTTTCATCGGCATTGAGGGCTGTATATTTGATCCCTGCCTTGTCCAGAAGGACGGCTGCCGCCTTGCAGTTGGGGCAGGTAGGTGTCTTGAAAAGATAGATCTCAGTATCGTTGGGAACTTCCTGCTTTGCAACAGCGGGAGTTTCCTCAGCCTTTACCTCAGGCTCTGCGGCTGCCATGAAGACTGCCTTGGGAGCTGCCTGGGCTGCAACTGCACCGTAAGCGATGCTGGCGGATGCTGTTTCCGGCTCTACGTATACCGGGGTATCAACAGGTGCCGGATTGGGGCCCTGATGTCTCAGGACGCTGTGACCGATGTTGTACAGTCTGCGGTCCTTGTACTCCTGAGCCTTGCCGTCGTTCCAGTTCTGAACGGGACGGTAGTATCCGGTGATACGGCTGTAGACCTCTGTCTTCTTGCCGCAGATGGGGCAGGAGAATGCTTCGCCGGAGATGTAACCGTGGTCTCTGCATACAGAGTAGGTCGGTGACATGGTGTAGTAGGGAAGCTTGTAGTTCTCAGCGATCTTGCGTACCAGAGTGGCTGCTGACTTCCAGTCGGGAAGCTTCTCGCCCAGGAAGGCGTGGAATACTGTTCCCGATGTGTAGAGGGTCTGCAGATCGTCCTGGATGTCAAGGGCGGAGAAGATATCCTCGGTGTAACCCACGGGAAGGTGGGAGGAGTTGGTGTAGTACGGAGTTCCGTTCATATTGGCGGTGATGATGTCCGGGAAAAGCTCCTTGTCATGCTTGGCGAATCTGTATGTGGTGGATTCAGCCGGAGTAGCTTCCAGGTTGTAAAGGTCGCCGTACTGCTCCTGATAGTCGGAAAGACGCTCTCTCATGTGGTTCAGCACGTCTCTTGCGAAGCGCTGTGCTCTGGGGTCTGTAAGGTCAGCTTTGAGCCACTTGGCGTTTAAGGCTGTCTCGTTCATTCCCACAAGACCGATGGTGGAGAAGTGGTTGTCGAAGGTTCCCAGATATCTCTTTGTGTAGGGATAAAGTCCCTGCTCCATGAGCTCGGTGATGACCGTACGCTTGGTCTTAAGGCTCCTGGCAGCGATGTCCATGAGCTTGTCCAGACGCTGGTAGAACTCCGCCTCGTCAGCGGACTGATATGCGATCTTGGGAAGGTTGATGGTGACTACGCCGATGGATCCTGTGGATTCGCCGGAACCGAAGAATCCGCCGGACTTCTTCCTGAGCTCTCTCAGGTCCAGTCTCAGTCTGCAGCACATTGAACGTACGTCGCTGGGCTCCATGTCAGAGTTGATGTAGTTGGAGAAGTAGGGGGTGCCGTATTTGGCGGTCATCTCAAAGAGAAGCTTGTTGTTCTCTGTCTCGCTCCAGTCAAAGTCTCTGGTGATGGAGTAGGTGGGGATGGGATACTGGAATCCGCGTCCGTTGGCGTCTCCCTCGATCATGATCTCGATGAAGGCCTTGTTGACCATGTCCATTTCCTTCTTGCAGTCGCCGTATGTGAAGTCACATTCTTTGCCTCCGACGATGGCGGGAAGGTTCTTGAGGTCGTTGGGAACTACCCAGTCCAGAGTGATGTTGGAGAAGGGAGCCTGTGTTCCCCATCTTGAAGGTGTGTTCACGCCGTACACGAAGGACTGGATGGCCTGCTTGACTTCTTTCTGGGACAGATTGTCTATTTTAACGAAAGGTGCAAGATATGTATCAAAAGATGAGAATGCCTGAGCGCCGGCCCATTCATTCTGCATGATGCCCAGGAAGTTGACCATCTGGTTGCAGAGGGTGGAAAGGTGGTTTGCGGGGGAAGAGGTGATCTTGCCCGGAACACCGCCCAGACCTTCCTGGATGAGCTGCTTGAGACTCCAGCCTGCGCAGTAGCCTGTCAGCATGGAAAGGTCATGAAGGTGAAGATCGGCGTTTCTGTGAGCCTGAGCTACTTCGTCATCATAGACTTCGCTGAGCCAGTAGTTGGCTGTGATAGCGCCGGAATTGGAAAGGATGAGACCGCCGACGGAATATGTTACCGTGGAGTTCTCCTTGACACGCCAGTCGTTGACGTTGAGATAGTTGTCTACAAGATCCTTGTAGTTGAGAACAGTTGAGTGGATGTTTCTTACCTTCTCACGCTGTCTTCTGTAGAGGATGTAGGCCTTGGCGACGTCCGCATAGCCGGATTCGGAGAGGACCTTCTCGACGCTGTCCTGGATGTCTTCGACAGCGATCTTGTCGTCCTTGATCTTTTCCTCGAAATCAGAGGTGACGTGGAGGGCAATGAGATCGATCACGCTGGGGTGATACTGCTTGCCGCAGGCTATGAAAGCCTTGGTGATGGCTTCTGAGATCTTCTGGATGTTGAAATCCACGATCTTGCCATCTCTTTTGATTACCTGATACATTTTCTTACCTTCCTTGATTCTATTCTTATTTGCACACAAATTTTCAGTCGGTTAACGACCTAAAAAAGAATACACCAGGGAAAGTGGTATGTCAATATATTTTGTAAAGTTTTTTACATGTATACACTATATCTAGTGGTTTTGACGATTTTTAGTCAACTCCGCGGATCTCCGCTGATTCCACGAATCTGCCTGCTTCCCAGGCGAAGTCTTCCAGATCCTGCTTCGACGCCGGATTGAAGCCTCCGAAGGGTACCGTATCCCGGTCGGTGAAGTTCTGGAGAACGTACTTGCGGGCACCCTGGATGAGCTGGCCGATCTCAGTGAAATCTTCTTTGGAGTGAAGCTCGTTGACCACGGTGGTCCTGAACTCGTAGCCAATGCCGCTTCCCATGATGAGGGAGATGCTCTCTTTGATGTTCCCCAGGTCCAGGTGATCCAGACCTGCGGTCATGGCATATTTCTCCGGACTGTTCTTGATGTCCATTGCCACGTAGTCCACCAGGCCTCTGTCCAGCACCTCCTTCAGGATGGCAGGGTGGTTGCCGTTGGTATCCAGTTTGACCTGGAAGCCCAGATCCCTGATCCTGGCTATGAAATCGGGGAGGTCCTTGTGTACGCAGGGCTCTCCGCCGGTTATGGCCACACCGTCAAGAAGACCGCGGCGTTTGGAGATATATTCGAAGAACTCTTCCTCGGTATAAAGCACAGGGGCGGTACCGTCCACCAGCTCGAAGTTGTGGCAGAAGGGGCACCTGAAGTCGCAGAGCCCCAGGAAGACCGTGCAGGCCACCTTGCCCGGGAAGTCCAGGAGAGTCATTTTTTGAAGTCCGTATATTTTCATGTGAGTTCCTTTCGTTATCAGATGGCGGCCAGGATATGCATGTTCCTGAGTTCGCCTCCCGCGATCCTGTCATTGACGGAGTACGCGTGCTTCTCCAGATCCTGGCAGATGGCGTCGGTGAGATGCCTGTCCATCAGTTCGTCTATGACGTCAGAGACGATGGTCTCGATGACCGCCTCCTTGTCGGAAACGGAATCGCCGCCGTTTCCGGTGGTGATGAGATATTCCAGAAGATCCGCCTCCTCGGCGAACTTCGGAAGGTTCCTCATGGCCCTGAATCTCCACTTATAGTAGGGCATATATCTGCCGTTCAGCAAAAATATCACGTGCGAGGCGCTCTCGCAGAAGTCGAAGAGGGCAAGCTGCGCCGCTCCGGTCTCGCCGTGATCCACGCAGCGCCGGTAGTTGTACTGACCGGACTGAGCCATGAGAAGGAGGTTGGAGGCAAGTTTTTTGAGGAAAACATCCTCCGGGAAAAACTCCAGCTTCCTCCTTGCCTCGGTTATGAGCCCGGCGTTATCGAAAAAGATCTTCCCGTTCACGGCCTCCAGAAGGGACTGCTCGGGGACCGTGAGCCACTGCATGAGGCTGAGGTCAGCATCCCTTGCTCCCAGCTTTTCTTCCAGGAAGTCTCCGATGCGGATCACTCCGTGACGAGAGCCACCCACGGGACTGACAAGGCTTCTCTTAAACCCCATGTACTCCATGGGAAGCTTCTGGTAGGCCCGCTCCAAAAGGAAGGCGGTGCGCCTGTCCAGCACATCCTCATCCGGAATGAAAAGGCAGAATCCCGGCTCGAAATCGTGGTCCCGGGAGAGTTCATCGTCGAAGCCGAAGCATTCAGAACCGCTTCCCGCAAGGCCTGCTGCCAGGAAGGGAAGGACTTCGCCGAATTCAGCCTCCAGCATGGGCCTTCCGAATTCCTCAAAATATCTCTCTGAAAGTTCAAGCCCCTGCATAGAGTTCCTCCGCCTTGTTCTTAAGGTCTTCGGCAGTCTTGAAATAACCGTAATATGAGAAGACGGGCGCGCACTTCTCGTAGACGAAGGCGATGTAGCCGTCCTCCGCGTCGTGATCTCTCAGGAGGGCCTCCTCGGCCTTGTCCAGGAGATCGTAGATCTTGGATTCATTCTGTTCCATGCCGCCGTCCTTCAGGTAACAGTCAGCCAAATTCAGGTATGTTATGGCCTGCTCCAGCTCTCCGGCCGGGACGTCGGACATCTTCTCCACGGCTTCCCTGAAATATATCTTCGCATTGGTGTAATCTCCCAGTGCGCACCAGGTGAGAGCCATGTTGTTGTAGAGACCGCCCAGAAGGGAAGGGTCGGTTGAGTCGTTGGCGATATATACCTTGAGGGCCTTGAGGAAAAGATCCATGGATCTCTCGTTCTCGCCGAAGGCGTTGAGGGCCGTGGCGGCGTTGACCAGTACGGTGCCTGAACTTATGGTTCCTTTAAGGTCCAGTTTGTCCAGAAGGGCCAGGGCGGCGTCCACCTGCTCCAGGGCCTTATCGCGGTTTCCGGTCTTGCGGTAGTGGCCTATGAGCTCGTTTCTTACGGTGAGCTCGCCCCTGAGGTCCTTAAGGTACTGTGCTTCGCTGAGCCAGTAGTTGAGGTGGCGCTCCGCTCCGTCGTAATCCCGTCTCGCCATGTATTCGTCCATCTTCTCGATGACTCTTGACTGGGGTATGTGTCTGGGAACTCCGCAGCTCCCCGGGGAGGTGCCGCAGCTTTCCTGATAATCTTCAAGTTTTATGGGGCCGTGATCCATGTCAGATCCTTTCTTATCATCACGCGGGTCACCGACCCGCAATCAATTACATACATAATCATTATATCACAGTTGACGGAGCAATAATCAGGAATTATATTTTTAAAGTTTGCTATGGCTGAAAGCAATATATAATGTTAGAATGAACGTGCCGAAAGGGAAGAAAAGGATCTTTTATGAAAAGAGTCATCGTATTGGTAATTTTAATACTGATTGCCATCGGCGTCACCACGTGGTATTATCAACGGCCGGAGCAGCCCGTGGCCGAAAACGTCACGGAAGCCGTGGTGAACTTTGTCATAGACGGAGATACCCTGAACATCACGTACGAAGGGCAGGAGGAGGAACTCAGACTCATAGGAATCGATGCTCCCGAGCGGTACAACGAAGACGGCTCTTCCAATGAGAACGGAAGGATAGTTCAGGATTACGTGAAACAGGCCTTTCCCAAGGACACGGTCATATACATCGAGCCGGGAGAGCAGCAGAGAGACAAATACGGCAGGCTCCTTGGGTATGTGTACCGTGACAAAGCCGCAACCGACATGTTCAACCTGGAACTTGTAGAGATGGGATATGCGGAGGTTCTGACCATCGGGCCCAACGACAAGTATGAGGACATGTTCATAAGGGCCCGGCAGAAGGCAAAACAGGAGGGAGCCGGGTTCTGGAAGGAATAAATGGGTAATAAAAGCATAACGAGGATGACCGAAGGGTCCATCTCGAAAAACATAATATTTTTTGCGATTCCCCTGTTCTGGGGAGCGCTTTTTCAGCAACTTTACAATGCATCAGACGCGCTGATCGTAGGAAACTTCCTGGGAAATGAGGCCTTAGCTGCGGTGAGCTCCTCAGGAAGCCTGATCTTCCTGATGGTGGGTTTCTTTAACGGTATCGGCATCGGAGCAGGGGCAGTGACCGCCAGATTCTTCGGCGCAAAAAACTATACAGCCCTTAAGAAGGCCATACACACCACCATAGCCTTCGGCCTGATCTGCGGTGCAGTGCTCACGATGGTGGCGGAATTTTTGGCACCACTGATCCTGGAACTGATAGGAACTCCGGAGGAAGTCATGGTGAGATCCCTGGAGTACTTCAGATTCTATTTCTTTGGTTCCATTGCCTTCGTTATGTACAATTTCCTCATGGGAATACTTCAGTCCTTGGGGGACACCAGGCATCCTCTGATTTATCTGGTGATCTCTTCAGGCATAAACATAGCTTTGGACCTGCTCTTTATAGCCGTGCTTGGGTACGGTGTGTGGTCTGCAGCCTGCGCCACCGCCATTGCGCAGGCAATAAGCGCCATACTGTGCTTTATTAAGCTTACCAAGCTTCCGGAAGAGTTCAGGGTGCGGATCAGGGACATAAAGATCGATAAGACCATGCTGGGTCTCGTGGTGAGAAACGGCGTGCCCGCAGGGCTTCAAAACTCCGTGATATCGGTAGCAAACGTGTTCGTTCAGGCCAACATAAACGCCTTCGGAGCAATGGCTGTGGCCGGGTCAGGCAGCTACCTTAAGATAGAAGGCTTTGCCTTCGTTCCTGTCATCTGCTTCTCCCAGGCTCTCACCACATTCATCGGGCAGAACCTGGGTGCGAGAGAGTATGACAGAGCTAAGAGAGGTGCCAAGTTCGGTATCATCTGCTCCATGGGCATGGCGGAAGTCATAGGGATCGCAGTATTCCTTCTGGCGCCATTCCTGATCAGGATGTTCGGCGCGGATGAGGCATCAGTGGTAATAGGTGTGAAGCAGGCTCACGTGCAGTCGCTGTTCTTCTGCCTTCTGGCCTGTTCCCACTGTATGGCAGCGGTACAGAGAGGGGCGGGAAGAAGCTTCGTCCCCATGCTGGTCATGTTCGGAGTATGGTGCGTGTTCAGAGTGGCATATATCTATACGATGGTAGGTATTTTCCACAGGATCGAGGTGGTATTCTCAGCCTATCCTGTGACATGGACTATCAGTTCTCTGATATTCCTTATAATTTTCCTTAAATCAGACTGGCTGCACGGCTTGGAAAAGCAGCGCGTGTAGGCAATTGGATCGGAGGCAGAGATGAAGACTATATATCTTGCAGGAGGGTGCTTCTGGGGTGCCCAGAAATATTTCGACCAGTTCACGGGAGTGATCTCGACAGAGGTGGGCTGCGCCAACGGACCGGACAGGGAAGTCAGCTACGAAGAGGTCTGCAACGATTCAGGCCACGCTGAGACGGTCAGGATAGAATATGACGAAGACAAACTCCCTCTCAAAAAACTTCTTGGCTATTACTTCATGGTGATCGACCCCGTTTCAGTAAACAAGCAGGGCGAGGATGAAGGCATCCAGTACCGCACAGGCATCTACTACACTGATGAGGAACAGCTTCCGGTGATCAGGGAAGTCTGCGCGGAAGTGTCGGATGAGGTTGGTCAGCCGCTGGCAGTGGAGGTGGAGCCATTGAGGAACTTCTTCACCGCTGAGGAATATCACCAGAAGTACCTCGACAAGAACCCTGCGGGATACTGCCACATCCCCAAAAGGATGTTCGAGGTTGAGAAAAACGGCCTGTAAAAATCATAGCAGTATATAATTACCCCATGGGCCGGGCCCCGGGGGTTTCTGTGCGCAAAAAATTTTTTTTGAAACCATGTCCAATTTCGGCGATTTTTTTAGTTAACTACTTATAGAGGGAAGGATGTGTGTTTTGTTTGAGTTCACTCAGAGATAAGGAGGGAACAATGAATATCAAAAGAATCTGCATCGCGCTTATTATGGCATTCCTTGCCTGCTCTGTTGGGGCATGGGTCAGACCCGGCCCCGAGTCCGCGGGATTGAGTTTTGCAGATCAGCTGGGGTTTGTCATAATTCCTGTCCTCATCACGTTCATCGGGATATGGAATGAAACTATCGGATCGCGGAAGAGAATAGTTCTGATCGTTTTAGGCTATGCATCTCTCTACATTTCGGTTTATTTCCTGATAAAAAACAGCGGTCTGATGATGAATATCGGAAAGATCGATATGGCCGAAACCATCACCTGGCTTACCCCGTGGTTCTACATTGCAATGGCGGTAAGTGCAGTGTCGCTTCTTGCGGACATCCTTTATCTGGCAGGTAAAAAGGGCAGATAACGGCAAAAGCAGTAATTCAAAAAGCCCCTGACGGAAGCTTGTTCCGAAAGGGGCTTTAGTGTATGATCTTATTCCGTAGGGTCGAGGCTGCCGGTCTCAAGGTACCTTTTGGCAGACTCTTCATCCATGCCACATTCAGTGGTAAGCGCCTGAAGGATCAGATTACGGTAATCGTCACAGGGTTCATTCACAAAGGGGAGGTCATAGGCTGTAAGCGTGTAGACAGGGAGACCCTGATATTCACCAACACGGTGGCAGTCATCATACCAGCTGGGAATGTTGCTTTCCTGGTCCTGAACTTCCATAAGTTGTCCCCAGGTTATTTGGTAGAGGCGCATCAGCACATGGCCGCTTCCGTTTGGGTCGAAGAAAGCAACACCGCGATGATGCCATTTGGGAGAATCGTTTCCGAAATATATACTTCCCTTGAAGGTTTTAATTTCAGAGGCAGACCAGGGCGTCTTGTCATTGCAGCCTTCGTAGTCCCTGTCCTGCGCTGCAAAGTATCCGCCGAAGATATAGTAACCGAATCTCTCTTCGCTGAGGTTCGATCCGTAGCAGGCGTACCATACTCTGTCGGATGGGGCGTGGTTATATTCTGACATAAGCGTTTACCTCCTTGATTTGTTGTCCCCATTATATACCATCCGGAGGCTCATGGCAAAATCCGGTTTGACATATCTATAGAATAACACTATAATATACATATATATAAATAGAACCCCTGGGTCTTTTTTTGTCTAAAAGGAAAGATCCTCGGGGTTTTTCTTTTTTTGTTTTAACTGAAAGGAGACAAAACAATGAGAGACCCTTATGAGATCCTGGGCGTGAAGCCCGACGCTACTGAAGAACAGATCAAGACGGCTTTCCACAGGATAGCCATGGAGACCCATCCGGACAAAAACGGAGGAGACCCGGTCAAGACGCAGAAGTTCCGTGATGCCACGGACGCCTATCACTTCCTGATGGACGAGAACCAGAGGGCAGCCTACGATTACTACAACAGGACGCAGCCCGAGTATTCCGATGACTTCTACCAGGCGAAGACTGCAGAGAAAAAAGCGGAGTCCAGAAGGACGGAGGAGGAGTACCACAGGGCCTTTGAACATGAGAAAGAATGCATCCGTCAGGTGCTTCGCAGCCTTCCGCTGGCGTTGGCAGGTCTGCTCATAGGAGGCGGACTTACCCTGATATCGTATCTGATGGCCGAACCGGGAGGAACATACAGAGTGTTCACCGGACTGATAATTGCAGGAGGCCTTGCCTTGCTTAAGGGGCTGCTGGACATCTGGGTATCTGTCCGCACCATTCTGGAACTCAGGTACGAGATGAAGCACAGGCTTTAAGTCACAGGCTGGTCTGTTCCTTCACGTAATCTATGAATTTTTCTTCGATGGCGGGCAGGGGATGGCCTTTGAGCCAGACGAAAAGGTAGT
>JAEEGI010019861.1_pt1 | contig 13513 bp, 12 predicted proteins | sample 8958751 | NCBI WGS metagenome assembly JAEEGI01 (sample SAMN16246545, study PRJNA631951) | gut metagenome | biome: gut microbiome; feature: rumen; material: KS-attached | host: Bos | place: Iran: Karaj | collected 2018-10
CGGTGGGTTCGTCCGCAAGAAGAATGTCCGGGTCGTTGACCAGTGCGCGTGCAATGGCCACGCGCTGCATCTGTCCGCCGGAGAGCTGGTTGGGGCGCTTATGGATCTGGTCGCCGAGGCCGACCTGCCGGAGCGCGTTGACGGCACGTTTCTTCCGTTCCTTTCTGGAAACGCCGCTGATCGTGAGGGCCAGTTCAACGTTGGCCAGAACGCTTTGATGCGGAATGAGATTGTAACTCTGGAATACGAAGCCGATGGTGCGGTTCCGGTAGCTGTCCCAGTCCCGGTCGCGGTACTTTCGGGTCGAGACGCCGTTGATAATGAGTTCGCCCGACTCATAGCGGTCCAGACCGCCGATGATATTGAGAAGCGTGGTCTTTCCAGAGCCTGAAGGACCCAGGATCGCCACGAATTCATTGTCACGGAAAGAAAGGCTCACGCCGTCGAGAGCCTTCGTGACCAGTGTTCCGGTCTTATACGTTTTTCGGATGTCTTTTAAGATCAGCACGCCGGAATCATAGCATAATTCCGGCATAATGAGTAGAGCCGGGGCGCAGAATTCAAAAAGTGTTCACGAAAACCCCGCCGGTCAGCTCGTGACCGGCGGGGCAATATCCTGTGTTCAATTGTCAGATCGCGGCCAGACGGCTTCTCATCGGTTTATTCGATGGCGATGTAATGGTCTTCCGTCGTTTCGGCCTTCGGCGCCTTCTTCGGGATCACAAGGCTCAGCACACCATTTTCATACTTTGCCTTGATGTCTTCCTTGTCGAGATTCTCGCCGACATAGAAGCTTCTGGTCAGGTTGCCTTCGTAACGCTCTTTTCTGATGACCTTGCCGCTCTTCTTGTCGGTCTCTTCCTTCTGAAGACCCTTCTGCGCGGAGATCGTCAGGTTGCCTTTCTCCAGACTCAGCTTGATCTCTTCTTTCTTGAAGCCCGGCAGCTCCACGTCGACTTCATAGCCGTCATTGAGTTCTCTGACATCGGTCTTCATGAGACGGTCGGCATGCTTGCCGTACAGCGGGTTCTTCTTATCCGTCCAGAAATCTCTGTCGAAATCATCCATCCAGTCATCCACATCATGACCAAAAATACTCGGAACAAATAACATAATAGCACCTCCATAATGCACTCGCCCACAAGGGACGTTCGTTTTATTTTTCAGGTCTCGGTGAGGACCTTTCGGTTCTTCCTTCAACCTTCGGCCTTGTTATAGCACGATTGTTAGCACTCGTCAATAGTGAGTGCTAATTCTTTTTGTGAAGATTGTGTGAACTCGAAAAAACGATCTCAGAGATGCGTCGTTTGAGACTTACGCGGCTTCCGGGCGCGCTTTGAACCCCTTGAAACAACAGTGCTTTCAAGTTATAATCTGAATATCTATGGAGGCGGAAACACGGTTATGAATCACAAAGTGCTGAAAACACTTGAATTTGACAAGATCATCGCGCGGCTGGAGGAAAAATGTCTGACTCCCCTCGGGAAGAAAGAAGCGCGTCTCCTCACGCCTCTCGAAACCGTCTACGACGTCCGTGACGCGCAGCAGGAAACGGAAGACGCGCTTTCAAGGATCTATCGTTACGGCAGTTTCTCGGCTTCCGGCGCGCGGGACATTCGTGAATCCCTGGCGAGACTTCGCGTGCAGGCTTCTCTCTCCATGCCTGAACTCCTTTCCGTCGCCATGCTCTTAAGAACTGCGGAACGTGTCAAAGCCTATGGCAATGCCGCGAACGACAACGGGAACCGTAAGAAAGCCGTTTCAGAGCCTCCCGAAGAAGAAGGCTTCCGCGATTCTCTGACCGATTATTTCAACGCGCTCGATCCCGCGTCTTCATTTTACCGGGAGATCGACCGCTGCATTCTTTCGGAAGAGGAAATGGCCGACGACGCCTCCTCGGGTCTTCTCTCTGTGCGCCGGCGTATGAAGAATGCGCAGAGCAAGGTGCGGGACGAACTGAACCGCCTCGTGGTCTCCCAGGGTTCCTGGCTTCAGGACCATGTGATCACCATGCGGAACGGCCGCTACTGTCTGCCGGTCAAGAACGAGTTCCGCGGACAGGTGCCCGGCATGATCCACGACGAATCATCCTCCGGTTCCACCGTCTTCATCGAGCCGCTCGCCGTGGTAAAACTCAACAACGAGATCCGTGAGCTGGAGATTGCCGAGCGGAAGGAAATCGAAGCAGTCCTTGCAAATCTGTCTGCGGAAGCCGCAGGCCGCGAAGATGCGCTTCGAACCGATCTCTCCATCCTCTCCCACCTCGATTTTGTGTTCGGAAAAGCTGCCCTCGCGAAGGAAATGAACGCGGTCCGGCCGGCTTTCACGGACAATCACGTCCTGGAACTCCGTCAGGCGCGGCATCCTCTACTGGACCCGAAGACGGCGGTTCCGATCGACGTCCGGCTCGGGGAGACATTTGATACGCTGATCGTGACCGGTCCGAACACCGGCGGCAAGACCGTCTCTCTGAAGACCGTCGGGCTTCTCACGCTGATGGGCCAGGCAGGCCTTCATATCCCGGCATCCGAAGGGTCGAAGCTCGGACATTTCGAAGAGGTCTATGCGGACATCGGTGACGAGCAGTCCATCGAGCAGAGCCTGTCGACATTTTCTTCCCATATGAAGAATCTGACGTCCATTCTTCGGAAAGCGGACGAGGATTCTCTGGTTCTTCTGGACGAACTCTGCGCAGGTACCGATCCGGAAGAAGGCGCGAATCTGGCCATTGCCATTCTGAAAGCTTTACGGGCACGCGGCGCACGTTCGATGGCAACCACACATTATTCCGAGCTGAAGCTTTTCGCGCTCACCACGGAAGGTGTGGAGAACGCCTCCTGCGAGTTCGACATCGGCACGCTCTCCCCCACGTACAAACTGCTCATCGGCATTCCCGGCAAGTCCAATGCCTTCGCGATCTCCCGCCGTCTCGGGCTGGATCCGGCGATCATCGAAGAGGCCCAGCGCAGCATGGATCAGGATTCCGTCGCTTTCGAAGACGTGATCCGCGATCTGAACGACTCCAAGCGGAAAATGGACCGGGAGAAGTCCAAGATCGGGCAGCTGAAGGCCGAAGCGAACCGGCTTCGCGAGAGTCTCAGCGCCGAAGAAGCCAAGACCGAAGAAAAGCGTCAGAAGATCCTGGCGGACGCACGGCGCGAAGCACAGGACATGCTTCAGAAAGCCAAAGCGCAGCTCGATGAAACCATCCGCGCCATGAACCGTCAGGGCAAGGACGTCCGCGAACTCGAGCAGCACCGCACAAAGACACGTGAGATGATTCAGGATACGCTGCCGAAAGACGCCGTGAAGGAGCCTGTCAAAAAGGCTTCCGCCGAATCAAAGGAACTGAAACCGGGCGACAAAGTCCTGGTGCTTCCTCTGGGCGTGGAAGGCATTGTCTTCACCGCGCCTGACGCCCGGTCCGAGCTCTACGTGCAGGTCGGCATCCTTCGGAGCCAGTTCAAAGTCTCCGATCTCGAGAAACTGGAAGACCAGAACGCGAAGGACAGCACAAAGAAAGCGCCCCGCGCTTCCGCTTCCTCCGGAGAATTCGGAAAGGCTGCGACGATCTCTCCGGAGATCAACCTCATCGGCATGAACCAGGACGACGCCTCCGCCGCCCTTGAAAAATATCTGGACGATGCCTACCTTTCGCACCTGAAGACGGTCCGTATCGTGCACGGCCGCGGCACGGGCGCCTTAAGGAATGCGGTCCAGCGGCTCTTAAAGCAGTCGGTATACATCAAGTCCTACCGCCTCGGAACCATCGGAGAAGGTGATTCCGGCGTCACCATCGCAGAGTTTAAGTAAGGAGAATCAGATGGCAGACAAGCAGAAAGTCCTCATCGTAGACGACGACGAACACATTGCCGAGCTCATTTCCCTCTACCTCATCAAAGAGTGTTATGAGACACGCATCGCACCGGACGGGGAGCATGCCCTGTCGGTGTTTGGCGAGTTTGCCCCGGACGCCATGGTGCTGGACATCATGCTGCCCGGCATGGACGGCTATCAGGTCTTACGGGAAGTCCGGAAAAGGTCGGACTGCCCGGTCATCATGCTCTCCGCGAAAGGCGAAGTCTTCGACAAAGTCCTCGGACTGGAGCTGGGCGCGGACGACTACATGGTGAAACCTTTCGATTCCAAGGAACTGGTTGCCCGCGTCAAGGCGATCCTGAGACGTCACGCAAAGACGGCCGGCACAAAAGCCGAGGAGCAGGAACCCTCGAAGATCGTGACCTACCCCGGACTGTCCGTCAACCTGTCCAACTATGAAGTGCTCTGTGACGGAGAGCGGATCGAAATGCCGCCGAAAGAGCTGGAGCTTCTGTACTTCCTGGCAAGCTCCCCCAACCGCGTCTTCACGCGCGAGCAGCTTCTGGACCGCATCTGGGGCTATGAATACGCCGGCGACACACGCACCGTGGACGTTCACGTCAAGCGGATCCGCGAGAAGATCCACGACCATGAGAGCTGGGCGATCCTGACCGTCTGGGGCGTGGGATACAAGTTTTCATTGAAGTAATGAGCCTGAAACTAAGAACAAAACTTCTGATCATCTTTTTCGCCGTGGCGATCCTCGGCTTTTTAGGGCTGACCGCCATGGGCGTCCTGGCCTACCGGCAGGCGCTTAGCCAGACCGCAACTTCTCTGCATAAGGAAGCCGTTCTGATCGCGCGTTCCGAGCTCATCCGCCGGCCAAACAGCCAGGAAGCGCTGAATCTCATGGCCTCCCTGAACGATGCAGACATCTGGATCGTGGACGTGGCCGGAAAAGTGTACGCATCCGCCGGCCCCACCGCCGCCCCGGAAGCCATACCGGGCTTCTCTCTCACCGAACAGAACAGTTTCTATCTGACCGGCACATTTTTCGGGACTCAGCCGGAAGGCACACTCACGGTCTTCGCCCCGATCACCACAGACATTACACTGAACGGTTATGTGCTGATCCACTGTCCGGCTTCCAGACTCTGGCAGATCGTCAATCAATGGCAGCTCTTCAGCTACATCATCTACGGGATCATGCTGCTTCTTCTGGCCGTCGTACTGATCCTGGAAAGCGCCTTTACCGTGAGCGCCGTTCAGAAGACGGCCAAGGCCGGCCATGAGTATGCCAACGGAAACCTGAATTATCCTCTGACCCTCAGGCGCCGGGATGAGATCGGCGAACTGGCTGAAATCGAGAAGGACCTTGCGCGTCAGATCGGAACGGCCTCCGAGGACCAGAAAAAGTTTCTTGCGAACATTTCCCACGATTTCCGCTCGCCGCTCACCTCCATCAAAGGCTATGTCACAGCCATCCAGGACGGCACGATCCCGCCGGAATCTGAGGGACATTATCTGGATGTCGTACTCTCCGAAGTAGACCGCCTCACAACGCTCGCAAATGGCCTTTTGGACCTCACGCAGCTTGAGAAAGGCATCATCCTCCACCGCTCGGACTTCGACCTTAGAGAGCTGGTTTTGGAGGTTTTACCGGCATTCGAAGGACGTGTTGAGGAGAAGAATCTCAGCTTTGACGTGACCTTCGAAACCGAGACCGTTCCGGTCAACGCGGACCGCGACCGCATCGGGCAGGTACTCCACAACCTCGTCGACAACGCCATCAAGTTTTCGGGAGACGACAGTACGATCGACATCGTTGCCCATCTGGTCGGTGAAAAGGTCTTCGTGTCCGTGCGGGACCACGGCATCGGCATCGACAAGGAGAATCTGCCCAAGATCTGGACGCGTTTCTATAAGATCGACCAGTCCCGCGGCAAGGACAAGAAAGGCACCGGCCTCGGGCTCTCCATCGTCCGCGAGATCATCCAGGCCCACAAGGAAAATATCGACGTCATCTCCACGCCGGACGTCGGTACGGAGTTCATTTTCACGCTCCCGTCCGCGGAGAAGTAACAAAGCGGCAGACATACGAAGAGCCCTGAAGGAGACGCTCCTTCAGGGCTCTTTTTCGTTTTGCCAGATTCTGTCAATCCAGAACCACATCCGCCTTGAAGCCGGATTCTTTGCTCAGCGTAAGACTATACGATCCTTTTGAAAGCCTCAGCTGTACGTTTTTCTCATGAAGATCCGTACCGGTCCCGGCGTAAAGCACTTCGCCCGTTTCATTGACAAGTTTCACGGTCACCGGCTTCTTGCCTTCAAGGTCCACATCCATATAGTAATAATCCGAATATGGCACCTTGAAGCTCATCCAGTCTTCATCCCGAGACGGCGTTTCGACAGACCCCGCCGTCTGATTGGTCTGGAAATGCGGCCGTCTGGCATCCAGAACGATCGAACCGGCGGCGCCCAGAAGGATGCCCGCAACGAAAAGGACGACGAACAGGTTGTCTCCTCTGCGGCTCTTTTTTGCATCAGGATTCATCATGACCAGTGACCCGAAGATCAGCACACCGCTTTCAAACCCGAAGGTGATGAGGCGGAGGATCCGCGGCCAGTTCGGCTCCATAATGACCCGGACTGCCCAGAAGACCGCAAAAGCCGCGAGGATCAATCCGATGATCAGCGCTAACCGCGCCCAGCGCCGGTTCATTTCCTGAAGAGACTGTCTGTCCGTGAAGATCTCATAGGCTTCTTCCGGCAGGCTCGGATCATAGAGTTTCCTCAGATAATGCCAGCCGTTGAAGGTGGAGTTGACGTACTCCCAGCCCTGTTCGCGGAAGGTCTCGATGTAGCGGCCCATATCGTCGATCCTGCCGTAATCCAGCTGATAACGATAGCAGACGTCCGGATTCTTCACAAACGTCGAATGGAAACCGCCGCCCTTTTTGAGCTGCCAGCCCTCCAAAGAGGCCTTGTTCAGATCTTCGATCTCCTTCTGGTAATTCCAGGCAGAGTACATTTTAAATGAGGTTTTCGTTTCGCCAGCCATGATTTATACCTCCTCGGCATTCTCGAGCATCCTGCGAAGTCTCGAGATCTCCAGCCTGAGCACTTCTCTTCCGGACTCTGTCAGCTGATACAGTCTTCTCCGCTCCAGTCCCGGTTCATCGGACATGATCTCACGGATCCATCCCTTCTTCATCATATTGGACGTTGCTCCGTACATCGTGCCCGATCCGATCGTCACGTCTCCGCACGACAGTTTCTCGGTCAGCTGCATGATGCCGTAACCGTGGTTCGCACCCTTCGCCAGACACAGTAAAATGTAATAGTAGCTCTCCGATAATGGTTCGACTCGTTTCATCTTTGGCCGCCTCCTGTTATGTCGGATCTCGTTATGTCGCCCGACGACTGTATCGTAGCACGATATATGTCGTCTGTCAACATATTATTTGCAGAATTTTCAGCAGTTTATGAAAAAGCACCGCGGGCCAGAGCCCGCGGCGCATATCATTACTCTTTTTGATCAAATCATTCCTCACCGTACCCTCACGCTGAACAGGCCGTGTCGGTCACGCCGATCTTCCCGGCCAGCTGAAGCTGGGTCATCTTCCGCTCTTCCCGAAGACGCCTGAGCATGGTTCCTGTCACATACGGATTCATCGGTTGTCCCTCCTTTTGACAACAGGATAATCTACAGGCGCAAAGGGCTCAACCTACGCTTCGTAGAGTGCGGAATGGTTCCTCCGTTCCGCTTGCGTGTCAGTACCGCGCCTGTTTCGCTTACTTCTTCCGTTTTCTCAGGACGACCGCCACGATGGCTGCGGCCGCGAGTACTGCCACTGCGGCCAGGGGGATCCAGACCCATTTCCAGTCGAAGCCCTTATCTCCAGGGACGGGCGTTTCGGCCTCAGTCGTTTCTTCCGCAGGCGCGCCAGTAGCCGTCTCCGAAGGCTTTTCGGGCGTCTGGCTTTCTTCCGATGGACTCGTTTCTTTCTCAGTCTCTTTCGAGGGTCCTTCAGAAGGTGTGGTGTCTCCCGTAACAACTACCGTCACAGTGGTTGTGAGAAGCGTCTTCTTTACGTTTACATCCCTAGTATCGGTCTTCACCTGGACGGTGGCCTTTCCCGCGTTATTCGCTGTGAGGATGCCCATCCGGTTGACCGAAACGATCATCGGGTCATCCGGTTCGTAGCGGAAATCGTTGATCCTGGCGGGCGACGGATCGGAAATGACCCCGATTGCCGCCGTTTCCCCAACTGTCATCTGAATCTCTTCCCGATCGGTTCTGATCGAAGCCGGGACAGGCAGTGCTTCTTCATCTGTGATCACAAGCCTGAAATCTCCGGATGTTCCGAGCCGGAGCCTGGCGTGGATGGTCACCTCTCCCGTTCCGAGAATGGTCACGACACCGGTCTTGTCCACCTTGGCGACCGTTTCGTCGGAGGAAGACCATTTAACGATCTTGTCCTCCGCATCTGCGGGCAGGACCGTGAAATGGATGGTGTATGGCTTGATGAACGGATCATATTGTAAAATGTCCGCGTCTCTCTGGAAAACAATCTCTTTGATGTGCGCGAGTTCGTTGTCAGGCACATATTTGGCCGTGAGCGTGAGATCGCCGGTGACGGGAAGCTTCGACTGGATCAGATTGCCATCCGCATCGATCCAGCCCCTGAAGGTATAGCCTTCAATCTCCGGGTATTCCTCATCCGGCTCCACGAACTCCTCTTCCGTTCTGAACGACGTCCGATAGCTTTTGCCGTTGGCCACAAAGGTGATCTTGTGCGAAGCATGATCCAGCATGGAGAAGTTCTCATCCGCCCAACTGACCCGCTCCCGGATCCAGTACTTCAGCTCATCCACTTCATTCTGATAACTGAATTCCGCTTCGGGATGCCAGATCTCATAGTCCTTCTCGGCAGAGGCTTTGGTCTCCTGATAATACTGATCGATGATCCCGCCGTCCTCGACAAGTTTCTCCATCAGGGCCTTAAGCGCAGGCCATTGTTTGTGCAGTTCCTGGACAAATCCGCCCTCGCCGGTGTCATAGAACAGGGCTTTCACCCATTCATCGCCAAAATAGAAGCCATTTGTGATGTTGCGGATGTCCCAGGCAAAGTCAAAGTCCCACAGCGGTCCCCAGTACAGTTTGGCCACGCCTCCCTCCGGATCGCGGTCTTTGTAAATGTACGTGCTTCCGGTCGTGTAAGCGTCGTTATTCAGCGCGACCATGTTGACCAGCCAGTATTTGGCGGCCGATTCCACGTCCATCAGATCCCGGTAGGCCGTGCCCTCTTCGAACAGCACGTCTTCAAAATACTGGATGTAGTTCTGGATGTACTCCTGCTGGGCATGCTTTTTGGGCGTTTCTTCCTGCGGTGCTTCGCCCTCTTCCGTGTCGTAAGAAGGCGTATCGGTCGCCCATTCGATTCCGCGGCTCGTGAAGAAGCGGTCCGGAGAACCGGCTCTGAGCTGTGAGCCGTTCTGCAGAAGATATCCGCCGGTGATGAGCTTCGGATCCGTATCCGTATCCGAAAGTTCCGCGATCTCCAGACGGTTGTCGTCCACGCGGACATTTTCGCTGAAATAATAGCTTCCGAGGTACTTTGTGCCGGACTGGCTTCCGACCATGACCACGTCGACCGGCACGCCGCGCGGCGTGAAGGCAAAGTCCATCTCGTCTCCGAGCCAGGCCGTGATCCGGTCTCTCATAAGCGTCTCGTCAAATGCGTTCGCGACGAGCACCCAGTGTTTGTTCTTGCCGAGTCCGAACAGATCCGCCTTCTTGTCCAGTTTGATCTTGAAAGGCTTTTTCTCCGTGTCCTTCCAGGTCGAATGGCCACGCCCGCGGATGCTCATTTTCAGGCCTTCGAAGCTTTCGGGCTTCAGGTCCGGGAAGTCTGAATAGCGGAAGCCCTCCGGGACTTTGACCGAAAGCGATCCGTAGCACAGCACGCTGTGGTCCGGGCTGTTCAGCATATCCTCGATGGTGCCCTGCGATTCATCGATCCGAATGGTAATGACCGGGATGCCATTGTCCACAGTCACTTCATCTGCCCGGATCATACCCGGCATCCAGACCGCTGCCATAAGGAGAAGGCCAAGGGCCAGGAGGATCCATTTCATCAGGTCTTTGTGTTTTTGTCTCATTTGATCCTTCCTCTTTCTGTTTATTGTTTTCTTTCCACCGTTTCGCAATCGTTAAATCTTGCGAAACGGGTCAGTGCCCGTTCGATGGAAGCCTGCATCTCTTTGGTCTCACGGATCCCGGGTTCGAACCAAATGTTTTTCACCTGGAGAGTCCGGGACGGATGATCCGCCGACGCTTCGATTCTCCCGAAGAATTGCTCTCCAAAGAGCATGGGCAACGTATAATAACCGTACTTTCTTTTTTCCGCCGGCGTATAGATCTCCCAGGAATGTTTTGATCCCTTCGACCCGGCAAGGCAGGATCGCGCCGGACGTACTCGTATGCCCCTTCCTTGCCGGAAAAACGATGTTTCCCCATTAAGCCCTGTTTGGCAAGGATGAACTGCCGCGCCTGCGTTTTTGTCAGCTCGATCATTTTCTCCGATCTCCGCTTTCCATCAGGAATGCCTTACACCGGGCTTTCAACATCCTTCCCCGTATAAAGGTATCTCAGATGAAAGCCTGCCTCCGGATCCTGAAGATCCGAGTACGCGATGCTCACTCCGTAAGCCTCCGACACGTCCAGCGCCTTGTCTCCGATGCCATAGACGTAATGATAATGGGGATGCGCATCCTCGATCAGCCTGGGTTTTCTGTCCTTGACCCAGCTTTCATCCTGCATGAAATACGCCCTTTTCTCGATGCGTTTGATGGTGCTTCCCGCAGACATTTCCTTCACGGTTTTCTTCTTTCCTTTGGTCCTGCGGTCAGTCCACTCGCCGTCTTTCAGTGTTCCGATATAGGTTTCTTTGACGGCCTGGTCCTTCATGATCACAAACCAGAAGGTGTCGCCCTTGCCGCCGATGATCCAGTCCACTTCGTCGCGGAAGGCCTGATAGTACTCAAAGCCCTGTTCTCTTTCCACCAGTTCCATAAAGCGATACTGCTTCGTTTTCATGTCCCTTCTCCTTCGCCTTTGTTCGCGATTGTTCTTTTCGGACTCAAACAACTCTACTGCCGCGTCGGTCAACTCATCCGGCCAGACCCTGCCGCTCTTCATCACGTTTGCCCAAGGGCATAGTTTTTCGTAATCATCATCAAAAACAATGGTATAAGGCGGACCGCACCGATCGTCTACCGACATATACAGATGCCGGCCGTCGCTCATGATCCTGGCCGCATCGTATTCAGTCATTTCATTGTCAAGCAGATCATACTGTTCTTTTGTCAGTTCGTACAGATGATAGGCCTGAATTCCGCCGTACTCGCCGAAAAAGCGTTCTGCGTCCTCATGATGGCATGCCTTCCAGCCAGATCCTTCTTTGAATTTCATTGATACCATACCTCACCCCGGTTCGCCGCAATACCAGTCTGGCACTGTTTTAGTCATATCGTCATACCAGTTTAGCACGTCTGCTGCCTGGTTCAACATCGTGTTCACTTCCGCCTCTCCGTAAGGAACGGCCCAATAGACCGACGAGAGCGTGTTGCTCGAAATGTATAAAGCAAGCAGTTCCCAGAACGCCTTCGGCACATCGCCGTCGAAGTAGCCGTCCACCATCCCCGAAGCAAAGCGCGGGGATTTCTGGGCGCACCAGACGATTCTGTTGAACTCCTCCCAGGGGTCTCCGTAATCGTTTCTGTTAAAATCGATGATGACGAGCTGTCCGTTCCGGTCGATCATCATATTTCCGATATGATAATCCCCGTGCTGGTAGGTCTGAGGCCTTCCGTTCAATAAATGGCGATTGGCTTCGATGTAGTCGATGAATGCCTGTCCATTTGGGCATTTGATCGGACACAGCTCATAGTTCCGGATCTTGATGTCCATCTTCCGGTTGAACCGGACCGCCCAGTCTTCCTGCGAATCCGGCGCAGGAATCGAATGGATCTTCCGGAGGATCCGCCCCGCCTCAAGACCATAGCCATATTGCTCTTTGTTCGAGAGCCGCGGGATCACATCTTCAGCGCTTTCCCCGTCGATCCAGCTTTGGACGGCATATACACCTTCCTTGCAGACCCCGAATTCCAAAGGCAGGCACATGGGGATTCCGAGGGAGGCGACACGCTGCATCATCATGAATTCAGATTGCTTTGCATCATACGCGGTCCTTTCGGAAATACGAAGGAGAAACCGCTTACCGGTTTCATCGGTAATACAGTATTTCTTGTCATTGGACCAGCCTTTTTGGATAGGTTCTCTGCTTGTGATGATCAAGACATCCTCCAACGATCCTGGTTTATCGTTCTGCTTTCAGTGTAAATGTCGGTCCCCAGTTTTCAAGAACCGTGACGGAAGAAAAACCCGCAGCCAAAAGCGCTTCCTTCTCATTTTCAACGGTCAATGGGGTGTCAAAGTGATAGAACTCCTCGTCCGGGAGTTTTTGTTCCTTCCTGAGCCGAAGCAGTTCTTCGCGCCGGGACTGCTCTTCTTCATCTGAACCGGCGAAGTAATCTGTCAGTATGAAAAAACCGCTGGGCTTCAGTGCTCTCCGAAGCTTTGCATACAGCGGAATCTTCTCCTCTTTTGTAAAATGATGGAGCGATTCGACAGACACCGCCGCATCAAAAGCATTTTCCTGAAAAGGCACGTCAAAATAGGATCCCTGAATCAAGATCAATGCTTTCTCCGGGAACTTCTTCCTCAGCGCTTCCAGCATACCGGGAGCCAGATCGATACCCGTGACCAAGGCCGTCGGAACCATCTCATAATAGTATCCCAGCTCCAGTCCTGTGCCGCATCCCAGGTCCAGAATTCTCGATCCAGGCGCTTTTGGCAGGCAAGCTGCGGTAAAAGGGTAAAACTCCTCTGCGGAAGTAATGGTTTTTAATTGATGCTCCTCATACCCATCCAGGCGGGCGTCGAAGAACTCTCCCATTTTTTCGAGCATGATGTGTCTTCCAGTTTAATCTATATGACCCAGATTTCTTTCCTTCTCGAAAAATGCCTTCTTCAATTGCCGGTATTCTTCATCAGTGCAAACTTCCCGGCATCTGGGTTCAAAAGACTTCGTGACTTCAAAACATTCTCTTATCTGATCACAGGGATATTCCTGACAGGACGCGCATATAGAGATCTCTTTCTCCGCACAGCACTTGACCACTTGGAATCTGCACCAGTTTTCCGGCTTACAGCCCGTACAGGAAATCTCCTCGTTCGTCACGAGGCGATCCCGATAACCGATCTTCATCCACAGCTCTGCCGTATGACGCAGTTCATCCGCTGTCTTCTCATAAGGATGCTTCACATACCTTGGGCAGGCTGCGCAATCATTTCCGCAGGCCGCTATGATCTTTTCCAAGCCTGTCAACCTCCTATGGTCATCTCTTCTTCCGGTTGATCATTATGGTAGAGATGATCGCATAAACGATCACACCCGCGAACAGCGGTATTTCAAGCAGAAAAAACTTGTCGTTCTGTAATAAAAGAGCCAGACCGATCACAAGAAATGCCACGCATAAAACACTGAAAACAATCGCCGACTGTCTGTAATACGGCCGCTTATCCATCGTCTCCCGTTCTTCTTTTGAGGCATAAATATAAGCGTTG
>JAEEGI010019867.1_pt1 | contig 13510 bp, 11 predicted proteins | sample 8958751 | NCBI WGS metagenome assembly JAEEGI01 (sample SAMN16246545, study PRJNA631951) | gut metagenome | biome: gut microbiome; feature: rumen; material: KS-attached | host: Bos | place: Iran: Karaj | collected 2018-10
TCTCAGTGGGGAGACTTAAGAGGTATCAACATCGCTTCCATCTCCATCAATTCCGTTAAGGCTAATGAGGAAGATGAGAAGAGGCTTAAGGATGCTCAGGAGAGAGCAGTCTACAGAGATCCCAACATGGGCGCTGCAGCCATGACTCTCGGAACCGTAAATGCTATGGAAGCAGCTGCAAAGAACACCTCTACCGGTCCCATGATGGCATTCGCAGGAATGAACATGGCCGGCATGATGGGCGGACAGCAGGCAGCAGGTATGTATCAGATGGGTCAGGCACAGAATATGTATCAGCAGCCCATGCAGCAGCCTCAGATGCAGGCAGGTGCTGTAGCAGCAGCTCCCGTTAACGGATGGACCTGCTCATGCGGCGCAACCGGTAATACCGGAAGATTCTGCGGAAGCTGCGGATCACCCAAACCTTCGGATGCAGGCTGGACCTGTTCCTGCGGAACCGTAAATCAGGGTAACTTCTGCAACAATTGCGGCGCTAAGCGTCCTTCAGGCGCACCTCTTTACAAGTGCGACAAGTGCGGATATGAGCCCGAGGATCCCGCAAATCCTCCCAAGTTCTGCCCTCAGTGCGGTGATCCCTTCAACGAGGCTGACATCAAGCAGTAATAATTATTTTGAGTATCAAGAGCCCGTCCTCAAAATGGGGACGGGCTTTTTGAAAGGATGACAAAGATGCAGGCAACTCTTATTTTATGGATCGTGTTCCTTGTTCTTTTTTTCGTAGCGGTCATAACCGGTGCAGTGATTGTTCATAAGATAAAAGCCAAGGCCCGTCAGATCTCCAGGGATGTGTTCGGGAATGACGATCTTCTCGGATCGTTAAAAAAGAATGAGCAGGAATATCTTCAGACTCCCAGATCGGTCTCCGACGGATCTTCCATTTATGCGCCCAAACTTGCCAAGGATTTTCCCGAGTTTAATGTGGCCGAGATGACCGCCAGAGCAGAGAACTGTCTCAGGGAGTATCTCATGGCGATAGACACCAGAGATGCTTCAAAGCTTCAGGACGGAAATGAAGAACTTAAAGAAGCTCTTTTCCTGAGATTAAACGATCTTAATCTCCGCGATATCAAAGAACATTACGAGGGTATCAAGATTCACCATACCGTTTTGAATACCTATAATAAATTCCCCGGAAGATGCGTTGTCAGATTCCAGTCATCCCTCCAATACACTTTTTGGGCTGAGGATGCAAACGGCAAGATCATCAGAGGCAGGAAGGATACTTTGGATCAGACCAGATATTCCATCGATTGCTGCTACATTCAGGATGCCGATAAAGTTGAGAATATCGCTGCAGCAGGACATGCACTCAACTGTCCCAACTGCGGAGGTGCGATAACAAATCTCGGTGTTAAGACTTGTCCTTATTGCGGATCCGTCGTGACCGAGTTCAATATCAAGGTATGGAATTTCTGTGCGATCAAGGAGAGCGTTTAATGGGTCTTACTGACGGATTAAATCCTATGCAGCTTGCCGCTGTCACAGCTCCCGACGGCCCCCTTTTGATCCTTGCGGGAGCAGGATCGGGCAAGACACGCACACTTACATACAGGATCGCATATCTCATATCCGAGAGAAGAGTAAATCCTTATAACATTCTCGCTGTTACATTCACCAACAAAGCGGCGGGAGAGATGAGGGAAAGGGTAGAGAATCTGGTTGGACCGGATGCAAGGTTCATGCAGGTTTCTACCTTTCATTCCGCATGCATGAGGATACTCAGGTCGAATATAGCGCTTTTGGGATATGATGACAGATTTACCGTATACGACACGGATGACCAGAAGTCCGTTATGAAAAGCGTATGCAAACGCCTGAACATCGACACCAAGAGATATAAAGAAAGATCAATACTTTCGGAGATCTCATCCGCCAAAAACGAGCTCATGGGTGTTTCGGAATACGAAAAATACGTTTTAAACGATTTCACCAAGACTGTTTATGCAAGGTGTTACAGCGAATATCAGGAGACTCTTAAAAAGAACGGGGCCGTTGATTTTGATGACATCATAATGCTGACGGTAAAGCTGTTCAGAGAATTTCCCGAAGTTCTTGATAAGTACAGGGAGAGATTTAAATACATCCTTGTTGATGAGTATCAGGATACAAATACAGCACAGTTCGAGCTTATCAGACTGCTTGCGGACAAATACAGAAATCTCTGCGTAGTAGGTGACGACGATCAGTCCATCTACAGATTCCGCGGAGCAAATATCAGAAACATTCTGGATTTTGAAGAGCATTATCCCGAAGCAACCGTAATAAAGCTTGAACAGAATTACCGCTCGACCAGATATATCCTTGATGCGGCCAATTCCGTAATAAGCAATAATACCGGCCGTAAGGATAAGAGACTTTGGACGGATGAAGAGGGCGGCAAGAAGCCTGTTTTCAACCAGTTCGATACCGCATTCGAAGAAGCGGAGTACATAGTCTCCGACATAAAGCATCGTAAGAAGATGGGAACGGCGGATTACGGAAGCTGTGCGGTTTTATACAGAACAAACGCACAGTCCCGTATCATAGAAGAAAGACTCATCATGGCGGGCATCCCCTACAATGTGGTCGGGGGTATCAATTTCTATTCGAGAGCCGAGATCAAGGATATCCTCGCATATCTGAAGGTGGTCGATCTGGGAATAGATGATCTGTCTGTCAGAAGAATAGTAAATGTTCCTAAGAGAGCCATAGGAAATGCCACCCTTGAAAAGGTTCAGGATTATGCGGAGGCAAGGGATCTGTCCCTTTATACCGCGATGGTTCAGGCGGATGACATTCCCGGACTCGGCAAGACCGCAGCCAAGCTTAATGCTTTCACCGATCTTATAGGTGTTCTCAGGGGCTATAGGGATAACGGCACCATAGCCGAACTCATCGCCAAGATAATCGAACTTACGGATTATGAGGAATATCTCAAGGATCTGGATGAAGAAAAGGCGGACGACCGTATCGGCAACGTTAACGAGCTTGTAAGTAAGGCGGTAGCTTTTTCGGAAAACAGACCTGATGCAACACTGTCGGATTTCCTGGAGGAGGTTGCGCTGGTAAGTGACCTGGATTCGGCAGACCTTTCGGAACAGAGAGTCCTTCTTATGACCCTTCATTCAGCAAAGGGACTTGAATTTCCCATCGTATATCTGACCGGAATGGAGGACGGACTGTTCCCCGGATATCTTGCTGTGTCCTCCGGAGACCCCGAAGATATCGAAGAGGAAAGACGACTTGCCTATGTCGGAATGACAAGAGCCGAGAAAGAACTGATCATGACCTGCGCCAAGGCTAGAATGCTTCGCGGAGAGACCCAGTTTAATCCGGTCAGCAGATTTGTTACGGAGATCCCTTCGGAATGCGTTGAAGGCTATATTCCCAGGAGAAAAAAGCCTTCATATGACGATTATGATGAGGGATATTCAAGAAAAACCTACAGCTATCAGACGATTGAAAGGAATCCGGCAAGAAGGGCGGATGAGAAGGTGACTCCCGTAAAGGCTGTATTTTCCAAGGATTCATTCGCGTCTTTGGGCATCAGAAAAGGTGTGGGTGGCGCATCTTCTCCGGCAGAGGTGGATTATGGCGTGGGAGACAGGGTAAGGCACTTCAAATTCGGGGCCGGAACCGTGACAAATATCGTCAAAGAACCCAGAGATTATAAGGTTACCGTGGACTTTGACGCACACGGTACAAAAGTGATGTACGCTTCCTTTGCAAAACTTGTTAAGGAGTGATACAATAAGTTGATTTACCAGGGCTAAGAATACAAAATGTGATTTATGCTTGCGTAAATAATATAGTGACTATATATGTGGAAAGGCGGTACATATGAGTTGTAAGGGCAATTGCAAAAAAGCGGATCTTAAGAACAAGCTTGGACTTGATATCGATCAGCTCAAGGATTTTGGCGGTTCACAGGCTGCCAGAGTTGCCGAACTCGCTGCAGCTGCAGGACTCGGTAATCTGATCTCAAGACCTTCCGATGATGAGGAAGATGAGAAGAAGTCACATGCGGGACTTGTTATCCTCGCCATTATCGGCATTATCGCAATCGGTTGCCTTGTAGGATATGTCATTTATCGTCACTTCTGCCCCGATTATCTCGAGGACTTTGATGACGAGTTTGAAGACGACGAATTCGAAGACGATGATTTCTTCGCTGACGAAGCAGACAGCTGATCATGAAGAGAGGCCAGATCGTCGAGGGATATGTAGAAAGCTGTGATTACCCCTGCAAAGCACGTGTTAAGTGTGAAGAGGGGATTGTTGCAGTTAAGAATGCACTTCCCGGACAGAAGGTCCTTGTACGTATCGGTAGAAGCAGAGACGGCAGAGCGGACGGTTCACTCGTAGAAGTTTTATGCCGCAGCACACTTGAAACTGGCAGGATATGCGCACACTTCGGGGATTGCGGAGGTTGCGCATATCTTTCTATGTCCGAAGGTGATGAGGTTAACCTCAAAGGCGAGCAGATGAAGAAGCTCTTCGCGGGGAGAGCGGATCAAAGCGAGAGAAAATACGGCAAGGCACCGGAGTGGGACGGGATCAAACAGTCCCCCAGGGTATACGGTTACAGAAACAAGATGGAATTTTCCTTCGGAGACGAGACAAAGGGAGGAGATCTCAATGTCGGACTTCATAAAAGAGGAGCTTTCCATGACATAATAGATACCTCGGATTGTCTGATCGTTGATGAGGATTACAGAACAATACTCGCTCTTACAAGGGATTATTTCAGAGATAAGAAAACGCCGTTTTACCACAAGACATTACGAAGCGGATATTTACGAAACCTGATGGTAAGGAAAGCCGCCCATACCGGAGAGATACTGGTGTGTCTTGTAACCGCTTCTTCCGAAAAATGGGGAGAAGATGACAGCAGTTTGCTGGACGGTTATATAAAGGTACTTACAGGTGCTTCCTATACGGGCACTCTGAAAGGAATAGTTCATATCATATGTGATTCGCTTTCCGATGCGATCGTTCCCGACAGAACCGATCTTATCTGGGGTGAGGACTATATAAACGACAGACTTTTGGGACTCGACTTTAAGATAGGACCGTATTCTTTTTTCCAGACAAATTCCTACAGTGCGGAGGTGCTGTACGGAATGGTAAGAGAATATGTGGGCCTTTGCGGAGGCACGGAAGGTAAGACGGTTTACGATCTTTATTGCGGAACCGGAACCATAGCCCAGATAGCTGCTCCTTCCGCAAGCAAGGTTTACGGGGTCGAGATCATACCCGAAGCCGTTCGCGCGGCAGTAGATAACGCGGAGAGAAACGGCATAACCAATTGTGAATTCATATGCGGTGATGTACTTAAGGTTTTGGATGACCTTACGGATAAACCGGATATCATCATACTGGATCCGCCCAGGGACGGAATTCATCCCAAGGCGCTTCCAAAGATTATTGATTACGGCGTTGACCATATCGTATACATTTCATGTAAGCCCACATCTCTCGAAAGAGATCTGGAGATGTTTCTTGATCGGGGTTATATGATAGAGCGCTACGGCTGTGTCAATCAGTTTCCCTGGACAAGGGAGGTTGAGACCGTAATGTTACTCAGGAAAAAATAAAGTTAAGATAGATTTAAAGTGGCAATGCAGGATAAGCCTGCAGATCAGAAAGGAAGATTTTATGAAAAGAACAGACATCCATCGCATCCTGATAATCGGATCGGGCCCCATCATCATCGGCCAGGCCTGCGAATTCGATTATTCCGGAACACAGGCCTGCAAGGCTCTCAGAAAGCTCGGCTATGAGATAATCCTTGTAAACTCAAACCCCGCTACCATCATGACAGACACTGAGACGGCGGATGTCACTTATATCGAGCCTCTTAACGTAAAGAGACTTACCCAGATCATCGAGAAGGAGCGTCCCGATGCACTTCTTCCCAACCTTGGCGGACAGTCCGGACTTAACCTTTGTTCGGAACTTGCACAGGCAGGTGTACTTGAAAAATATAACGTTAAGGTAATCGGTGTTCAGGTAGATGCCATCGAAAGAGGAGAGGACAGAATCGAGTTCAAGAACACTATGGATGAGCTCGGAATCGAGATGGCACGCTCACAGGTTGCTTACAGCGTAGATGAGGCTGTAGAGATCGCATCACGTCTCGGCTATCCTGTAGTACTCAGACCCGCTTATACCATGGGAGGTTCAGGCGGCGGACTTGTATATAACGTAGAAGAACTTAAGACTGTCTGTGCAAGAGGTCTTCAGGCATCCATGGTTCATCAGGTTCTCGTAGAAGAATCTGTCATCGGATGGGAAGAGCTTGAGCTCGAGGTAGTAAGAGATTCAACCGGTAAGATGATCACCGTTTGCTTCATCGAGAATATCGATCCCATGGGAGTTCATACCGGAGATTCTTTCTGCTCCGCACCCATGCTCACTATTTCACAGGAAGTTCAGGACAGACTTCAGAAGTATGCATACAGCATCGTTGATAAAGTACAGGTTATCGGCGGATGTAACTGTCAGTTTGCACACGATCCCAAGACCGATCGTATCATCGTGATCGAGATCAACCCCAGAACATCAAGATCTTCCGCACTTGCTTCCAAAGCTACGGGATTCCCCATCGCACTTGTTTCGGCAATGCTTGCATGCGGACTTGATCTTAAGGATATCGAGTGCGGCAAGTACGGCACTCTTGATAACTATAAGCCCGACGGTGATTACATTGTAATCAAATTCGCAAGATGGGCATTTGAGAAGTTCAAAGGAGTTGACGATCATCTCGGAACTCAGATGAGAGCCGTAGGTGAAGTCATGAGTATCGGTAAGACCTACAAGGAAGCATTCCAGAAGGCTATCAGATCTCTTGAAAAGAGCAGATACGGACTCGGCTTCGTTAAGAACTTCCATGACATGAGTCTTGATGAGCTTAGAAAAGAACTTGTAAATCCCACCTCAGAGAGACAGTTCATCATGTATGAGGCTCTCCGCAAGGGAGCAAGCATCGATGAGCTTCATGAGATGACCAAGATCAAGAAGTATTTCATCGAGCAGATGAAGGAACTTGTAGACGAAGAGGAAGCTATCATTGCCTCAACTAACGGAAAGGTTCCCACAGTCGATGTACTTACCAAGGCTAAGAAGGATGGATTCTCCGACAAGTATCTCGCACAGATCTGCAAGGTAAGTGAAGAAGAGATCAGAAACGCCCGTGAGGCAGCAGGCGTAGTAGAAGGATGGGAAGGTGTACACGTAAGCGGAACCAAGGACAGCGCTTATTACTACTCAAGCTACAATATCGAAGACAAGAGCGTAGCATCCGATAATTCCAAGAAGGTTATGATCCTCGGCGGCGGTCCCAACCGTATCGGTCAGGGTATCGAATTCGACTATTGTTGCGTACATGCCGCATTCGCGCTTAAGAAGCTCGGTTATGAGACAGTTATCGTAAACTGTAATCCCGAGACCGTTTCGACCGACTATGATACATCCGATAAGCTCTACTTCGAGCCTCTTACCCTTGAGGATGTTCTCAGCATCTATAGGAAAGAGAAGCCTGTCGGAGTCATTGCACAGTTCGGAGGACAGACTCCTCTTAACCTTGCGGCAGATCTTAAGAAGTACGGTGTAAACATTCTCGGAACCACTCCCGAGACTATAGATATGGCAGAGGACAGAGACCTGTTCCGTGATATGATGGACAGACTCGAGATCCCCATGGCAGAATCCGGAATGGCATCCGATGTAGACGGAGCAAAAGAGATCGCTCACCGCATCGGCTATCCCGTTATGGTACGTCCCTCATATGTCCTCGGCGGAAGAGGAATGGAGGTTGTACATGATGACGAGCAGATGGATGTCTACATGAAAGAAGCAGTCGGTGTAACTCCCGACAGACCCATCCTTATCGACAGATTCCTTCACAATGCAACAGAGTGTGAGGCCGATGCTATCAGCGACGGTGAGAATGTATTCGTTCCCGCAGTCATGGAGCATATCGAGCTTGCAGGTATCCACTCCGGAGACTCCGCTTGTATCCTTCCTTCAAAGCATCTCACCGAAAAGCAGGTTGCTACCATCAAGGAGTACACCAGAAAGATTGCCAAGGAGATGCATGTTGTAGGTCTTATGAACATGCAGTACGCTATAGAGGATGATGTGGTATATGTACTCGAGGCCAATCCCAGAGCATCACGTACCGTGCCTCTTGTTTCAAAGGTATGTGACATCAACATGGTCAAGCTTGCTACAGAGATTATGATGAGCTCTATTACAGGCGAAGCTTCACCCGTACCCGGACTTAAGGACAGAAACATTCCTTACTACGGTGTCAAGGAGGCGGTATTCCCCTTCAATATGTTCCCCGAAGTAGACCCCGTTCTCGGACCCGAAATGAGATCGACCGGTGAGGTTCTCGGACTTTCCGATAATGTAGGAAAGGCATTCTTTAAGGCAGAAGAAGCTACCAAGACCGAGCTTCCTCTTTCCGGAACCGTGCTTATAAGTGTTAACCACGATGACAAGCCTTATCTTATTCCCATCGCACAGAGCTTTGCCGATGATGGATTCAAGATACTTGCAACAGGCTCTACCTATGAGAAGATCGTTGAAGCAGGAATCAAGGCTGAGCGTATCAACAAGATCTTTGAGGGAAGACCCAATATCGTGGATGCGATCAAGAACGGAGAGATCGATCTCATCATTGATACACCTTCTACCAAGAAGGATGATGTAAGCGATTCATATATCCGTCAGAATGCTATCAAGCATCACGTTCCTTACATCACCACCATTGCCGGAGCAAGAGCTACCGCAGAAGGCATTAAGGCAGAGCTTTCCGGTGAAGGTGTACATGTACGTTCACTTCAGGAATATCATTCAATGATCAAATAAGCACAGAGCATTGAGATAAGAATATTCTGTACCGATAATATTACCGGTGTCTCTGATCAAAGGCACCGGTATGTTTTTTTAAGGAGGCTGCGATGGATGAACAGGAAATAATGACAAATGCATCCGAAGAAAGAGATTATGAGCAGGAGATAATCGAACTGCTCCAAAGCAGTCTGCCTGACGAAGAGATAGCAGAGAAACTCTCGGACTATCATGATAATGATATCGCGAGCGCATTGGATGATCTCGATAAAGATGCTCTTAAGAGAGTATATGAAATACTCGGAGAAGAAAAATTTTCCGAGATTCTTGCATATGTGGAAACCTCTCATGAATTCCTGGCAGGTCTCTCCGCAGATCTCGCCGCTAAATTCCTCGAGAACATGGATACGGATGATGCCGTAGATATTCTCGAGAACATGGATGATGAGACTGCACAAACGATCGTCGATCACATGGAAAAAGAGACCGGCGAAGAGATCCGAATGATCCAGTCTTATGAAGATGATGAGATCGGTAGCCGAATGACTACGAATTATATAGTCATTCAAAAGGATCTGGATATCCGCTCCGCCATGAAGGAGCTGGTAAAGCAAGCAGGTGAAAATGACAACATCATGACCATCTATGTTGTGGATGAGAATGATTCATTTTACGGTGCGATCGATCTGAAAGATCTGATCGTGGCCAGAGACACCGCAGATCTTTCGGATTTGATAATCACATCCTATCCTTATCTGACAGATCATGAGATTGTTTCGGACTGCATCGAAAGAATTAAGAGCTACGCAGAGGACTCCATTCCCGTTCTCAATGAAGAAGGTCATATCCTCGGTGTCATCACCTCTCAGGATATCGTAGAGGCAGTAGATGATGAACTCGGTGAAGACTATGCAAAGCTGGCAGGTCTCTCCGAAGAGGAAGATTTAAACGAGAAAACTTCGGTTTCCATCAGAAAGCGTATCCCCTGGCTTATAGCACTTTTATTACTCGGAATGCTGACTTCAACACTTGTCGGTGCATTCGAAGGAGTCATTGCCGCAATTCCCGTAGTAATAGCATTCCAGTCACTTATCCTTTCCATGTCCGGTAATGTGGGAACGCAGTCACTTGCGGTTACCATCAGAGTTATCGCAGACGAAGATCTTACCATGGCGGATAAGGTCAAACTTATATTCAAAGAGGGAAAAGTCGGATTCGGAAACGGACTTATCCTGGGCATTATATCGGTCCTGGTAGTGGGATTCTATATTCATTTCGCGAAGGGCGAGGCGTGGAATTATTCCGTTACCGTATCGGTTTGCGTCGGTTTTGCCATGCTTGTTGCAATGCTTGTAGCATCAATAACCGGAACCATCATTCCTTTATTTTTCAATAAAATAAAAGTGGACCCTGCAGCAGCATCGGGTCCCTTTATCTCAACTCTTAATGATATTTTGGGTGTAGCACTTTATTACGGCCTTTGCTGGTTCCTTCTCATAAAGGTATTCGGCCTCGGCGATATCTGATCTATTGAACGAAGGGTTTTATTTTCACGGAAGTGCGATCCTTCTCCAGTGAATCATAATATCTGTAGAGAGTCTGTGTTCCGTTTTCGAGAATGTAATAATGTCTGATGTACGGAACAAGGAGGATCAAAAGAAGCACCATAAGTGCTGCCAGCGGCATATATCCGGTGATGCATATACCCATAAGGGTCATAACTGTCATCAGTGCGAAGGTCATGGTTACGATAAGATGGATGAATCTTTCGTGCTGGAAGAATCCGATCTGTACCAGAGCCTGTTTCCTGAGGACATCAAGCTCTTCCCCGGAAAAAACACCGCTTTCCGCTTTTTCCGAGATATCCTTAAGGTATGCCATATAATCCAGTAAACGTTTTTCCATTTTTCTTACCTCTCGTGTTATCATTATAGCACTTTCGGAAATGATCAAGTATGCAGATGAAAGGGAACGGGATTTGTTAGAAAAACTCTATCCGACCAAAGAAAATGATTCCGCATATACAATTCCCTACGAAAGCCTCTATGCTCTCGGAAAAAGAGGGATTATTTACGATATAGACAACACTCTTGTCATGCACGGAGCACCTGCGGATGACAGGAGTAAAGAGCTTTTTGAAAAACTCAGATATATCGGGTTCAAAACGGTTCTTTTATCCAATAACAAGGAAAAAAGAGTAAAGCCTTTTGCCGATGCCGTCGGATCCGAATATGTGTATAAAGCCGCCAAGCCTTCCAGAAAAGGCTATGAGGATGCGATGAAGATAATGGGCACAAAGCCCGAGACCACAATCTTTATCGGAGACCAGCTTTTTACCGATATATGGGGTGCAAACCGGGCGGGGATAGAGACCATCCTCACAAAGCCCATCGATAAAAAAGAAGAAATTCAGATCGTATTGAAAAGAAGACTTGAGTGGTTCGTTCTTAAGGCATACCACAGAAAGAACAGGCATAAAAAATGAGACCGATAGACGGAAATACGTATATATGCGGACTGATAGGAAATCCGGTGGCACATACCAAGTCACCTGCCATCCATAATTTCCTTGCCGAAAAAACAGGTTTTAACCTGGCTTACGGAGCATTTCACGTTGAAACAGGAGGGCTTGATAAAGCCATACCCGGGGCATTTGCTCTTGGTATCAAAGGTCTTAACGTAACCGTTCCTTATAAGGAGGAAGTTATTCCGTTTCTTACGGATATCGATCCTCTTGCTGAGAAGATCGGCGCGGTAAATACTCTTGTAAGATGCGATGACGGATATAAGGGATTTAATACCGATATGCCGGGACTTTTAAGAGCACTTGAAAGAGACGGCGTAGATATAAAGGGTGAGGATGTCCTTATCCTCGGAGCAGGCGGCGTTGCAAGAGCGGCTGCTATGATGCTAGAAACTGCAGGCGCTTCCACCGTTACCATTATGAACAGGAACACGGACAGGGCTGAGGAACTTGCCGGAAGTATTAATGAGATCTGCGGAAGAAGCTTTGCTCATCCTCTTCCCATCTCGGGATATGACAGACTTCCCGGATATGCGAAATATATCGTGATCCAGGCAACAAGTGTGGGCATGCATCCCGATACCGAAAAAGCGGTAATTGAAGATCCGGAGTTTTACAAGAGGGTTAAGGTCGGGTATGATCTTATCTTTAATCCTCCCGAGACAAAATTCATGAAGCTTTGCAAAGAGGCCGGTGCAAAAAGCTTCAACGGTTCAAAGATGCTCCTTTATCAGGGCATTATTGCCTATGAATATTGGACAGGGCTTTCAATAAGCGATGACCTTGCGGACAAATGCTACGCGGAAGTTTTCTGATGAGTAATAAGAAACATAAGAAAAACAGTGAATACCAAAAGGGACAGCATCTGGTTCTTATAGGATTTATGGGAAGCGGAAAGACATCCATAGGCAGGAGCCTCTCCTATAAGCTTAAAAGAGCATTTTATGATACCGATAAGATGATAGAAGACCTCGAGGGTGTTACCATATCGGATATTTTTGCCGCAAAGGGAGAGAAGTATTTCAGGGAACTTGAGACTGATGTCCTAAGAGAAATAAGGGAAGACAGGATTCCCAGGATATACTCGCTTGGCGGAGGAACACCTGTAAGTCTTCAGAACCAGCCTCTTATTAAGACAATAGGAACCGTGGTATATCTGAGACTTAAGCCCGAAGAAGTATGGGAGAGACTCAAAGGAGATACCACAAGGCCGCTCCTTCAGTGTGAAGATCCTCTTTCAAAAATAAAGAACCTTATGAAACTCAGGGCTCCAGCATATGAAAGATGTGCCGATATCATAATCGATAACGGGAGTAAGGACAGGGATGAGGTCATAAGCGAGATACTCGGAGAACTCGAAAAACGCGGATGGGAAATCCCGCCCGAAAGCTACCTTCAATCCAAGTCGGACATTACGGAGAATAAAGAATGAAGATCCTTGTTATAAACGGTCCCAATCTAAATTTTCTCGGGATCAGGGAAAAAAATATATACGGCAATCAGGATTATGAATATCTGATCCGGATGATAGAGGAGCATGCGGCTGAAAAAGGCATGGAAGTTACATGTTTTCAGTCCAACCACGAGGGAGCCATAATTGATAAGCTTCAGGAAGCATATTTTGACGGAACGGACGGTATTGTGATCAATCCCGGCGCATATACTCATTACAGTTACGCCATTCACGACGCACTCAAAAGTCTTGAAAAGCCTGTAAAAGTCGAGGTTCATATCTCGGATATATCATCGAGGGAAGAGTTCCGCAAGGTGTCCGTAACGGCACCCGCATGTGACAGGCAGATATACGGAAAAGGTCTTGCAGGTTACATTGAAGCAATGGATTACATAGCAGCCGCCCAAAAATAGGTTGAAATCCCGATTTTTTTAATGTAATATATTCGAGGATTATTTTGGTTGGCAAAGATATTAGGAGGTTTTTTATGATTTCTGCAGGAGACTTCAGAAACGGTATTACTATCGAGCTTGATAACTCAGTTTATCAGATCATCGATTTCCAGCATGTTAAGCCCGGAAAAGGCGCGGCTTTCGTCCGCACCAAGCTTAAGGACATCAAGAACGGCGGCGTTGTAGAGCGTACTTTCCGCCCCACCGAGAAATGCCCTCAGG
>JAEEGI010019868.1_pt1 | contig 13510 bp, 7 predicted proteins | sample 8958751 | NCBI WGS metagenome assembly JAEEGI01 (sample SAMN16246545, study PRJNA631951) | gut metagenome | biome: gut microbiome; feature: rumen; material: KS-attached | host: Bos | place: Iran: Karaj | collected 2018-10
GATGGGATGAACCAGCATGAGACACCTGTACTGGGCGTTGTCTGAAGTCACACGTTTTGGCCGGCCTGACATTACGGATGAAGACCGGCCGTCGGGCTGGCGCGCGTGGATTGTGGGCGTTGCTTTGGCTGACGGCGTCATCTGCTGGCTCGTAGCGGCCATTTTGTTCCATCTCTTTAAGGTTCATCTCGTCGGTGCTATCATCGCCGCTGTCGCTATTTGTATATGGCAGAATTTCCTGCGCAAAGGAAAGCTCTCCAACGGAATGACGCTTCTCATCCGTCTTCTGATGCGGCTGAGCGGTGTCGATGAAACGGATCAGGCATGGATGGTGGTGGCGCGGCTTCTCGCCATGGTGCTGAAACCTGTACTGCTGATTGCGTTGATTGGCATGCGGAGAGCAGGATGGCTGATTCCCATCGCAGTGCTTTCCATGTGCGTCATGCTGGACATGGGCGGCGCGGTGTTAAAACGGCGACAGACGCATTCATGGAAGGCTGTCGCCCATTGGATTGTCGCTGTCGTGGTGTGCATCCTACTGAGCGTTTTGGGCGGTGTACGTTTCACATTGATTTCATGCGTGGCGATCGCCGCAGCATTCTTATTGCCGGCGACCGTCATGCGTTTTTCGCCCTTTGGTGAGTACGATAAGCAACCGCTGGCCAAATCGCTTTATCTGGCCTTCGGTGAACTTGTCATATTGCTTGTGGGAATTCTTGGTTTCGCCCTGCGATAACCGCCCTTTAGCTACTAATCAATATTCTCTCCCACATCGTGATGGTCACATGCAGACGGCATGAGATTGATTGCGCCATCGCGCATGCCCCATGGGCCGCCAAGCCACCGGAAGACGTTCGCCATGTTGAAACCGCAAAAGTAAAACGTATCCATGTGGCGTGATTCAGACGTACGCCAAAATGGCTCGCTTGGCAGGACATTTCGCCAATGGATCACATTGGATGGCTTGGACTTAAGATGATTGAACCAACTGGTCGGATCCCGCGTGTCCAACAGCAGAATTTCGCGGTCGCATTTTTGACAGAAATGCGCCGCAGCGGCGGCTCCCATACTGTGACCGCGTACCATGATACGGCAACCCTGCGGTATTTTTTCTGCAAATTGCAATGCTTGTGTCATATCGCGGAAATTGAACAACGCGGCACGATCATATCCAAATTCACGGATGGATCGTGCGTAGTTGTCCATAAAATATGCACCGTCATCGGAGCCGGAAAACCAGATGAGAACATCACAGGCTTCTGTTGGAATAGTATAGTTTTCATAGTTGTAAGGTCCACCAAAATAATAGGAAGCGGAGTATCCCGCTCCGAAGGCTATCAAGGCGGGAATAAGTGTCCAACACACAGCAAAGATGATTTTATGCTTTCGTTTGGCTTCTTTTCGTTTGATTTTCAAGAAAGTGATTGAACTTACCAAACAAACGACAGCGGTTGTGATTCCCCACGTCCAACAGGAAGATTCTGCGACATAGCGGTATTCTGCGCCTGTGATGGGATCGCCAATGATGACAGGGCGGAAATTGAGCACGATATCATGGATTTCCGTTGCTTCCGCTTTGTCTTGCTCCGTTGTTGTCGCCATCCATGGCGTGTCCGATGGTGGTTCTGACGGAAGTTGTGGTGTCCGAAAGAAAAATACCAAGATGACAAGCAAAATCATCAGAAAGACGATTCTACCGATGATTTTGCCGCGTCGTCTAGATTGTGTATTGTTTGATTCGTTCATGGATAGTCCTTTTTCATCCATAAACAATAATATATTTTCAATTGATGGCAACGCAATACAGGTTATATTGATAAAAAACAGTCTGTAAGAACCAAACAAACATCATCCAATATGAAAACACGTCATTTTTTCATTTTTTTGCTGATTGCCGTCCATCTGTCCATTTATGCGGAAAACATCCTTCAAAATCCACTCATGTCCAAAGCCGCGGCCAATGGTCTTCCGGTTTCTTGGAATGTACGGAAAGGTGGAATATGGAAAGCAGTTGAAAACGGTTTTACGCTAAGCGCTGGCAGTGTCGCCGTACAGCAGATCAAACTTCCGCTCGATGGTGAATTGCGCCTCCAAGCGGTCATTACTGCTACAGCGGGCCTCAAATATCGTTTGTATGCGGAATATTGGACGGACAAGAAGCCGGATGGCACGGGTGAACGGTGGATGAATAGCGGCGCGGACTGGATTGAAGGCACAGGCGAGCCGCAGTCATTTGAAAAGATTTTCAAAGTCGCTTTTCTATACGACCATGCCCATTTCGCCATTATGGCCGATAAAGGCGAAGGGACAATGGAATGTCGCAATCTCATATTAGAACCATACGAACGGCCCATGTTGGAGAATGCGGATTTCAAGCTGCGTAATGACAAGGGGTTGCCAAACGTCTGGCAGATTCGTGGCGCGTCTCTCAGTTATGGAGATGATGGCGCGGATGCGACCATATTCGACGCCGACGGAAAGGATGTGCTAATCTACAACTACCTACGGCCACGTCTTGATGTGCCGACAGAAGTCACGTTCGAAATTCGCGCAGAAGGCGTCTGGCGGTCGTATGTCGAATGGTATGAAGACAAGAAATATTGCAAGACGGACGCTCAGTGGCACACGTCCGTAAGTGATTGGAAATCAATACGGACGATGCTTCTTCCAGATGCACCCTACACGCGATGCATTCTTGTTTTCGCGACACAAAAAGGCGCTCGTCTGTCCATCCGAAATCTCAAGGCGGCGCCTTATGAAGGCAATGGCGCATTAGGCGGTTTTTGGGATGTTCCAGAGCCGCATGTATTGAATGATGGAAGCGTCGATGTCCTTGGACAGAAAGGTGTTGTGACATTGCGTCGCATTCCGGTAAGCGCAGGGAAACGGTATCGCATCAGCTATACGGTGGTCGGCCTGGACGATGCGCGAAGCCTCACGGGATTCCATGAAATCAACACGTCGATCAGCCCCGCCGTCGATGGAAAATTTGGCTTCAACGACGCACGAAATTCTCCGCAACGCAAATTCCAGATGTTTACGGTTCCGGAGAATTTCAAAGGACGGCATATCAATTTTGCGCTATCAATTGCGTCTCTGGGCACGGTTCGTTTCAGCGATTTCCAGTTGGAGGAAGTGCCAATCGATCCAACGGAAAAATGGGAGCTGGTCGTCGAATCGCCGTTCTACCGCAATACGATTTTCGCGTCGGATCCGGCAGAGCAAATTCGTCTGGTCGTACATGCAGACGCAACGGCGCATCATGCCAATGCGAGTTTATCATTACCGCAAGGCGTTGTCAAGACGACGGATGTGGATTTCAAAAACGGGCAGGCCGCCATCACATTGCCGCCATGGACAAATACATACGGACAGGCAAAATTGGAGGTCATCGTCTATGGAGCCGATGGCAAAACCATGCGGACATTTACGGAAACATTGCAGAGGATTCTGCCGCAGCCGCAGGAAATCAAGGCCCATCCCAACGGCTATTTCACCTGCAACGGCCAATGGCTCTTCCCAATCGTCCCGTTTGATATGTGCTGCGAAGATATGCTACAGGAAATGTACACGTACGCGCAAAACGGCATCACGCTCATCCGTCACAATTACAATACAGTTGTGAAGGATGGTCTTGAAGCTTTGGACATGGCGCAGCGTTGCGGTATCAAGCTCTGTTTCTACATCGGTTTTCCGCATACAATGTCGGAAATTTCATTCTATAAAGAACGCCTTGAGAAAGCCTATCCGCCGGAAGTCCGCGAGCATCCTGCATTTTTTGGTTATTTCATTGCGGATGAACCACTTTGGGGCGGCATCCCTCATCCGATTTTCAAAGAAGTCCAGACGATTCACCAACAGTTTGATCCTGCCCATCCGACATGGATCAACGCCGCGCCACGCAACGAAATCAGCGAACTGAAACCATACGCTGCCTCCTGCGATATCTACGGCGTGGACATCTATCCCGTTCCGTGGCCGAACAACCATTCAGGCCTCGATGACAAGATGCTAACAGCATGCGGCAAATATGCACAGCGGATGGTGGAAATTGTCAATGGCCGCAAGCCCATCATCAATTGGTTGCAAGGCTTCTCATGGCATGAATTTGGCGACGACCGATGGAATCCCGCGAATCCAAAGCCGTATCCGACGCTTATGCAGTCGCGTTTCATGGCGTTCGACACGTTGCTCAACGGCGGCACGGGATATGGTGTTTATGGACTGCGCCATGCGCTCCACAATGAATTCATCGAAGAGATTTTCCAAGTGACACGCGAACTCAATGGAATGTCGCGGCTGTTTGTCTTGGGCAAACGACTGCCGGATTTGAAGACCACGACACCAAATCTGAAAGTCGCGGCGATTGAGTATGATGGGAAGAGCTATTATTTCATCATGAATCTGACGGATCAGCCGCTCCAAGGCGCTGTCGCCGAAGGTGAAACAGCACCTGATGGTCTACATGACTATGCTAGCGGCGTCGCCGTCGATTTTAAGAATTTGGAATTGGGGCCGTGGGGTGTTCTGACATGTGGTTCAGAACTGCCGCCGTCCATTAATCCGATTCCGCCTGCGATTCCAGAACTAGCCGCAAAAGGCTCGCCTTTCCCTGAAAAAATCCGCATGGCGTACGAAGAGAGCCAAAGACCCAGTTATGATGGCAATGCCGCATGGATTTGGGATGCCGCCAGCGTGGCTTCAGGAGCGCAATGCGTTGTTTACAAGGCGGTTGAGGTAAATAATTTCGCCCAAGACGCGTTTGCTTTTATAGCGGCGGACGACGCTTTCGAACTCTACATCAATGGCCAATTTGTTGCAAAGAACAACGGTTGGGCGATCATGCACAAGATCGATATCAAACCATTCATTAAGAAAGGAACGAATCACATCGCGATTCGCGGCATGGACAAAGGCGGTTTGCCCTGCGGCGTTCTCGCCGAACTGCAATTCGAAGGGCAAAAGATTGTATCAGACACATCGTGGCTGACAACGCCTCTTGAAAAAGAGACCACGGAAATACCGTCAACCGAGAAGCTTGCCGCAGGCAATTCTGCCAAAATCATCGCGCCGTACGGCGGCGGCGTCTGGGGGAAACGAGTCAAGATACATTGATGGGTGTGACGGTGTAACGACGGCGTCTCCGCCGTTGTCGGCTTGTGACGGCGTTTCGCCGTCGGTCACTGTAGCGATGAAGTGCAAGTATAATGCATAGGGACATAAGCCCCAACGGCGAGACGCCGTCGTTACCTAGATTTCACCTTCTATGGCAATGCGCTTAACTCCTTTAACGCCTGATATTTCGGTGTATCAAGACGGTATAGACTTTCAACGGCTCCCCAGCAGCCCCATTTGGAATATCGGCCAGAAAGCGTGAAATAGCAGAAGATTCCCCCACCGAGTTTTCGCCAATTGTCGCCTAAATCGTGCATCACGCAATCCTTCATCTGTGGGGCACGATGGGCCGCCATGCGGATGTCGAGATTTGTTTCAACCTGTCCACGATGATGCGGGCCGCCTTCATAACAGCACAGGCCGCCCGGCAGGTTGAATTCCTTCACGAGTTTGAGCAATTTGTTCTTGCCTTCGACAGATTTATCGCTAGAAACTTTGAATTGTGCATGAATCGTTTCGACATCTTTGCAATCTTCCGGCTTCGGTTCGCTGAAATACGGCGCGATCGACAACGCATAGAGCCATGTCGAAGGAGCTTGACCAGATTGTTTTTGCACAAATTCCAACATTTCACGCGGCTGCGCATCAGGTGGATTCCATCCGAACTGCCACGCAAGAATGAATCGCAATTTTTTGTTGACGGTTTCTTTTCCGAAAACTTCCGTGAAAATCTGTGCAGTTTCATATGTTCGCCATGCATGGCAAAGATAGTATTTACCATCAAACATCGGATTCGCTTTTGCAAGGCTCAGATTGTATTGCGCCGCGGCGAATGACCAATTCCAAACTTCATTGCCAAGTTCCACGTAAAGAACGCGTTCAGAATCCAAATGTTCTTTGAAGAATTTTGCCATTTGACATTGGTAATCTTTTGACGCATGGATTGGCACCGTAATCCATGCATCTTTTTTCGTCACATTGGCGAGTTCCGCGACATATTCATAGGCTGCGCCATGCTGGCAGGCCTGCGTGGCATGCTGCGGCGTCGTCCGTTGCGACCATTCCAACGGTGTCGCGTCAAACCATGGCGGCTCAGGCTTACGATTTTGCGAATTGGTATTTTCAAAATCCATGAAACGAATGACTTGAAACGGCTGGAGCGCGGTGATTAGTTCGGGCGTGAATGTCCCTTTGTCAGCATGCGCCTCGCGGATAAGCGTCACATTCCGCACGCCGCCGTTCGTTTTAGTGAAACCGATCATCAGCATGTTTTTGCCTTTGAGGACGGTGATGATCGCATGGTTACGGCCTGCTGCGTCGGTTGTGATGTCGCTAACCGTCGCGCAACCGAGCAGCGGTTCGACGGTGGCCTGTCCATCGAAGGCCAGTAGATAACGCCCTTCGATTTCTTCCGGAGCACGATCAGCGAAAACGATAACACCCGCGTCTTCCACAGGCCAGCCAAGCTTGTCGGTCTTCACTTCGTGTTTCCACGGCTCATGTGGACGGCCCCAACGGCGCGACGATTTCATGGCGTCATTGAATGTTTCGCTGGAGGAATAATCGGCGAGACCGTCGAGATTGACGCCGAGCCATCCATCGGCACGGGCTGTGAAGACATGGAACATTGCGCAGGAAAGAATGAGTGTCAAGATAGAATTCTTCATGTGCGGACATTTCCTTTTTGTTGATATATATGGGATTATTTATACCATATTATGTCCGATCTATTTTGAAAAGCAAACGAGATGATGATTTTTAGTTAACATTTTGTTTTTCAAGAAACAACGACAGCATCAGCAATGTCCACAATTGATAGCTGTAATCGAAACGGGCGGATTGGTGGGCGTTCCAGATGTCGTGGAGCGGAGCGCGTTCAATGAAGCCTTCGGAGATGAGCTGGCCGTTGAATAATGTCTCTTCCGCCTGTTTACGCCATGTTGTGCGTAACCATGCGGCGATTGGCACGCCGAAGCCGCGTTTGCGACGGTTCAATATTTCAGATGGAAGCAAATCTGCGAAGGCCGCTTTCAAAATATGTTTGCGATTGTTGCCGTGGAGCTTGAAATTCCATGGGAGGGCAGCGGCGAATTCGACCAGTTCGTGGTCAAGAAATGGTGAACGGACTTCCAATGAACAGGCCATGCTGGTGATATCGACTTTTGTCAAGACATCGCCTGGCATATAGGTGTGGATGTCTAATTCGGAGCATCGTTCTGTGAAATCCGTCGCCGTCAATGCTTTTTCAAAATCTGCGAAGGGGAGTGTGTTGTTATTTGAAAAGTCACGCAGACGCGGGCCAAAAATTTGATGACGAATCGGCGTGGAACAGCGGTCGAGCAAGCTGAAATAAGCGTTCTCCTTTGGTTGGGAGAGCAGTCTGGAGAAACGGCGCAAACGGCTGCAGAATGTCCGTTCGCCAGAATCTGGCAGGATGACCGCAAGTGCCTTGTGTATGTAGTGTGTCGGCGATGGAAGTCGCCGTAACGAATGAAACATCCGCATGGCGATGTAGCGTTCATAGCCGCCGAAAATTTCGTCTGCGCCATCGCCGCTCAAGGCGACGGTCAGGCCAGTGCGGGTGAATTGGCTGAGAAGGAATGTCGGCAGCATGGATGCATCTGCGAAAGGCTGGCCGAAATGATGGATCAATTTCTGCAAAACATCGAAATCATCAGGCGTGACTTCCAGTTCGTGATGGCGAAGATTCACGCTTGGCAGGCGTGAAATTGCGGCAGCGGTGGCGCGGGCTTCTGCACGTTCGTCGTATGCGGCATCTGCGAAACCAATGGTGTATGCGTCGATGCCTTCCGTTGCTCGGATTTTGGCGGCGACGGCTGTCACGATGGCGGAATCGAGTCCGCCTGAAAGAAACACACCCAACGGGACATCTGCGAGCATCCGTTTGCGGACAGCATTTTCGACAAGGCCGCGCAGTTGTTTAGCGGCATCTTGGAAGTTGATTTGCTGTGTCTTATGGGAAAAATCAAGCCGCCAATAAGACTGGATGACTGGCTGCGGAGCATTGATGGAAAACGTCATCGTGCTTCCAGGCGGAAGGCGGCGGACATGACGGTAAACGGTCTTCGGCTCCGGAATGTAGAGAAGCGAGAGATAGTCGCTTATGGCCGCCATGTCCAATTCTTTAACCATGGCGGGATGGGCGAGCAAGCCGGACAGTTCGCTTGCGAAAACAAGCGTGTCGTTGGACATGAAATAGAACAACGGCTTCTGGCCTAGTCGGTCGCGTGCCAACAGTAGATGATGGTTGCGGCGGTCGTAAATCGCGAAGGCGAACATGCCTTGCAGGCGTGAAACAAATGAATTGCCAAACTCTTCATAGAGATGGACCAGCGTTTCTGTATCGGATTCTGTTGTGAACCGATGGCCTTTTTTCTCTAGTTCTCGTCTCAGTTCAAGATGATTGTAGATTTCACCGTTTAGAATGGTAACGACGGTTCCATCTTCGTTGAAGATCGGCTGGTGGCCAGTTTCGGGAGAAATAACGGCAAGACGACGATGTCCGAAAGCGACATCGTCGTCGATGAAATAGCCGTCATCATCTGGGCCGCGATGGGCCTGTGCATCAGACATTTCCCGTATCAGCCTTTCTACAGCGGGAAATGCATGATGATTGATGATGCCAGTTATGCCGCACATGTGATTTATGAGCTAAAAGCTTAAAGCTGAAAGCTTAAAGCAAATACAAAGAGAACCACGAATGACACGAATAGACACGAATTTTAGGCTCCACAGATTACACAGAATAAACAGATAATACAATTGCCTCGCAGACGTTGCCCGTGGTGCTGATGAGTTTGTCTCATAAAAGTCATGTTAGATGAAAATGAATCGTAATGGGCTCCGTCTGCTCGGCGGTTGTCATCGCTTCGCGAGGTGCAAAGGATGTCATGCGAAAGCTCTGGTATATTTGCGGAACTGAAAGCAGATCAAGTGGTTAGTGATTAGTGGTTAGTGGTTAGTGGATTTGCTTTTAGCTTTCAGCTTTTAGCTTTTAGCTTTAGGCTTGCGCGTTATGCACTCCGGCCACTGCGCGGCCGGATGGTTCGTTCATGTGTTTGAAGGCTTCGTCCCATTCCAAAGCTTTCGCTGTGGAGCAGGCCACAGACGCTTCGTGCGGGACGCAAGCCGCGGCCGATTCGGACGGGAAGAATTCCGCATAAATGCTGCGGTAGTAGTATTCTTCCTTCGTGGCGGGCGTGTTGACGGGGAAGCGTTTCGCGGCCAATGCGAACTGCGCATCCGTGATTTCGCGGGCGGTCATCTCCTTCAGCGTGTCGATCCATGAATAGCCGACGCCGTCTGAGAACTGCTCTTTCTGCCGCCAGACGATTTCTGGCGGAAGCATGTCGTGGAACGCTTCGCGGAGGATCCATTTTTCAATGGCGGCACCGCCGTGGTCACCGATGGTGGCGGGCAGTTTACGGCCACGGCACATCTTGTCAGCAGGATTGAGACGCATGGCGACATCGAGAAATTCTTGATCCAAAAATGGAACGCGGCCTTCGACGCCCCATGCGGCCAACGCCTTGTTGGCGCGGAGGCAGTCATAGAGATGGAGTTTGCCGAGCTTGCGGACGGTCTCTTCATGGAACTCCTTGGCGTCCGGAGCTTTGTGGAAATAGAGATAGCCACCGAAGATTTCGTCCGAGCCTTCGCCGGAGAGGACCATTTTGATACCCATGGCCTTGATGGCACGTGCCATGAGGAACATCGGCGTGGAAGCGCGAATCGTCGTGATGTCGTATGTTTCCAAGTGGTAAATCACGTCCGGCAAGGCATCTAAAGCCTCCTGAATGGTGAAATGGATTTCGTGATGGACAGTGCCCAAGAAATCCGCCGCCTTGCGGGCCGCGACAAGATCCGGCGAATCTTCCAGTCCGACTGCGAACGAATGGAGCCGCGGCCACCATGCTTCCTGCGTGTCGCCTGTTTCGACACGGCGGCGGGCGTATTTAGCCGTAATTGCCGCAATGACAGAAGAATCCAAACCGCCGGAAAGCAGCACGCCATACGGCACGTCACTCATCATTTGGCGTTTGACGGCGGCCTCCAGAGAGTCGCGAAGCTCTTGGATGGAGGAGGAGTTGTCTTTTACGTTGTCGAATTCGAACCAATCGCGTTGATACCAGCGGGTTGGTTTCGTGTCACCGCTGCGCAGGTAATATCCAGGCTGAAACTCCTGCAGCGTGCCGCAGACGCCTTCCAAAGCCTTGAGTTCGGAGGCGACGTAGTAATGGCCATCATCATCCCATCCTTCGTAGAGCGGGATGACGCCGATGGGATCGCGGCCGATGAGGAACTTGTCTTCCTGCGAATCGTAGAGGGCGAAGGCGAAAATGCCTTTCAGCATGTCAAGAAAATCCGCACCGTATTTAATGTACAGCGGCAGAAGCACTTCACAGTCGGACTGTGTCTGAAATTGGTATTCGCCGCACAGTTCCTTCCGCAACTCTTTGTGGTTGTAGATTTCGCCGTTGACAGCGAGAACGTAGCGTCTGTCCGGGCTGTAGAGAGGCTGCTTACCGGAAAGCGGGTCGATGATGGCCAGTCGTTCATGGGAGATCAATGCTTTCGGACATTCGAAAACGCCGGACCAATCGGGACCACGATGACGGATTTTCCGCGACATCTGCAACAGCTGTTTCCGCAAGGTGGCCGCCTTGCCATCCTGAATATCAAAAATACCGACAAAACCGCACATGGTATTTACTCCTTATATCAATTGTTTAGCGCATTTCAAACCGTCCGCGATGGCCCGCACGACAAGCGACGGGCCGGAGGCGGCATCGCCAGCGATCAAGACGTTTTTTTCATCCGTCAGCCCAAGGCTGGCGAGTACGTCTTCGCGGCTCCGCTTCAAGAAGCCCATTGCCAAAACGACCAACCCACAATTTATGGTTCGCGACGGACCCGCAACTGCAAATTTCGACGGCTTGCCGTTAGGTGCGAATTCCCACTTCACGGGAACAACTTCCACGCCTGTGACATGGCCGTTTTCGCCGATGAAACGTAACGTGTTCAACGCCCAGAAGCGCTGCAGACCTTCATCAACGGATGACGAGCCGCGCAGCTTGTAGGGCCACATCGGCCACGGCGTGTGGACATCGCGTTCAATGGGCGGTTTCGGCATCAAATCGATGGACATGACAGAATTGGCCCCTTGGCGAAGGACCGTTCCACCGCAGTCGTTACCCGTATCGCCGCCGCCGATGATCAACACGTCTTTTCCATAGCCGGAAATTGGTGCTTTGGCGGCTTCGCCTGTATTCGCACGATTCTGTCCGCCAAGCAGTTCCAATGCTTGGACGATACCGGAAAGTTCACGGCCGGGGACTTTCAAATCACGCGGCACGGGCGTGCCGTTTGCAACGACGACCGCGTCGTAATGCTTTAACAAATAAGCTCCGGAGACATCCTGCCCGATTTCCGTTTTGCCGTGGAATGTTATGCCGGCTTCCGCCATCAACGCCCAACGGCGGTCGATCAACGCTTTGTCGAGTTTGAAGCATGGGATGCCATAACGGAGCAGGCCGCCGGGCTTTTCATTGCGGTCGTAGATGACGACGTCGCAACCGCCTTCGTTCAATTTGACGGCGGCTGTCAAACCGGCCGGGCCGCCGCCGATGACGGCAACGCGGCGACCATTGCGCTTCAACGGTTTCCGCGGTAAGACCCAGCCGTTGGCGAAGGCCGTGTCAACGACTTTCTTTTCGATCTGGCGGACGTTCGTGGCGCCGAAGCCTTCGCCTTCCAGGCAGCAGGACGCTTCGCAGAGGGCGGGGCAGATACGGCTCGTGAATTCCGGGAACGGGCTGGTTTCGGCGAGCCGTTCCCATGCGTCGCGCCAATTGCCGTGCATGACGGCGCGGTTCATGTCCGGAACGGCGTTCTGCAGCGGGCAGCCCATGGCGTGGCAGAACGGGAGGCCGCAGTTCTGGCAGCGTTTCGCAAGCTGCCGGATGTCGTCCGACGGCAAGGCCATTTCGACTTCCGAGCAGTCGTTGACCCGTTCGTCAATCGGACGATAGACGTGTTCAAGGCGGGGGATGTCAATGAAAGTCTTGCTCATTATCGTGCACTCCGAAGGATTTTCTTGTATTCAACGGGCATGACGCAAACGAAGCGTCCACGGAAATCGTTCCAGTTCTGAAGGATATGCTGTACTTTGGGGCTGCCTGTGGCGGCTTCATGGCGTTTCAGCATGTCCAGCAGTTCATTTTCTTCGCGCGTGTCGGCGTGGATGGATTCCAGATCGACCGTGTCGAGATTGCAGCGCAGGTCGAAGTCGCCGTCTTCATCGAGAACGTACGCGGTGCCGCCTGTCATGCCGGCCGCGAAGTTCACGCCTGTACGGCCGAGCACGACGACGCAGCCGCCCGTCATGTATTCGCAGCCGTGGTCGCCGACGCCTTCGACGACCGCCTTGAAACCGCTGTTGCGGATGGCGAAGCGTTCGCCGGCCTGTCCGTTGATGTAGATTTCGCCGCTTGTGCCGCCATAGCCGATGACGTTGCCCGCGACGACGTTTTCATCCGCCTTGCAGACGGCTTTCGCGTCCGGCACGATGATGATCTTGCCGCCGGAGATTCCTTTGCCGACGTAGTCGTTCGCCTCGCCTTCAAGGCTGAAGGTGACGCCTTTGGCCAAAAACGCGCCGAAGCTTTGGCCTGCGACGCCGTGGAACGATATCCGCCACGTGTCGTCCGGCAGGCCCGCCTCGCCTTTGGCGAGCGCGATTTTGCTGGACAGCCGTGCGCCGACGGAGCGGTCCGAGTTGGCGATCGGCAGGCTGAAGGAGGCTGGCTTGAAGGTCGTCAACGCCTTGCCGAGCTTCGGCATGAGCTTTTCGTCGTCCAATGTCGTCTGCGTGTATTTTTCGCCTTTCCAGCGGACGACGTCGCCTTCCACGCGATGGAGCATGGGCTGGAAATCCAGCAGGGCGGCCTTGCCGGCGGCCATGGCGGGATTGACTTCGAGCAGATCCGCGCGGCCGACGGCTTCGTCCAGCGAACGGAGGCCGAGCGAGGCGAGAATGCCGCGGGCTTCCTCCGCGATGAAACGCAGGTAGGCGATGATATGTTCAGGCTTGCCCTGGAAGCGTTTGCGGATTTCGGGATCCTGCGTCGTGATGCCGGCGGGGCAGGTGTTGTCCTGGCATTGACGCAACATCATGCAGCCCAACGCGAGCAGCAGGGAGGTGGCGAAACCGAACTCCTCCGCGCCCAGCAGGGCCGCGACGACGATGTCGCGGCCAGTGCGCAACTGGCCGTCCACCTGCAGCTTGATTTTGCCGCGCAAGTTGTTCTTCACCAATGTCTGATGCGTTTCGGCTAGGCCGATTTCCCACGGCATGCCCGTATGCTTGATGGAG
>JAEEGI010019869.1_pt1 | contig 13509 bp, 9 predicted proteins | sample 8958751 | NCBI WGS metagenome assembly JAEEGI01 (sample SAMN16246545, study PRJNA631951) | gut metagenome | biome: gut microbiome; feature: rumen; material: KS-attached | host: Bos | place: Iran: Karaj | collected 2018-10
CGGCACATCGCTCACTATCAACCGGTTGTTTTCTGCTACCTGCCAGCCGGTTTTTGTATTGGTTACGCTGTAAGCAACTCCGTTTATGCGGAATTCTATTTCTCTTCCGTGCTTTACATCTTCGATAAAATGTTCAAAGCTGTACATCTCTTTCCCTTTCATTCTTCCAAATAATCTATGTTTCATACTTAATACAAACCTAAAAAAGCGCCAATCATCCTTTACCGGTGATAATCAGAAATAGTAATTCTGTGATAACTTTTGGATGAATCCTTCCACCTCCGGAACCGGCATTCGAGCTTCCTTATCATTTCGTTGCTTTCAGCGGGAATCCCATTCATCTATCGTGCATCCGCGCATATTGCGTCAATGCACCCTATTCCGATATACTTCCTCCCATCGACATAATGATCTGCTCACACCTATCTTCAAGCCTGACGATTTCCTTGCAGATCAGATACACAGAATCCGAATATCTTATCCCAAGTATCTTCATCGCTTCTTCCGATGAACCTTTTCCTACTTTATCGATCTCTGCGTCTGACAGAAAGCGGCGTACTTTTCTCAATGCTTTCTCAAGTCTGATCATCTCATCCACGCAGTTTTTGTAATCCTGCAGTTCAGATTCATATGAAAGATTTCTTTTTGAACTTTTTGATAAAGTAAACTTTGTAACCCTTGGCGTTGATATGGTCCACATATCAGGTTCATTCGGGGTATGCTCTATTGAGTACGAATAACCGGAATCTGTACCGGTTGTTCTCTGAGATTTCCGAGAATAAACCAGGGTCAAAAAAATGCCCGATGCAATGCATATCAGAACTATAACCCCTATGATGATCTTATGACTTTTCATTGTTGCTTCTCCCCACTTCAGAATATGTCAGTCCGAGCTTCCTATTGCCGGATCATGTGCTACACATATGCATTTTATCAAGAGTTGTCATATTTTACAAACCTCATCAACATACTTTTAGCAAAAAATTGTACATAACATTCTCCACCAATGTCTACAGTTATCAGTATTTAGCATTGCTTCTTGTAATCTATATTATTTTTTGCCATAATGCATTTGGAGGATAATAACATGAGAAAACGTATTTTTGAGATTATAGAAAAAGCCGAAGATAAGGATATTGCCAGTACTGTTTACGACTATTTGATGATGATAGCTATTATAGCAAGCTTAGTTCCACTTGCATTTAAGGATGATAATCAGTTTTTCTTTATCGTAGACAAAGTGACTGTATGTATTTTTATTATAGACTATTTTTTGCGATGGATAACTGCTGATTTCAGATCACAATCCAAACATACCATACATTTTTACGCTACCCCTTTACCATTGCAGCAATAATTGACCTAATATCCATCCTACCCTCATTAAGTATAATAAACAACGGTTTTAAAGCTCTTAGAGCACTTAGGTTAATCAGAGCGGCCAGAACTCTACGAGTATTTAAAGCTATGCGTTACTCTAAAAACTTCGAGATCATTATGCGTGTTCTTCATGCTTCAAAAGTCTCTTTGCTGGCAGTTTGTTTCCTGGCTGGAGGATACATTCTCATATCTGCACTCGTTATTTTTAATGTCGAACCGGATTCTTTTGATACTTTTTGCTCTGCTATATACTGGGCAACAGTATCTCTGACCACCGTAGGATATGGCGACATATATCCTGTGACTGTATTAGGCAGATTTATCACCATGGTTTCATCCATATTTGGAATTGCAATCGTTGCTCTCCCTGCCGGTATAATAACTGCAGGATATATTGACGAAATCAATAAAAATAAGAATGATTCTACCAAGCAATAATGTTTTTGACCTAAGATCTCTGCATTCGCTAATATTTTGATAAGGCAAATTCCCCACCCCAATTTTTGTCCCAACTGTGGGGCGAGATACGCATTTTGGCAGACAAATGCATCTCGCCCGGGATAATCCCCGGACCCATAAAAAAGATCCCCGCAATCATCTGCGAGGATCTTCCGTTTATTTTACCTTTATTTCCCATCACCTCTGCAAGAAGCTTTGCCTCTCCTTTCCTTCATTCTTCCACAACCAAGGTGAAACGTCCCCGATGGTTGTTACCGTTCTTTCGAGGTGACTTTTGGTAGTTTTTGAGGTGACTTTTGTTTTTTACGTTAATAAAGAAAAACAGCCGGACACGCTTATTTACAAGCGTTCCGACTGCCTGTGTGAGCAGGGGACGAGAGAATCGAACTCCCACCAAAAGTTTTGGAGACTCCTATCATACCATTTGACCAGTCCCCTATGACTGCTACCGCAATAATTTACTACGATTTTGATGCTTTGTCAAGCACAAAATCGTAGTAAAGAGTCTTTTTTCTCATCTTGCCGTTAGTTCTCTTATGTTGCCGATCTCCATCAGCTTTACGTCCGGCGGAAGGGCCAGCTCATCCTTCATCCTCTTGGAAGTACCCTTGGGGATGATGCAGGTCTTGTAGCCCATCTTTACGGCTTCCTTGAGACGCTGCTGTATCATGGAGACGCTTCTCACTTCGCCGGTAAGACCCACTTCGCCGAAGACTATGGTGCTGTCTCCCACAGGTTTGTTCTTGTAGCTTGAAAGAAGGGCCATGATGATGGCCAGATCCAGTCCCGGCTCGTTGATCTTCATGCCGCCCGCCACATTCACGTAGGCATCGCAGCCGACAAGAGATATGCCCAGGCGCTTTTCCATTACTGCCATTAAAAGGCTGACTCTGTTGTAATCCGTTCCTGCGGCTGTTCTTCTTGCCATCTGGTAATTGGTGCCGCAGACCAGCGCCTGAACCTCCACAAGGATCGGGCGTGTGCCTTCCATAACGCAGGTCACCACACTACCCGGCTCATCCTCAGGTCTTCCTTCCAGCATATATTGGGAGGGATTGGACACTTCCTTAAGTCCGCCGCCGGTCATTTCAAAAACACCGATCTCGTTGGTGGAACCAAACCTGTTCTTTACCGCTCTTAAGATACGATAAACCGCGGAGTTATCGCCTTCAAAGTAGAGCACGGTATCCACCATGTGCTCCAGCATCCTGGGACCTGCCACAGTACCTTCCTTAGTAACGTGGCCTATGATGAATATGGTAATCCCATTGTCTTTTGCTATCCTTAAAAGTGAAGCAGTAGCTTCTCTTACCTGTCCCACGGATCCGGGAGCAGATTCCACTTCATCCCTGTACATGGTCTGAATGGAGTCGATGATCACTATCTCCGACTTGGAGTCCAGCAGCACGTTCTCTATGTCATTAAGATTTGTTTCTGCCAGGAAAAGTACGGAATCCGAGAAGGAGCCCAGTCTGTCGGCTCTGAGCTTTGTCTGTTCGGCAGATTCCTCACCCGATATATAAAGGATGGAATGGTCTTTAAGTTCCCTGCACATCTGTAGGAGCAGGGTGGATTTTCCTATACCCGGATCTCCGCCCACCAATACCAGGGAGCCTTTCACTATCCCGCCGCCCAGCACTCTGTCCAGTTCCTTTATTCCTGTTCTTACTCTTTCCTGCTTTTCGGGAGAGATGGAAGAAAAAGGCATAGGCGTCTGAAGCGGTGCAATGGATCTTCTTCCGGATGCGCCTGCACTTCCCGTTCTTTTATTCTCCGGTGCTTCTACACAGGTATTGTACTTTCTGCAGGAAGGGCAGTTTCCGAACCATTTTGCCGATTCAAAGCCGCATTCCGAACAGAAAAATTTGATCTTGTCTTTTGTTGCCATATTATTCCCTTCCCTTTAAACCTCGGGCCGCGCCCGATCTACTCCTCTGTGATAAAAAAGGGACTGCCTATGCAATCCCTGAAAAAAATCTACATTCTTTCTATAACTACTTCTTCTGCTTTGCCGGGGCAAAGGTCAACAGCGATGACCAGCTTTCCGCTTAAGTTTGTAGCCATCTTTCCCAGATCATTTCCGCCTACGGATACCTTGTATTCCGTATCATCTTCAAGTCCCAAAGTGATCTGTGTATTTCCGTCGCCTTCCACCTTAAAGCTTACAATGTTGTCTTTACACTTCAAGCCTTCAACGCTTGTTCCGGGCTCGGATTCGTAAACGAACATTTCATTTTTTTCAAGCTTTGTGAGTTCTTTAAAGGTTTTTACCTTGTAAACATCGCCCATAAATTTAAAGTCGGACAGCTTTGACTTTTCGGGTAAGGTATAATCACCGAATCCTATGCTTCCGTCTTCTGCGGTACGAATCAATTCAGCCATGATCTGTTTCTTTTTCCTCCTAGAATGAATCTGTCATCATTATAGCAAAATAAATGCCGTTTTCAAGTTAAGGATTTCTAAAAATATTAGGAAGCTTTGATCTTTAATTTTCCCTCTTCAATATCCAGGGACATCTTCTTGATCTTCCTGTTTTTAAGGAATTCCTCAGCCAGCGCGTCCTCGATCTCTGTCTGAACCGCCCGCCTTATGGGTCTTGCACCGAACTTCTCGTCATATCCTTTCTCGAGGATAAAATCAACCACCTTTTCAGAGTAGCTGACCTTGGCGCCCATCTGTTCGTCGCATCTCTTAACCACAATATCCAGCTGCATCTTTGCGATCTCTTTAAGATCGTCTTTGGAAAGCTGTCTGAAGACTATGGTCTCATCGATCCTGTTTAAGAACTCCGGTTTAAAGATGTTCTTTATCTCTTCGTTTATGCCTTCCTTCATCCGTTCATATGTTGCCGCGGTGTCGTTACCTCCCACAAAGCCCAGATGCTTGGGAGTCATGATAGTCTGTGCTCCCGCATTGGAAGTCATAATGATTATGGTATTTTTAAAGCTTACTTTTCTGCCCTGGGCGTCCGTTATATGTCCGTCCTCAAGCACCTGCAGAAGGATGTTGAAAACATCCGGATGGGCTTTTTCCAGTTCATCAAAGAGAACCACCGCATAGGGTTTTCTCCTGATCTGCTCGGAAAGCTGTCCGCCTTCCTCATGTCCCACGTATCCCGGAGGCGATCCTATGAACTTGGATACACTGTGCTTCTCCATGTATTCGGACATGTCCACTCTGATCATGGCATTTTCATCGCCGAACATGGCTTCGGCAAGCGCCTTTGAAAGCTCTGTCTTTCCAACGCCCGTAGGTCCCAGGAAAAGGAAGGATCCTATAGGTCTGTTGGGATCTTTAAGGCCCACTCTGCTTCTTCTGATGGCCTTTGTAATGGCTTCCACGGCTTCTCTCTGTCCCTTTACCCTCTTTTCAAGGATCTCGGGCATTTTAAGAAGCTTTTCACTTTCTTTTTCCATTACCTTTTCCAGAGGTATGCCTGTCCACTGTGCAATGATCTTTTCTATATGAGCACGCTTTAATTCTTTACGGGCTCCTTTTTTCTTTCCGTCCTTTGACTTTCCTGAAAGTTGATCTCTGATCTCTTCCGCTTCTTTGGCAAGTGCGGCCGCTTCTTCTATCCTGTTCTTGGCAATGGCATTTTCCAGCTGATCGTTAACTTCCCTGAGCCTTTCATTTAAGCCCGCATTCTTTCCCGAGCCGGGATCCGTTTCAAGATGGAGCCTGGAAGCTGCTTCGTCCATGGCGTCTATAGCCTTGTCGGGAAGGAAACGGTCGTTCACGTAGCGGGATGTAAGGGAAGCGCATGCCTCCAGTGCATCATCGCTGATCCTGATCCCATGATGCTTTTCATAAACCGGCCTAAGCCCCTTAAGGATCTCCACCGTCTCTTCCACTGTAGGCTCTTCCACCGTAATGGGCTGGAACCTTCTTTCCAGTGCCGCATCCTTTTCGATGCGCTTTCTGTACTCCTTGATGGTGGTGGCTCCTATCATCTGCAGCTCGCCTCTGGCAAGAGCCGGCTTCAGGATATTTGCCGCATCCATGGCTCCTTCCGAACCGCCTGCTCCGATGATGGTATGCAGCTCGTCCACGAATAATATGATCGAGGGATCATTGCTGACCTCGTTGATCACCTTTTTGATCCTCTCCTCGAACTCGCCTCTGTACTTGGTTCCCGCAACCAAAGCCGAAAGATCCAGAGACAATATCCTCTTTCCCTTCATCATAGCCGGAACCCTGTCATCCGCGATCCTTGCCGCAAGTCCTTCAAGCACCGAGGTTTTTCCCACTCCGGGCTCTCCGATGAGGCAGGGGTTGTTCTTGGTCCTTCTGCAAAGGACCTGGATCAGTCTTTCTATCTCCTTTTCCCTTCCTATGCAGGGATCCAGATCACCCTTTCTCGCCATCTGGGTAATGTCCTTGGCATAGTTGGCGGTAAAGGATTCTTCATTTCCTTTTTTGCGCTTTGTCTTCGCAAGGGTGTATTCCATGCTGGCTGTAGCTGCGTCCTCTCCCATGAGCATGGCAGCATCCGCATATAACTTCCTTAAGTCCACATCCAGTGTGTTTAAAAGTCTGTTGGCAACGCAGTCGTCATCCTTGACTATCGCCATCAGGATGTGCTCCGTTCCAACTATCTTCTCGTCGTAGTACTCGGCTTCTTCTTCCGCCGATTTGAGCACCCGTCTTGCGGCGGGAGTGAAACTGTCATTCCCGTCCACATAACGTTCCGCTTCAAATTTAACAAAGGTGCTGTTGGCCTTGTGCAACTCCATGCTGATCACACCGTTCTGCTGCAGGATCTTCTGAGCCGTACACTCTGTTTCAGCCAACGCCATCAGGAGATGCTCGGAACCAACATATCCCTGTCCGATGTTCTCCGCGATGGCATATGCTTCCGCAATGGCCTTTTTTGCCTGTTTTGAAAATTTATCGTCGTAATTTTCGAAGGCTTCGTCGTAGATCTTTCCCATTTGACCTTTGGTCTATCCTTTCTATTTCTTGGAGGCGTGGATCCTGTAGGTCCTTACGCTTCCATTCTCGGCCGTTACCCTGATTTCAAATACATCACTGTTGGAGTTTACAACTACCGTTCCCGTTCCGGAAATCGTTGCCTTTTCGCTGGCAGCGATGGCATATATCTGGATAACGTTGTTGTTTTCCGAGGTGGTAACATAGTAATCGCTGTCATTCACAGGATCGAACTCCGGTGACATCGTGAGGCTCCGGCCGCTGAGATCGTAGATCTCAAGAGCTGACAACGCATTATTGGGACTGCCTGTACCGGTAGGCTTTTCAGCATTTGTTTCGGGCATATCCACATAAACGGGTATCTTGAAGATGACTACCGCATTCGAGGAATCATATGCCTGTGCGAGTCTCTTACTCTCGCTTACGGGCGCCTCAACGTTTGCCATGTATTGATGGTTAAAGGTGTTGATATTTGTAACATTAAACTTCTGCAGATAAATGGTGTCCTGACCCCGGGCAATGTACTGCTGCGCGATGATGTAGGCACCGCCCACTATAGCCCTGTAAGGATTGTTCCAGGGGATAAGGGATGCATCGTTGTAATCATCGCTGTTTGCAAGACCGTTCTTCGCGTACTTGAGTCCGTTGATGATGGCACCGCCTGTGGTGGTGGAGTGGTAGGCACCGATATTGTAGAAGTTATAATAACCGGTGTAGCCCGAAACCTTTCCGGACGCGCTGTTGGAAACGCTGTTGGAGCCCGTCACCACTTCCTGTCTTACTCTTGTAACCAGGTGATAAGGGCTGACACCTGAATACTCCGCTGCCTCTATGAAAGCCTGGGCATAGGAGATGGTCCTTGTCTTTCCGCTGTCATCCGTAAACGTGAAGCTGGTGTTGTAGAAAGGCGTGCCCTTAAGCAGATCTTCCACTTCCTCAAGGGTCTGATACTTGGGCTTGTAGCTCAAAGTCTCAAACATGAATATGGATGTCTCATCCAGCCAGTTTCTGGGATCCAGATAGTAGGCGTTTGCCTCCTCCGAAGCCGTCACCCAGGAAGGACTGTCATAGACCTTATATGTATCCGTCTTCCAGTCATATGCACCGTCGGCAGTCGAGAGCATTGCAGAGTTTCTGGTATTGGGTATCAGGTTGACGCCTACTCTGCTCTCTCTTTCAACCACGGTATCCCAGTCGATGTAGGTCAGATCCGCATCGAAGATCCAGTTGGGATGGATGGTATGAAGTTTCATCAATTCTTCCACATAGCTGTAAGGGAAGCCCTTGTACAGCATATACTCGAAATAATCTCCGTCCTGCATGTTGGAGAGATCCGGGATGGGTGTGGGCGTTACTTTTGTCTTAAGCTCATCCTCATCCAGAGTTCTGATCTTGTTTTCTTCAACATATCCGTAGTAAACCTCATCGTTATGGACGAATCTAACCTGTCTGAAGATCACGCCGTCGCTTGAGTACATATCAAACAACGCAAGACTGATCCTGTCGTTGATCGTGATGCTTCCTCCGTTCTTACCGCTTACCGTGATGCTTCCGGGTCTGGGTATATCATATACGAAAGATGTGGTTCCGGACTTGAGTACACCATATCCCTTAAGTTCCGTATTCTCATAGTTATGAGGATATCCTTCATCCGTCTGCCTGAGCATGGGTGTAGGGAATCCTGAAGGAATGGGTGTAGTGGAAGGTTTGGGAGTAGGTGTGGGTGTGGTGGAATACTTGGGGGTAGGTGTGGGTGTGGAAGTAGGTGCCGCAGTACTTACATTTCCTCCCGTAAGTTCTACCTCGGTACGGATCACATATCCTTCCGTTCCGTCGGAAAGCCTTACCTTAAACCACTTTTCACCGCCTGTCTCCGTTTCACCGATAAGGTTGATCTTTTCTCCGTTATAGAAGATCACCTGAGTTCCGTCTTTTCTGACGGCGGTTGTCGCAGAACCGTTGGCTGCTGTTCTTAAAGCGGTATTTGCTTTATTTACCAGAGCATATACTCCGTTTTCAAAGTCCAGTCTTAAATAATCTGCGGATGAATATCCGGTATATACCTTACCCTTTTGCTTTACAGCCAGTTTGTACCAATAGCCTGCCTTGGTGGAAAGTCTTTCCAGGATGATGACCTTGGTGTTCTGTTTGATCTTAACAAGGGATTTTCCGCTTGTGGAAGCGCTGTCACGAACGTTCAGCACATCTGCATTTACGGTAGCTCCGTAATAGAGAGTTCCCTTTTCATTGGTAGGTATTTCGTAGTATCTGATAATATCCGCATTGGGATCGTTCACGTCGGGTGTGGGAGTGGGAAGAGGAGCGCTTACCCACAGGTAATCGCTTACCACATATCCTGTTCCCTTAACGTTGTTTTTCGTATAGGAGATCTTGTACCACCAGGTACCGTTCTTGTCCTTTTCTGCACTTAAAGCGGTTACTTTTTCATTCTGAGCCAGGATCGTAAGTCTCTTTGCAGAGATGCTTGCCGACTCACGCACGTTTAAGGCATCTGCCAGGACTTTACCTTCAAGAGGGAAGCCATAGGTTCTGAGGGTAGCCACGCTGTCCTCGGGAACGGGAGTGGGTGTTCCTGTTGTCTTTATCTGAACTGCGATATAGGAAGCACTGGTCGTACCTGTCTTGGTCTTTCCGTCCTTAGTATAGCTTATGGTATACCAGTAAGCACCCACGCTGGACTTCTTAACTCCGGTAACGGTTACCTGATCGCCGTCCTTGAGGGTGTCTGTGATCTTGTAATTTGTTCCTGCGCCTTCACGGATGTTAAGGGTGGTGGCAACTACCCAGCCGTTGTAAGGAAAGCCCTTGGTGAACACTGCAAGAGTGGTTCCCTTGGGAATATCCGCCGAGCCGTCTCCCGTAGCGGGGGTGGGCGTAGCTGCAGGTTTACCTGTGGGAATAGCACCGCTTGCCTTTACAAAGTCCTTGGCCACATATCCTGTTACAGCCTTATTCTTAAAGCTGGCGGTTATATAGTACCAGCCGTTTTCTTCCCAGGATACGGCAACATAGGTTCCCTGTACAAGTCTCACCTGTTCTCCGTCCAGATTTAATATATCATAGTTGGTTCCGGGCCCTTCACGGACGAACAATGCCGTTGCCGTTACGGTACCCGTTACAGCTGCCTCTGCCTTTACACCTTTAAAAAGGAACAAAGTCATAAGACATATGACAGGTACTGTCATGATCAGTGTTTTCAATATTTTCATTAGGCCGTCGTATTTCTTTCCCATATGAGTAACCTTCCGCTATCCTTTTGATCCATTTATAAGTGGGGATGTATTCCCCGTAAGTTTCCCTGTGTACGCAAGTTCTTGTGCTTACACAGAGTTAAGTATACTACATCGTCGGAAATATTGCCATATGTTTACCAAAAAAGTTAGCGGTTAACGAAAAATTAAGAACCTTTCGTTAACCGCCGACTTATAACATCTTCTATCTGTCGTTTAGACCTATGTCATGACGCATGTATTTATTTTCGAATTCCACCAGTTCAGTGGCTTTGTAAGCATTTTGACGTGCTTCTTCGGGAGTCTTTCCGAGAGCTGTGATACCCAGCACTCTTCCGCCGTTGGTGACTGTTTTGCCGTCTGCCGTTTTGGTCCCCGCATGGAAGCACCAGAAGCCTTCCTTACCCTTGAAGTTTTCAAGGCCCTTTATTTCCTTGCCCTTTTCGTACTTTTCAGGATATCCGTTCGAGGCCAGGATCACACACTGGGCAGCATCCTCCTTGAACTTTAAGTCTATCTCATCCAGCTTTCCGTCTATGCATGCTTCAAAGACATCCACAATGTCGTTCTCCATTCTGGGAAGCACCACCTGAGTCTCGGGATCTCCGAAACGTGCATTGAATTCCAGCACCTTGGGACCCTTTGCAGTCAGCATAAGTCCGAAGAAGATGACGCCCTTAAACTCTCTGCCTTCCGCTGCCATGGCATCCACCGTTCTTTGGTAAACATGCTCTTTGCAGAACTCATCTATCTCTTTTGTATAGAAAGGATTGGGAGAAACATTTCCCATTCCGCCCGTGTTCAGTCCTTCGTCGTTATCCTTTGCGCGCTTCCAGTCTCTTGCACTGGCCATGAGCTTAACTGTCTTTCCGTCCACAAAGGAAAGAACGGATGCTTCCTTACCGATCAGGAATTCCTCAACAACGATCTTGTCACCCGCGCTTCCGAAGGCCTTATCGGTCATGAGTTCCTTTACGCCCGCAATGGCCTCATCCTTTGTGTTGCAGATCAGAACACCTTTTCCCAGTGCCAGGCCATCGGCCTTTAAAACGATGGGGTAGTCAGAGGTTTCAAGATACTTTACCGCATCCTTGGGGTCAGTAAAGACTTCATATACTGCTGTGGGTATGTTGTACTTCTTCATGAGATCCTTGGAAAATGCTTTTGAGCCCTCCAGGATCGCCGCATTCTTACGAGGTCCGAAGACTCTTAAACCTCTTTCCTCGAAGACATCGACTATGCCTGCAACAAGGGGATCATCCGGTCCCACCACCGTCAGGTCGATCTTTTTATCTTCCGCAAATTCCGCAAGCGCCTTGAAATCCATGGCTTTAATGTCCACACACTCGGCAAGCTCCGAAATTCCCGCATTCCCCGGTGCACAATAGATCTTTTCCACCTTTTTGCTCTGTGCTATCTTCCAGACCAGAGCATGCTCACGTCCGCCTGATCCCACAACCAAAATCTTCATTTATCTACCTGCCTTTTTTGTCGCTCATCTTCCTTTGAAGACGCTCTACTTTCCGCTGTTTTCCGCCAGTTCCCTGATGGCCTCGGGAAGAATGTTCCACTCAGCCTCTTCCATTACTCTTCTCTGCAGTATTTCCGGCGTGTCTCCCGGCTTTACTTCCACCGCCTTTTGCTTGATGATGGGGCCTGTGTCCGTGCCTTCGTCTACGAAATGTACCGTAGCTCCCGTCACCTTGCAGCCTCTTGCCAGCACCGCTTCATGGACCTTGAGGCCGTAGAAACCGTCGCCGCAGAAGGAGGGGATCAGTGAGGGATGGATGTTTATTATCTTATTGGCATATCTTTTGATAACAATTTCAGGTACGATCACAAGATATCCTGCCAGCACCACCAGATCAGGTGAATATTTGTCCAGGGTCTTAAGAAGGGCTTCGTCAAAGGCTTCCTTTGTCTCAAAATCCTTCCTTACCACCGCTTCTCCCTGAATGCCGTGCTGCTTCGCTCTTTCGAGAGCATATGCCTTCCTTGAAGAAGAAATCACCGCTTCTATCTTTGTGTTGGGGATATAACCGCTTTCCACTTTATCGATTATTGCCTGGAGGTTTGTGCCGCCTCCCGAAACAAGTACGACTACTTTAAACATATGTCCTTTTCTCCGTCATCTATGAAACCGAGAACATAAGCCTCTTCGCCTGCTGCCTTGATGGCATTCACAGTCTTTGTCACATCGTTCTTATCCACTGCGAGGCACATTCCGATTCCCATGTTATAGGTGTTGTACATCATCTTCTCTTCTATATTTCCGGTCTTTGCAAGGAGCTTGAAGATGGGAGGGATCTCATAGGAATTCTTGTCGATCACAGCCCTTGTTCCTGCCTTCAGCATTCTGGGGATATTCTCGTAGAAACCGCCGCCTGTGATGTGGCTGCAGGCCTTTACGGTAACGCCTGCGTTCTTAATGCTCTTCAATGCCTTTACATAGATCTTGGTGGGACGGAGAAGTGCTGTTCCCAGTGTCTCGCCCAGTTCATCGGAATAACGGTCCAGAGCTGTTCTGTCCATAGGGAAAACCTTACGAACAAGTGAATAGCCGTTGGAATGTATGCCTGAGGAAGCAATTCCCACAAGCACATCACCTTTTTTAAGGTTCTCACCGGTGATCATCTCATCTTTATCTACAATGCCTACGGCAAAGCCTGCCAGGTCATATTCATCCTCGGGGTAAAAGCCGGGCATTTCCGCTGTCTCGCCGCCGATAAGAGCAGCTCCCGCCATCTCGCAGCCGGTGGCAACGCCGCCTACGATGTCCGCGATCTTCTCGGGAATGTTCTTTCCGCATGCTATATAATCAAGGAAGAAAAGGGGTTCGCCGCCCGCACATGCCACGTCGTTCACGCACATTGCCACGCAGTCGATACCGATGGTGTCATGCTTGTCCATAAGGAAAGCAAGCTTCAGTTTTGTACCCACACCGTCGGTACCCGACAGCAAAGTGGGGTTTTTCATATTCATAAAGGAATTCATCGCAAAAGCTCCGGAAAAACCGCCCAGACCTCCCAGAACCTCAGGTCTCATGGTCTTGGCCACATGTTTTTTCATGAGCTCCACGGCCTTGTAGCCTGCTTCAATATCAACGCCTGCATTTTTATAATCCATGTTTATCTTCCTTTCATTGTCCTTTGGATATTTTTGGAACGTCCATAGTTTACCATAAAACCAAAATTTTTTATATTTAATATTTCTTATTGTTTATATAAGGGTAATTTTTGAGGAGTTTTTGACACCCGGGGACGGGGTTAGGGGTTCACTTTTTGACACCCGGGGACGGGGTTAGAGGTTCACTTTTTGAGCCTTTGGTGACGGGGTTAGAGGTTCATTTTGGCGCTTTGCGCCGAAAAATGAACCTCTAACCCCGTCCCCAAAGGCTCAAAAAGTGAACCCCTAACCCCGTCCCCGGGTGTCAAAAACTGAACCCCTAACCCCGTCCCCAAAGGTTCATTTAGAATTTTTTTCTTGA
>JAEEGI010019870.1_pt1 | contig 13509 bp, 11 predicted proteins | sample 8958751 | NCBI WGS metagenome assembly JAEEGI01 (sample SAMN16246545, study PRJNA631951) | gut metagenome | biome: gut microbiome; feature: rumen; material: KS-attached | host: Bos | place: Iran: Karaj | collected 2018-10
CTTTCTGGCTCCGCCACATCTGCCCACTGGGGCATTGCCGTTACTGCTTGGCAGCGTTCTCCTGGTCGATGGCCTTGATCTTGTCCTTCACCAGCTGCATGTCGTCCTTCAGCTTCTGCACCTTGCGGTTCATCTCGTCGATGAGCGAGTTGCCCTTCTTCGAGCTGGCGCTGAGGAATCCAAGGTTGTTCTCGTAGGTCTGTGCCTCCTGCTTCAGCTGCTCATACTGCTTCATCAGGCGAGCACGCTCATTGTCGAGGGCACCTTCGCCGCGCTCTGCCACCTGCTTCAGGTTCTGCTTGAAGTTGTTCAGACGGCGGCGCTGCACATTGATGTTCAGTTCCTTGTAGAGATGGTCGAGCACCTTGTGATACTCCTCGAACAGCTTGTCCTTCTCTCTGAATGGCACGTGGCCGATGGCGTTGTATTCCTCCACCAGCTGCTGCACCTTCTGCTGCAGGTCGTCGCCGCCCTCTTCGGCAGCAGCCTTGATGCGGGCGATGACGTCGCGCTTCTTCTCTAAGTTCTGGCGCTCCTCGCCGCGCTGACCGGCACCGGCAGCATTGCGTGCCTCGAAGAACTTGTTGCAGGCTCCGAGGAACTCCTCCCAGAGCTGGTCGCCAAGGCGCTTAGGCACCATGCCAATGGTCTTCCACTCCTTCTGCAGCGCAATGAGCTTATCGCTGGTGGAGCGCCATTCGGTGCTGTCTTGCAGTGCCTTGGCCTTCTCGATGAGGGCGCGTTTCTTCTCGGCATTCTCGCGATAGCTGTCCTTCAGCGAGCGGAAATGCTCAGCCTTGGCGGCAAAGAAACCGTCGCAGGCGGCACGGAAGCGCTCGAAAATCTTCACGTTCATCTTCTGCGGAGCGAAGCCGATGGTCTTCCACTCCTGCTGCAGGGCAATGATTTCCTGCGTGTGGCGCTCCCAGTCGTTGCCGCTCTTGTTCTCCTCAGCTGCCACGGCCTCCACCTTCTCGCAGAGCGCCGTCTTCTTCTCCAGGTTCTCCTCTTCACGAGCGCGAAGATCCTCGAAATGCTGCTGATGGCGCTTGTTGATGACGGTGCTGGCGGCCTTGAAACGCTGCCACACCTCCTCGCGTAGCTCCTTGCTCACGGGGCCTATCTCGCGATACTCCTGATGCAGCTTCTGCAACTGGTGGAAGGCGCTGATGATGTCGTTCTCCTCGGCCAGCTTCTCGGCAGCCTCGCAGAGACGCTCCTTCGCCTCCAGGTTCTTCTTGAAGTCAAGCTCGCGAGCCTCGCTGTTCAGCTTCAGCAAATCGTAGAACTGCTCCACATAGAGCTGGTAGTTGCGCCACAGCTCATTGGCCTTCTCGGCGGGCACAGCCTTGATGTCGCGCCACTCCTGCTGCAGGGCCTTGAACTCCTGGTAGGTCTTGCTGGCCTCTTCGGGCGAGGTCACCATCCCTTTTATCTTCTCAATGATGGACAGCTTCTTCTTCAAGTTCTCCTCTTTCTCTGCCTCTTGCTCGCGGAAGATCTGCTGACGTCGCTCCTTGATGACGCCCATCTCGGCCTTGAACACATCCTCGTCCTCATCGGGCGTAATCTGGTAGGCTTCAGGGTCGCCACCACCGTCGATGTATTCCTTCAACTTGGCTTCACGCTCGGCGATGTGCAGCTTGTAGAAGACGGTCTTCAGATAGTCCACCTCGTCCTTCTGCGGGATTTCCTCGCCATGGGCAATTTCCTTCACACGCTCCAACACTTCAGCCTTGGAGGTGTAGAGTTTATGCTCCTCTTCGGCCGCCGCAACTTCCTCGCCTTCAGCCGCATCCACGGCAGGAGCATCCTCTTGTGCGAGTACTTCGGCGTTCTCCACTACAGAAGTTTCGGGGGTTGCCACCACCTGCTCTTCCACGTTTGTCACTTCCTGGTTTCCCGTCTCTTCGACTGGCGAAGCATTGACGAGAACATTCTCTTGAGAGTCCATCATTTAACTGTTTTGAGTTACTGATTTGATTGGTATGTTCACATTTCGTGACAAAAGTAGTAAAAAGTTGGGAGTTTAAGCGCAAAGCAGCCAAGAATTGTTCGTTTATTTAATGATTTTTAACGGCGCGAGGCCAACAAAACAATTACCGAAAGCCATTGTTAAGCCTTTTTTTCGTAACTTTGCAGCGAAATAATACACGCGATAATGAAAAAACTGCTTATACTGATGGGGCTGATGGCCCTGATGAGTGTGTCGTGCAGCGACGACAGAGAGAAACATATAACTGAAACGCTGGAAGACAGGAACCGAAGCGCACAAGAAGCCCTCGACCAGCAGTTTGTAGGCCAGTGGAGCGTAGAAGAGCAACTGGAAGCCAACAGCGCGGCCAGGGTCAGCTATCTTGCCGTGGCCGAGCGCGAAGTGTTCTACTATCTGAACCTTTTGCGACTGAACCCTGCCCGCTTTGCCGACACCTATGCCAATGCCTACAACGGCATGATTGGGTGGAAGAACTCGTATGCCTTCGACGAGCGGAAGGCATCACTGATTCGCGAACTGAAGCTGATGAAGCCCATACCCATCCTGCGCCCCGACGACCGTCTCTTCGAGTCGGCCGAATGCCTTGCCAGCAAAGGCGGGGTCATGGGGCTGACGGGGCACGACCGCAAGGGCACAGGATGTGAAGACAACATCGGACTGGCCGAGTGTTGTTCGTCGAAAGGATATTCGGGCGGACTGGCCATCGTGATGGACCTGCTCATCGATGCCGGCGAGAACAACGCTGCGCTGGGCCATCGACGCATTCTGCTGAACGAAAAGTATGAATGGATGGGTGTGGCCATCAGGCCACACCGCGACTACGGAAGCATGGTGGTGATGGACTTCCACGTCCTGCAGCCATGAGCTGCTGAGCTATCCACCAATCTCAATGGTATATTCCGACATGAACGAGCTGCCTGGCTGCAGGTGGTTCATGTAGTATTTGTCACAGAACTCACCCTTCCAGCCGCGCGGGTCGCCCAGTCCATACCAAGGCTCGATGCACACGAAGGGGGCCTTCTTCTTGTAGGGACTCCAGAAGGCGATGATGGGGCACTTGAAGCTGACGGTGACGGCGGGTGAGCCATCGGCGTTGAGCAATGATGCCTGGTGCACTTGGCAGTCGTGAATCTTCACCGAGTCGTTGGCAAAGAACTCGTCGTTGAAAGCGATGAGGCCCTCGTGGATGTCGTCGAGGCTGATTTCGGTCATCTCGTGTGAGCCGTCGATAAAGCTCTTCAAGCCCCGCAGCGGCTGGTGGTTGTCAAGGGCAATGACGCCTTTCAGCTCCTCGTCCTCGCGGCAGCCGGGAGCCAAGAAAGCGGGATGTCCGCCAATCTGGAAATGGATGTCGCGCACATCGGTGTTCTCCACATGCCACACCACATGGATTTTCCGTCCACTCAAGCGATAGCTCACCGCCAGGTTGAAATGATAAGGATAGACCTTCAGGGTCTCTTCCGTCTCGTGAAGGGCATACGTCACCTTATGCTCACCCTGAGCGACAAGTTTGAAGCGGGTGTCGCGGGCAAAGCCATGGCGAGGCAGATGATACTCCTGGCCGTCGACGGTGTAGGTGTCGTCGTTCACACTGCACACAAGGGGAAAGAGGATGGGCGAGCGACGGGGCCACTTGTCGCCTCCTTGCCACAAATATTCGCGTCCGTCACTGTCCTTAATGCTTTGGAGCTCGGCTCCCATCTCCGATACCTCGACCGTGAGATGCTCGTTCTTGATTGTTTCCATGCTATTGCTAATAGTTGTTAGAGGGTCATTCTTTTCGCATGCAAATTTAACAACTATTTTTTACATGGCAAAATTTGGAGCGGAACTTTTTTTTGTGTATTTTTGCAAGCAATTTCTACGACACAACAGATGCTTCATTCCAACAGCCAAATGAACAACGACGAGATTTACATGAGCCGCTGCCTGCAGCTGGCCCAATGCGGGAGACAAAACGCCAAGCCCAACCCCATGGTGGGGGCGGTGATTGTGGCAAACAATATAATCATTGGCGAAGGCTACCACGTTCGGTGTGGCGAAGGCCATGCCGAGGTGATGGCCTTCGCTTCTGTCAGCGCCGACGACGAAGCGCTGCTCGGCCAAGCCACCATGTATGTCTCGCTGGAGCCTTGTTCGCACTATGGCAAGACACCGCCCTGCGCCGACCTCATTATTAACAAAGGAATAAAGAGAGTGGTGGTGGGCTGCATCGACGAATTTGCCGAGGTGAAAGGCCGAGGGATAGAAAAGCTGCGACGGGCTGGCATCGACGTGACGGTGGGCGTGATGGAGAAGGAGTGCCGCTGGCTGAACCGTCGGTTCTTCACCTTCCACAGCCAGCATCGACCCTACATCATACTGAAATGGGCACAGACGGCAAACGGCTTCATCGATGCCGATGGCCAGGCGATAGCTATCTCCACCCCCTTCACACAGATGCTCAACCACAAGATGCGCTCAGAGGAAGACGCCATCTTGGTGGGCCGCGTCACCGACGACCGCGAGCATCCACAACTCAACGTGCGCCACTGGGTAGGGCCATCGCCCAACCGACTGGTGGTCGACCGCCAGCATCCCCTCAATCTGGAGAGCCTCTACCACCACAATGTGCAGTCGCTCATCGTGGAAGGAGGCCGCAAAACCCTTGAGTCGTTCCTGGTACAAGGGCTGTGGGATGAGATACGGGTGGAGACCAACACGCTGCTCACCGTGGCGGGCGGCACACGCGCACCCCAGTTGCCCGCCAATGCTTGCGTAGCACAAAAAGAAGTCTACGACGGCAACGTCATCATCCTCTACGCAAGAGTCCCCTAACCTACCCTATTTCCGGCCAAAGTCGGCGGGCACTTCGCCCCAGCGGCCTGTGTCCCACTTCACGATGGGATTCTGATAGTTGTGCGTGCGCAACCAGTTTTCCGCGCGTACAATAATATTATATAGCTGCTCGGTCTGCGGCGTCCGCTCCAGCTTTGTTTTGCATTGCCGTTTCCTCACCCAGAGGATGGCGTTGTAGCTGTCGCTATAGATGGTCTTATGGTGTAGTCCCTTCTGCCAGCAGAGGGCGAGGGCGTGCACAATGGCAAGGAACTCCCCGATGTTATTGGTGCCGTGGACAGGGCCGAAGTGGAACACCTGCGCCCCCGTGGCCAGGTCGATGGCTTGATACTCCATCGGTCCGGGGTTGCCACTGCACGCCGCGTCCACCGCCCACGCGTCTGCCGTCACCTCAAGTGGCAACGGCAGCACGGTATCGTTCCTATAGCCGGGAGAACTCTGCATAGCGTCACATCCTCTCTGGCACCTCGATGCCCAGCATGGCCATGCCACTCTTCAATATCTTGGCCACGTTGCGGGCAATCATCAGACGCACAGCACGCTTCTGCTCATCAGGTTCGTTGAGGATGCTATAGTCGTGGTAGAACTGGTTGAAGAGCTTGGTCAGCTCATAGCAATAGTTGGCGATGCCGCTGGGCGAATAGTCAGCGCCAGCCTGCTCCACCACCGCCGTGAACTCATTCATCTTCTGGATAAGCTCCACTTCTTTTCCTGATAATCCGGATTGTCCGGATATTCCTGAAATTCCGGACAACCCAGCACTTTCGGCCTTCCGCAGAATCGAGCGGATACGGGCGTGGGTGTATTGGATGAAAGGCCCGGTGTTGCCGTTGAAGTCGATTGACTCTTCGGGATTGAAGAGCATGTTCTTGCGTGCATCGACCTTCAGGATAAAATACTTCAGGGCACCCATGCCCACGATGCGGGCAATGTCGCGGCGCTCCTCCTCAGTCATGTCGGCAAACTTGCCCAGCTCCATAGATGTCTGGTAGGCATCGTCCACCATCAGTTGCATCAAGTCGTCGGCATCCACCACCGTTCCCTCGCGGCTCTTCATCTTGCCGTTGGGCAGCTCCACCATGCCGTAGCTGAAATGCACCAAGTCCTTGCCCCAGCTGAAGCCCAGCCTATCGAGCAACAGCGAGAGCACCTGGAAGTGGTAGTTCTGCTCGTTGCCAACGACATAAATCATCTTGTCGATGGGATAGTCGTGGAAGCGCATCTCGGCGGTGCCGATGTCCTGGGTCATGTAGACGCTGGTGCCGTCGGAGCGCAGCAGCAGCTTCTGGTCGAGACCAGCATCGGTGAGGTCGGCCCACACGCTGCCGTCGTCTTTGCGGAAGAAAAGTCCTTTCTGCAGTCCCTCCTCCACCTTGGCCTTTCCACGCAGATAGGTCTGGCTCTCGTAATAAATCTTGTCGAACTTCACGCCCATCTTCTTGTAGGTCTCGTCGAACCCGGCATACACCCAGCCGTTCATCATCTCCCACAGAGAGCGCACCTCTTGGTCGCCCTGTTCCCATTTCACCAGCATGTCGTGGGCCTCCTTGATGAGGGGAGCCTCCTGCTTGGCCTTCTCCTCGTCCACGCCTTGCGCCACCAGTTCTTTCACCTCCTCACGGTAGTGCTTGTCGAAGAGCACGTAGTAGTCGCCGATGAGATGGTCGCCCTTCTTGCCCGACGATTCGGGTGTCTCGCCATTGCCCCACTTCTGCCAAGCCAGCATCGACTTGCAGATGTGTATGCCACGGTCGTTCACGATGTTGGTCTTCACCACACGGTTGCCATTGGCCTCCATAATCTGCGCCAAGCTCCAGCCCAGAAGGTTGTTGCGCACATGGCCCAGATGCAACGGTTTGTTGGTGTTGGGCGAGGAATATTCAATCATCACGAGGGGCGAATCCTCGTGCACGGCCTTGCAGCCGAAATGCTCGTCGTGGTCGATGGCCTCGAGCAGCTGGAGCCATGCCCCCTGCCCTACGCTGATGTTGAGGAAGCCCTTCACCACGTTGAAGCTCTCCACAGCCGGGCAGTGGTCCACCAAATACTGGCCAATCTCGTTGGCCGTCATCTCCGGACTCTTGCGTGCAGCCTTGACAAAGGGGAACACCACGAGCGTGAGGTTTCCCTCGAACTCGCTGCGCGTCTTCTGTAGTTGCAGCATCTTTTCATTGGGTTCTAAACCATACAGCGCCTTCACGGCCTCGCCAGCAGCCTGGCTAATCAATGTCTCTATATTCATGGCAACAATTACTGATGAATGATGGGTTGAGGATTAGGAAAGAAAGGGGAAACAAACAAATCCGCATCCGTCCATCAACTGCACGGAAGCGGAAATGCATATTCCCAAAAGATTGTGATTTGCTATCTTCTGATTACTCCTGGGGAGCCTCCTGTGCAGGAGCAGCAGGTGCTTCGGCGGCAGCGGCAGGTGTCTCAATGGGAGCAGCCTCGATGCCCTGGGCATTGTTGGGGTTCACGGCCGGAGCTTGGATCTCGTTCACGACGGCACCCTGCTGTCCGCTCTTGGGAGCAGTATAGGCACAGAGCACGCTGATGATAACCATGGCAGCTGCCAAGCTCCATGTGGTCTTCTCGATGAAGTCGGTCGTCTTGCGCACGCCACCGATTTGGTTGTAGGAAGAGAAATTGGAAGCCAGGCCACCGCCTTTTGACTCCTGAATCAGCACAATGCCAACCATGAGGATGGCAGCAATCACAATGATGATCAATAAAATTGGATACATTTTTTACGCTTTATTTTTGTTGTTATTGATGATCAATTTTTCGAGAAATCGAATTTGGTCTGCAAAGTAAGCACTTTTTTTTGGAAAATCCAAATTTAATTGCTTAATTATTTCCAAAGCACGCAAATAATTGCCCTGTTTGATGTAAATACGGGCCAAAGTCTCGGTAAAAACGTTATTTTCGGTCTTTTCTGCACTTTCTTCGCTCTCTGGTTCCACCTCGGGTTTCAGCACGGGATTTTGGTTGAGCACAATCTTCCCCTTGTCGTTCTCGATGAAGCTGTCGATGAGCTGCTGGCCGATGAGCTGTGGTGCCATCGAGGCTTGCTGTCGCTCCTCGTCGGTCTCGGTTTCGAGCAGATAGGCCACATAGTCCACGGCGGCATCGGCGGGTGTGGGCTTCCGCTCGTTCTTCTTTTCGGCTTCTTCCTCCTCCTTGGGCAGCGAATCCAGGAAGTCGTCGATGAGCGACAGCGTGCGGCTGTCATCGGCCCGCTGCGGCTGTGGGGCAGCGCTTTCTGCGGCTTCCTTGTCATGCGTCAGCTGATAGTGGGCCGCCTCAATCATCTGGAACAGCACGCGACGGTCGCCGATATAGATGGCGGCGCGGCGCAACTCTTCGTCGAACGATGGGTCGTGGAGCAGGAAGAGGTTCTGCAGCAACAGCAGACGAGCGCTCTGGAAATACGGGTACAACGCCAGCACCGACCGCAACTCATAGAGTGTGTCGCGGTCCATCTGCCCTGGGTTCTTGATGAGTTCTGCTATGTCCATATCTCGCTCACGTATCTTCCTCCGCCGCTGCGTGCTACCACTTGGCCACGGTGGCATTGAATATCTGGTCGGTGATGTCTTTCACCATCTGCGTCACCAGCTCCTCCTGCACGGCATTGAGGCTCAACTTCGAGTCGTAGCTTTGACTGGCGGTGAATGACTGTTCGAAGTCGTCGCTATGCTTGGTATTGTTGGTAAAACGCACATTCACCGTGAGCGACAGCTCCACTTGTGCCGAACTGCCCTCGGCCGACACCGACTTGTTGCGCTGCTCGTAGCGGGTGATCTCGCCCTCCAGCTTCAGGTCGCCGTTGCGCTTCACCTGCTGCAGCTTGGTGTGGTTGGCATACTGGTCTTTCAGTTGGTTGTTGAAGATGCTCGACATGGGACCCCACACATAGTTGGAGCGTATGGGGAAGTCGGCAATCTGGATGGTCTTCACCTTCGTGTAGTCGATGCTGGCACCATTGAAGGTGTAGCTCACCTTGCAGGAAGTGAGAAGAGAAAAGTGAAAAATGATAAGCACCACGATGATGCCTATCCACTTCAATCTTTCAACAGTCAGCTTCGAACTTTTCATTTCCCTTTCACTTGTCCATCCCATATTGCTTCAGCCGCCGATAGAGCGTGCGGTCGCTAATGCCCAGCTCGGTGGCGGCCTTCTTGCGGTTGCCGCCGTTGCGGTCCAAGGCTTTCTCCAGCATCTGTCGACTGATGTCGTTCAGGTTCAGGTTCTCATGCTCCGTAGCTGGCTCTATGTACTCCTCGGCCACGGCATCCTCCACGGCAGGCATGGGCGTCAGCGGCTGCAGCGTCGAGGCAGGGCCAATGATGGTGGGGTTGGCCTGCACGTCCTCCAACTGTTTCTTCAGCTGACTCATCTCGCGCCGCATGTCGTTCACGTTTCCGCGCAGCTCGAACAATATCTTATATAACAACTCGCGCTCGTTCTCAAACGAGTGGTCGCCGCCCTGTCGAGAGAGCACCGTTAGCTGAGTGCTCTCGCGATCCTGCGGGATGAACTTCCCTAGCACCTCGGGGGTGATGGTGCGCTCCTTACTGAAAATGGATATCTGCTCGGTGACGCTCTTCAGCTGTCGGATGTTGCCCGGCCACTTGTAGCGCATCAGCATCTGCTTGGCTTCCTCGGTGAGCTGCACTCGCTCCATCTTGTACTTCTGCGACATCTCCATGGCGAAGAGTCTGAAGAGCAGCACCACGTCCTCGCCGCGCTCGCGCAGTGGGGGCATCTGGATGTTCACGCGGTTCAGACGGTAGTAGAGGTCGCTGCGGAATCGGCTCTCGCTGATGGCCTGCTCGATGTTCACGTTGGTGGCGGCCACCACGCGCACATCGGTGTGGCGCACCTCAGTGCCTCCCACAGGGATATACTCGCCATTCTCTAACACGCGCAGCAATCGGGCTTGCGTGGCCATGGGCAGCTCGCCCACCTCATCGAGGAACAGCGTGCCCTTGTTGGCCACTCCGAAATAGCCGGGTGAGTCGTTGATGGCACCAGTGAACGCACCCTTCACATGACCGAAGAGTTCGCTGTCGATGGTGCCTTGGGGAATGGCGCCACAGTTGATGGCAAAATATTTTTCGCGCCGTCGCGGCGAATTGTCGTGAATGAGCCGGGGCAGGATGTCCTTTCCCACACCGCTCTCGCCGATGATGAGCACACTGATGTCTATCGGTGCCACCTTCAGGGCGTCCGACAGCGCATTGTTCAGAGCCTCGCAGTTGCCCACGATGTTATACCTCTGCTTGATGCCTTGCAGCTCCTCGTATTTCATAACAGCTGACAAAATTACACATTTTTCCCGAAACGGCTGCAATTTTGCAGAAAATTAACCGACTTTAACCCGAGCGACAGGCCGCGGGGGAAAACGATTGCTGTTTTTGCAAACAAACGGAGGCCGGCGCGAATACGCGCCGCACCCGACCGTTAGCGCGTTTCAGGCGTAGCTGTGCATGCCACCCAACAGATAGTTTACGCCGAAATAGGTGATGAGGACGGCGAGGAAGGCGCTCACCATATATATATGGTAGAAGCGGGGACTGTTGAAGGCGGGGATAGACACCCTGTGCAGCGGCACGGCATAGACCATGAGCGTGATGAGCGCCCACGACTCCTTGGGATCCCACGACCAGTAGTTGCCCCACGACACATTGGCCCAGACGGCACCGAGGAAGATGCCAATGGCCAACAGGAACACGGCGGGATAGAGCATCAGCTGCGACAAGGCGGTGATTTTATCGAGGGTGGCTTCGACAGATGACAGCTGAGAGTTCTTCTTCCCTTTCCTCATGATGACCAGAGCGTGCAGGCCCAGCAGCAGTTGCAGGGCGAAGAGGGCGTAGGCACACATCACCGTCATGACGTGGATGGAGAGCAGCGGCGACTGAAGCACCGGCATCAGCGGGGTGAGCTGAGAGCTGCTGCCACCAAGCATGGCCACCAGCAGACAGAAGGAGCCCACCAACGGGCCGAAGGCAACAATGATGGGAAACTTCCTACACAGCAGGAAGGTCAGCAACAACAGCACCCACGCCATGAACAGCATGGTCTCTGGGCCGTTGCTCACCGGGATATGTCCGCTGAGCCACCAGCGCAGGGCCAGCTGCAACGTGAGATAAACAAGAAGAAGGGCAGCAAACACAAGCTCCACCACCTTGAGCCGCTTGCCACCGAAGGAAGCGAGCATGGCCACGCAGAGCAGAAGGCTGAATGCCAGCGAGAGGAACACAGGCCACTTCTGACTGCGCAAGGTGTTGTAGAATATCTCCACCTGCATCTTGTGCTCGCTGGGCAGCAGCTCGCCAATCATCTCGCGCTGAAAGAGTTTTATCTTGGCAATAATCTCAAAAGCCCTGTCGCGCTGGCCCGTGACGATGCTCTCGGTGAGGAAGTCCATGGCTTGCTTGATGAAGAACTGTTCCTTCACAGGGATTTCTTTTGGCAAAGTCTGCGCCCCTGGCGAGAACCAATTGACGGTGGAGCCCTCGAAGCCCCCCTCTCCGCTCCCGAGGGGACTTGGGCTTTGATAGGGGAACATGCGGATGAACTGCCCGTTGTAGAACATCTCTACGAGGTGGTACTTCTCGTCGGCCTCCATCAGGGCTTTGGTGTCCACGGTGGCGTGGCCCGTCCTCTGCGCTTCGAGTGCCGCCTGTAGCTTGTATTCATGATACTCGTTGACGAAATCGCTGTAGGAGGCCCACTGCCCGCTGATGCCCAACAGCTGCTGCACATCATGGTTTTTCACGCGAATGAGCTTCTGCTGCTCCCAAGGCGAATAGTAAATCATCCAACTGGCGAAGATCTCATCGGCGGAATAGCCTTCCCACGAAGCGCTCCCCGTCAGCTTGGTGACAAAGTCGGTGGCCACCGTATTGAGTGGACAGATGCGGTTGTTGTAGAGCACGGGGATGGTGCCCAAGCGGTGGGCGATGTCCTTGTCGACGGTCTGCAGATTGGCATGGGCGTTGATGCTCACCAACAGCAGCAGCATCGCCGTAGCCCTGCGATAGAGTGCCCGCAGCTGCGTCTTGCGCGACAGCAGCGTGGCGATAATCCCCAGCAGCAGCATGAGATAGCCCACATAGGTGATGGCGATGCCGTAGGGGTCGTAGCTCAAGCCCAGCGTGACACCCGCCCCATCGTAGTCGTAGCTCGACTGAAACAGGCGGTAGCCGTCGACATGGCCGATGTTGTTCATCGACACAACGAACTCCTTGCCGTCAGAGCAGCGAATGACGCTTTGGTAGTCTAACGGGGCGTCGGTGCCGAGGTAGTTGACGATGCGAAACTCCTTCAGCTCCAACGAGAAGGGCAACTGGTGCACCCGGCTCTCGTGGTCGACGAAGAAAGCCTCGGGCACATTCGTATGCAGCCTGACGATGCCTCGGCGGGCAAAGAGATGGGTGGTGAGCGCACCAGCCAGGATGACCACAAACGACAGATGGAGCAGCATGACGGCCAAACGCTTGTAGAGCCGCTGCTGCAACATATAGGCACAGGCCACCACCGTGAGCACCGCCCACAGCGCCGAGAACCACCACGAGCCATAGATGTGTTCACCCACAAACGACGTGCCGTGGTATTTCTCTACGACCGTGGCAAGCCCTATACACACCACAATGAGTATGTATAGGGCAAGGAGAAGGCATTTTGTTTTACTATTTGACAATGTACTATCTGTTACAATTCATCAACGTAGAAGGTGCGGGGTTTATTGTTCTGCACCTGCAGGATTCAGATGGATTCTATGAAATAGATGATTTGGTCGCGCTCCTTCTTCGTCAGGTTGCGGAATTTCTCCACCGTAGTGTAGGCGTCGCTCACGCCGCCCTCGTTCTTGCAGCCATGCCACATGATGGCCTCCACCACGTTGCGTGCTCGACAGTCGTGGAGCCGCTCCACGCCACTGCCACACTTGGCGGCCAGCCCACGTCCCCACAGCGGAGTGGTGCGGCACCAGCCCGTGCGGATGTCGTTCTTCATCCACAGGCGATGTTGCACAAAGTCGGTGTAGGGCCATATCTTCTGATGAGGATAGCGCGGCATGTCGCTGTCGGCGGTGAAGAACTTGGCGGGGTCCTGGATATGGTCGTCGCCCGTCTGCCACGACGGACGGTGGCAGGAGGCGCAGCCAATCTGTGCGAACAGGCGCTTGCCCTCCTGGAAATCCTTGGTGGTGGTGTTGCGCGCTGCGGGCACGGCCAGGCCACGGTGCCATATCATCAGGTTCTTATACTGCGCGTCGGTCATCTCGGCGTCGAGCTTCTTGCTGGTGAGATAGGCATAGATGTCCTTCTGCAGGTCGCCGGTGTGCCATTCGGGATGGGCCTTCGAGGGGTCCACGCGATTGATGTAGTCGGTGAATCCGGCTTGCACCTCGGGGTCGTTCGAAGCGGTGGTGGCATAGTAGGTGCCAGCCAGGTCGAGATAGTGGTAGCGTCGGTCGCTGCGGGTGACGTTGGTGATGTTCCAGATGGCGTTGGCGCCAGCGGCATCGAGGATGGGTCCACGCGAGAGGGCGTAGGTGTAGCGGCGCACATACTTGGTGCCGTCGCCCTGCAGCGAGTTGCTGTAGTAGCTCTTCCAGGTGCCGGCGGCCTGGTCCCACATGGCGGGGTTGAGGGCGTCGG
>JAEEGI010019871.1_pt1 | contig 13509 bp, 10 predicted proteins | sample 8958751 | NCBI WGS metagenome assembly JAEEGI01 (sample SAMN16246545, study PRJNA631951) | gut metagenome | biome: gut microbiome; feature: rumen; material: KS-attached | host: Bos | place: Iran: Karaj | collected 2018-10
ACCGCGGTCTCATCCAGACCGTCGACCTCCACCTTGGCATTCAGACCGGCCATTTCGGAATCGCTCAGAAGGCCGTCCATCAGCATCAGCGCCTCTTCCAGGCCGGGATATTTCTCCAGAGCATCCTCGCGGACCACTGTGGAGCAGAAGTAATTGACCTGCAGATGCTGGTCGTCCTCCAGCGCGACCACGTCCTGCACGCCCAGCTGGGCATCGGTGGTATAGCCGTTGGTCACATCGATGCTCGCGTTTGCCAGGGCCGCGTATTTCAGGCCGATGTCGATGCTCTTGATGTCCTTGAAGTCATAGCCATAGGTCTTGACGACGGCCTGGAATCCGTCTTCCCGCTCAATGTAGTCGGGGTTTCCGCCAAAGATGAGCTGATCCGCCACCGCGGTCATATCGGAACAGGTTTTCAGATTATACTGGCGGGCCACTTCACCCCGTACGGTCAGACAATAGGTGTTGTTGAAACCGTAATGTCCGAGCCAGGCCATGTGATAGAGATCATGATACTCCTTGACCAGCTGCTCCCACATAGCCGTATCGTCCACGCCTTTGGCATCGTGGCCGAGAACCAGCACATAACCGCTGGAGGTATATTCCGGATAGAGATCGAAGTCTCCGCTCTTCATGGCGGGCATGATGTTGCTCGTACCTCCGCCGATGCCCTTGGTGATTTCGCAGGTATATTCCGTACGATCTTCGATGATGAGCTTGAGCATTTCGCCGAGGATATACTGCTCGGTCATGGGCTTGGTGGCGATGTGGATGGGAGATTTGGCCGCTGCAGCGGCTTCCGCTGTTGTACCGTAAGCCGCGAGCGTCATGCATACGGTCAGGAGGACGGACAGAATGGTTTTGATGTGTTTCATGCTTGAACTCTCCATTTCTTTTTGATATGTTTTTCCAGCCGGCTGAGACTGTAGTCACAGATCAGCGCCAGCAGAACAAGCAGTAGGCTTCCCGCGAAGGTCATGGCGGTGTTATACATCGTGATGCCGCGGAAGATGGCTTCACCGAGCCCGCCCCCGCCGACGAAAGCGGCGATGGAGCCGGTGGCGATGGACATGACCACCACGTTGCGCAGCCCTGCGATGATCACACTGGCGGCCAGGGGCAGACGGATGCGGAACATGATCTGTCTTTTGGTGCTGCCGAGACCGAGGGCCGCGTCGATGGTGCTGGCATCGATGTTGGTGATGCCGGTGTAGGTGTTTCGCACCATGGGCATGATCCCGTACAGGACGATGGCGATGATGGCATTTCGTTCCCCGATGCCGATGAGCGGGATCAGAAGCCCGATAAGCGCGATGGCCGGGATCGTATAAAACACATTACAGACCGCCATGACAGGCTCCGCAAAACGGCGGTGTTCCGCAATAAAAATCCCGAGAAGCATGCCCAGAACGCCGGCGATCAGGACAGCGATCAGGGAGATCTTCAGCTGCTCCCCGATCAGCTCCAGGAACCAGGGCCAGCGGCTGATATAGATTTGCAGTACTTTTTCAAAAAAACTCATAATTTACGATGATTCAACAGGGATTTACGATGATTCTCAGGCTTCGGAGGCCTGCCACTGAATCAGCTGCTGCAGAATCGGCTGCAGCTGCTGCGCCTTTTCCGTCAGCTCATACTCCACCCGGACGGGGACTTCCAGATACTCGGTTCGGCGGACCAGGCCGTCGTTTTCCATCTCATGAAGGGTTTTGGAGAGCATGGTGTTGGAGATACCGCGGACATTGCGGAGCAGGTCGTTGTAACGGCTGGCCCCGTTGGCCGTCAGTGAACAGAGGATCGGGAGCTTCCACTTTCCGCCGATGGCGGACAGGGCGGCCTGAAGATAGCACGCCTCCGCACAGGGACACAGATGATGCTGAGACACGAACTTCACCTCGGTCTGGTTTATTGAGATCTGCTCTGTATTCTGTAAGTGATTGACAAGGCAGAACTCTTCGGATAGAATTGTAGCAGGTAAGAAATCCGTTGTAAAGTAAAATTTCTGAGAGAGAACGACAGAAAGGGCGCGGAGAGAGCATGGCCGAGACCGGGAAAAAAAGAGCACAGAGCAGGCGGCAGCGGCTTTGCGGAGCCGTTGTGCTGCTCTGTGTTTTTCTGCTGATGCTAGCCGGAACAGTGGCCTGGGCAGAGACGGAAATCAATACGGCGGAGAGTACGGAAGGCTCCGCACTTCGGATTGCGGTGGCTTCCGACCTCCATCTGGACCCGGACAACACGGATAAGAGTCAGGTGAACGAAGTCGTTTACAACATGGAGCTTGTCGACGCCCTGCTCTGGGATGCCAAACAGCAGGGAGCGGAGATGCTCCTCCTCACAGGAGATCTGGTCAACGGCGGCAAACCGCATCGGCATGAGGCGCTGACGGAGAAGCTGCGTCAGGCGGAACGGGAAGGCCTGCCGGTCTATGTGCTGCCCGGAAATCACGACCTCGCGCCGGTCGGACAGAGGGAATTTGCAGCCTTTTATGAAGAATTCGGCTATGCGGAGGCATACAGCCGGGATCCGGGTTCTCTCAGCTACTGTATCATACGAGACCGGGTCATGCTGCTGATGATGGATACGGCGGGCTACAGCGTCAGTGCCATCGACCTGCCGGGAGCCGCGGTCCGCAGCAGCATGGATCCCTTCTTTTCGGAAGAGACGCTGCAGTGGGCAGAAGCCTGCCTGCAGACCGCTCAGGAGAGAGGGCTGCTTGTCCTGGCTGCCGGACACTATAACCTGCTGCCTGAAATCAGCAGGCAGCCGGGGAGCGGATACTGCATTGAAAACGGGGATTACTTTACTAAATTACTGAGAACGTATGGCGTCCCGCTGTACCTGAGCGGTCATATGCATACCAGAGGGGTGTATCAGGAAGAAGGCCTGACCGAACTGCTGACCGAGTATCTGCTGTGTTATCCGACCGGTTACAGTCTGCTGGATCTTTCAAAGAACACGCTGCGCTATACGCCGCGGCGTGTCAACGTCGACGCCTGGGCCGCGGCGATGGGCCAGAGCGACCCTGTACTGAGAAACTTTGCTGACTGGCAGCAGGAGGGCCTGTTCAACTACTCAGTCAGCAATATCAACTATATGACGGGGCGCAATCCTCTGACAGAGGAGGAGAAAAACGATGCGGTCAGCTTTTTCTATACGGCGATGAATGCTTTCTGGAGCGGGACTCTCAGCGAACAGCGGGAACGGATCGAGGCCATGCCCGGGTACAAGCCGTTCTTCCGATGTGCGGAGGGCTATGCCTACGGCTGGTGGCTGAAGGAGCTGCTCCGGACGGCATCACCACTGCTGAAGGGATTTACACTGGAAATCGGGTAAGCAGCCGGGGCCGCTTAACTATCCGCGAAGCGTTTGTCCCGGTCGATGGCGGTCAATTTCGCCATTTCTCCAATAAGAATGACGTCCTTTCTTGGAAGATCGACAGTAATGGGAGCCTTGATTAAGTTTACTTTCTCTTTAAGCGCTTTGGCTGGCTTATCCCGTCGTTAATCGGTCTGGGCCTTGTTCTCGCAAAACGCAGACGACACGAAAAGAAACATCCCGAATCTAACTCCCATCGGTCGATTCGGGATGTTTTCTTTCTATAAGCGTTTTGCCAAAGTGGTGCCGAGAATCATCACCATCTCTTCCAGAAAGCCTTCGATCTGAGGCGTAACGACTTTGCTGCGGTGCAGAACCATCTGAATTGCTTGTTGATGCTTCCACTGCGGTACGTTCAGAATCGCGATCTTTCCGGCGTCTGCAGCGACCTTTACGGTGTAGAGCGGCAGCACGGAAAGAAAATCCCCATGCTCCAGAATACGACAGGCCGTATCGGCGCTTTCCAGCCGGAACACCGGATTACATTCCAAATGATGCTGCGCCAGAACGCGCTCGAATTCCAGACTATAGGGTGCCAGTGTTTCCATCAGAACCAATTCCTGTTTCGTGATCTCTTCGAGACTGACGCTCTTTTTCTTCACGATTGGGTGATTCGCGTTGGCGACAACGACGATGGGGATGTCGATCTCGTCCCAGATCTGCCACTCGTTGCGGGGAAGCGGATAATTGATGATGCAGGCCGCGTCCAGCTGCCCGCTTCGCAGTCTTTCGATCAACATACTGGTCGTATCCAACGCGATCTCCAGCTTGACCTTGGGAAAACGCCTGTGATAGGAGATGAAGGCATCCTCCAAGAGCAGTTCGGACAGGGAATCCGTCATGCCCAGGCGCACCGTGCCGCCGAGAAAATCCTCCGATTTCAGCATGTTTTCCATTTTGGTCGCGATGGAGCTGAGCTGCTGGGCGTAGGGGAGAAGCTCCTCCCCGAACTGGGTCAGGGATACATGCCGCCCGGTGCGGTTAAAGAGCGGGCCCCCGATCTCCTGCTCCAGCTGCTGGATCTGCGCGCTGACATTGGACTGGGAGTAACCCAGTTCCTTTGCCGCACGGGTAAAATTGCGGAGGGCTGCGACCTTCAGAAAGGTGTTGAGATTTCGGATTTCCACGTCAAGGCACTTCCTTCCCGGTTTCTGCCCTTATCCTACCGGATCCGCCCGGAAATTTCAATCGGTTTTTTTGATCGTTTCCATCAAATCTATTTGTTTTTCTTTTTGATCAATCTGTGCTACTCTGGTACTGCCAAAAAAATAACGCACTTGGCCGAAAAAAACGAGATATAAGGAGAAACGACATGAAAAACACACTGCATACCCAGACCACCGCTGTCCACGGCGGCACCCGCAAAGACGATACCTTCGGTGCCATCAACGAGCCGATCTATATGACATCCAACTACCGCATTCCCACCGACGGCACGCCCGTCGACTGGAGCGGCATCCACAGCAACATCTATCAGCGCAACCGCAACGTCAACCAGATGGTCCTGCAGGAGAAGCTCTGCGCCCTGACCGGTGCCGAGGACGGTGCGGTCTTCGCCAGCGGTGTTGCAGCCCTCGCCGCCGTGTTCACCACCTTCCTGAACTCCGGTGACCACGCCATCGTCTCTGAGGTCTGCTACAGCGCCACCAACCTGCTGTTCCGTGAATATCTCCCCAAAAAGTACAACATCGAGGTCACCCTTCTGGACACCACCGACACCGAGGCCGTCCGCGCTGCTGTCCGCCCCAACACCAAGCTCATTCATGTTGAGACACCGGGCAACCCCACCACCGGCATCAGCGATCTGGACGCCATCGCGGAAATCGCCCACAAGGCCGGCGCGCTCATGAGTGTGGACGCCACCTTTGCCGGTCCCATCTGCATCTACCCGATCAAGCACGGCGCCGATCTGGAGATCCACAGCATGACCAAGTACATCAACGGTCACGGCGATTCTCTGGGCGGCTGCGTCCTTGGCCGCACCGAACTCATCGATCAGGTGAAGGAGCTCGCCATGGTCAACTACGGCGGCATTCTCAGCCCCTTCAATGCCTGGCTGGTCGCCCGTGGTCTGGTCACCGCTCCCCTGCGCATGAAGCAGCACAGCGAGGTCGCCATGGCGGTCGCCCGCTTCCTGGAGAGCTGCCCCGCCGTCCGCTTTGTCTGGTATCCCGGGCTGGAGAGCCACCCGCAGCATGACCGCGCCGTGAAGTATATGAACGGACAGTACTCCGGCATGATCTCCTTTGACATCAAGGGCGACGAAAAGGCCCATGAGAAGTTCCTCGACTCCCTGAAGCTGGTCACCCACGCGGTTTCTCTGGGCGATGTCGAGAGCCTGATCGTCTATTACGACAAGAACAGCGACAAGCTGCCACATTATCCCGCCATCTACCACGAGGGTTTCTTCCGCTTCAGCATCGGTCTGGAGGACGCGGAGGATGTGATCGCCGATCTCCAGCAGGCCATGGAAAAAGCCGGCGTGCTCTGATCTCCATACGACAGAGATTATGGTTATAAGGAGATCATGATCATATGAAAAAGAAAGGTTCTCTTGATTTTCTGTTTATCGGTCTTGCTTACTTCGCCTGCTACTTTGGTGCAGGGAACCTGGTCTTCCCTCCTAAACTGGGCCTGCAAAGCGGTGCCAGCTGGCTCGGTGGGGCCATCGGTCTTGCAATCTCTGGTATTATTCTCCCTCTTCTTGCGCTGGTCATCATCAGCTATCGCGGCGGTGATGTGGAATCTCTCACCAAGCGGATACATCCGAAGCTGCACATCGCTATGCTTGTGGTTCTGATGTGCATCTGTATGTTCATTTCTATTCCGAGGACAGCGGCTGTGGCAACAGAACTTGGTGTTAGTGGCATCTTTGGCACTGTTCCGTATGTTCCGGTGGTAATTGCTTATTTTGTCATTTGTTTTTTAATCGGCAGGCGGAAAGAAAGCGTTCTCGATAAGATCGGAAAATATTTGACCCCGCTCATGGTGATCATTCTCTTCGTTGTTGTCATCAAAGGTACTGTTTCTCCTTTAGGTACAGCTGGAGCACCTGCGGTTGCCAATCCCACCATCAATGCAGTTCTCACCGGCTATCAAACCGGAGACGTGCTTGTTTCTGTTTTGATGGCAGCTGTTTTCATTGGCACAGTACATGATCATGGCTACAAGAAAGGAAAAGAAGAAACTCGCATTGTCATTAAAGCAAGCATTGTCGCATTTATCTGCCTTTTCGTCATTTACGGGGGCCTACTGTTTATCGGTGCTACTGTCAACACAGAATATGATCAGAGCATCGGAAATGCGGATCTTCTCGTGGAGCTGATTCGCCGTCTTGGCGGACAGGTTGCCATGTCTGCTTTCGGTGTTGCAGTCATTCTGGCCTGCCTTACCACCGCGATCGGACAACTGACCTCTGTTGCGGATTTCTATGAAAGCACCGCGCTGCTCAAAGGCAAGGTCTCCTACCAAGTCCTCTTTATCATTGCTGCTTGTGTCTCCGCTGCTGTTGCAACACTCGGGCTCGATAAAATCATTGCACTTGCAGCCCCGATTTTCAGTCTCGCCTATGCCCCGTGCCTCGTTCTCATGCTCCTTGGCATTTTTCAGGATATCATTCCCAACGATGGCGGCTTCAAAGGCGCCATGCTGCTCACCATTATCGAGGCCTTTTTCGAAATGCTGCAGGCATATATCAATTCCCCGGGTTTGGGCACGATCCTCAGCAAACTTCCTTTTTACAGTCAGGGCTTTGGATGGGTCATCCCTGCTCTGGTTGGCATGATTGCCGGTATTATCATTTTTCCTCTTGCAGGTGGAGAAAGCCTTCCGAAGGAAAAAACCAGTGAAAAATAAGCAACCCCCATTTTCTCTGATAATCATCAATACCAAAAGATTACTGTAAAGAAAGTAGAGGATTCATAGATGTGTACACAAGTATTTCCAGAGTTTGCAAATCTTGACAGAAAATATGCCCCTGATGAGGATTTCCCTTCTTGGGACGGATTTGAAGTAGTCGTTGATGGCGAACGTGTTATGGGCTATACCATGGCAGCGGGTGGGCCGAAGAACATCAAACATCCTGCGGTTATCCTGCTGCACGGTTTCCCGGGGCACACACAAAACACAGACATCTCTGCTGCTTTGATGCGCTGTGGTATCACGACCATTAATCCGCATTACCGTGGCTGTTGGGGATCTGATGGCAATTACCGCTTCACCGGCAATATCGAAGATGCCATTGCAGTTGCAGAAAAAGTCCGTTCTGCTGAGTTTGCAGAACACTATCACATTGATACAGATAATATTTTTTTCGTTGGTCACAGCATCGGCGGTTTTACCACCATTAACACCATGAGCCAGGTTCCCTGGATCAAAGGTGGTGTCTGTATCGCACCTTACGATATGGCCTATTATTGGGAACGCAGTGAGATGGAGCCTGTTCACTGGCTTCTGAGCACAAGTGATCACCTGCATGTTTCTTCTCCCTCTGCCCTTTATGAAAATGCAAGAGAGAGCTGGCGTGATGTGCTCTTTGCCTCCTGCCGGGAAAAGTTAATGGGTCGGAATCTGTATTTTATCGGTGGTGCGAACGATACAATTGCTCCGCCCAAGAAAATGATCGAACCTCTGTACCATTTTCTGAAAAAGCACAACAGCACCGGCGTTGTCGAGTATGATCTGTTGGAGACAGATCACGACTTTATGGATTATCGCATTGAAATATCTGCTAAAATTGCCAATTGGATTGCAAAAATGGTTCTGTAAGTGAGGAAGGTTTGTATGAAAAACATCGAAACTGAGTGCGCCCCGGCCGCTATCGGCCCCTATTCTCAGGCTTATACCGCCAACGGTTTTCTGTTCACCTCCGGCCAGGTTGCCCTGCTGCCCGGCAGCGGTGAGATTGCCGGTACGACGATTGAAGAACAGGCGGAACAGTGCTGCAAGAACATCGCCGCCATTCTGGAGGCGGCGGGTACGGACTTTACCAAGGTCATCAAGACTACTTGCTTTCTGGCAGACATGAAGGATTTTTCCGCCTTCAATGCCGTCTACACCAAGTATTTCACCAGTAAGCCCGCGCGCTCCTGCGTCGCAGTAAAAGAACTGCCCAAGCAGCTTCTGTGCGAGATCGAAGCGATTGCCGTTACCGAATAAACAGAAAGGATAGAAGTACGATGCTCACCAAGAAAACGATGGACGGCAACGAAGCCGCCGCCTTTGCAAGCTATGCCTTTACCGAGGTCTCCACGATTTATCCTATCACGCCGTCCAGCCCCATGGCCGACCATGTGGACGACTGGGCAGCCCACGGAAAAAAGAATCTGTTCGGTCAGCCGGTGCAGTTGGTTGAACTTCAGAGTGAAGCAGGCGCCTGCGGCGCTATGCACGGCGCACTGGAGACCGGCTCGCTTGCGACCACCTTTACCGCCTCACAGGGGCTGATGCTGATGATCCCGCCCATGTTCCGCATTGCCGGTTCCATGCTCCCCGGTGTGATGCACGTCTCGGCCCGCACCGTCGGTACCCACTCCATCTCCATTTTCGGCGATCATTCCGATGCCATGGCATGTCGCCAGACCGGTTTTGCCATGCTGGCCTCCGCCAGCGTGCAGGAGTGTATGGATCTCTCTGCTGTTGCGCATTTGAGCGCAATCAAGGGTTCCATTCCCTTCATGCACTTCTTTGACGGCTTCCGCACCAGCCACGAGATTCAGAAGATCGACGTGCTGGACTATGAGGATCTGCGCAAGCTGCTGGATTGGGATATGGTGAAAAAGTTCAAGGATCACGCCCTGAACTCCGAGCATCCCACCATTCGCTCCACCCTGCAGAATCCCGACACCTTCTTCCAGTCCCGCGAGGCCTGCAACACGGCCTATGACGCGCTGCCTGAGATCGTCCAGGAAAAGATGGACGCGATCAACGCCCTGACCGGTCGGGACTACAAGCTCTTCAATTACTACGGCGCACCCGACGCTGAGCGCGTCATCATCGCCATGGGTTCCGCCTGCGAGACCATGCAGGAGGTCGTGGATTATCTGACCGCACAGGGCGAAAAGGTCGGCATGGTGCAGGTACATCTGTATCGTCCGTTCTCCGCAAAGCACCTGATTGCCGCCATACCCGAATCCGCGAAAATCATTACGGTCCTCGACCGCACCAAGGAGCCTGGTGCTGCGGGCGAGCCGCTGTTTGAGGATGTCTGCACTGCGTTGTCTACCAACGGCATCCATACCCCCGTCCTGGGCGGACGCTATGGCCTGAGCTCCAAGGATACCATTCCCGCGCACATTAAGGCTGTGTTCGACAACATGGCGGGAGAGAAGAAGAACCACTTTACCGTCGGCATCAACGACGACGTGACCCATACCTCTCTGCCCGTAGGCGAGAACATCGTAACCGCCGGAAAGTCCATCATCTCCTGCAAGTTCTGGGGCCTTGGCTCCGATGGCACGGTCGGCGCGAACAAGAACTCCATCAAGATCATCGGCGACAACACCGACCAGTACGCCCAGGCCTACTTTGAGTATGACTCCAAGAAATCCGGCGGCGTGACGAAGAGCCACTTGCGCTTCGGCCATGAACCGATCCGTTCCGCTTATTATGTCACGATGGCCGACTTCGTGGCCTGCCACAAGCAGAGCTACATGAAGAACTTCGACATTGTTTCGGAGATCAAAGAAGGCGGCACCTTCCTCCTGAACACGGTATGGAACGCGGAAGAGCTAGAAGCGCATCTGCCCAATCGGGCCAAACGGATCATTGCCCAGCGGCATATCAATTTCTACACCATCAACGCCACTGCCATCGCGGCCGAAATCGGTCTCGGCAACCGCACAAACACCGTGCTGCAGTCCGCGTTCTTCAAGCTCTCCGGCGTGCTTCCGATTGACGAGGCGGTGGACTATATGAAGCAGGCCATCGTCAAGACCTACTCCAAGAAAGGCGAGAAGATCGTCAACATGAACTGCGCTGCGGTCGATGCGGGCCTCAACCATGTGGTAAAGATCGATGTGCCTGACGCATGGGCGCAGCTCCAGGATCAGGAGGAAGACATTGATCCCAGCCTGCCCGCTTATATCCGGGATATCCAGATCCCCGTAAACAATCAGATGGGCGACCGAATCCCCGTCAGCAAGTTCATGCCCTACGCAGACGGCGTGAGCCCTGTGGAAACCTCCAAGTACGAGCGCCGCGGCATCGCCACGAACGTCCCCGTTTGGGTCGCAGAAAACTGCATCGGCTGCAATATGTGCTCTCTGGTCTGCCCCCACGCCGCCATCCGTCCGTTCCTTGTCACCGAGGAGGAGAAGGCAAACGCGCCTCAAGGTCTGGAGACCAAGACACTCAAGGGCAAGGGCTTCGAGAACGTCACCATGCGCATCCAGGTCGACCCGATTGACTGCCAGGGCTGCGGCAGCTGTGTCAACGCCTGTCTGGCAAAGGAAAAAGCGCTGGTCATGAAGCCGCTGGAAAGCCAGATGCACGAGCAGCCCAACTGGGATTATCTGGTCTCCCTGCCGGTTAAGGCCAATCCGATGGACAAGTTCTCCGTCCGCGGCAGCCAGTTCCAGCGTCCGCTGTATGAGTTCAACGGTGCCTGTGCCGGCTGCGGAGAAGCTCCGTACATGAAGCTGATGACTCAGCTCTTCGGGGAGCGGATGTATATTGCCGATGCTACCGGCTGCACCTATGTGGTCGGCTCTTCGGCGCCAACCTTTCCCTATGCAAAAACCGCCTGCGGCTACGGCCCGGCGCCGTCCAACTCTCTGTTTGAAAACAACGCCGAATATTCCCTGGGTATGTGCCTGTCCGTGGAGCAGATGCGCCGCCAGGCAAAGGCTCACGCCGAGGCCGCGGTCGCAAACACCGGCGACGAGGCCCTGAAGGCCGCCCTGCGTGAGTGGCTTGAAAAGGGCGATGATCCCGAGACCACCCGCGAGGTATCCGAAAAGCTGAAGTCCGCTCTGGCTTGTACCAAAGACGCCTCTGCCGACGTTCGCTTCCTGCAGGATCGCACCGACGCGCTGGTCAAGAAGAGTATGTGGATGTATGGCGGCGACGGTTGGGCCTACGACATTGGCTACGGCGGCCTGGATCACGTCCTCGCCTCCGGCATTGATGTGAACATCGTTGTGGTGGATACCGAGGTCTATTCCAACACCGGCGGCCAGGCCTCCAAGGCCACGCCCATCGGCGCGGTGGCGCAGTTTGCCAACGCCGGCAAGGCCACGGCCAAGAAGGATCTGGGGCGCATCGCCATGGCCTATGGCAATGTGTATGTGGCCCAGGTAGCTATGGGCGCGAATCCCTCCCAGCTGATCACAGCACTCAAGGAGGCCGAGAAGCATCACGGCCCGTCCCTGATCATTGCCTACGCTCCCTGCATCAACCACGGCCTTGTCAACGGCATGGGCAAGGTACAGAACGAGCAGAAGCTGGCCGTTGACTGCGGCTACTGGCCGCTCTGGCGCTACATCCCCGAAAACAGAGAGATCGGCAAAAATCCCTTTGTTCTGGACAGCAAGGAACCCAACGGCAAGCTGCGGGAGTTCATGATGGGCGAGGTTCGTTTCTCCTCTCTGACCCGCACCTTCCCCGAACGCGCCGAGATTCTCTTCCAGGAAGCCGAAACATTCACAGCCAGGCGCTATGAGGAATACAAAGCGCTGGCAAAGTAATCCTGCGTGTCTCAATCTCCGTATATCTCCATAGCTCGAAAGTACCTCCCAGTCGTGGGAGGTACTTTTGATCGAGATTCCAGATGAGGTGTTGAGAGACAGCGAAGAGCATAGATCGATATGCCGCAAACGATCTTCCAAAAAACAAATGCGCCGGACGCAAAAAAGCCCGGAGCATGACTTCAAAAATAATGACAAAATTAATGTCAAAATTCATTTTTCGCAGTAGAAGAAGGGCCTGAAGTACCAGTAATTTCAGGCCTTTTCTTGTTTCATATCTCGAAGTTGTCCCAGCTGCGGTGCATATAGGTCTCCAGCGCGATGGGGATGCCAATGTAGTTCGGGTCCAGTCCCTCGTCCTGCAGGAATTCTTCCAGGAACTCCTTCCGCCCCGTGGTGTGGACGACCGGAATGCCGCTCATCTCGCTGGCAGCCTTGACGATGGGATAGCCGTCTCGCAGGTCCGCGGCGCTGGCCCAGGCCTGAAGATTGGAATTATTGATGAAGCCGGTGACGGTCTGGCGGGCAAAGCCCTCCATCTCGCCCTTCAGCTTCAGAATCTTTTCCGGGGTCTCGGACATGGGACGGCGGACATTGATGATGTCATAGACTTCCAGCTGGCCGGGCTCCAGCGCGGCGAAGTCCATGTGGTACCGGGCCAGAGAGAGCGCACCGGCGGGATCGCCGCCGACATCAAAGACGACCAGATCCCAGTCCTGGGCAAAAGCCGACCCGACCGCCGCGGGCATATTGGTCTGGGTGATGCCGGCCCCGACAAAGGTGGGAGAGACGAGGTTGATGTTGCTCTCCTCCAGGAGTTTCACATGATCGGACATGCGGAAGTAGTCGTTGATGCGGTCAAGATCGATGACCTGAACCCGCTTCCCCTCCGCGGCGGCCATAACGGCCATGTTCAGCGCAATCTCCGTCTTTCCGGAGCCGTAGTTTCCGATGAGAATGATGACTTTTTTCATAGTTGCCTCCTGGTCCATCCGCGCAGGGATACTGTTCTTCTTCTGTGGTTCATTTTATCACATTCCGTCAGAGCGGGCAAGATGAACGGCTGCTCCTGTCAGGGCAGACCTCGTCAGGCCTGTGACAAGAGGCCGGAGCTTTTTCTTGACAACACAGCCTGTTCCGTATAGCATAAAATCAATACCGACAGGAGGGGAGACTTATGCTGACCTACAACCCTTATCAATATTCCTTTTCTTCCAGACGAAGAGACGTGTACGCGGCAACTGCCATGGTGGCTTCCTCCCATCCGCTGGCAACTTCGGCCGGGATCCGGATCCTGGAAAAGGGAGGCAATGCCATTGACGCATGCGTGGCCGTTGCCATTGCACTTCCGGTTGTAGAGCCGGCGGCCACGACTTTCTGCAGCGATAATTTTGCGATCATCTGGGCCGGAGGAAAGCTTCACGGAATGAGTGCCTCGGGCTTCTCACCC